>WNGR01007238.1_pt1 | contig 12297 bp, 14 predicted proteins | sample 5407581 | NCBI WGS metagenome assembly WNGR01 (sample SAMN13153383, study PRJNA577476) | soil metagenome | isolation source: 80 cm soil or saprolite under Garry oak tree replicate 2 | place: USA:California | collected 2016-06-15
AGGACGAGTTTCCGGCGCATCCCGCAGCTCAAGCGATAGACGTCTATTCCTATTTCACCGACAGATTCTACGGCGTAAAGGAACCCCGCGCCATCATTCCTCACGAAAGAGAGTTTGAACATCCTCCAAGCGAGGAGGGACCCTCTGAAGAGGAAGCTGAGGCTCAGCCCCCCGTACCAGAAATGGCTTCTGAACCGTCACTCCGCGAGGCTGTACCTGAGAAGCCGGAATTGGAAGCTGAGCAACCATTGACGGAAAGGGTCGTGCGCCCGGAACCGCGGGAAGAGCCTGCCCCTGAACAGGGTCTTGCTGGGCCATCGCAACAGACAGCGACTCAAGAGGCTAGTTCTGAGACACAAACGGAGACGACAACAGAGCCTGAGAAAGAGTCAGAGGAAGAGAGTGAGCCCTTCGCAGATATACTCGAGAATAAGGACAAGAAGAGATACAGCTCGACCCCGGTGCCTCAGCAAAGCTCGGAACAGACCAGCTAACGGTTTAGCCGGTCTGGATTTTTCTCTCCTCGTAGATCGGCGTAAGCAAGTTTACCACACGATCGACTGTTGCTCTATGATCGCGAAGAGCATCGATCACTTCCTTCTCATAGATCTTGAAAATATTCGTCATCGTCATTCTCGGATGAAGTGGGGCAAACTTGACGTCTGGGCCGGTCGCTCTTATGATAAGCCCGCCCGACATCATACGTTCCGCTAGAGCTTGAACTTCATCCAGAGGAAGAGCCAGCACTTGCGCTAGTTCGTGCATCGTCATGTCATGTTTCTCAAGAAGACGCAGGTAAGCCTGAGTCTCGAGCGGTTTTATCTTGAACTGACGCTGGAGTAGATCGGCTAGTTCTCCTTCATCCACCGGTCTACGCTTGAGCGAGCCTGGAACAGGCATAGAGCGAAGGTTGTCGAGCTACTATTTCATCTTGAAGGATTCCGTGCGAGATGGATCCACCGAGACGAACCAACGGCAAGAAATTGCGGAAAGGCCGAATCTTTACTGAATCCAAGTTTACTCCGGGTCTAATCGCAATGGAGGCAGGTCGCTGAATGCTTCTCGACCGGAGGCAAGAGTTTGAGGATGAGAGAGATTGCTTCGGACAATGTGAAGTTAGACGGTTTGGAAGAATAGTTTTGAGTCCAAGCCAGAGTCTGAACGAACGCGACGTGCTTCGTCATTAGTTCCCATGACCTGTGCATTACTCCCGCCAGCTCTTGAGATTCCCACATGCTTGTCTTGAGGAACGGAGCTATGAGCTTCAGAATTCCCGGAACCTCAGACCGGTGCAAGAGACCTGGCGCTTTGATGGTCAACACGAGTCCTATGGCGGATCCAGCGGTCAGCACCGCGCCAAACAACACTGAGTCGATATTCAGACCCAACAGTTGCACAGGAGTTTCGAGATTGAGTGCTCGGAACAGTCCGAGGAACGCTAGGACTAGGAGAGGAGCGAGGGAGGCAAGAACGGATAGTGCTTTGTCTTTCCTGAACCGGGAAGGTTGGCTTGACTCTCTTGATGTTGTTTGAGAGTCGCCCTTCACTATTATTGTCATTGTTGGCTCATGTGTCACCCTGAGGTACTCATGTGTAGACCGATGCCTGCTAGATCTCCTGCAACGACTGAACTCGCTCCTCTAATGCTGACTTGTATCAAGTAATCTGTTTGCGCTACGGCTATGAATGTCTGGTCTGGGGTCGGTAGAGCATCTCCTCCCGTCCAGCTCATTCTAGCAACCTGCTGGGTCCCATCTTGAGAAAGGATTGTGAGCGTGACATTCGCCACTTTGCCAGTGTTGGTGATGGACCCGATCCTCAGGATTACCGTAATCGCCTTTCCAGCGGTGTTCGCAATTCCGTAAGTGGCGTTGGAGTCATAGGTTGTCACGTCAGCGTAAATATTGTAGTTCAGAGAGACTGTGTTGGAGAATGTTCCATCGGACCAGTGAACGAACCGGACATTCATACCTGCTCCAGATGCCTTCAGTCCAAAATCATAGGAGTAGAGCGGCGAAGAATAGACGAGGAACGCAACGCCCAGGGTTACGCCGACTATCAGAAGTGCTTGCGTGATCTTGAGTAATGGTAGCGTCGAGAGTTGGCCCGGTCTATTTTGTGTCAAGTCTTTGGCTTCCTTTTTGCGGCGTTGTCTGGTGCTGTTGGCCATCGCGAGAGAACAAAGGAGGCGATGAAGAAGACCTCCCAAGGCAGAGTCGCTGTGCCGGCGTTCTGATCCGCGATGAGCGATATTGACTGACCGTTAGTCGAAACCGTCTGAGAAAACCCTGAAATCAAAATGGAATAGTCTGACTTTGCGTAGCTCGTGAAGAACAGTGTGCCGTTGGGCACATCTTGGAGTGACAGTCGTCCATTCGCATCCGTTAGTCCCGTCGCGATCCTGCTAGCCGGTCCGTACTGGGTAGAGTTGTATACTGTTACATTGACGGACTGGAGTACTCCCTCTTGATTCGCAGGCCTGACGGTAACTGTGATATTGTATATGTTTGCGCGGATGTCCAGTGTTTTGTTGGAATCGAGGGTTACAGGGAATGTTCCGTTGACCCAATAGCCGTAATATTGTACCTTGATCTGGACTATGCCACCTACGCTGGTCCAGTTTGCCCATCCGTTTGAGCTAGAAACTTGTACTTGTGAATCCTTGTACACCAAGGCTCCGGTGATCGTATCTGTGAGACTCCAGTTTCTCACTCGGAGGTTCAGTGAGCAATTAGTGAAGGAGACAATTGTGGAGAGTCTAGTTTCTGAACCGACGGTTTCGCTTCCATAGCCGTCGTAGATGATGTTCATGTGACTGTCGTTCGAGCCTCCTCCTTCAGGAAAGAGTGTCAGCCTAAACCGGTCATTAGACTGTAAGCCAATCCCAGATCCTGTAATACTGATCGTGTAGAGAGTTGGCGTGAGAGCGTTGATCGTCGTTCCTATGAAGGACCCTATGGGTCTAACGTTGCCACCACTAGAACTCGTCAGGTCAAGGCGGACATCCAGAGTGGATAGTGTAGTCGCGGTGTCAGCCCAGACATAGAATGTCCACGCTCCCCCTGCTGCGCATCCAGGAGTTAGGAGATCTGAATACCAGTAGTAGTTCGTACCTTTGTTGAATTGTAGTGTTGTTTCTGTCTGCCCTGAAGGTGGAGCTGTGGTGTTCATTCGCAGTCCGGCGGGCGCAGGTGTAGGTGTCAGAGGAGATGTCCTATGCAGATAGTGTGTGGGGTCCACGGGCGGTCCCATCTCATTTAGATTCTTCCCAGAAGGGACCGTTGAGAGGCCACAAAGGATCAGGGAGGCTGAGATTATCAGCACGCAGAGGGCGCCCACCCTTCGAGGCGCATCCAGCATGGTCCCATGTATCCTGCCTGAACAGCGGCGTGCGACTCTCAAGAGTGAGAATAAGAGTTCTGTAACATTGAGCATCCTTGACCGGTTACGTGATTACCAAGAATCACTCGCAGGTAAGTTGACAGCACTTACGAAGAGGGATGAGTGTTACCCGTCTTCCGACGGTGATTAGTGTCAGAAGCCTTAATAGTAATACAACCGGCGTATTCACTACTGATAGTGGTATAATTGGCACTGCTTGAAATCGAATTACCAGAGGAACTGCAACCACAGCTAAAACAGGTAGGACGCTTCATCCGCCGAACCCAGAGCGTCTGCCCTGAGTGCAATCGTATCCTCCCCAGCACCGTATTCGAACGAGACAACAAGGTCTTCATGACCAAGACGTGTCCCGAGCACGGTGAGACTGAGGAGCTGTATTTCGGATCATACGACATGTACCAGAAGTTCGCGACCTACTGGAGCGATGGTAAGGGAACCCATGCCCCCAACGTTCCAATAGAGAGCTGCGCCTGCCCTGCAAACTGTGGCCTATGCTCTAACCACCTTAGCCACACTGGTCTGGCCAACATCATAGTTACCAACCGTTGCGACCTCACATGCTGGTACTGCTTCTTCTACGTGAAAAAGGGTCTCGAAGGAGCATACGTCTACGAACCCAGCATTGACCAGGTCCGAGAAATGGTCCGAGCTCTGAAAGCCGAGAGACCCGTACCAGGAAACAGTCTCCAGATAACCGGTGGAGAACCAACACTCCGCCCAGAGCTTCCCGAGATCGTCAAGATCATCAAGGAAGAAGGCGTCGACCACATCCAGCTCAATACCAACGGTATCAACCTAGCACTCAACCCGAACCTCGCCGCGGAACTTAGGGATGCGGGTCTCAGCAATCTCTACATGAGCTTCGACGGGGTAAGCCCCAGGACCAACCCTAAGAACCACTGGGAAGCGCCATACACTATCGAGACCTGCCGCAAAGCCAACCTAGGAGTGGTGCTGGTCCCGACGGTCATCAAGTCGATCAACGACCACGAGCTAGGCGGAATACTCCGCTTCGCGCAACGGAACATCGACATTGTGCGGGCCATCAGCTACCAGCCAGTCTCGCTCACCGGAAGGATGAAGAAACAAGAACGAGAGAAATACAGGATCACTATACCCGACTGCATCGAGAGGATCGAGGAACAGACAAACGGAGAAATCCCACGCGACGCATGGTTCCCAGTCCCCAGCTGCTCGCCAGTAACACACTTCGTCGAAGCCTTCACCAAACGACCACAATACGAGCTGTCAATCCACTTCGCCTGTGGAGCAGGCACCTACGTCTTCGAGGACAAGAGCACGAAGAAGCTCGTCCCGATAACCAGCTTCGTAGACCTCAAAGGACTATTCGAATACTTGGACGAGAAGACTGACGAACTGAACTCAGGCACCAACAAGTATCTAGTAGCCGCGAAGTTCATCAGCAAACTCAACAGCTTCATCGAGAAAGACAAACAACCAGCCGGCCTCAACCTGTCCAAGCTCCTCGTGGGAGCACTGCTCAAGCACGACTACAGCTCCGTCGGTCAATTCCACATCCGAAGCATGTTCCTCGGAATGATGCACTTCCAAGACAAGTACAACCAGGACGAAGAGAGACTACAACGCTGCGACATACACTACCTCACACCAGACATGAGGATCATACCCTTCTGCTCGTTCAACGTCATTCCCGAATGGTACCGGGACAGGATCCAGAAGAAATACGGCATCACAGTGGACGAGTGGGAGAAGAAGAACGGCGAAAAACTCGAAGCGAGACTCTACAGGGGAACACTCCGAAGAGGAAAGCACGCCGACGGCTGCGGATGCAGCAGCGTACACATCGAGCCAATAACCGGCACCTAGAAACATATCCCACCAAAGACCTTTTTTCCATCCCGCTTAGAGTACCGGAGGAACCGAACCGGGGAGTGTTTGAGGCTTACAATCATCTCTACAGCGACCAAAAGGCGAGCAATGGGCTACCATCCAAGAAGCAACGATAACAGCATCGCCCGAGAAAGCGAAACTAGACGATAATCTCGCGTTCACGGTCAGCTTCAAACTAAACGGGGGAATAAGGCGCAACTTCGTCCGACGGCTCTGGGAAGCCGCCTACGACGAACACGATCTGGGATTGAGAATGGCCTACCGAGTCGACCTGTCGAAGCAACGGTCCAAGCTCTTGCTCCCGTCTGAGCTGAAGCGAGACCGATTCGTCCGCAGAGGCGTCTTCTTCTGGACCAGAAACCCCGAACTACCTTACAGGGTCTGGGCGACGATTGCAACAGAGTTCGAAACAATCCTCTATCCGAAGACAGAGGAAGAAGCCCAGAAAATGCTCTTCGACGTGACCCGAAGCTTCGAGCTTCCAGCCTCCAACCTAGGGAAGGGACAACACACGCTGGAAGCAAAGGTCCACGCAAAATGGGGCAAACATATCTTTACCGAACGAGGAGAAGCGACCGCGAAGACGCCTGGAATCAAGATCCGCATCGAATAATCGTCAAGTATTAAAGAAGGAAATCTGAGAACCAGAAAAATTGGAAGCGATCTAAATGGCAAAATATGATGGAATCATAGGACAGGACATTCTCACAATCACGGAGGGTGAAAACGAGCTCACCATAATACTGCGAGACAACCGATACCTGTTCGTAAAGGTCATCAACGGAAAACTGGTAACGGAATCAGTTCCCGAATAGCGCGGCACACCATCTAAGTAAACTGCCCAATCTCGCCCTTTCGACACCTAAGTCACCGGCCGAAAGCATTTCGCAAGCTCATCCAGGCCGGGTCTCGAATCCTTCGTTGTTCTTAGCTTACGATCACGAGACCTTCAATACTATCTTTCCAAAATGTTCGCTCTTCTCCATCTTCGTCTGAGCGGCGGCCGCCTCTTTCAATGGGAAGACGGAGTCCACAACAGGTTTGAGTCTGCCGTCCTCGAAGAATGCCAGGACCTTGAGTAATTCTCCTCTCCCTCCCATAAAGGAGCCCATCAGAGAGAATTGCCGTACGAAGAGGTAGCGTATGTCGATCTCTGTCTTTCCACCAGATGTCACCCCGCAGTTGACCAGTCGTCCCGCCGGGGCCATTGAACGCATGCTCTTCTCCCATGTAGCCTGACCAACATGATCGAAGACAACATTCACTTTCTTACCATTCGTGAATCGTTTGACTTCATCCGGGACATCTTTGCTGTGATGGTTGACCACATAGTCGGCTCCCAATCTCCGAGCCTTCTCCAGCTTCTCGTCATTTCCTGCTGTAGCGATCACCTTTGCGCCCAAGACCTTGGCGACCTGAACTGCGGCGCTCCCGACTCCGCTTCCCGCTCCCCAGACGAGTACAGTCTCCCCGGCTGTGAGGTGTGCGCGAGTTGTTAGCATGTGCCAGGCTGTCAGAAACACGAGTGGGACGGAGGCCGCTTCTTCAAAGCTTAGGCTGACGGGAATTGGGAGGATGTTGTTTGCCGGGACTGAGACGTATTCCGCGTATCCTCCTTGGGTCTCATAGCCAATGATCTTGTAGTTCTCGCAGAGGCTATCCCAGCCGGAGGCGCAGTATTCACACGTGCCATCACTGGTTCCTGGAGCGATCAGAACTTTGTCGCCTGGTTTGTGGTCTTTGACGAGGGTTCCTACTCTTGCCACCTCGCCCGAGATGTCGCTGCCTGAGATGTGTGGCATTGGTAGTCTCTCCCTCCGTGTCCCTTCCCTAGCCCAGATGTCGAGATGGTTGAGGGCGACGGCTCTTACTTTGATCAGGGCTTCTGTCTCGCCAATCCTAGGCTCTTGCACATCCTCGTAACGAAGCTTGTCTGGACCCCCGAACTCGTGGAAAATAACTGCCTTCAATCCCGTTCTCTACCCATGGGAACCAATCCGCCTTGCGGCCACATCGCGTTCCACTCGACCAACATGTCCTTATTTAGTCAGAACCAGTTCTAAACATCACTTTCTAGAGGTCACCCAATCCCTGAACTCGCAAGAACAGGCGGAGTCGGAAAAGGTTGCTGCCGAGCTTAAGGGAAACACGCTCAGGGTTTACTGGTATGTCATGAACGCGAACAAGCAGACGGTCGGTGTTCGCGAGGTCCAGCGAGCCCTGGATTTCTCCAGCCCGACTCTGGCACTGTACCATCTTGACAAGCTAAAGGACCTAGGCCTGGTCTCGAAAGAGTCTGGAGAATATCGGCTCATCAAAGAGGTCAAGGTCGACGTTCTCAAACAGTTCCTCCGAGTCGGAAGAGTATTCGTCCCAAGATTTGCGCTCTATGCCGCCCTCTTTACCGTGCTATTCGTATACTATGTGCTCATTATTCCTGACCTGAACCTCTTCACCTTCTTCGGGTTAATCTTCGGCGGGTTAGGCTCAGCCATCTTCTGGTTTGAGACTTGGAAGGCTTGGAGGCAGCAGCCGTGAGCGTGAGCGTACAACGATTGAACAAACCGTTCAAAATTGTAGGTCTATGTGTAAGATAGCCCCTATTAGACGAGGCGAGAAAGGACGAATCCAGCTACCAAGAGGCTAGCCCAGTACGGCATCGTAGGGCTCGCTATTGCGGCATCGGTCATTGCTGGACTACAGATCATACCTCAGAACCTTCTCCCCTCAACAGGGATACTGCAAATATCTATCCAAAGCGATCCGGTGACAGTATCGTGTCATGGAATGCGGCCAGAAAATGTCACGCTTACGAGTCTTGTTATGAACATCAGCTCGGTTAGGGTTCACAGAACAGGGGCATTGAACTTGACCGGAGAGTGGATTACGTTGAACGACACTCCAACAACGCTGGACATATTCCAGCTCAATAGCATCACTCAGCTCAGCTCGAGAAGCCTGCCAGAAGGGACGATAAATGTTGTCCGAATAGATGTCGCATCTGTCACAGCTAATGGGTCAGTCAGCCTCATCGTTCCACCCGGCCATCTTCAAGCTGAGCCAAGTGCACAAGTGATCGGAGGAATGACTACTAACATCGTTGTAATGCCCCACGTCGTGTGTACAGGAAACGGCAAGTTCCTGCTGACCCCAGAACTTACTGCAAGCTCCACGACCTCCAAGGATTAGTAGCATCATTTCGCAGGGATGATTGGCAAGAGCTTTCAATGGTAGCGGGGGGTGGAGTTTCGGGTCCCACTCGGGCCCTTCGAACCACCGCTTGAGGATCGAGCTCGTCGATCAATCTCAGGGTTATGAGCCCTGCGGGTTAAACCTGGAGAGGCTTCTCGAATAGAGAATCTACCCCACCCCGCTACAAGGTCGAAGCGGGCTGGATGGCTTTTAAAAGTCTTTCAAAAGAAAACGGATCTTCACGCACAAACGTCAGACCTGGATTTTGAGAGGCGATCTCTGGTCTTGTAAGATGACGACGCGATCTCGGCGGTGGAATCTCGACGGAAGGGGTAAGATCTCTCTTCATCCTAACATGAGTCTTTGAGTCTCGGGTCCGAAGCCCACATTTCTCGCATCGGAATCCCTGGTCCTGGCCCATGGACTCGCAGCAAGTCCCGCAGTCTGGGCATCGCGGATTCTCCTCTCGAGAGGCCTCGACAACGCTGAGGATCGCTAACCGTTCTAGGTTGAGGGTCAAGGATCGGTCTCGGTTTAGACGAACTCCTCCGTAGGCTTGGATCTCATCGCCCGGAAAAAGTTCCCGGGCAGCCCTCATCAGAGTTCCGGTTGGCTCGTACGCTGCACAAACTGCCACTCCGGTCTCATCCCGGACCCGAAAAATCACATGGCCTCCCTTCAAGACTCGGGGAAGCCTGTCGACACGGGCTGTCAAAACTGCTGATTGAAACGGCTCTAGTTCCGAAATCTTTCTAGCCCTTGTCAGGTGAGCGTTCGTGCCCTGGTTCGTCCTGAAGATCATGACTCTCTCTACAGGCTCTTTCACCTTGACCTCTCCTAGAGCTTCTAGAAGGATGCGCGGATCAAATCCTCTAATCCCTAACAGGACAGGATCCGGACCATGAGGAGACACAAGAATTCTTCCAGTCTCTCGGTCCATGTTATGGAAAGTCGTGCTCTCATGTTTGACATCCATGTTTCGCACTGACTCCTTGTCCACTAACCTCTGAGTTCCAAGATGGCCTTTTGTTCTGTAAGCAATGACTTCGAAAGTATGCATGACACGGTCCAAATCAGCGCCGATTGCTGCGAGTGCTCCGATGAGTCCTCGGGCGCTTTTCGTCACATGAATATCAGCTCCGGCAGCTTTTGAAACGTTTTTTGCCATTTTCACAGAGAGGACATCGTGAAGAGCTCGATTCGAGAAGTCGTGCAGAGGATGTGAGACTCGACCTTTCAGGAATGCTACGGCAGGGTCTGTTCTTCTTGCCGTTTTGTCCGTCGTTTTTTCAACGATCTTGATCGCAACTTTCTCAGCGACTGGAATCTGTTCTTCTTCAATCATGAGGTGAATTGCGGTAGCTCCGTTGCCCCGTGTTTTCCATGGAATGTTGGGATTTAGTCTGACTAGCCAAGGAAAATCCGTCGGGTTGATGCCGATGCTGAAGAGTTCTTGGAAGACAAGCGTGGTGGTGTAGGTTGTACATCCGCCTAGCGGGGAGTCGGTGTCATCGATGCCGATGTGGAACTCCGTTAGCATGATCGGATCCATCCAAACAGAATTCGGTCTAGCAGAATGATGCTTAGCGGACTAGTTCTCGATCACTATCATCGTGAGGGTTGATTTGACCTTGTTGAGTCGTCGTACCTTCCAGGTGATAATCTCCTTGAGTTTGTCCATGCTGTCCGCGGCGACCTTTGCGACTATGTCGTAGACACCGTAGACCATGTAGGCCTCCTTTACATTGCTCACTGCTTTGAGTTCCTTGACGACTGCGTCTTCGGACCCGATCTCGGCGTTTATTAGGACAAAAGCCATCGGCATTCCGGTTGCCTCGCCGCTGTACCCTCAAGTCTTTCGTTTTAAGCTTTAACCCGAAACGCATGGACGCTAATGCTGACTAGTACCGTCCGTCACTAGCGATGGTTTCAGAACCGATATGGTCCGTCCCTCAACCAGACGGCGTTTCGAGTTCGAATGAATCTCTCAGTGCCTCCATCACTGGACTTGGTAGCATTGCTGGTCACGGCGGGGGTCTTCATCACGGCATCGATGAGCGACTTGAAAACTCGAGAGATCTCTAACAGGTTCTGGCTCGTCTACGGACCCCTAGCGGGGTTCGTCTTCGCTTTGAGGATGTTCTTCGACCCTGAGCTTGTACTCGTATTCCTTGTCTCCTCTGGGGCCACGATTCTCGTGGCTTTCTTGCTGTTCCAGTTCGGAGTCATGGGTGGAGCTGATAGTAAGGCATTGATGTGCCTCGCACTCGCTCTGCCTGTTGCGCCCAGTTTTCTCGCTCCTCTCTGGCAGCCTCCTTTCGTCTTCTATCCATTCCCAATCGCTATTTTGGTGAACTCATTCCTTTTATCAATAGGATCCGCGGTCTTCCTTTTGGCCAGAAACCTGACCCAGCGCGCTTCGGCTGGGAGAGGATTATTCCAGGGATTCGAGCGCGAATCAATCTTGAGAAAAGCTCTCGTTCTGCTAACATGTTACAAGACAAGTTTCAACCTGCTCCAGTCCAAGACCTACCTGTACCCCGCGGAGGAGGTCTCTGTTATCGATTCCAAGCCAGTGAGACAATTCCACTTGGTAGCCTCGGCCGCAGAGGAGCGGGACAAGATGGTAAACGGACTAGAAGGCTACAAGGAGCAGGGTCTTTTCTCGGACGGTGTCTGGGTGACGCCCGGGCTTCCTCACATGGTTTTTCTGACCGCTAGCCTGCTAGTGACTGTGATTATTGGAGATTTGATGATGTGGCTCTTCTTTAGAGCAGTAGGTTATTGATGATGTCAACAGAAACTAGTTTAAAAACGGTAGTCAGTGACTCGAGAAGTCTCGGAGTAAAAGTCTTGGCAGCAGACGAGTTCAGCGTACAGTCACTGATGAAACTGGGCCTCACCGAGTACGAGGCCAGAATCTACGTGGTCTTAACCAAGATGGGACCACGAAACGCAAGCGAGATCAGCTTCCTAGGCAAAGTACCTAGGCCCAAGACATACGGAGCAATACGAGGACTCGAAAGCAAAGGACTACTCCGGATCGTTCCAGGCAAACCCGAGAGATACATGGCGGTCTCACCCAACGATGTTCTTGTGCCTCTAGTGGACAAGCTGAACAAAGAGACCGGCGAATGCGTCCAGGTCGTCGAGAACCTCGCCATGGCCTTCGAATCGTCCAGGTACGTGTACACCGAGAAGCCCTACGAGCGCTACGATCTGTGGAGCGTAAGGGGCCGAGACAAGGTCTACAAGAGAATACAGGACATGATCGGAGAAGCGAAGGTCAACGTGTGCTTCGGCGTTGCGAGAGAGCTCGGCGAAGTCATTGAGGTCAGGAACGTTACGGTACCAATGATGCACTTTGCAAGCGCAGACTCTGCAGAGATAATCTTCGTAGAAGACCTCCCAGACGACACAAACGTGAACGCGGGACAAGACGTAGCGACCTGGACCAACGATCCATTACTCGTCAAGTCCCACGAGAAAATATTCGACCAGATCTGGTCGACACTACAGCAGAGAGAAGTCGTCAAGGCCAAGGCCCGCTAGAAACATACTCCGTTCCGGCTCGACTTATTCCGAGCCTACCACAAATTCGTGGGTATTCCAAGAATATCCTAGAGGCTTCCCAGATATCCCCCTAAAGCCCGGGGTTGATGACTCGGGGCGTGTAACTGTTTGAGAATTTTGGAAGTTACAGGATGCATATGTCCGGTGCGGCTTTGGGTATAGTCGTGGCTTGTGGGCAAGACTCAAGCTACAACCCCAGAGCGAGACACAGTTGAGCCGGATAAACCGATCCAAGGATACGCTGAGGGACAAGATACT
>WNGR01006679.1_pt1 | contig 12293 bp, 8 predicted proteins | sample 5407581 | NCBI WGS metagenome assembly WNGR01 (sample SAMN13153383, study PRJNA577476) | soil metagenome | isolation source: 80 cm soil or saprolite under Garry oak tree replicate 2 | place: USA:California | collected 2016-06-15
CTCGGACTAACCGGCCGCGCAGCCGCGACGATCACGGCCCCAAGCCCTCGAACACGAGCCGGTACGCCTCCAGGTAGTAGCGGAACCGTATGGCGTTCTCGCGCGGCGCGCCGTACTCCTTTGCCGTCACATGCCGTTCGAACGCCCACTGGGCGATCGAGGGTTGTGTATCTCCCGGCATCGTGTATGCCGCTTCCATTCGGTGCGCCTCGGCCGAAGTGACCAGGTGGGCGAATCGCGCCGCGCCCATGTTCCAGCGGGCGTAGACCAGGCCGGGATCGGCACCGGGACCGATTCGCTTATCGGCCTCCACCGCGGTCCGGTTTTCGCGGTAATACGCGTCGGCGAGCAGTAGTGAGAGGGAATAGAAGCGCGAGGACGGCGTGACGATGTACCGCCCGGGCGCCGCCGGGTCCGGCGCCACGGCCAGCTCGGCGTCGATATCGGCTGAGACATCGCGCGCCATGCGGCCCGCCTTCACCTGCTCGGCAATCCGACTGGCGAAGGCCGCCTCGTGGCTGGTGGCGTCGGCGTCCTTAAGTGACAGCACATTGTCACCCATGCCGGCCGTCGTGTGCGCGAAGTGATCGAGCCCCATGTTGTAGTAGTAATATGCCGACCGCCACAGCGCCCGCGCGTTCTCGGGCGTCGTGCCCGGATTCGCGAACGCGTACGGTGTGGCGCGGCCTTCCTTCACCCAGAGCGCCAGCAGTATCCAGGGCTCTAGCACCGCGCCTTCGGCGAATGCCCGGAAAGCCTGCTCCACGCGGCTGCCGCTCACTCCGACATAGGGATTCTGGTCGACGGTGACGCCGGTCTCGCCGTGGATCCGCATCCGGATGGCCGGGATGGGTCCTTTGCCGCGCCCGGTCAGATGCTGCAGCTGTTCCCGCCACGCCGTCGCGCTGTCGACGCCAGACTGCAAGACCGCGGCCTTCGCCGCGGTTGTCGTCGCGGCCGCGTAGGCCGCGCTGACAGCGGTGAAGGCACTATCCCCAGCCGCCTCGGCGTCATCCTCCTGGGGAACCGTCCCGGCATCCCCGGCCGCCTCAACGGGGACGGCATAGTCGAAGATCGTTACTCTCCGGAGAAGTTCCGGCTTGCCGAAGAATTCCGCGTAGGCGGTGTTCCCGTTTTCCGGAGGCGCCGCGATGACGCGCGTGCCTACGGGCGCGGCGACATCGGTTAGTCCAGTATCCTCGCGCCCGGCTATCGTCTGCGGAACCGGCTGAGCCGCCGGCGCCGCGGAGTCGACCGTCGGCCGGACCACCGTGTCCCTGATGGAGATCCACTCGTTCGCCAGCTTGCTCTGACCGTCGCGTAGCCGTTGGCCGCCGAGCTCGGGGTGACGGCCAAAGAACACGAGGTCAGTGAGCTGATCCACGCTCTGTGGGCGGCGCTGACTGGCCAGCCTGACGGCCAAGGCCTCGTTCCCCGCGGCGAGAAGCTGCCGGAACCGGTCGGCGGCGTCACCGAGGACGTCGAAGATCGACGGGGCGAACGAGGCGGACGAGGCGGCCGCCGAACCCGGATGGGCGGCGGGAGGAACCTCGATCCGGGTACCTGCCGGTGTCGGCTGGCTGCGAACGGTGCCGGCGCAGGTCCACGTGGACCCGTCGAACCGCAGGGCGCTGACCATGCCGTCGGTTCCGCGGAAGGCGACCACCGCCGCCGAGCCGTCGGCCGTGCATGTCGGATCCGAAGCTGCCGGCCCGGCGCAGGGAAGCCGGCGTGCGGTCCACGTACCTCCACGGAAGCTAAGGTCGTGAATGCCCCGGTCGACGCCTCGGTACACGACATGGGGCTCGTTACGGAGCACGAAGCAAGCCGGGTGCCCAGCCGCAAGCACGCTGCCGGCCGCGGCCGCGGAGAGGTTGGTGGCCAGGCGAGCGCCGCGGGCGATTTGCCAGAGCTGGCCTCGCACGGCCCGGTAGACGACGAATGTCTCCTCCGCAGTCTGGCAGATGGCTGGCGAGTACGTCGCCGCTGGTGGCGCGCCAGTTGGGCTCGTCACGAGGCCGTTCAGGTTCGTCGCTTCCCATCCTCGCGGGCCCAGTGCTAGCTCGAAAAGGTGACCTGCGGGGCCCGCACGGCCGACCACGCGTGGGTTCGCTGAGCCAGCGACGACGTACACGCTGGGCTGGCCCGAGGACGCTGGTACTGACGTGCTCATTTCCCGGCGTGCTTCGGAAAGGAGGTGCGATACGGTCCAGCTGCCGGCCGGCTCCCGCGTGAGCAGGTGCCAGTCGTCGTCATCACCCGAGAAGACGACGAACCGCCGGGCCCCGTCCTGGATGGCGCGCGGATCGTGCGCCCCCTTCACGCCGGCGATGCTCGACAGATCCGCGACGTCCCACGCGGCGGAGCCGCCGGGCTGGACCGCCTCCACCACCCTCCCGTCGCTGCGGAAGTGGAGAATCACCGCCATACCGGCGCAGAGGACGCCTGGGTCACCGCCCAGCGACGGAAGGGCGCCGCTCATGAGGTCGCTACCGGTCCATGTCTGCATGGCACTCTCGCGCAGCAGATGGACGTGCCCGTCGACCTCGCAATGCGCGATGACCGCGCCCTGGGATGCCAGCCCCACGCCCACCCGTCCGAGGTCGGCTAGGCCCCGGAGCCCGTAGGTCGTCCCGTTGTACGAGTCGTAGTCGATCCCGCCCATGCCGACGCCCGGCTCGCTGTAATGCTCTTGGCCAAGCCATTTGCCGCCGTCCTCGGCGTACTGCCACATCTCAACGTGTGCCCAACCCCCGAAGGGGGGGTTGGGCGGGCGGGAGACGCCCCACAGCGGATACTGCGACATCCGGGTCGACTGGAGGCCATCACGCCACACGACACCCGTGTAGATCATGGGAGTCCGGCCCAGCGCCGCTTCGACCCGATCGAGCCAGTCCTGCAGGGCGTCAAGCAGCTTATCGCTTCCCGCCTGTTTGCCCTTCCCGTCGTGCTTGTACTGGTAGTGCCTGAACAACGGGAATTTCAGTTTGTCCGGGTCCTCCACGTCGAGAGCGGGAGGCAGCTCTCCGGGTCCGACACGGGGCACGATCCCGAGGAATAGCCGCGCCTGGTCCGGCGCGGGAAGCTCCGTGAAAAAGTGGTACGCGCCGCACATGAGTCCCGCTTCCCGGGCTCGCTGGTAGTGGACGCTAAACGTGTAATCGGCTCTGTACTGCGAGGCCTTGCTGATGGCGAAGACTTTCCCGAGAGCGACCAGACGCTGGAAATCGGCCAGCTGCAGCGGGACGCCGCCCTTGGCTTGGTATTCGCTGAGGTGAACGCCGAGGGGCATCGTGGAGTAAGGGGCCGGGGGCAGCTTCGCCGCGGCGGCCGACTCGCCGAACTCGTGCTCGGCCGCCATGTCGCCAGCAAGGTCGGGTACGGGGGATTGCCTCTCTTCGGTGGCCACCGTCGGCTCGACGGGCAGTGGTTCGGACATTTCCACGCGCCTTCGTGGCCGTAGCAGCAGCTGGCCTCCAGACAGGCTTCGCGGCGAGACCTGAAGCTCAGGGGCATATCCCTTGAGCACGGCGCACCGGCCGGGGCCAGGCTGCCCGAGGGGGATCTCAAGGAGCACGTCACCAGGCTGCAGCGCCTGGTCGATACGCTGACCTGGCCTGGCCACGACGTCAAACCGGTCGTCGATCCAGCGTGCGAGGCGGCTGCGCGGACGGTAGAGGTATTCCCTGTACGCATTGGCAGGGCCAGCCGCGAGCAGCACGATGGTGTCGTCGGTGTCCATAGTCAGTTCCTTTGCGTTCGGCGCATTGACCGGCGGCGATAGGGTCCACTGCAGGTCAGCAAGCAGGCGGGGGATGTTCAGGTATCCATGGCCGAGGCGGTACCGCTCATCTGGGTCCGGAACCGGATCACAGCTGCCCAGCACGAGCGAGCGGATCTGCCGGGCGCTGAGCCGGTTTCCCGCCGCCTCGAGGCACAGGGCAACCGCGCCGGTCACGTGCGGTGTCGCCATGCTGGTCCCTGACTTGCGGACAAGCAGGCCGGAGTTATGGCTGGCGATGATCGATGCTGACCGGGCCGCGAGCACACCGACGCCCGGGGCGCCCAGGTCAGGTTTGGGGCGGAGGTCCCGGCTGGGGCCGCTGCTGCTGAAAGGCGCCACCGGCCGAGCCGGGTCGTGGCCGTCGTAGGCGCCGACGATCAGGGGTAGCCGGCTGGTGGTGATCGTGCCGATCGTGGTGACCGGGTTGCTGTCGCCGGGCGTGAACCTGGCCTGGCAGCCCCGGCACGTATCGTCGCGCTCAATCCAGGCGTGGAACCGGCCGCTCTTGACCCGCTGGGCTTCGAGGGTAACCGTCCAGTTCCCCGCGCGGCCGGTGGGATCGATATACGCGACGATGTGATTGTCGCCGTTGTTCGGGTCGTGCTTGCGGTGATATACCCGGCCAACGGCCTGGCCTTCGATGAGGAGGTCAGACCGCTCACCGAGGCGAACGGCCCGGCCTCCGGCGTACCCGGGCGGGTCGATGCGGACGGTGAACTCGTCCGCGCCGTCGTACCAGATCTCGACTTCGTTAAGGGTGATGTCGGCTGGGTCGATGACGAAGGTAAGCGAGCGCGCCTCGCCCGGCGCGATGCCGCCGCAGGAGTGGGTGCGCCAGCCATAGTAGTTCCCGGCGCTGTTGACCACGAAGCGCCCCGGCGTGGCCTCAAGCAATTCGTCGAACGCGCGTTCCACAAGCGTCGTGCCGTCCCTGGGCCCGCAGGTACGGCCGGCACTTATGTTGATGACACAGGGCCGTGACCCGGCCGTGCGGGAGATGAAGTCGACCGCCTCGAGCAGCCGCACTGAGTCGCCGAAGTTAGCCAGCCCGCCGGTGTTGCGATCGGCGAGGTGGACGAAGACGAGGTCCGCCATAGGCGCGATACCGACTGGGCCACCTGCCTGGCCGTTTCCGGCCGCGATGTCGAGGACATGGGTGCCGTGCGTCCCGTGCCCGCCCCGATCCGCGATGGCAGGGTGGTACCCCAGCCGTTCGTAAGGCCGCGGGTCTTGTAGCGCACGGTCTATTTGCTTCCGGTCGTGAACCGTCCCATATCCATACGGATCCGGGCGCGGTCCGGACGCCTGGTCGCGCTGGTCCCAGAACGAGAGGAAACGGGTGCCGCCCGGTTCGCGTCCCCCGTCGGCCGTCGCCGGCCCCGCGGGCCAGCGGAACGCGGCCGAGTCCACGTCCACGCCCCAGTCGACGGACGCTACTACCACTCCGTTCCCGGTCAGGGCGAGTCCCGGTCGGCGGCGGATGTCAGTCGGGCGAAAACTCCCCTGCCGGAGAGCCTGTGCCATCGCGGTGGCGGTCGGCTCGAACCCAGGACTCAGGCCGTGCGCCGCCTTGAGGCTGAGCACGTGGGGCTGCGCCCGTACCGCCACAATGTCCCGCGCGCGGATCCTGCAGGTCGCTATCGTGCCGAAGCGGGAGACAATCCGCACGTCGGGAATTTCGATTCCAGGCTGGGTGAGGCGGATGATCGCCTCGATTACCCGGTCGCCGTCGGCTCCCGCCTCAGCTCGCAACAATTCCCACAGGGCCGGATCCACAACGTCCTCGTCCCTCGACGCTCACGATTCTATGGCGACTTGACTTTCACGTTTATCCTGCCCGCGATCCCGTTAGCCTTGGCCGTGACCTGCACACTCTCTTTCTTGCCCGCTGTCAGCGTAAAAGCGCCAGATGACGTGTTCGGGAATGTTAGTACAGTTGGATCGGATGATGACCAGGTTATGGACGTATTGGGGACCGTATTGCCGTGCCGGTCAAGTGCGTCCGCGGTTAGGATACCGGCAACAGTAATTCGGCCTGGAGGGACGATGCTGACGGTGCTCACCTCGTGGGATTTGTCTCTGAAGTTGCCGAGAAGAGCGATGCCGAGGATCGCCGCACCGCCGATGACCCTCGGATCGGTCGCGAACCCTTCGACTCCGCCCTTCTTCTTCTCAGGCGAGAGGAACAGAAGGGGCGCGAACCGCACGCCTGCCGCCACATACTGGTGGTTTTTGAGGTCATCGCCGAACGAGGACAGACCCTGGTCTACGGCCGCGCTGGCGACGGCGGCCCAGGTAGCGCGGCTCGCGCGCCGGCTCGACTCCTCGAGTTTGCGACGCAGGGAATCCAGGTCCACCTTCGTCTCGAGGTCCAGCGAGCGGATCGCCGTGATGGTCTGCCGCGGGCTCGGGCCCGGAGCCCGGACCGGTCCCCGCGCTGGCGACGATCTCTGCGCTGGCGGCGATCGCCGTTGGCGCGTCTGGACCTGCCGCTGCCGCTGCCGTTCAAGCATGATCTGCCGCTGCCGCTCGCGCCGACGTCGGTCAGATCTCGACTCCTCCCCGTAGCCGAAGACACCTTCTCCGGTGCCTTCGCTGTCGAAGAAACCTTCCCCGACGCCTTCGCTGTCGAAGATGCCCTCCCCGCTGACTTCGTAGTTGTCGGCGTCCATGGCGTCTATCCACATCTCGCTCATGCGTTCTCTCCCTGTGCGGTTTGATGACTGTCGCTGTCTTCGCCGGTTCTCACCGGGTCATGCTGCTGGTGACCACGCGCCGGCCTGCCGGGCAGCCGTTCGATGGCGGGCCTGACGAACTCGTCGAACAGTTCGGGCTCCGGCTCGGTCCAGCCGGCCGAACCGCGGCCGTGACACAGGTCGCAGTCAGCCAGCAGTCCCCAGCACTCACATGCCCCCAGGGCCGCAGCGAGCAGCATGTTGATGTCGATCGGCGGTTGATCCGCTGCCCACTGGTCGGCCACGATGACGCTCTCGCCCGCCATGACGTCTTCCGCGGTGGCAGCCGCGTAAAAGGCGGTTGCCGCTGGCTCGGCGAACTGCCCGTACTGCGTCACGGCTTGCTGCAGTAGCCGTCCGGCGAATCCTCTAGGGTCGGGAAGCACGCGTTCGATCAGCGCCTGTACTTCCTCCAGCTCGGTCGCGCTCATCGGTCCAGCCAGTCCCATCCGGCCGTCTCGGCCAGCTCAAGGTTGTCCGCGCCAAGCAGATCGGCGTACAGCGAGTCGACCGAATCGTCCGCGCCATCAGGGACGCCCTCCGTGGCGTCCGATTGCTGACCGAGATACATGAGCTCATCGGCATCGGCTGCCGCCTTCCCGAAGACCTGGCTCAGCAGCCCCAGTACCTGTGCGACGGGAACACCGCTTACCGTCTGAGTACCGTGCTGCCCCAGCGCCGTGGCCAGCAGGCTTTTCAGCACATCGGGCTGCTGCGTGAGCACCAGGCCCTGCGCCGCGGCGGCCGAGCCACCTGCCACCGGCGATGCGGAGCCCGGCACAGGTGGTGGAATGCCTGGCGGAGTGATTGCTGGGATGCTAGCTGCGGGCGCCGCGGCCGCCACCGCGGCGGGGGCCATGCCCGGTGAGCCCGCCACGGCCGCGGTCTGTGCAGGTGCTGCGGCAACCGGCTGAGCCGTTGCCTGGGCTGGTCCGGGCCGGGTGGGCAGGGCGCTGGCCGCTAGGCTGCCGAGCTTGCCGCCCAGGGCGGTGCCGACTGGGCCGCCGATCATCGATCCTGCCGCTCCGCCGAGGATCGGCAGCGCGGTCTGCGCGACCGCGGCGAAGGTCGGGTCAGAAATCAGCTGGCTAGCGCCCTTCCCTATCCGGTCAAGGGCAGATGCGAAGTTGAACGCCTCGGCCGGGCTGATTGAGTCCAGCACGTTCGCCAGGGCGTCGCTCATCTCCTCATCGCTGGCGTCCGCATACCCCTCATGCAACACGGACCTCAGCACGTCAGCGAGGTCTTCGGCGTCTAGGCCCTCAGTCCAGCCGACCTCATCCGCCGGAGCGTACACAGCGGGGTAGGTGTCTCTCTCATCCAGACGTCTCACAATTCGCCTCCTCAGCGGACCGTAAGCAAGGACCCGTCACGATGGCGTCACCGTCACCAAGACGGCGGCAGGGCTCCGGAACGACCCACAGGAACCGGTGGTGACGCCGTGGTAATGGAGTGGTGACACCTGACGGCCACACTGGAGACATGCGGAACGATGCTATTGGCCGTATCAAATGGTCCTTGTCCAGGGCCAACAGGAGAGTCCCGTGGCCGAAGGCCCCATGAGACCGGCCGCGCCCGGAGCCATCCCGTGGAGCGGAGATGTAAGGTCGCTGACGATCCGGGCGTGGCTTGAGCCTGGAGTTCCCCACCTTAGAGTCCGCGTCGTCGAGATTCCCCCAGACCGTGGCGAGCGGCCCGTAACGGTCACTGTCTCGATCGATGAGACATGCCGCGCCGTTCGGAACTGGCTGGAATCGCTGCAGGCACGAGGTACTAACGGCGACGGTGACGGCGTGGTGACGCGGAAGGGATGAAATTCTATCGAGGGTGGGTTGACTTCCCTCAGGCCCGGAGAAGACTGCCAGTTAGAGGCCCGGTCGGGTTGGAGCCGGACAAATTCCCCCGGACATCGTGACGACTGCGACAGTCCCGGGAGACGGAACGCGTAGCTCCAGACTCGGCCGATCGGGGGAAAGATGTCTTCAGTAATACCGCTGCGGCTCACTTTAATCGGAAGCTTCGCGCTTTGGCGGGGCAGCGAGGAGCTTGGTGTCGCCGCGAGTGGTCAGCGCCTCATCGCGCTGCTAGCCCTCAGGGACCGCCAGATGGGGCGGCTTCACGTGGCCGGAACCCTCTGGGCGGACTATCCGGTGGAACGCTCACTTGCCGACCTGCGTACCGCGCTGTGGCGGGTCAACCAGTCCGGCGAGCAGGTAATCGCTGCCACTCCGTCCTTCCTTAGGCTCGATGCCGATATCGAGGTGGATGTGCGTAATCTGATCGCATTCGCCCGTCGGCTCACCAAAGCGAAGACGCAGCGCGAGATCGCTGACCTGGATTCGGTAAGTCTGGCCGACCTGGTCGGCGAGATCTTGCCTGACTGGTATGACGACTGGCTGCAAGACGAGCGAGAAGGGCTGCGCCAGACGCGGCTGCACGCGCTCGAGAACCTTGCGCGGGGCTTGAGTGCCTCTGGCCGTCACGCCGACGCCATCCAGGCCGCGCTAGCCGCCATTCGCCTGGAACCATTGCGGGAGAGCGCTCATAGCACCCTTATCGAGATGCACCTGGCCGAAGGCAACAGGTCGGAAGCCCATCGCCAATTCCAGCGTTGCCGGCGGCTGCTAAGGGAAGAACTCGGTATCGAGCCGTCCGATTCGATGCGCTTCCTGCTCGAGCCGAAACCTGGTCCGGCCAAGCTGGCTAGGTTCCCCGCGCATGCCGTTGTGCCGCGGCCCGTGACTTCCGTTCGCGATGCCCCGGCGAGGTTGTCATGACGCGTCACACCGGGCGTAAGTCACCATTCCGGTCGGAGGTCTTAGGAACAATGAGTGTGGTGGAGGGCGGGCCGAAGCGCGCCGAGTTGGAGAACTTCCTGGGCGGGCTGTTGAACAAGGTTAAGGCCCTCGTCAAGGGTGCCGTCAACCTGGCCAAGAAGGGTATCGCAGCGGTCCGCACGGGCATCCCCGTGGGCAGGCTACTCGACAAGCTAAAGCAGTTGATTAAGCCGCTGCTGCGCCGCGTCCTGTAATTCGCGATCGGCCGCCTGCCTACCCCATAGCAACCCGAAAACTGACCAGCGCCCGGTCACCCTGGCCAGCCGCGTTACCGTGGGAGGGTGGCGACGCGGAGGGTGGTGCAGCCTGGTCAGCGCCGGGCACGGTCGGCGCCGACCGGCCGAGCGGGCCCAGTCGGCCGGGGTGATGTCCTGACCCGGTTGCGGCGTCTTGTCGATGAGGTCGTTACCGGACATGGTCACCTCCTGCTGGTGGCGGGAGAGGCGGGCATCGGGAAGACCACGATGCTCGCAGCGGCGGCCAGGTACGCGGAAAGCCGCGGTGTCCGGGTGGCTTGGGGCTGGGGCTGGCCCGACGAGGGCGCGCCGGGATACTGGCCGTGGGTTCAGGTGATGCGGTCGTTCGGCTTGGATATCCCGTGGCCAGGTCCTGCCCGACAGGACACGTCCGCCTCCGGTCGCTTCCAGCTGTTCGACGAGGTGGCCTCGCTGCTGTTCGCCGAGTCGCGGATTCAGCCGCTGCTCGTGCTCCTTGACGACCTTCAGTGGGCCGATCAGCCGTCGCAGCTGCTGCTCGATTTCGTTGCCCGGCGTTTGCCCGCAGGCGCCGTGGCCGTCGTGGGCAGCTATCGCGACGTCGATCCGGTGCCAGGGCCATTGCTGGCGGCACTGGCGGGAAGGACCACGGTGCTGCCGCTCACCGGATTGGGCATCGAGGCGGTGACTCAGCTGGTCGCGGAGGTAGTCGGTGAGCACGGCGCGGCGGGTCTCGCGGCCCGCGTGCACGGGCGTACCGGCGGCAACCCGTTCTTCGTGCAGCAGGTGTCATGGCTGCTGCAGGGCGGCCAGGGCGGCATCCCGCCCGGGGTTCGCGAGGCACTGGATCGCAGATTCGCCGCCCTTCCCGCCGACTGTGCCGCCGCCTTGCGGACGGCAGCAGTGACTGGCCAGCGGTTTTCCGCGGATCTTGTGGCCCGCGTGGCAGGCGAGTCGCCCGAGGCGGTAGCTGATTCGCTCACCGCCGCGGTCCGGGCCCGCGTGGTGCACCGCGATACTTCCGGTGGCTACCGCTTCGCGCACGATCTGTTCCGCGAGTACGCCTATGACCAGGTGCCCGCCGCGGACCGGGCGAGGCTGCACCAGCGGGTCGGCCGCCAGCTCGAGGCCGAGCGGGCGCGGGGCGGCGACGTTTCGCTGGCCGAGCTCGCCAGCCACTTCGTTCAGGCCGATCCGGAGGCGACGTCGGCCTGGCGCTACAGCGTCGAGGCTGCGCGTGAGGCAACTGCGCGTCTTGCCTATGAAGAAGCGGTCCGGCTTTGGGAGCATGCGCTTGTCGCGTCGAGCGCGGCTGCAGCGGGTGCGGGCCCTGCGGGGCGGATCGAGGCGATGCTCGAACTGGCGGAGGCTCGTCAGCGGGCGGGTCAGGGACAGGATGCGGGCCAGGCGTACCTGCGGGCCGCCGAGTTGGCCCGGACCGGTCAGGATCCAGCGCGACTCGCCCGGGCCGCGCTCGGCCTGCACGCCATCGGCACCCGTGCCTGGTGGCCGCCGGACCAGGTGGTGGCGCTGCTCTCCGAGGCGCTCGACGCGCTCGGATCCGGATCGGGCGGCGAGCCGCTGCGGCTGCAGGTCATGGCCAGCCTGGCCCGCGCCCTGGCCTGGCACGGGCTCGACCTGTCGCGGGCCCGGGCGCTGGCGGCGCGGGCCGTAGCGGAGGCCAGGGCGGCCGGGGAGCCGCTGACGCTGGCCCGCTGCCTGCTGGCCCAGCACCACGCGATCTGGGCCGCGGGCACCGCGCGCGACCGGCTGCGTATCGCCGCCGAGGTGGCCTTGCTCGCCGAGCGGTCCGGCGACCAGGAGATCCTGCTCGAAGCCCGCCTGCTGGCCGCGACCGACCGGCTCGAGCTGGCCGATCCCGGCTTCCGGGCCGAACTCGATGAGTTCATCCGCCTGGCCGAGGCCTCCCGCCAGCCGCGGTTCCGCTACGCCGCGCTGATTCGCCGGGCCACGCTGGCCCTGCTGGCCGGCCGGCTGGAGGAGACCGGCCAGCTGATCGCCCAGGCGGAAATCCTCGGCGAGGAATGCGGCGAGCCCGGCGTCCGCGACGTCCGCTACGACCAGGGCTGGGACCTGCTCACCGCCCAGGGGCGGCTCGGCGAGCTGGCCGGCACATTGCCGCAGATGTTCCCCGACCCCGAGTCAACGCAGGCGCGCGGCGCCCGGGCCCAGGTGCTGATCGCCGCGGGCGCCAGGGACGAGGCCGCCGAGGTGGTCGCGCCGCTGGTTGACCGCGGCCCCGAGGTGATGCCAGCCAACCACCAGCGGCTGATCGGCCTGGCCCACGCCGCCGAAGTCACCGCCGCGCTCGGCATCGTGCCCGCGGCGGAAAAGATCTACCTGGCCCTGGAGCCGTTCGCCGGCCAGGCGGTCGTTTCCGGCGTGGCCGTCACGTTCAAGGGCGCGGTCGCGCATCACCTCGGCGTGCTGGCGGCCGCGCTCGGCCGGACCGCCGCCGCGGCCAGCCACCTGGAGCAGGCCGTGGCCACACACGACCGGCTCGGCGCTGTGACCTGGTCCCTGCGCAGCCAGTACGAGCTGGCCCGGCTGCGGCTGGACCAGCCCGGGCGGCGCGAGGCCGCCGTATCCGCGCTCGCGGAGGTGGCCCGCAAGGCCCGCGCGCTCGGCCTGGCCCAGCTGGCCAGGGACGCCGAGGCGGCCGGGTTCGCCGGCGGGCAGGTTCCGGTCACCGAGGGGGTAT
>WNGR01019392.1_pt1 | contig 12291 bp, 9 predicted proteins | sample 5407581 | NCBI WGS metagenome assembly WNGR01 (sample SAMN13153383, study PRJNA577476) | soil metagenome | isolation source: 80 cm soil or saprolite under Garry oak tree replicate 2 | place: USA:California | collected 2016-06-15
GACCATCGGGGTGCCGGTACCAGGACTTCCGGGCTGGGGATGCCGAGCATAGACGACCCGCCGCGCTCCTGCAAGCCGCGGCGCAACGCGCGCACAGACATATCCCTCTCCCCCATTGGGGGAGAGGGTAAGGGTGAGGGGCGGTTCATCCTCTTCGGGTAGAGGCCGAGGGGCGTCTTGATGTAGGCTGAGGGGCCATGATAACGACCTGTTTCGCTCGCGGTGCCGTGCTGGGGGGCATTCTCATCGCGCTGGTTGCCGGGGCCCCCTCTCGCGCTGGGGCCGCCGATACCCTGGTCGCCGTGGGTGACGAGCTGGCCGTGGGCAAGAACCGGACGGGCGAGACGTGCCGGCTCAGGCTCGTGGAGAGCCGAACGGACTTCGGCGGCTACACGCGCTACAGCCTCTTGTGCGAGGGCTGGACCCAGCCCAGCGGGGAAATCCGCCGGTTCGGCATCAGGAAGGACTTCAAGGTGGACAAGCTCCTCACCGACAGCCTGTGGGAGAAGAGCTTTGCCACGCGCCTGGGCGACTGCGGGGCGGTGGAACCGACCATGGTCAGCTCCGGCCTGCCCGCGGCGCTGCGCGAGTGCCGTCGACTGGACGGTGATTTCCGCGCCGTGGTCGTGGGTGTCGTCGCCGGCCCGCGCGTCTATGGGCTCGAGACCTTCCCGACCAACCTGCCCGTGCTCGAAGCCGCCGTGGAAGTGCTCGAAGGCAAGCGCGCGCCCGCCGACGCCGGCAAGGCGTCGGGCTCGTTGTCAGCAGCCATCCGCCGCGCCGAGGCGATGGTGGATGCCACCGGCAAGCTCACGGGGATCAGGGACGTCGGCGCGTTCGCCCTCCTATACCGCGTGGGAACGCTTCGCTTCTACGCGGGAGACTACGCAGGTTCGGAGACCGCTTTCCGCCAGGCCTGGGAGATCGAGGAGCGAGTGAATGGCCGCGACAAGCCAGGCTCGGGACGGACGATCGTCTGGATCGCGCTGAACGTCGGCTTTCTGAATCGCTTCGAGGAAGCCGAGCAGCTCTTCAATCGCGCCGAGCCTCTGGTGACGAAGTCCCTGTCGTGGTCGGATCGACCGTTCTACCTGGCCAATCGAAGCTCCGTGGAGCGACAACGCGGACGGTACGAGATCGCTCTGCCTCTGGGCGAGGAAGCCGTCCGGTTGCGCGACCAGCGCAGGGAAATGGAAGCGTCCTCGGGCTACGCCACGGGACTCGCGCACGCGCTCATGCAGGTGGGCCGGGCCCAGCTCTATCTCAAGCGGCTGGACGAGGCAGAGCGCAATATCTCGCGGGGCATCTCCCTCGTCGACAAGCCCGGGCCGGACTTCGAGTTCCGCGTCTGGTACACGGGCGAGATGCAGCTGTGGTTGGGCCTGGTCCACAAGGAGCAGAAGCGGTATGCCGATGCCCGCAAGCAGTTCGAGCTGGCCCTGGCCAGGCGGCGCCTGCTCTTCGGCGACTCGGTCACGGTAGCGAATGCCCATCGCCAGCTCGGCGAGCTCTCGCTGACCGAAGGCAACCTCAGCGCCGCCCTCGACTCCTTCCGCAAGGAAGCCGAGATCCGCAGGACGGACGCGGTCGCTCAGAGCGTGGCGCGTCCAAACACTTTCGCGCCCTATCTGGACACGATTTTCGCCGCGGCCGCCGCCACGCCTGGCGAGCGAGACGCGTTGCTGGCCGAGGCGTTCGCCGCCTCGCAGATTCCGCGCGAGGGCGATACGGCGCGGGCCATCACGAACATGGCGGCCCGGCTCGACACGGCTGATCCCGCGCTCCGGGCCGCCGCGCGCGAGTACCAGGAAGCGCTCCGCAAGCGGGATACGGCTCGCCGCGAGCTGGCCCTCTTGACGCTCCAGCCGCCCGACAAGCGCGATCCCGCGCGCGAGGCGCAGCTGAAGCAGGATCTCCAGACCGCGGAGGGCGACGTGGCTCGTCTGGACGGCAAGCTCCAGGCGGACTTCCCGCGCTATGTGGGACTGGTGTCCGCGCGGCCCCTGTCCGCCAACGATGTCACCGCCCTGCTGAAGCCGGGCGAGGCGCTGATGTCCCTCCTCGCCACGCGCAATGCCACCTACGTGTTCCTGGTCCGGGACGGCAAGGTCCACGCGCATCGCGCGGCCGTGACGTATGCGAGCCTCGACAAGGCCGTGCGCGATCTGCGCAAGGGGCTCGATCTGGCGGACGGCCAGCTGCGCGCCTTCGACGTGGCCGCCGCCCATCAGCTCTACGCCGAGTTCGTGGCCCCCGTGGCGGCGCCCCTCAAGGGCGCCACGCATCTCATCGTGGTGCCCGCGGGCCCGCTCCTGAGCCTGCCCCCCGGCCTGCTCGTGACGCAGCCCACGCCGGCGCCCGCGGGCCCGCCCGAGAAGGCCGACTATCGCCAGGTGCCGTGGCTGGGCAAGCAGGTGGCCATCAGCGTGCTGCCCGCCCTGACCTCGCTGAAGAGCCTGCGCGCGGCCGGCCGCTCCAAGGCGCCGCAGCCCTTCATCGGCTTCGGGGATCCCGCCTTCGCGGGCGCGCCCGGCGACACGCGCAGCATGGCCACGATCGCCTCGCTCTGTCGCGAGGGCGCGGCCGTGGACAGCGAGCTCGTGCGGGGTCTTCCCCGCCTGCGCGACACCGCGGGGGAGATTCGCCAGATCGCCAAGACGCTCAAGGCATCGGAGTCCGACGTGATCCTGGGCGCGCAGGCGACCGAGGCCAAGGTGCGGAGCACGGATCTCTCCCGCTTCCGCGTGGTCGCCTTCGCCACGCACGGGATCCTGCCCGGCGAGCTCAAGTGCAAGAGCGAGCCTGCGCTGGCCCTGACGCCGCCCGCCACGTCCACGGCCGACGAGGACGGGCTCCTCGACGCGGCCGAGATCGCCCAGCTCAAGCTCGACGCGGACTGGGTCGTGCTCTCGGCCTGCAACACGGCGGCCCCGGACGGCAAGCTGGGCGGGCAGAGCTTCTCGGGCCTGGCGCGGGCCTTCTTCTACGCGGGCGCGCGCGCCCTGCTCGTCTCGCACTGGGCGGTGGCCTCCCAGCCGACGGCCCTCCTGACCACGAGTCTCTTCGAGGCTTACGGACGCGATCAGTCGCTTGGCCGCGCGGCCGCGCTGCGCTCGGCCCAGCTCAAGCTCCTGGGCGATCCCGCCATGTCCCACCCCGCCCTGTGGGCGCCTTTTGTCCTTGTCGGCGACGGCGGCACGCCCTAGCGCTCCGATGGAAGGCGTGGTTGCCAGCGTCGCCTATGCCGATGGCAAGCGCCTGGGCGATGTCGCCATTCCGGACATCAGCGAGGCTCTCAAGCAGCCCGGCGTCTTCGTGTGGGTCGGCCTGCACGATCCTTCGCCCGAGCTGCTCAAGCAGATCCAGCAGGAGTTCGGGCTCCACGACCTCGCGGTAGAGGACGCCCAGCTCGCCCACCAGCGGCCCAAGCTCGAGCAGTACGGGGACTCCATCTTCGTCGTGCTGCGCCCGGCCATCCTGTCCTCCGACGAGCAGCAGGTCGAGCTCGGCGAGACCCACATCTTCGTCGGGCCCCGCTACGTCGTCTCCATCCGGCACGGGGCCACGCCTTCCTACGCCGGCGTGCGGACGCGCTGCCAGAGCACGCCGACGCTCCTCGCCAAGGGGCCGGGCTTCGTGCTCTACGCCATCATGGATTTCGTCGTGGACCAGTACTTTCCCGTGATGGATACCCTGAGTGATCAGCTCGAGCGTCTGGAGGACGAGATCTTCAGCCAGACCTTCGATCGCGCGACCGTCCACCGCATCTACGACCTCAAGCGCAACATGCTCACGGTCAAGCGCGCCGTCTCCCCCCTCGTGGATGTGTGCAACCGGCTCATGCGCTTCGACCAGCCGCTCATCCCCGAGGACACCCGGCCGTACTTCCGCGACGTCTACGACCACGCCATCCGGATCAACGAGCACGTGGACACGCTGCGCGAGCTCCTCACGGGCGCCCTCGAGGCCCACCTCTCCCTGACCGCGGTGGCCCAGAACGACGCCATGAAGAAGCTGGCGGGCTGGGCAGCCATCATCGGCGTGCCCACCATGGTCGCGGGCATCTACGGGATGAACTTCAAGCACATGCCGGAGCTGGAGTGGACCTGGAGCTATCCCGCCGTCATGATCCTCATGCTCGCGTCGTGCGGCTATCTCTACTACAGGTTCAAGCGCTCCGGCTGGCTCTGACCGCGAGCCCGAGGGGCACATGCGCTACAAGCTGTCCATCGTCAGAATCGAGCCGCCCGAGAAGCAGCCGTGGGGCGGCATTCTCGCCCCCTTTCGGGATCCTGATGACAATGTCCTCACGCGGGCGGGAAGCGCGAAGGAGCCGGCATCGACGCCGGGCGTACGATGAAGGTGTCAGGACGTGCCGAGCGCATGGAAGCCTTGCTTGTCCGAGATGCGCGGCAAAGCGACGGCAGCGCGGTCGCGTCGGTGACGCTGTCCGCCTATCAGGAGTACGCGCCGTTGATGCCTTCGCTCTGGGGCGCCTATCGAGACAACATCGTGACCACGCTTGCCGCTCCCGAGCCTGCCACGCAGATCGTGGCGGAGCAGGGCAGTCGGATCGTCGGCGCCGTCTTGCTGTACCCGGTGGCCACCGATGGTGACGGACGCACGCCGTTTCCGCGTCCCTATCCGGAGGTGCGGCTGCTCGCCGTCGCGCCCGCGGCGCGGGGCAAAGGGATTGGCGAGGCGCTCATGCGCGAGTGCATCAGGCGGGCGCGGCGATCGGGCGCGACGACGCTGGCGCTGCACACCACCGATCTCATGCGGGCGGCCATGCGGCTCTACACGCGCATGGGGTTTAAACGCGAGCCCGAGCTCGATTTTCGCCCCCGGCCCGAGGTGACCATCAAGGGCTACGTGCTGGACTTGCAAGAGGAAGGGTCCAGGGGAGGACCGGCGATGAGTCGGAAGCAGAGCGCGGCGGCGAGACAGAACATCAAGAAGGCCGCCCGGAAAGCGCGGAGCAAGCGCACCATCGCGCGTCTGCCGAAAAGGTCGAGCACCGCCCTCGGGGAGAAAGGGGGCAAGGCGGCCAAGCGGAAGCGGAAGACCCGCTGAGCGCTCAGCGGATGCCCGCGCGCATGAAGCTCTGCACGAACTGGCGCTGGAAGAGCAGGAAGGCGATGAGGAGCGGCCCCGAGGTCATGAGGGTGGCCGCGGTGATGATGGACCAGTCCACGCCCTGATCGCCGGAGGAGAAGACCTGGAGGCCCACCGTCAACGGCCGCGAGTTGACGGAGTTGGTGACGATGAGCGGCCACAGGAAGTTGTTCCAGTGGTAGCTGACCGAGACGAGGGCATAGGCGACGTAGACGGGCCGCGCCAGCGGCACGTAGACCTTCCAGAGGACTTCGAGGGCTCCCGCTCCTTCCACCCGTGCCGCCTCGTCGAGCTCCTTGGGCACGGTCTTGAAGGTCTGACGGAGCAAGAAGATACCCGGGCATGATCATGAGCTGCACGAGGACGAGGAGGAAGGCGATCTCGCGCCCCCGGAAGGTGAAGCGCGCGAAGGCATAGGCGGCGAGCGTGCAGAGGACGAGCTGGGCGGCGAGGATCATCGTCACGAGCAGAATGGTGTTGACGAAGTAGCGCGCGAAAGGCGCCGCCGCCCAGGCTTTGACGAAGTTCTCGAGCGTGAGGGGCGCCATGGGTACGAAGTGCGTGGAGAACTCCGACGGATGAAAGGCCGTCCACACGGCATAGGCCAGGGGCAGGGCCCAGAGAAGGCCCAGCATCCAGGCCCCGGCCGTCTCGAGCGCGGTGAACGTGCGGGTCATTGGTAGTGCACGCGGCGGTCGAGGAAGAGGAACTGGCCCATGGCGAAGGCGGCCAGGATGACGAGCAGGACGAGCGTCAGGGCGGCCGCGTAACCCGAGTCCCAGAACTTGAAGCCCACGTCGTAGATGTAGTAGAGGAGCAGCGCTGTCGTGTTGTCCGGCCCGCCCTTGGTCATCACCACGATGTGATCGACGAGCCGGAACGAGTTGATGACGGCGTTGACGAGCACGAAGAGCGTGGTGGGCATGAGGAGCGGGAAGGTGACGCGCCGGAAGAAGTACCAGCGGCCCGCGCCCATGAGGGACGCCGCTTCCGTCAGATGCGGCGAGATGGACTGGAGGGCCGCCAGGTAGAAGATCATGAAGAAGCCCGCTTCCTTCCACACGGTGACGACCACGAGACAGCCGAGGGCGGTGTTGCGACTGCCGAGCCAGTTGTGGCTGGGGAGGCCGAAGAGACCCGTCACCTGCTCGAGGAGGCCGTAGCCCGGCGTGTAGAAGAAGAGCCAGATGTTGGCGACGGCAATCATGGGCAGCACGGTCGGCGTGAAGAAGGACAGGCGGAGGAGGCCGCGGCCCGCGATCTTGCCGTTGACCCACACCGCCATCAGGATGGCGAGCGCGATGGACAGCGGAATGGTGGCCAGCGCGTACCAGAGATTGTTGGCGAGGACCTGCCAGAAGACCGGGTCCTCCACCATGCTGCGGTAGTTGTCGAGGCCGATCCACGCGGTCGGCCGCCCCGGCTTGGATGTGGAGAAGAAGCTGTGGTAGAGCGTGGCCACCGTCGGGTAGTGCGTGAAGGTAACGAGCAGCACGGCCGCGGGCAGCAGCAAGAGCCACCCGTGCAGGTTTGTTCTACGCACGGTCGGAGATAACCCTAGCGTCGATACGGACGGAGGATGCGCTCGGCCTCGCGCTGAGCGTCCTTCATGGCCTGCTCGGGCGTCTTGGCCGCGGTCAGCGCCGCCTGCAGCCCGTCATTGAGCGCCTTGGTCACGCGCTGGTTGTCATGCGTGCTCAGCTCCGCCACCGCGTACTGGAGCTGGTCGCGGGCCACCGCCGCCGCCGGGAAGCCCGCCACGTATTGCTTCATCACCGGCGTCTCCCAGGCGTCGGGTCGCACGGCGACATAGCCCGTGTCGATGCCCCACTGGGCCGCACGCTGTGGCGAGCTGATCCACTTGATGAACTTGAGCGAGGCCGCCTGCTGGGCGGGCGTGCTCTTCTTGAAGATGTGGAAGTTGCCGCCACCCGTCGGTGACCCGCGGCGCTTGCCCGCCGGCAGCATGGCCACCCCGAAGTCGAACTTGGCGTTGTTCTTCACGTTGGTGAGGTTGCCCGTCGTCGTCCACATCATGGCCGTCTGGCGCTCGAAGAAATCCTTCGGCGTCGTTCCCCATTCGATGATGCCCGTCGGCATCACCTTGTGCTTCTGGCTCAGATCCACCCAGTACTGGAGTGCCTCGATCACGGCAGGCTTGTCGTAGTACGTCTCCGTGCCCGCCTGGTTCATGAGCAGCACGTCGTTCTGTGTGGTGAAGCCCTGGAAGAGCCAGTAGGGAAAGCCCGAGGACGGCACCTTGAGCCCCCACTGGGTGACATTGCCGCTGGCGTCGCGCTTGGTCAGCTTGCGCGCGTACTCCACCTGCTCCGCCCAGCTCGCGGGCGGGCGATTCGGATCGAGCCCGGCCTCCTTGAAGGCCTCCTTGTTCCAGTAGAGGACGATGGTCGAGCGCTGGAAGGGGATGCCCCAGGTCTTGCCGCCCGTCTGGCTATTGAGCATGAAGGCCGGGAAGAAGCTCTTCATCCAGGCCTTGTCCTCCGCGCTCGTCGCCGCCTCGTCGAAGGGGATGATGGCGTCCTCGTCGATGAGGGTGAACATGTCGGTGGAGAGCAGCACCGACATCTGCGGCGGCTCGCCGCTCTTGAGGGCCGTCAGCACCTTGACGATGGTCTCCTGGTACGTCCCCGCGTAGATCGGCTTGACCTTGATGCCGGGGTTCTCCTTCTGGAAGTCCGCCGCGAGCCCGTCGATGATCTTGGTCACGGGGCCGCCCACCGCCACCGGGTAGTAGAAGGTCAGCTCCACCGGCGCCTGGGCGGCCGCGAGGGTAACCCCCCCGGTCAGAGCCACCAGCAGGGCGACGGCCGTCACGCGGGCGATGCATGTCACGCTCATGCGCGCTCTCCTCCTCGTTCGGGGTCGAAGATGTGGACGGCGTCCTTGCTCCAGTAGAGGTGCACGGTGGCGCCTGGTGACAGATCGACTCGCCCCGGCACGCGCACGGCGAGGCTCTGCGTGCCTGCCGCGCAGCTCAGGATGGAGTCGGCGCCGAGATATTCGACGGCGGTCACCGTGGCGCCGAGTCCGCCTGCCGGGCCCAGGCGTATGTCCTCGGGCCTGACACCCAGAGAGAGCCCGGCGCCGCGGCCCGGCAGCACCACCGGCCCCGCGGTGCCCGCGATGACGGCGCCGCCCGGGGAGTCGGCGAGCGAGAGGATATTCATGGGCGGCGTGCCGATGAAGCGCGCGGCGAAGACGCTCGCGGGCCGCGCGTAGAGCTCGGCGGGCGGGGCGTCCTGCTCGACGCGCCCATCGCGCAGGAGGATGACCTGGTCGGCCATGCTCATGGCTTCGGTCTGATCGTGCGTGACATAGACCATGGTGATGCCGAGCTTCTGCTGGATGCCTCTGATCTCCCGCCGCATGTCGTGGCGGAGCTGGGCGTCCAGGTTGGACAGCGGCTCATCCATGAGGCACACGGCCGTCTCGGCAATGATGGCGCGGCCGAGCGCCACGCGCTGCTGCTGACCGCCCGAGAGCTGGGAGGGCTTGCGGTCGAGCAGCGCGCCCAGCCCGAGGAGCTCGGCGGTACGCCCCAGCCGGGCCGCGCGCTCGAGCCTTGGCACGTTGCGCACGCGGAGTCCGAAGACGATGTTCTCGGCCACGGACAGATGCGGGAAGAGCGCGTAGGACTGGAAGACCATGGACAGGCGCCGCTCGGCCGGGGGCAGGTGCGTCACATCCACCCCGCCGATCAGGATGCGCCCGCTCGTGGCCGCTTCGAGACCGGCGATGAGGCGGAGGGTGGTGGACTTGCCGCAGCCCGAGGGCCCGAGCAGCACCAGCATCTTGCCGGCGGCGGCCTCGAAGCTGATATCGTCCACCGCGCGGGTCGCGCCCCACCAGCGGCTCAGGTGCTGGACGGAGATCGCCGACAATCGCCCTCCGCGCTAGGAAGCGGCGCGGCGCTTGTTGGCGACGTAGTCCACGAGGACGTACTCGCCCAGGCGCTCGGGGGTGGCGAAGAAGGCGCGGCCGCGGTTGATCTTGGCCATCTGCTCGACGAAGGCCGTGAGGAGCCGGCTCTGCTCGAGCATGAAGGTGTTGATGGTGATGCCCTCTCGCGTGCAGCGCTGCACTTCCTTGAGCGTCTCCTGGATCGTCCGGCGGGTGGGCGGGTAGGAGAACTCCGGCTCCCCGTCTTCCATGTGCGCCGTCGGCTCGCCGTCCGTGATCATGATGATCTGCTTGTTGCCGCCCTTCTGCCGCCCCAGGAGCTGCCGCGAGAGCTGAAAGCCCGCCTGCATGTTGGTCCCAATGCTCGTCTCGCTGGGGTTGAGCCCAGGAATCTGGTCGGCCTTGAACTCGCGCGCGTAGAGCGAGAAGCCGATGATGTGCAGCTGGTCACGGGGAAACTGGCCGGCGATCAACGCGTTGAGGGCCAGGGCCACTTTCTTGGCGGGCAGGAAGCAGCCGTTGTAGATCATGGAGCGGCTGAGATCCAGCATGACCACGGTGGCGGACTGCGTGGAGAACTCCGTCCGGTACACCGCGAAGTCGTCGGGAACGAGGCGAACGGGCGTGCCCTGCCCCGTGCGCTCCACGGCGTTCATCACCGTCTCCTTGAGGTCGAGCAGGAAGGGATCGCCGAACTCGTACGTCTTGCTTTCATCGGTGGGGTCGCCGCCCGCGCCGCGACGGTTGAGCATGTGGCGGCCGAAGCGGTCGCGCTTGAGATGGGAGAAGATGTCGCGCAGCGCCTTGTCGGCGATCTTGCGGATGGCGCGCGCCGTCAGCTCCGTCTTGTCGCCCTGACGGTCGAGGTAGCCCGCTTCCTCGAGCTTGCGGGCCAGCTCGCGGAGCCGCTCGAGATCCCGCGCCGACTCCTCGCCCAGGAGGCGCTCCACCTGCTCGGGGTTGATGGCCTGGAGGTCGTCCTGGTCCTGGGCCGAGCGGAGCTGGCGCTCGAGCTCGTCCATCTGCTGCAGCTCGCTCATGAGCTCCATGGCCTCGCGCATGCCGATCTCTTCCTCGCCCCGGAACTCGTAGCGCTGGCGCATCGAGTCCATGGGCATGAGCTGCTCGAGGTTGGCGGCGAGCTGGCGCATTTCGGCCTCGAGCCGCTCGTCCTGCATGAACAGCGAGCGCATCATGTCCTGCATCTGCTGGCGCTGCTCGGGCGAGAGGCTTTCCATGAGCGACTGCATCTGCCCCATGCGCCGGCCCATCTGCTCCAGCACGTCGTCCAGGCTCTCCGCCCCGGGGAACTGCTGGCCCCACTTGTCCTTGAAGCCCTGGAAGTCGGGCTCCTCGCCATTGAGCCGGTCGCGCATCATGCGGTTGAGGTCGCGCATCATCTCGCGCATGCGCTGGATGTCTTGCGGCGTCATGTTCTGCAGGCCCTGCTGCATGTTCTGGAGGAAGGGCTGCATCATCTGCTGCTGGAGGGATTTCAGGAGCTCGTCGAACTTCCGCTTGGCCTCGGGCTCCGTGAAGTCGTAGCTCTGGAGCGCGCGAATGCGTCCGGCGGGACTCGGCGGCATCTGGTCCAGGCGCTCCATCTTCTGGTCGCGCTCGGCGCCCGGCGGCACGCGCTGCTCGATGCCCTGGCGCTCCATCTGTAAGATTTCGTCGAGCTTTTTCTGGATGTCCTCCATGGCAGAGCCGAGATCGTACCGGTCGAGCTTCTGCTGACGCTCCTTGCGGAGCCGCTTGAGGAGATCCTGGAGACCCGGCATGCGCCCCTGTGGTGTCTGGGCCCCGCGCTGGTACATCCGACGTAGCGCGCTCCAGAGATCGCCGTCGGCCATGAGATCGTCGGAGATGGCCGAGAGGATCTCGTCGGCATCGAGATCGGGGACGGACTGCGAGCCGTCCCAGCGCGAGTAGCGGATACGCATGTGGCCTCCCGGGCCCGCCCGAGGAGCGGACTTGACGTATGCTACCACCCATGAGCACTCAACTGCGCGTCGGCTTCGAGGACATCGTCGAATCTTCAAGAGAGCTCTGGACCGTCCAGACGGCGGGTGCGGGGCCTCGCGGCAGCCTGCCCCTCACCGGCGAGATGCTGCTCGAGTGGTCGAGCGGAGATCTCTTCGGGTTGACGCAGAACGCGGGCATGGGCTGGGATCCGCGCGAGCTCACTCGTCCCCAATTCCTCATGCTCTCCACCCAGGGCGGCGTGCGCGCTCCCGACGGCCATCCCATCGCGCTGGGATATCACACGGGGCACTGGGAAGTGGGCCTGCTGATGCAGGCCGCCGCCGCCGAGCTCAAGCGGCTCGAGTGCCTGCCCTTCGCCGCCTTCGTCTCCGATCCCTGCGACGGCCGCACGCAGGGGACGACGGGAATGATGGACAGCCTGCCCTATCGCAACGACGCCGCCATGGTCTTTCGCCGGCTCATCCGCTCGCTGCCCACGCGCCAGGGCGTGCTCGGCATCGCCACCTGCGACAAGGGCCTGCCCGCCATGATGATGGCGCTGGCCGCCATGCGCGATCTGCCCTGCGTGCTCGTGCCCGGCGGCGTCACGCTGCCGCCGAAGGACGGCGAAGACGCCGGGCGAGTGCAGAGCCTGGGCGCGCGCTTTGCCCAGGGTGAGGTGACCCTGGAGCGCGCGGCCGAGCTGGGCTGCCGCGCCTGCGGGACGCCGGGCGGCGGCTGTCAGTTCCTCGGCACCGCGGCGACATCCCAGGTGGTGGGCGAGGCGCTCGGTCTCTCGTTGCCTCATTCTGCCCTCGCGCCCTCGGGCCAGCCCATCTGGCTCGACATGGCGACCCGCTCCGCGCGCGCGATGGCCGCGCTGCGCTCGCGCGGGCTCAAGGGACGCGACATCGTGACGGACGCCAGCGTCCGGAACGCCATGGTCGTTCACGCGGCCTTCGGCGGCTCGACGAATCTGCTCCTCCACATCCCCGCCATCGCCCATGCCGCGGGCCTGCGCCGGCCGACCGTGGAGGAATGGGTCGAGATCAACCGTCGAGTGCCCCGCCTCGTCGACGCGCTGCCCAATGGGCCGCAGAACCATCCCACGGTGCGCGTCTTCCTGGCGGGAGGCGTCCCCGAGGTCATGCTCCACCTGCGGCGCGCGGGTCTGCTCGATCTGGATGTGCTCACCGTCTCGGGCGACACGCTCGGCCGCGTGCTCGACTGGTGGGAAGCTTCCGACCGGCGCCGCGCGCTCCGCGAGGAGCTGCGGGCGCACGACGGCGT
>WNGR01034702.1_pt1 | contig 12291 bp, 7 predicted proteins | sample 5407581 | NCBI WGS metagenome assembly WNGR01 (sample SAMN13153383, study PRJNA577476) | soil metagenome | isolation source: 80 cm soil or saprolite under Garry oak tree replicate 2 | place: USA:California | collected 2016-06-15
CTCCTACGTCTTCTGCTTCTTCGGTAGTGTTCAACATGATAAAGAGCACCGGCTTTTTCTCCATCTTTGCAAGCTGCTCTCGATACTCTCGCCAGCGTTCTACGCCCGCCGTTAAATAGACGCGATAGCGCACACTGGCGACATCGCTTCTCGCCTCTTCAAAGTCGGCAACACCTTTGACCGGCCTTTTGACAACATTGTCCAGAATGGCTTGCTTGATCGGGTAATCAGAGATGACCCAGGGGAATAAGGCGCCCCTTGTGAAACGAGGTGTGGCGGAAAAGTCTAATTGGGCTGCCAATGGTAAACTTGTGTGAAGTCGGCGGATCACCTTATTCCATTCGTTCTCTTCATCATGCGTGTGATGGGCCTCATCATTCAGTACTAAAATTTGGCCCGCTCGTTTGGCAAGCATTTCGATAAAACCGGCGAGATCGCTATTCAAGTCGTCTTTGGGTCTAAGGCCAAGAACTTCGGTCATGATTTCAGGCTCGTCGTCGTCTTTCTGGCGCTCTGTTCTGTCGTAAAGCTGCTGGATATTGGTGAGAAATAACATCCCATCGGCCGGGGCGCGTTCGGCATCCCCGCGCATAATGCAATCAAATTCCCAGGAAATTTTGAGTTCACGGGGGATGAGTGGGTCAAGCCTGAAAATACGTCCACCCTCAAAATCGCTTTTCAGTCGCTCATAGACAATGACATTGGGAGCGATGATCAAGAAGGTTTTAGCGTAGTCGTCTTCATTTTCGCGTACGGCATTGAAGTATTGCCAGACAATAGCGAGTGACATCACCTTGGTTTTCCCGCTGCCTGTGGCCATTTTTGTGCAATAGCGAGCAAACTCATCGTAGGCGGGCAAACGTACCTGGCTATTGGCAGGGGCATATTTTTCCAGGAGGTCTTTGCGCGTACGTATCTTCGCCACCTCGTAGACATAGATGAGCGTTTCTATCGCCTCGCGTTGGGCATCCAGGTACTTAAAGAGTTGCCCGTTAGATAATTTATGATCGGTAAAGAACCAGTGATTAAGTAAAGTGCGGGTAGTGGGCGTGATGCCCTGATATCCATTGTCTTTCCACTCCGTGACCAGCTTTCGCAAGGCTGGAACACAGGGCGCTGTCCTGAGATAGAGGGTCAGGTCAAAAAGGCCAGGCTGAACTTCGTTTTCTTTTATTTTACGAATGCGTGCCATACCTGTTTCTTTCTAGCTAGCTCTTGCTGAAAGCTGTACTATTGGTGTTAGATCACTTCTACCGTCACGGCTTTTGTGGTGTCGTTGCCAAGAATGTCTATGACTTTCATGACAATGGTATAGCTGCCAGGCTCATCATATTCATGAAAAGCTTTGAGGAGTATTTTCGGTTCTTTCTTTGTCCTGTAGGTCTGCCATTGATTATGGAATGTATCATCTCGATAATCCCAATCGACCGCCCAGTAGTCGATCCACTGGCTCCACTGCGTGATCGCCTTCCTGACATCCTCGGGAACGTCATCGGGTGGCATAAAGAAGTTCTGTAACTCAACCGATACACATTTCTTTGTTGGCTTCACATCTACTGCTAAGGCTGCTAGCTCATAAAAGGCGATATCTCCTTGCTCGACTGCTTTCTTTTCCAGCACCTCACGCGGTATTTTTTTGAAAGCGAGCCGGATATTTGCATCCGCGGCCATTTGTTTCGCAGTTTCATTAAGGTCAAAGGCAAAATCCCAGCCAAGAATATCAATACCGTTGCTATGCTCGCCAACATCTTTTCCTCTCACCCGCCAGAACTCATTGACGATGGATTTTACCTCCCCAAGAGCAATTGGGGCATCTACAGACCCCACGTGAACGAGTCTTCCTCCTTTGATACCATGAATCCAGGTATAGCCTTCTATAGGAGTAGCATGGTAGAGTTGGAGGATGAAATTGCGGTAGCGTAATTGTACATTCGCTCTCTGTGTTGGATCAGAGAACTCGGCAGTTTGCCATGCTTGCCGCTCATATTTGCCAAGGTTCTGAACCACAAAAGGTTTTACATTATCGATAGAGAGGAGACGTTTACGAGTAGTATGAATAGCAAAGCGCCCTAGATCACAGGTTATCCAACGTCGTCCAAGTTTCTCTGCTACGGCGGCAGTTGTACCACTACCGCAGAAGCAGTCCAGTATGAGATCGCCTTCATTTGAAGATGCTTTGATAATTCGTTCAAGGAGCGCTTCGGGTTTCTGGGTCGCATAGCCAGCACGTTCTATAGACTGACTTTGTACTGGGGGGATCTCATCCCATAGATTTGTGATTGGTCTTCCTTGTTCCTCATTTAAATAGATCTTACGTTGAGGTTTCCTATTTTTCGACCACACCAACATATTCTTTTTATCAAAGTCAATTAGTTTCTCCCGTTCAACCATCCACCCGAATTTTGGCGTATAACCATTGTATTCATATATAAGGTTTGGGCGAATACCTAAAGCCGGGTTTCTCTCTATTTGATGCAAGCGATAACGCCGTCCATCCTGCTCAGAAAACCTATAAAAACTTTCTATGTAGTCCTGCGTAAAAGCAGCATACTGAGGATTCCAAACAGCATTATCAGACATACCGTAATAGAGGATCATATCAGTAATATTACCAATGCCACGCGAATCGTTATGAGCAGCCGTACGTTTCCAAATAATCTCTGACCTAAAACAATCAGCTCCAAACACTTCATCAATAATTGCTTTAGCGCTGAAGCCAACATGCCAATCCAAATGCACATAAATACTACCGTTATCGGCCAAAAGCTCACGGAGTAAGACGATCGTTTCATAAAACCATTGAAAATAACTATCTAAACCTCGTCCCCAAGTATCTCGATAAGCTTTCTGCTCAATGATATTAGGTTCCTTCGTAAAGCTTTCGTCACTTTCCGGGATAGTGGCAGTAAAAGAGAAGTCAGCGCCAGTTGCGAAGGGAGGATCGATGTAGATGAGATTCACTTTACCTACAAATTCGGAAAGTAGGCTGGGCAAAACATATTTCTTATCACCCCAGATTAAAAGATTGCGCCATTCAGTCTGTCGTCCAGCAAAAAGCATATCGAGAGTTAGCTGACGCTCCTGTGCAGTTTCGTTTACGGTTTCTACAGTTTGAAAGGGAAGCTCAATACGTCCAGGCCCGACTTTTTTCCCGTCTTTGTACTTACCATCCCATATTAGCTCGGTCAATGCAGTCGTCTCCTACTAGTCAACGTATCGAAAGCGATACCTGTTGTTCTCAGTAGTCAAAAGATCACTGAAAGGAGGGAGATCATCTTCTACTTATATTATCTTCCGTCTACCCAACGACGGCCGGTAGTGGGACCTCGTATTGTTTTCCAGGTCACATTCAGGTTGAAGCTCACGTAACCTTCTCTCACTTCTAGCGATTTGCCTGAAGAGGACGCAGTCTATGCAGGCTCAATGTATGAGGCTCGTTGTGCATTTTATAGGTTAATTACTTCATTGTCAATGGAAATGCAGTGTTTGTAGTACCTCTTGCAAACATAGAGATGAAATGAGTTGCGTATCCTTTGTAAGGTACCCATTTGTTTGTTGGCCGGATATTTTCACTGCGATGTAATGGCAAGAATGTTTTATGAGTAGTATCCAGGTAGTTGATTACCTGTTGTCCGTCATATTATCCAATGCCCCGTTAAGAATTGGAGGAGCATGAATGAAAGCAGCGTTAAAGCAATCGCGAGGTAATAGAAATTGAACTGCCGGTTCTTGCCGATAGCCGCTAGCGTGATGAATGCCGGGAACACTTCTAACATGTAGCGCGAATACGCCGCCATGGGTACGGTATTTGCGCTAGGATAAAGCTGGAGTAGAAGGTCAGAATGCTATGCTGGAGAATCCAGGTGAACGCGCCAATGATTCCTTGCCAGGGAGGGGCTAAGTAGCGGTGCCAGACCACTTGTGCGTGCGAGAAGGCTAGAGCATCATGAAATTGGAAAAAGCAATAGAGCGCGTAGATACCTAGTCCCGCTGGAATAAGCACGCCGGCCAGGACATCGAAACGGATCATCCCTGGCTTGAACTCATGCTGATGTGCATATTCATAGAAGAAAGGCAGGAGAAGAGCCAATCCTGCAGATCGCGTCAGGATAGCCAGGGCGCCAGAAAGACCGGCCAGCCACCAGTTTCCACGGCGCATAGCGTAGAAGCTGAGTATGGCGAGAAAAAGAAAGAGAGACTCATTATAGGCGCCAGCAAAGAAAAAGGCGGTGGGGAACACGGAAAGGTAGATTGTCGTGCGATAGGCGCGTTCAGCATCAAAGTCTTCCTCCACCAACCGGTACAGTAGCAGGAGCATACCCAGACCAGCCAGGTTTGAGATAAGGAGGCCAGCGACAAAAGGATCGTGAGCAAGAAATGATACGCCTCTTTCAAGCAGGGGGAAGAGTGGAAAGAAAGCGGTCTTATAGGATTCAGTATAGCCATGTGTCGCTATGCTCGTGTAATGCCCACTATCCCAGCGAAACCACGAGGTGAGCAAGGTATGAATGCGCAGGCTTGTTATTGAAAAATCACCGATGGTAAACAAGGTTGCCAGGTAGGTTAAGGTAAGGAATGCCAGGTGTACGGCGATATAAATAGGCAAAACCTGTTGTAGTGCAATTCGCCATTTCAACCAGGATGAATCAGCAGCAGGTTGTTCCTGTAGAGCCTTAACAGGAGTCGTGGTGTCGTCGATAGTTTGCACAGCAGAAGGAGGTCCTTGCATATTCTCTTGTGTGCCTGGAAGGTTTCCCTGGGAAGAATCAGCAGATTTCCCATCTTTATACTTGCCATCCCATATTAGCCCGGTCAAGGCGCTTGCCTCCTATCTAGTCAATGCATCGATAAGGTTGATTGTGTACCGTTCTAATTGCCCCAGTTTATATTATGAAGCAGGAATGATGCAAGGCATGTAGGACAATAGGCTAATATTAACTGCCCCATTCTTGCCTTTTACTCTTAAGCTCTGTATTAAGCCTATGTTGCAAAATAGATGTGGGATTCGTGGGATTGCATTTATTGCCGTTTAATATTAAACTTATCTTTTGGGGGACCTTATGACATATAGAAGAAGGATATCCCATATCAGTAGAAGAAAAGAAGGCTCTTGCACGCTCTGATTGACCATGAGGTGAGGAACAATCTCTGGCTAAAAGTATCAATCAGGGCGAGTAACTGACTAAACAGTTAGGAGGTGATATCGCTCTTTTTTGAAGGCTTGTTGTGCAAGCCTTCCCTGCTTTGCACGGCTTCCACAAGAGTTACAAACCGTTGTGGTTCGTGTTACGTCTTACATTTGTTTCAGTCAATGTCGACTAGAAGGAGTATTTGATGCATCACACAAAGCTTGCTAAGTTTGTAGCACTGGCAGTATTTTTGCTAGTCCTCGTAGCTACTGTTCCTGTCGGCCTGGTACGCGCCAGCTCACTGGTACTTGTCTCCGGCTCAAGCCCCTACGCCAGTTGTTCAAATGGCAGCCAGTCGGGCACCAACTACGTGAATGCTGAGGTCGAGCCCTACGTCTCAGTCAATCCGAAAAACAGTTCGAATATTGTAGGTGTCTGGCAGCAAGACCGCTGGTCGAGCGGCGGGGCGCACGGTCTAGTCGCTGGCTTCTCATCCGATGGCGGCATGACGTGGGGTGAAACAACGCTGCCCTTCGATGCCTGTGCGCCGGGCACGCCTAGCGCACTCCAGTACGAGCGGGCCTCCGATCCGTGGGTCTCTATCGGGCATGATGGTACCGCCTACACGGTGTCAATCTCGTTCAACGACACCAACAATAACAACGCCGTCGCCGCAGCGACCTCCACAAACGGCGGCCAGACGTGGAAGAACGTGCGCGTCATTATCGCCGACAACGAAGGAACGCTCCAGTTCTTTAATGATAAGGAATCGGTCACCGCTGATCCGACCAAGAATGGCGTTGCCTATGTGGTGTGGGATCGCCTCGAGTTGCCGAACGGCAACCCTGACGCTGACCTGCACACAGCCGCCTTCAGAGGACCGACAATGTTCTCGAAGACCACTGACGGGGGCAAGACGTGGAGCAGCCCCAGTACCATCGTCAAGGTCCCTTCCCGGCAGCAGACGATCGGCAACCAGATCGTGGTTGACCCCAAGACAGGCACGCTCTACGACTTCTTCGACCTGATCACCCCGCCCTTCAACGTCACTGCCTTTAAAGCCGCCTTTATTAAGTCGACGGATGGCGGCAACACCTGGACGCAACCGCAGATCATCGCCAGCATAGAGACCGTCTTCGTGAGCGACCCCAATACCAGGCAGGCGATCCGAACGGGCGACATCATTCCCGAGCCGACCATCGATCCTGCGACTGGCCAGCTCTACGTTGTCTGGCAGGACTCGCGCTTCAACGGCCACCGCTTCGATGAGGTTGCCTTGTCCACCTCTACCAATGGAGGCAGCACCTGGAGCGCTCCCATTCAGGTCAACACGAACACGCCCTCTAACCGACCAGGCTTCACCCCTATGGTGCAAGTCAATTCAGCCGGGACCGTCGGCGTCAGCTTCTACGACTTCCGCAACCTCACCACGCAAACCACGACGCTGCCAACCGATTACTGGTTCGTGACGTCGACCAATCATGGCGCGAGCTTCGGCAATGAGGTGCACATCGCCGGTCCCTTCGATATGCTGACTGCACCCAATGCGGGTGGCTTCTTCGTCGGGGATTACGAGGGACTGACCACGATTGGAACCACGTTCCAACCCTTCTTCGTCCAGGCGAACTCGGGGAATCGAAGCAATCGAACAGACGTCTTCACCACCTCTATCTAGCAGCGTCTTAGTGCGTTGGAGAGCAAAGCCACGTCCTAGTGTGGATGTGGCTTTGCCATTGGGCAACTGTCCTTCACCCTCTTCCTGGCAACAAGGGAAAGTGAGTGATAGGGAGCATACTGATAACCAGCGTGAAACCGCACTCCAAGCGTACATTGATACAATGTCAGAACTTCTGCTTCATGAGAAGTTGCGCGACTCAGCAGAAGAAGACGAGGTACGGAAGATAGCACATGTACGCACATTGACGATACTTCCTAGACTAAATACTTCCAGTGAGTAGTGGCGGAATAGGAGTTACCTTCTGTGGCTCAGCACCAATTTCGGTCAGGATGAGTCCTGATAAGGGTCTTCTCCAGCCCACCCCAGGTTTTGCCACCGTCACAGAAGAAAAAAGCACGCTCTTCAGCTTCATTTCAGGGATACCGGCTATACTGTATCATACAGAGCAAGCAGGTCAAGTCATCAATGAACTGACCTGGAAGTAAGCAACTGAGTGAAAGAGAGCGAATCTATGCGTGATGCTGAACATGAACTCTCCCAGGACGAATCCGCTGTCGAGATAACCCCTTTACCCGCGGAGAATGAACTTCCAGCAGGTACAGTGCATAAGAGTGCCTTGCCGGTGGGCAGAGCGCATTGGTCTGGCGCCTGGCGCTACATTTTGACCGCTATAGTGCTGTGCCTTGGGCTGGCATTCCTGGTGGCCAATGTCGTATTGCTGCCTCATCAATCGTCGAAGCAATCCTCTCATTCCGGTTCTCCTGCTGCCGCTTCTACAGCAACTCCTGCTACTTCAAACACATCGAACGACTACAGCGTGAACACGACGATCGTGAATGGCGTGGCCTATGTAGGTGCGGCTAATGGGGCGGTGTACGCGTTGCGCAGCGATAACGGGAGCTTACTCTGGCGCCACAAGATCGACCCTGGAGCAGGCGCCGCGCCGCTGGTTGACAGCGGAACAGTCTATATCACGGCCGGCATGAGCGACGTCGGGCCAGGCTATCTCTATGCCTTGCGAGCGAGCGATGGCGTTCAGTTGTGGCGCTATAGTACTATCAATGCTGTTTCCAATCTGGTGGTGGCCAATGGTGTCGCATACGTGACCTCCAATGACGTCGTCTCGCAAAACGGGAGCCTCGTCGCACTGCGAGCCAGCGATGGCACCCAACTGTGGCATGACACCACCAGAGGCTCCTCGTACAACTCGCTGGTTGTGGACAACCAGGTCGTCTATACGAGCGCAAGTGGAGATAATGGGCCGGGAACGGTCTATGCACTACGGGCGAGCGATGGTATGCAGCTCTGGCACTATTCAACTACCACCTTCACATCTGTGCCAGCGGTGGTCAACGGCATAGCTTACCTCGTCTCAGACCAGGAACTCTCAGCGCTGCAAGCGAGCAATGGTCGGCTACTCTGGAGAGCTACCGTCCAGGGGAATAGTGGCCTCCTTCCACCGCAAGTGATCAACGGTGTGCTCTACTTCATCACGACGAAAATATCTTTTGAGGGTACTGCCACTCCTACGAGTCAGGTAAACATACTGCCACAGGTGGGGACGATGGGCAATCTGCTGCAAAGCGTTCTGCGTATGGCGCCTGTGAAGCAGACGCTACCGCTTAAAGGAGGAGTCTCATCTGTTTATGCGGTGCGGATAAGCGATGGCGCTGTTCTCTGGCACTACACAACGGTACGGTCTATGCCGGAACGTATGTCGATCAGGACAAGAGCTATATCTATGCGCTGCGAAGCAGTGACGGCTCGGTACTCTGGCGCCAGGCGATGCACCGGGGAATGTCGGCCAACGCCTTCGTCGCCAGTGGAGTCATCTACATTGCTTCATTTATCAACGATGGCTCTCTCAACCAGGGATCCGGCGCTGTGTACGCCCTGCGTGCAAGCGATGGTTCGCAACTCTGGTCTCATCCAATGTACTGGGTGGTCTACAATCCGCCTATGCTGGTTGGGGCGACGATCTACATCAGTACAGCCGGGGGTGATGTGTATGCATTCCAGGCAAGCAGAGGTTCTATGCTGTGGCATTTCCATACGGATGTTAAGTAGAGCGCAGCATTCTCGTCACCCCGTTCTTGTGCAGCCTCATCCCTGCGAGCGTTGCTCTTCCAGGTCCAGTTCCCGCTCGACCAGGCGGAGTGTCTCATCATCAATGCGGCCATGGTCGCGTAACCCGATCACCGCCGCCCGTTCAGCCTGGAGCACCTCTTGTCGGAGCTGCTGCTGGTCCGGCACATGCCCATCATAGCGTTCATTGCCCTCGCCATCGATCGCTTCGGTGAGGGTGCGCAGTTTCTGTTCATAATGAGAACGCATTTTGATGAGCGTATCCTCGGGAACCCACGCCTCGGTTGCCAGTTCGTCGAGTCGCGCAAGGGCCGCACGAGTGGCCACGAGATGCGCAAGTGCGTGTTCGCGTTCCAGGGAGCTGTCGCGTTCGAGACCGAGCAACCGGATGATGGGCACCAGGCTCAACCCTTGCCCGACTAACGTGACCAGAATGACAGCGAAGGTGAAGAAGATGACAAGATCGCGCTGTGTGAAGGGCTGACCGGCGGCTAGCGAGAGTGGCAGGGCCAGCGCTGCGACAAGTGAGAGACCTCCGCGCATACCGATCCAGGCGACCATCGCCACCTGGCGCCATCCTGGAAATGGGTCGCGGTCACGCAAGCGAGGGCTGATCAGGCGTGGCAGGTATGCCGCAGGAAAGACCCAGGCGATGCGCACGGCAATAACAGCCAGGCTGATGAGCAGCGCTTCCCAGATCAACGTGAACAGAGCGTGGCCTGCAATAGATTCCAGGATGCTGCGCAGCTGCAAGCCGATCACCAGAAAGACCAGGCCGTTGAGCAGGAAGACCAGCACGTTCCAGACGGCGTTGGCTTGCAGACGCGTATTCGAGGAGAAGAAGCGCGACGATTGCCGGCTCAAGTAGAGGCCTGCCGAGAGCACGGCCAGCACCCCGGACACCTGCAAGGCGTTGGCCAGCAGATAGGCGGCGTAAGGTGTGAGGAGGGTGATGGTGATTTCGATCGGTGCATCGTCCAGGTGACGGTGCAGCCAGGCAACGGGCCAGCCGATGACCAGTCCGATCAGTAGCCCTCCAAGGCTGACGATCACAAACTGCAGGCTGGCCTGCCAGAGGGAGAAACTCCCCATGACGAGCGCAGCGACTGCAAAGCGGTAGATGACGAGCCCGGTGGCATCATTGACCATGCTCTCGCCCTCGATCACGGTCACGATGCGACGTGGCAGGCCCAACTGCTGTGCAGTCGCACTGGCAGCCACGGCATCGGTAGGCGAGACCACGGCTCCCAGGACAAAGGCGACCGGCCAGGATAAGCCTGCAATGGTGTGCGCGACTACAGCAATGGCAACGGTAGTCACCAGGACCAGGCCGAGAGAGAGTTGCAAGATCGGGCGCAGGTTCGCGCGGAATTCGCGCCAGGAGGTGAGCCAGGCCGAGGAGTAGATCAGTGGTGGCAGAAAGAGCACCAGGAAGAGTTCAGGATTGATTGTAATGGTGGGAAGACCTGGGACGAAACCGAGGAGCAAGCCACCGAGGACAAGCAAGATGGCATAGGGGATACGCAAGCGTGTGGCAAGTGTGGCCAGGATGACAATGGCCACCAGTAAGCCAAAGAGCAGCGAAATCGTGGTCGACATATCAGAGCGCCTTCACCGGCCCTTAAAGCGCGGACGTCGCTTTTCCGTGAAGGCAGTTACTCCTTCACGGAAATCCTCTGTCGTGCGCAAGAAGCCATACATTCTTCCTTCCAGAGCGATGCCAGCGCTCAGCGGAACTTCCATGGATGCATGCAGGGCTTGCTTTCCCAGTCGCCAGGCCAGGGGCGAGAACGCCAGTAACTCATCAACCAGGGCATCTACACGTGTATCGAGCTGGTCTACTGGAACTACCTCTGTGAGCAGGCCCCAGGTCCTGGCCTCCTGAGCAGGAATGCGGCGGGCGCGCAGAATCATATCCATGGCCCGGCCAAGTCCGGCCATGCGTGCTACGCGCTGCGTCCCACCACTGCCGGGAATCATGCCAAGGCGCATTTCTGGCAGGCCAATTTGAGTTGTCTCAGATGCTACCCGAAAATCGCAGGCAAGGGCTATCTCCAGGCCTACGCCGAGGGCAAACCCGGTAAGACGGGCTATCACCGGTTTGGAGCAGCGTTCGGGAGCCGCTACATTCTCTGCAAGATGGCTGATATACTCAGGGGTGACCTTGAGAAAGCCTGCAATATCTCCACCAGAAGAGAAATGTTCGTTACCTCCACCTCGCACGACGACCACGCGTACCGCGTCATTCTCCTCGATCTCGCGGAAAGCTGCTGCGAAGTGTTCGCGAGTTGGGACAGTAACGATATTGAGCGGCGGCGCGTCTAGAGTCAGCACGGCCACTGGCCGGTCACCTGGATACTCAACGCGCAAAATAGAACCTGGATACTCTGCCATAATCATCTCCTATGTGCTATTTCTAAACATGTATGTCATAGATTTCGTACTCTCCCGCTTGCAATTTGCGGCGCAGGATTTTTCCTACCGGGGATTTGGGTACTTCTTTGACGAAGATGTAGCGTTTCGGGCGCTTGAAGCGCGCGAGTTGCGGATTGGCCAGGCAGAACTGATCAAGCTCTTCGGCAGTAAGTGAGGTATCTGCAGGGACAATAAATGCTGCCACGATATGTCCCCAGCGCTCATCAGGCAAGCCTGCTACGGCAACTTCTGCAACCTTTGGATGCCGCGCGAGTACGTCTTCAACTTCCAGGGGATGGATATTTTCTCCACCAGAAATCAGCATGTCATCGACTCTGCCCTGCACCCACAGGTCGCCATCCTGGTCCCAGATTCCGAGATCACCTGTGAAGTACCAGCCCTGGCGAATGGCCTTCTCATCTGCATCCGTTCGATGCCAGTAGCCTTTGAAGGCCTCCGGTGAGGAGAGGCTGACGATCACCTCGCCGGGCGTGTCTATATCTACAACCTCGTCAGGGAGGACCTTGCGGGTTGGATCGGCGGTCACGATACGCACATCCTCGTGGAAACCAGGTCGACCAGCGCAGGTAGGTTTGCGATCAAGCCAGGAGCAAATGGTGAAGGTATAAACCTCAGAGCTGCCGAAGTGATTGACAAAGACCTCCGGCTGGAACCGCTCGAAGCAGGTCTCGGTAAGCGAACTGGTCATGGCCGCCCCGGCGTATCCCAGTCTGGTGAGCGCTCTTAGATCATAGCGATCAACTTGAGGGCGGCTCACAAGGTCGTAGTACAGGGTTGGTACAAGGTATAAGCAGGTGACCTTCTCCCGGTCGAGCAGCTCCAGCGCCGCCTGTGGTTCATAATCAGGTAACAAGACGAGTTTTCCGTTCAGGAAGGTGGTCGAGAGGAGGGTGCGCATGCCCATGGTATGGTAGAAGGGCATAACGCCGATGGTACTTTCAAACAAGGTATACACGTTCTGGA
>WNGR01013451.1_pt1 | contig 12289 bp, 12 predicted proteins | sample 5407581 | NCBI WGS metagenome assembly WNGR01 (sample SAMN13153383, study PRJNA577476) | soil metagenome | isolation source: 80 cm soil or saprolite under Garry oak tree replicate 2 | place: USA:California | collected 2016-06-15
CTGGGGCTGGTAGATGAGCTGATGCGGCTTGGGTTCCGCGTCTTCGGGCCGACGAAAGCTGCCGCGCAGTTGGAGACGAGCAAGTCGTTTGCGAAGGAGTTCATGCAGCGTCACGAGATTCCGACGGCGGCGCATGCGATCTGCACATCGATGGACGAGATACGCGAGGAGCTGCCTCGCTTCTCTGCGCCGATTGTTGTCAAAGCCGACGGATTGGCGGCAGGCAAGGGTGTGGTGATTTGCCAGTCGTATAAACAGGCGGAGCAAGCCGCGGCACAGATGTTTTCCGGGGCGCTGCTCGGCGTCGCGGAGACGTATGTCGTGATCGAGGAATTCCTCGAAGGCGAAGAGGTATCGTTCTTCGCGCTCTGCGATGGAAAGCATGCGGTGGCGCTGGCGGCTGCGCAGGACCACAAGCGCGTTGGCGAGGGCGACACCGGGCCGAACACCGGAGGCATGGGAGCGTATACGGGCGACGGATTGCTAAGTGCGCCGATGGAGCAATGGCTGCTGACGAATGTCGCGAAGAGGGTGGTCGATGAGATGGCGCTTGAAGGGGTGCCGTTCCACGGCATCCTGTTCTGCGGCATGATGATGGTGCCGCAACGCGACGGCACGACGCTGCCCATGGTGCTGGAGTTCAACACGCGTTTTGGCGATCCGGAGACGCAGGCCATCCTGGTGCGGCTGGAGAGTGACATTGTCGATATTTTCGATGCAGCGATCGATGGCACTGCCGACCGGCTCGACATCCGGATGCGGCCGGGCGCGAGTGTCTGTGTCATTGCGGCGAGCGGCGGCTATCCGGGCAAGTATGTTTCGGGGCTGCCGATCTCGGGTCTCGACTCGGTTCAGGACCCGGACGTCGTGGTGTTTCATTCCGGAACTGCGACGAAGGATGGCGCGATTGTTACGGCGGGCGGACGAGTTCTCGGCGTAACCGCGGTTTCCGGGGCGTCCTTGGACGGAACGGCCTCGGCACTTCAGGATGCGCTGAGCAAGGCGTATGGGGCGTTGCGCGGAATTTCGTTCGAGGGGATGCAGTTCCGTCGCGACATTGGATGGCGAGCTTTGCGCGACGGATTGTGAGGCTCGCGCATCCACTTGCTTATAGCCACAGAAAAAGGAGACGTTATGACGCAACCTGCGCTGACTGCCGCTGAGATGATCGCCTGGCTCGATAAGACGGTACCTCCACGGTGGGCGGACTGCTGCAGCATATTGTTGCGGTGGAGTTGCGCTATGCGGATCAACTCTCCGGCCTGGCTCCGACGGACTATGCGGCGATCCCCTTCGACTCTGCGGAGACGATTTACGCGACGCACGAACGAGCGATGAAGGGGTTCCAGGAGCTGCTGGATTCTGATGTGGATTGGAACGAGAATTTCGAGTTCGTTACTCGGTCGATGGGACCCATGCGTGCCACTCGCAAGACGGTTCTCTTTCATGCGCTGCTGCACGGTATACGGCACTACGCGCAGCTCGCGACGCTGGTTCGTCAGCACGGAATCAAGCCGGGCTGGCAGATGGACTATCTGATGATGGGCGTAGAACGGGCCTAATCCATGTTGCTCGTCTGGTTAGCCTTGAGGCTTGGCGGCGGATTGGGTGAGGGCGTATTTCTCTTCCAGCTATCAGCGGTGAGCTTTGGGTTCAGCCGATCACACGGCGGATGAAGCCCTTGATGCCTAGCCGCGTGAGCAGCGCGAGGAAAAACGTCAGCATGAGCAGGATGATCAGCGGGTCCATGTGGTCGAGCCTGGGCGTAAGCGCTGCGCGCAGGCCTTCGCTCATGTAGACGATTGGGTTGATGAGCACTCCGATCTGGAGCCAGTGCATCGTTTGCAAACCTCTCCACGGATAGTAGACGCAGCCCAGAAACGTGATGGGCATGACGACCACGCTGAATATGAGGCCGATCTGCTGCGGTGGGACGCTGGTGCCGATGACCAGGCCAAGCGCGCCGGCGGTGAGGCTGGCAAGAATAAGCACGAGGATCAGGAATGGCCAGCTAGGAACGTGTGCGTGGACCGGCGTGGACGGGATGTAGTAGGCGAGTGGGAAGACGACAGCGGCGGCGATCATGCTCTGCACCGAGGAGAAGACGATCTTCTCGATCGCCACTCCGGCGACCGGCAGCGGACACATAACGCGGTCGTCGATTTCGCGGGTGATGCCAAACTCCTGGGCGAGCGGAAGTGCGACCGCGGCAATCCCGGAGAACATGATGGCCACGGCCATCAGGCCCGGCAGCAGAACGGTGGAGAAGTTTGCTCCGGCCATCGCGGCCGTAGGATTCAGAGCTGTGCCGCCGCTCATATGCGGCATGATGTAGGTGAAGACGAAGAGGAAGAGCAGCGGGTTCATGATGACCCGAATGAGGAATGGAAATTTCTCGCGCCGCAGGACGTGAAGATCGCGCAGGAACAGGCCCGCGAAGGCGCGGACATACTGCACGCCGATGGAGGGGGCGGGCCGATTTACAGTCTCCGGTGGGCTCGTCACTTCGATTTCAGATTCCATTGTCGGCAAGCGAATTGTACTCCGGCGAATTCTATTCGCGAAGATCCCGGCCTGTAAGCCGGATGAACACGGTTTCAAGGCTGGTTTCGGTCATGGTGAGGTCGCGCAATCCAAAGGGATTGCTGGCCTGTACGATGTCGGGCAACAGGCCGTCGGCGTTGTCCGCGAAGATGCGGATTCCTGCCGGCGTGGGCTCGACACCACGGACGCCGGGCATCTGCTGAAGCTGACTAACCAACGCCGTGGCGCCATCGTGATTGCTCAGATCGAGGGAGTAGACTTTTTGCGCGCCGACCGATCTCTTCAGCGCTGCGGGCGTGTCCTCTACGAGAATCTTGCCGTGATCGATAATGGCGACGCGATCGCAGAGCTCGTCGGCCTCTTCCATATAGTGGGTGGTGAGCAGGACCGTGATCCCTTCTTCGCGCAGATGGCGGACGGCGTCCCACATGGCAATGCGGCTCTGCGGATCGAGGCCGGCACTGGGCTCGTCGAGGAACAGCACTTTAGGTCGATGCGCGATGGCGCGGGCAATCTGCACGCGCTGCGCCAGGCCTCCGGAGAGTTGCGATGGATAGGATTCGGCACGCTCGGTGAGGTGAAACTGTTCCAGCAGTTGATTGGTCCTCAGCTTCGCGTCCGCGCGCGAGAAGCCGAAGTAGAGGCAGTGGAAATGGATGTTCTCGTAGACCGTGCAGGCGCGGTCGAGCGTATTGAATTGCGGCACGATGCCCATGTGCCGTCGCGCCTGAGCCGGAGAACGGACCGCGTCGATCCCGGCAATGTGGACCGTGCCGGAGGTGGGCAGAACTCGTGTTGTACAGATGCTGATGGTCGTCGTCTTGCCCGCGCCGTTGGGGCCGAGCAGACCGTACAACTCGCCTTCGCGGACACCAAGTTCGATGTCATCCACGGCGACAACACGCTGTTTGCCCTCGTAAATTTTACGAAGACCTCTGACCTGGACAATTGACGACAAACTTCTCCCTGCTCTCAATCATGAATATCGGTGGAACGATTATAGGCATGCGTTGGTCTGATATACCACGGAAATCTAGTGTTCGCTCTGCGAGTAACCACCTGGCGGTGACTTCTGTGGGATGAGCGATGACCAGCGTCAATTCGGGTGAAATCACCGATTCGCTGGAAGCCGCCGCAAAATATGGGAAGTGGCAGAAATCGAGATGCATAGGTCGTTTGCATTGAGCCAGTAGTGCATCCAGCGCGCCGGTTATAGAGACACAATCGTCGCGGCTCTGCCGATGCGGTTTCTTGAAATCAAGAGAGCTGGGCGTAAAATCGGAGTATGTCACGTGGATGGGAGAGCAAATCCGTGGAAGAGCAACAGATGCAGGCCGCCGCCCAAAAGTCAGACCCTGCGACCGCTCATGCGCAGGACGCCGATCGCAAGCGACAACGCCAGGCACTCGAACTACAGCGCGAACGCGTGCTGTCGGAGCGGACATCGAACCCGCATCGACGTACCGCATTGACCAACGCGCTGGCGGATATCGAGGAGAAGCTGGCGGAACTCGGCTGGACCATTCATCTGTAAGCTCTGCCGAAGACGATGAAAGCTTGAGTTGAACCGGTTGTGTGTGGTCAGCGCAGGATTGTCAAAAGGAAGGGCCGCTTGCGCGGCCCTTTTCCTTTCGCGTCATTGACAGTCTTCTATTGCGGCGGCTGTGCGCTGGCGCTCTGGCCCTCGTGGATTCCGATCGCGTCTCCGGAGACGACCATGTTGACGCGCCGGTTCTGGGCACGCCCGCTGGCTGTCGCATTCTCGGCAACAGGATCGCTTTTGCCAAAGCCCTGCGCGGTCAAGTTGCTGGGCGGGACGCCTTGCGACGCCAGAAACTCCCTTACCGACGATGCGCGGTTGTCCGATAGTTTCTGGTTGAATTCGTCGGAGCCGACCGAATCGGTATAGCCCTCTACCTGCACCTTCAGTCCGGGGTAAGCCTGCAGTATTCCGGCGACCTTCGCCAGGCGGAGCTTCGCGTCTGGCTTCAGTGTGTACCGCCCGGTGTCGAACAGCACATCGGGCATATTGACGATCAGTCCTCGCGCCGTTTCACTGGTGGCGAGCACGCCGTTCAACTGCTGACGCAGCTTCTCGCGAACCTCATTGGCGTTGTCGGCGCTCTTGGTGGCCTCGGCTGCTCTTGCCCTTGCCTCCGCGGCCTCTGCCTCAGCCCGTGCACGAGCTGCATCAGCCTGTGCTCTGGCGGCTTGCGCCTGGTCTGCCTGGAGTTGTGCCTGCTGGGCATCCATCTGCGCTCTTTGCGTCTGAAGTTGTGATTGTGCCGCATCGGCCTGAGCCTTGTTCCTGGCCATTACATTATTTGCGTCGCGCTCCGCCGCCTGCTTGCGCAACGCAGTGATGCGCGCATCCTCGGCGCGTTCCGCGGCTTCGCGAGCGTAGGTGATCTCCATCTTCTGATCCGGGTGCTTGCCGGCGTCGACGTCTGAGGCGCTCTGCAGATTTTGTTTTGCCTTCGACATGATCTCCGGCGCGTACTTGTCCGCACCTGCTTCCTGCGCAATCCGGACAGCGTTGTTGGCCTCGTATAGCTCAAGCGGCGACCGCTCGTTGCGCGTAATCGGACGCATCACCGTGTTTGCGCCAGCCGTTTCGGCATAGGTCCCGCGCGGCAGCAGGTAGTAGTTGGCGTTAACCTTCTCGAGCACGCCGGTAGTCTTGTCGGGGTGGATCACGTTCTGCATCACGACCAGATCGCTGGGCTGGGAGACGGAAAAGTATGGCTCAGCGGTGACAATCATGCCGAACGACTGGAGCGCCGTCGTTACGTGGATCGTGTTCCTGGTGCCTTCCGGGAGAACTTCGCCAAGATTCTGCGCGCGGCCGTCCGGCGAGATCGCCCACAGGACGTAGGTCAGGTACTCTTTGCCGAAACCGTTCGCGGGAGTCAGGCCTTCAAACTTGGCGTCGACCGTAATGCCCCCGCGCTCGCTGGCTACTTTGGCTTCGCCCCTCGCGCCCTGGAGCAATGGCGTGCCTTCAAAGCCGATGGTTGTCGAACCGCTTCGATGCAGATAGTTGACGCAGTCCAGATTGCGTTGCACCACCTTGACGCGATAGATGTACATGCCGTTCTGCTGCGTGATCTGATTTATCTCGCCCGGCGGCGTCTGGCCGGTCGGGCTCTGCTCTTGCGCGTTTGCGGAGGGAATTCCAGCGATTGCGAGAATGGCGGTGATCGCCGCGACGATCAGTGAAATGAAATTGTGGAAGGAAATACCGGTAGGTTGTTCGATCATTTGCGCATGCGCCACTTGCGCCGGATGAGGCGCGAAACAATTCTTTGGATGTGCCATGGTGTGATCTCCTTGCGATCCAGCCTGGGTGGGCTTCCCGCACTGCGCATGTGCCTGGAAGCCGCTCGCCCTCCAACGATGGCCAATGTTGTGAGATGCCTGATAAACGACAAAAGGTAGTCCACGCGACAGTACGCAGCAGTAAACTGAGTGCGTTGGAGGAGTGCGCAGAGTTGTTGATGGAGTTCGCAAAGCCGGTTGCGCTGGTGCTGTGCATGCTCTCGCTATGTGCTGTGTTCAATAGCGCATTCCTCGTTCCCGCGAGCGATCTGCAGCAGAGAGCGTGGGACTCGCTGATCCTGCTTTCCCTCGCAGTGGGGATATGCCTGAGCGGCGGAATGATCTTTCGTGATTCGGCGCAAACACTCACACGCACGCTTCCGGTTCAGATGTTCTTCTGGGCTGCATGCCTGATGCTCGCCCTCTTTCTCGCGTCGTGGTATTTGGAAACCCACTGCGTTTTCTACAAAGATGTGCGGCGGTTTTGAGAGCGATGGGATCCGAATTCCACGGATCGTAAGGACGGCATGAACGCAATAAAAGACGAAGTGGGCAAAGGCTGGAACGTAGCAGCTATTCCAAGCCAGGTGGGCCGGCGTGTGTTGATTACCGGCGCGAACAGCGGCATCGGCTACCATGCGGCGGTTGAGCTCGCGCACAATGGTGCCCACGTGTTGCTGGCGTGCCGTGACAAGGCCAGGGGCGACGCTGCACTGGCGCGAATGCGTGCCGCAAATCCCCGGGCGAGGGCCGAAGTTGTGCTGCTCGACTTAGCGTCGCTGGAGTCGGTGCGCGCGTTTGCTGCGGAGGACCTTGCGCGTGGAGTCCCGCTCGATCTGCTGATCAATAACGCAGGTGTGATGGCTCCGAAGAAGCGGCTGGAGACGGCTGACGGTTTCGAGATTCAGTTCGGCACGAATGTGTTGGGCCATTTCGCGCTGACGGCGATGCTGCTGCCGGCACTCGAGCGCGCGAGCGCGCGCGGGCCGCTGAAGCCGCGGGTCGTCACGATCGCTTCGATTGCGCACAAGCGGGGGCAGTTGAACTTCGACGATCTGCAATCGACGAAGAACTATAACCCGATGGAAGCGTATCGGCAGTCGAAGCTTGCCAATTTGCTGCTTGCGTTCGAACTGGACAGGAGACTGCGACCTGACGGGACGCCCGCGCCAGGCGTGATGAGTGTGGCTGCTCATCCTGGCGTGGCGAACACGAACCTATTCCAGGCCGGGGAGTATTCGGCTCTTGAGAAGCTGGTGCGTCGCGGCATCGGTGTCGCGATTGGTGCGTTTCTGAACTCCGAGGCACAGGGTGCGGTGCCCACTCTATTCGCGGCGACAGCGCCTGACGTGACCAACGGCGGATATTACGGGCCGCAAGGCTACGAGGAGATGCGCGGAGGCGATGTGGGTCCCGCGGAGGTGGCTCCGCAGGCTCGTGACCGGCGGGCTGCGGCTCGGTTGTGGAGAGAATGCGAGAGGCTCACCGGAGTCTCGCTGCTTAGTTAGAACGGGCGGTTCAATCGTCCAGCTTCGCCTGCCGGTTGTTCCGCCACATCTCTTCGTCCTCTTCAAGTACAGGCGGCGGCGCGTTCTTGAGCTTCAGCAGGAGTTTTTCCTGATGCTCTGTCCAGAGTCTGAGTTCCGCCATCGACTGCACCCACTTCCGAATGAGGAGCACGCCGAGGCAAAAGACAGCCAGGAGCGATGACACGAGTCCGAAAATGATGATGGTTGTCATCCGGCGTCTCCCCTATTCGTTCAGCGCAATCAGGTTACCACTAGAAATTCAGAGTAGCCGGCAGGTGGGAATACGATCAGTGACGTACAGCACAAGGATCTACGCGGCTTTCGGCCGGCGGAGCATCCAGAGCTAACTGAGGCTATGCAATGGTTTGCGTGGCCAGGTGTCTGGGGCCGTTTGCGCGACGAGACATGCGATGCAGTGGTGGTCTACAATTCCCGGCTTAGACGATTGGGCGACGGGCGAACGCCCGCCGCTCATCTCAACTTCAAGGAGAACCATCCATGTCGACCACGATGCCCGCAGTTCAACCGGGTACCTATGGGTTCCCGATCTCGCTCAAGAAGCGCTACGACAACTACATTGGCGGCAAGTGGACGCCTCCCCTTTCCGGCGAGTACTTCGAAAACGTTACGCCTGTGACCGGCCAGGTGATGTGCCAGATCGCGCGATCGAAGGCAGCCGATGTCGATAAGGCGCTCGATGCGGCGCACGCGGCGAAGGCAGCGTGGGGCAAGACATCGCAGGCCGAGCGCGGCCGGCTGCTGGAGCGGATCGCGCAGCGCATCGAAGACAATCTCGAGATGCTGGCGACCATCGAGACGTGGGACAACGGCAAGCCGATTCGCGAGACGATGGCTGCGGACATGCCGCTGGCGGTCGATCACTTCCGCTACTTCGCGGGCGTCATTCGCGCGTCGGAAGGTTCGATCGGGCAGATCGATTCGACGACCGTGGCGTATCACTACCACGAGCCGCTTGGCGTTGTCGGCCTGATTATCCCTTGGAACTTCCCGATTCTGATGGCTGCGTGGAAGCTGGCGCCAGCGCTGGCCGCGGGCAACTGCGTGGTGCTGAAGCCGGCCGAGCAGACGCCGATGTCGATCCTGTGTCTGATGGAGCTGATCGAGGACATTCTTCCTCCGGGCGTGCTGAACATTGTCAATGGCTTCGGCCTTGAGGCGGGCAAACCGCTCGCTTCGAGTCCGCGCGTGAACAAGGTTGCGTTCACTGGCGAAACGACAACGGGCCGCCTGATCATGCAGTACGCGTCGCAGAACATCATTCCGGTGACGCTGGAGCTAGGCGGCAAGTCGGCGAACATCTTCTTCGCGGATGTGATGGCGGAAGACGATGCATTCTACGACAAGGCGCTCGAAGGGTTCACTCTGTTCGCGCTGAACCAGGGCGAAGTCTGCACATGTCCATCGCGCGCGCTGATCCAGGAATCGATCTACGACCGCTTTATGGAGCGGGCGCTGAAGCGGGTGAAGGCGATCAAGCAGGGCAATCCGCTGGACGCGTCGACCATGCTGGGCGCGCAGGCTTCGAGCGAGCAGATGGAGAAGATTCTTTCGTATCTCGACATCGGCAAGCAGGAAGGCGCTGAAGTCCTGACAGGCGGCAAGCAGGCGCATCTCGATGGCGATTTGAAGGACGGATACTACATTGAGCCGACCGTCTTCAAAGGCAACAATAAGATGCGAGTCTTCCAGGAAGAGATCTTCGGCCCTGTAGTTTCGGTGACGACGTTCAAGACCGAGGATGAGGCTCTTGAACTGGCGAACGATACGTTGTATGGTCTTGGTGCGGGCGTCTGGACGCGGGATATGAATCGCGCGTACAAGTTCGGCCACGGCATCCAGGCGGGTCGCGTTTGGACGAATTGCTATCACCTGTATCCGGCGGGTGCAGCGTTCGGCGGGTACAAGCAGTCGGGCATTGGCCGCGAGAACCACAAGGCGATGCTCGAACACTATCAGCAGACGAAGAACGTGCTTGTCAGCTTCAGCCCGAACGCCATGGGATTCTTCTAATGGCGATCACTGAATCGGTGCCGCGGCGGCGCTCAAATCCTCAGTCCTCGAGACGCGGGCGCTGCCGCAGCAGGTGATTACGACTCCAGCGGCGGTTGCGCTGATGGAGAAGTTGCGTGCGAAGCATGGGCCGCTAATGTTTCACCAGTCGGGCGGATGCTGCGACGGGTCGTCGCCGATGTGCTATCCGCTGGGCGAGTTCATGGTGGGTGACAGCGATGTTCTGCTGGCTACGATCGGGTCTTCCGATGACAAGCAAGGCGTTCCTTTTTACATGAGCAAGCCGCAATTTGAGTATTGGAAGCACACCCAGTTGATCCTGGATGTGGTTCCGGGCCGCGGCGGGATGTTCTCGCTGGAGAACGGCGAGGGCGTTCGATTCCTGATACGGTCGCGGGTGTTTACGGATGCGGAGATTGCGGCGTTGAGGGAAGCGGGGCGCATCTAGGAATCTGCGGTACACTTCTGGGATATCCAAACAATTTGCGGAATGGGCCAGGCTGTTCATTTGCTGAATCAGGAAAGGGGATTCGCGATGCAGCGACGTTCGTTTCTGAAGTCTGCGGCTGCTGTTCTTTCGGCGGCCGGGCTGAAGGATTCTGTGATGGGGCAGGCAGTTGCGATGCCGGCTTCAGGTGAGACTCAAGTCGTGGGGGCGGGGCAGGACCGGCTGGGCGAGAACCACTCGCTGGGGTTCAGCACGATTTTGTTCAAGGTGTTGCCGCGGGAGACGGGCGGCGGTCTGTTCGTGATCGAGCACAAGGGCCTGGGGCACGGCGGGCCGCCGGTGCACTTGCACCTGCATCAGGATGAGTGGTTCTACGTGATGGAGGGCGAGGTGCTGTTTCAGGTTGCGGGCGAGCGGAAGACGCTGCGCGCGGGCGAGTCCATGCTGGGGCCGCGCGGGATTCCGCATGGGTTTGTTGGAGTGGGAGAGAAGCCGGCGCACATGGTGATCGCGTTCTCCCCTGCGGGGATGATGGAGGCGTTCTTCCGCGAGGTTGCGGTGGCGAATGGGCCGAAGATGGATGCGGGGCTGTTTGCGCGGTTTGAGATGCAGTATGTGGGGCCGCCGCTGGTGGTGGGGTAACACTACGCGCCTACTTGTCAAGGCCGGAGCGCCAGCGTGCGTTCTGGCACTCTCGCTTCATCTGTCGATACACGCCGAAGGAAGAGCTGGCCAGTGTCCACGGAATCATGGCAAGGAGAATGACCAGAGCGATTTTCCAGGAGCCGAGACTCCATACAAGTAGAGCCGAAGCGGCGAACAGTATCCAAATGAGTGGACACATTTCCAGCAGCCGTTCTTTCCAATGCTGGCGGAATTTGTCGCGTCCGCTTGGAGAATTGAGAACAAAGGGCCATTCCTGCCGGGCCCCACGCCTTTGCTCTTCCCATGCGGCCGTTCTCGCGGCATGACGGTGCGCGGCAAGCTCAGGATCGAGCAGGTTCTCCATGGCTTCGACGGCTGCGGCGCGGACTCCCGCGTCGTCTGTCCATGAGTAGTGATCCTCGATCCAGCCCAATTCCTGTAGGCCGGTGGGGTAGTCGGCGTTCAGATAAAGCTGATTGAAGTAGCCGATCGATTTGAGCGGATCTTCTGTGGTCTGTTGAATGCGGTGAACGCGAATCTTTGCAAGGAGAAGGGCGGCTTCTTCCTTTCCAGGGAACTGAGTACTCAGGTCCGCTAGCATCTTGGGGAGAACCTGATCAATCTCCCATCCTGATGGCGTTTCAAGTATGGCCATCCGACGAATCCATTTGCCGTCGAAGCCAGCGACTAGTGCGTCCTGTGCGACAGAAGGAAAGGACTCGCTTGGGATGAGGCCCAGCGAAACTTCCGCTGCGAATTGTTGGGGATCGAAAGGCATGTTCTGGTGGAGGGGCGCTGCACAGAGAATAACCCCACGATAGGCGCGGTGAAACTCGCGCCGATCGTGGGGCACCCGGGTTTGAGGCTGGCTATGCTTTTCCGGCAAGTTGGCGGAGGACGTATTGCAGGATGCCGCCGTGCTGGTAGTAGAGGATCTCCTGGGGGGTGTCGATGCGGAGGGTGGCGGAGAACTCAATGGTTTTGCCGTTGTTGTTCTCGGCGAGGATGGGGAGGATGCGGCCGTCGGCGAATTTCGAGTCGAGCATGGCCTTGAGCGCGCCGGGGTGGTCGCCGATGGAGAAGATCTCCTCGCCGGTGAGGCCGAGCGAGGCGGTCGACTGGCCGGGGAGGTACTGGAGCGGAAGGATGCCCATGCCGACCAGGTTGGAGCGGTGGATGCGTTCGTAGCTTTCGGCGATGACGAAGCGGATGCCGAGCAGGCGTGGGCCCTTAGCGGCCCAGTCGCGGGAACTGCCTGAGCCGTACTCCTTGCCGGCGAGGATGCAGAGGGGAATGCCGCGCTCGGCGTAGATGACACTGGCGTCGTAGATCGGCATCTCTGTGCCCTCGGGGAGGAGGCGGGTGACGCCGCCTTCGGTGCCAGGGGCGAGCTTATTGCGTAGTCTCACGTTGGCGAACGTCCCGCGGACCATGACCTCGTGATTGCCGCGGCGCGAGCCGTAGCTGTTGAAGTCGGCAGGCGCGACGCCGTGTTCGGTGAGGTACTTACCGGCGGGGCCGTTCTTCTTGATGGAGCCGGCGGGGGAGATGTGGTCGGTGGTCACCGAATCCCCGAGCACAGCAAGACAGCGCGCGGCGCGGATGTCTTCGACAAACGCCGGTGTGGCGGCCATGCCGTCGAAGTACGGCGCTTTGCGGATGTAGGTGGAGTCGGGCTCCCAGCCGTAGGTATTGCCGGAGGGGAACTTGAGGTGCTGCCAGTTCTGGTCGCCGTCGGTGACGGTGGAGTACTGCTTGCGGAACATTTCGGAGC
>WNGR01012758.1_pt1 | contig 12288 bp, 8 predicted proteins | sample 5407581 | NCBI WGS metagenome assembly WNGR01 (sample SAMN13153383, study PRJNA577476) | soil metagenome | isolation source: 80 cm soil or saprolite under Garry oak tree replicate 2 | place: USA:California | collected 2016-06-15
GATGGAATATGTCCCCGGGGGAGACCTGTCCGGGCACGTCACTCCGGACCGGCTGCTTCCGGTGGCCGTCGTGCTGCAGATCTGCTTCAAATGCTGCGGCGCGCTCGAGTACGCGTTCCGGGAGGGCATCGTCCACAGCGACATCAAGCCGGCGGACCTGATGATCGCCGAGGGCACCGAGGTGAAGATCTCGGATTTCGGCGCGGCCTATCTGCGCAAGAGACAGGCGGTGCAGACCGCCGCGATGGGCTCGCCCTACTACATGTCGCCCGAACAGGTCGCGGGAAAGGAGCTCACCTTCCACAGCGACATGTACTCGCTCGGCATGTCGCTCTACGAGCTGCTCGTCGGGAAGCGGCCGCTTACCGCCGACAGCCTCGAGGCGCTGCTGCACAAGATCCGGGACCAGAGTCCGACTCCCCCGAGCAGGCTGCGCGCCGACCTGCCGAAGTCGATCGACGCCATCATCCTGCGCGCGACCGCGAAAAAACCCGAGCACCGCTACCCGAGCTGGGCCGAATTCGCGCTCGATCTCTCGAAGGCCGTGCAGCAGTTCCTTCCGCCCGGAACGATCCCCGACAGCGAAAAATACGTCGCGCTGAAGAAAGTCGAGATGCTCTCCGGGCTCTCGGACGTGGAGCTGTGGGAGCTCGCGCGCGCAGGGCACTGGGCGCGGGTCCCCGCGAACGAGACGATCGTGAGCGAGAACGCGAGGGGCAAGAGCTTTTATTTCCTCGGCAAGGGAAAGGCGAAGGTCACGCGCCGGGGGCGCCTGCTCAACATGATCAACGAGGGCGAGTGCTTCGGCGAGATGGCCTTTATCCGCGGCGGCGAGGTGCAGCGGCACGCGACCGTGGGCTCGGCGACCGAGCTCCTGCTCGCGAAGTTCAGGCCGGACGCGTTTTCAAAGATGAGCCTCGGCGCCCAGCTTTATCTGACCCGCGCGCTGGTGCGCAACCTCGCCGATCGCCTGGAGCTCGCCAATACCCGGATCGCGCGCTGATGAAGGCTCGGGACAGCTTCATCCGCGACGGCATGCGGATCGAGTGGGACGTGCCGATCGCGATGGACGACGGCCTCGCGCTGCGCGCCGACGTGTTCCTTCCGGCGGCCGAAGGCCGGTATCCCGTGATCCTGAGCTATGGCCCTTACGGCAAGGGGCTCGCTTTCCAGGAGGGCTACAAGACCGCCCCGACGCCGTCGCGGGGACGACAAACCGGTACGCAAACTGGGAGGTCGTCGATCCGGAGAAATGGGCGCCCGACGGCTACGCCTGCGTGCGCGTCGACTCGCGCGGCGCGGGCCGCTCGCCGGGTTATCTGTGCCACAACAACGCGCGCGAGACGCGCGACATCCATCTGTGCATCGAGTGGGCGGCGGCGCAAGCCTGGTCGAGCGGCAAAGTCGGCATGAACGGCATTTCCTACTACGCGAGCAACCAGTGGCGCGCCGCGGCCTCGCAGCCGCCGCACCTCGCGGCGATCTGCGTTTGGGAAGGCTGGTGCGACAGCTACCGCGACGGCAACCGCCACGGCGGCATCGTCTGCAGCTTCCGCAAGAACTGGCAGGAGATGCAGGTGAAGACGGTGCAGCACGGCCAGGGCGAGCGCGGCGCGAAGAGCCGCGTCACCGGCGAGCTCGTCTGCGGTCCGGAAACGCTGTCCCCGGAGGAGCTCGCGAAAAATCGGGAGGACATGTGGGCGGAGATTCTCTCACGCCCGCTCGACGGGCCGTATTACCGGGAGCGCACCGCCGATCTTTCGAAGGTCGAGGTGCCGTTGCTCTCTGCGGCGAACTGGGGCGGGCAGGGACTGCATACGCGCGGCAACTTCGAAGGCTTCGTGGGCGCGGCTTCCAGACAGAAATGGCTCGAAGTCCACGGCGGCTCGCACTGGGCGCCCTTCTACACCGACTACGGGGTGAAGCTGCAGAAGCGCTTCTTCGATCGCTTCCTGAAGGGCATCGACAACGGCTGGGACAAGCAGCCCCGCGTACTGCTCAACATCCGCCATCCCGGCGAGAAGTTCGTCGCGCGCGAGGAAAACGAGTGGCCGCTCGCGCGCACGAAATGGACACATTTCTACCTCGATCCGAAGCAGATGAAGCTGTCGACGGCGCCGTTTGCCGCCGAACAGTCGATCGTCTACGAGGCGATGGGCGAGGGCGTGACTTTCTCCACGCCGCCGCTCGAGAGGGAAACCGAGATCACCGGGCCCTCGGTGCTGAAGCTTTTCATTTCCTCCTCGACCGCCGACGCGGACGTCTTCGCGGTGCTGTGCGTATTCGACCCCAAGGGCAGGGAAGTTTCGTTTCACGGCGCGCTCGACCCGCGCACGCCGGTCGGTCAGGGCTGGCTGCGCGCGTCGCAGCGAAAGCTCGATGCGAAGCGCTCGCTGCCGCACCGGCCGTATCACGCGCACGACGAGAAGCAGCCGTTGAAGCGCGGAGAAGTCGTCGAGCTCGACATCGAGATCTGGCCCACCTGCATCGTCGTGCCGGCCGGTTGCCGCATTGCGCTCACGATCCGCGGAAAGGATTACGAGCACCAGGGGGAAGCGGCGTCGCTCTCCAACATGAAGAATCCCATGCGCGGCTGCGGACCCTTCGTGCACGACGACCCGACCGATCGGCCGCCGGAGATTTTCGGGGGCAGAGTGACGCTGCACTTCGGCGCGACGCGGCAGGCGGGCGTCCTGTTGCCGGTCATTCCGCCGAAATGACGAGGACGGCCGCGGCTCCGGATTGAGATTCGAGTGCGAAAAGGGGGCGACTATGGGTAGAAGAATAGTGGTGCTTTTCGATGGAACGTGGAACAACAGGAAGGACCGCACTAATGTGGTCCGGATGCGGGAGTCCGTTGAAACCAGCGGCCGGGGCGATCCGGTGCAGCCGTGCTTTTATGATCCCGGTGTCGGCACGCACTGGTACGATCGCCTCACCGGCGGCGCCTTTGGGCAGGGGCTTTCGGAAAATATCCGGCAGGGCTACGCCTGGCTCGCGGAAAAGCACGTACCGGAAGATCAGGTGTTTGTGTTCGGGTTCAGCCGTGGTGCGTATACCGCGCGAAGCCTCGTGGGTTTCATCCGCAAGTGCGGTTTGTTGAACTCGCCGCGCAAGGCGCTCGTCGCCGAGGCCTACGAGCTCTACCGGGACAAGAGCGTCGCCCCCGATGACTCGAGGGCCGTCGAGTTCCGCGCGCAGCACTCGCGCGAGATTCGCGTGCGATTCATCGGGGTGTGGGACACCGTCGGCGCGCTGGGCATTCCGGTGTCGCACGTGCCGTTCAGCAGCGACTATTACAGCTGGCACGACACGGATCTCTCGAAAATCGTCGAATACGCCTACCACGCTGTAGCCGCTGACGAGCGGAGAAGGGATTACGCCGTCGCGGTCTGGACCAAGATCAAGCCGGAGAATATCGAGGTCGAGCAGCGCTGGTTCGTCGGCGCGCACGCTAACGTCGGCGGCGGCTACGACAAGCGCCCACCCGACACTCTTCCCAATCCGCCGCTGCGGTGGATTCAGGACAAGGCCGAGATGGCAGGCCTCAAGCTCAAAATCAAGGGGACGCCCGGCCCGCAGGATAGTCTCGCGGAGGTCGACGATTCATTCAAGAAGTTCATGTTCGGAATCTACCGGGTCTTTAAGAATCCGTACGACCGCCCGTTCGGGTCGGGGGCCAACGAGACGGTCGACGCCACGGTTTGGCAGCGCTGGCGTGCGATGACGGCCTACCGGCCGGTGTCGCTGCAGAAGCATCCCGACCGCCCGCCCACTTAGGCGGGATTCAAGTGGCCGTGGGCGCAGAGAGCGGGCAAGTCAAAATTTCCGTGCGCGCCGAACTTAGCCGCCGGCGCTTATGGCGCTCGGCCTCGCGTGTCTCGCTTTCAATCGCCGCGGCCACGACATCCTTTCCACGCGCAACAGCCGCGCCCCCGAGGGCGGCGCGTTCCAGCTTGCGCGCGAGGGCATCGAGGACAATCGCTGCGCAGCGCGCTGGCTCGCGGCGCGCGGCTTCGCGCATCCGGCGGTGATCGGGCACAGCAACGGCGGCATGCTCGCCGTGCGGCACGTCGCCGATCATCCGGGAACGCCCGCGCTCGTGCTGCTTTCGGCGCACATGGGCGGGAAGAACGTCCTCGAGCGCACCAGCCGGGCGGGACTGATGGCGCAGGATCGCGTCGAGGAGTTCAACGCTCGGGCGCGTGCGCTCGTCGCCCAGGGACGCGGCCGCGAGCTGATGCTGATGCCCGGCTGGTGGTACGCGATCAGCGCCGAGAGCTACCTCGACCGTCTCACCGGGACGCCCGACGGCCTCGCGCTCGCGCCGACGATCAAATGCCCGACGCTCTACGTGCGCGGCGACCAGGAGCCGCGCGAGAACTACCCGGCGGAGGATTTCCAGGCACGCGCCGGCGGGCCGTGCGACGTGGAAATCGTTCCCGGCCGCGATCACTTCTACAACGGACGCGAAGAAGCGATCCAGCGGCTGGTGTCGTCGTGGCTCGCAAAAGCGCTGCATTTGGACGCCGCGCGATAGCAAATGCCGTCGTCTCCGCGAAATCCGTCCCTGAGTGAATAAATCGGGGGGCGGGGAGCCGACGCTCGACGCCGACTATCGACCGAGGCTGTGTGAAAACTCCAACCGCGTGGGTTTTGGGGAGTTGCAAAATGTCTCCCGAAGTGTCGATCGTCGATTGTGAGCTGTTCTGTGCGGTCGGGTTCTTGCGTACTATCGACAAATCCGAGTTTTCACACAGCCTGGACCCTGAGCGGACACTCAGAGATGAGTAATACCCGCCGACGCCGACCATGCACGCTACACAAACCATGGGGTTCGTTCCAACACGCGGTGAAGTAGAAACGGTTCGCGTTGACGAAGGAAGGCGGCGGTTAAGTATGCAATATCACCGGCGTACTTGGTCGTTATCGGCTCTGCACTAAAGGAATCGGTAGAGGCCCAATTGAGTTTCGTAAGATTGAGGACTTGTACTGCCAGAGTCCTTGCTTCACATTCAACAGCAACTGTGCTATCGGGCCGGTACTTGTTTGCCGAAATCTCGATAGGGCGAGGAGTTCCCAACGCTTTTCGATATGCGTTATATCCCGTAGTGGAAAGTAAAACTCGGCGACGAGAGATCGGTACAAAACTGCCCCTCTGCATACTCCCATCGGTCTCTGCTCTGGAGTCAAAGAGACGAAAGTTGTTATGAACATTCACCCACACGAAGGTAACTGAAGCATCCGGAGCGACACTTCGAACGCCGGAGAGTATTGCGGCATAGTCATCCTTCGAAATGCGCACCGAGTGATGAAAAACTAGATTTGATCCTGAGGGAAGTGAATACTCCCTCCTAAGTCGTTCTAGCGCTGAACGGGCTAATGCGCCTAGATGTTCGCTCCGCCCGCTAGTATCAAATGTCGCTGTGTTGCCAGTGTAGAACTCCCACTTACCGTAGCTGTTAAAAACGTTGGCAAAACCGAGAATTCTTTGTCCATCCCTCGACTGGGTGTACGACAACCCTACGAAGAAATCAGCATCGGGAATATTCTCTGGCAGGACCCAAGGGGTAATTCCGCACTTCGCAACGATGTTCAAAGACAGGTTCAAGTCCTTCCAGTCCGGGTTCTGCAGAGTACCGGTATCGACCATTTGGCAAGGAATTCCCGCTTCCAACAGCCGTCGCTTCACGACGAAATAGGGAGAGGATTCGTCGTCCGCGGAAAAGCCTGCTTCCGGTGTGTGGACCAAGAACAAACGGTTCAGCTTCTCGCTTCCGCACCAATCTGGATGCTCCGACAATAGGCGCCCGACTTCGCGATCAATCCCTTCAAGGCTATCTGTCGTTACGACTGTCGAGTAGATGAAGCGCGTAGCAAATGTTCGCTCAGCTCCTCGGTATTTGTATTTCCCCGCCTTCAGCCGTTCGATAAGCGATTCCATGTCGTGCCGTTGCGTTGTTAGACAGATTGGAATCAGTTCGATTTTGTGCGGATCACTATCGTATGAGCCGTATTTGGTTATCCCTTCCCGCACATCCGGTAGCTTTTGACGATCTCGAAATTCCACGGCTGGTTCGCTCAGCCGCTCAACGTGGAAAGTTAACTCCGACCTTGCCTCGAACTCCGAAAGAGACACAGCGTTCTTGCCCATTTGAGCTACGAACTCGCCGAATACGACTGGGAATATCTCGTCAGCCAATTGACCTACGGTGTCTTGAATCTTTTCAGCACGCTTCCGCGCGGCAGCAGTTTCAGAGGCGAGGCTGTACTTCTTGATTGTCCCGTGCAGATCAAAGGTAGCGTGTTTAGCTTTTAGGAGGGCTTCGAGCTGAGCCAAACCCAGGTTCGGGATTACCCGGTTGACCGGGACTTTCTTTTCCTCTTCATTGTCGAAGAAGTGAACCGTGATCCATTCTGCGTCTGCAGTCACGATTTTTCCGGCACGCCAAGATTCAATATGGGCTGCGCACCCTCGACCAACCAAATCGTTAAAGCCGAGGTACCGACCCACATCGTTTGCCTTGAGGATGCTCACAACTTGGCAGGTGTAATCGACGGAAAGATAGACGTGCCCGAAAAGCTCGTGAATCTGAATGCAGTAAGCTGGAAAAAAGCGAAGTACCTCGTGCGCCGCCGGTGAGATTGGTAAGTCAGCGCCCGTCCTATGTGCCACGATCCGGCTGAAGGAAAAGCGGTCGATGTACCAACCGTGCGCTGCCAGAGAATCTCTAATAGCCTTAGTAAATTCTCCCAAACGCAGATGGACTTCATCACTTGTGGCGCGACCGTTCCCTTTACTGACCGCGAGCGCATAGAGATTCATGAATGCCGTCTTGGGAACCTGAAGCCTCGCGAGAAAGGCTGCTTTGCGGTCTTCCGCCTTGCTTTCTAGTTTGAGAATTGTCTCGTTCTCAAGTAGCACAACAGAGGGTGAGGGTAGCGTTAGTGCCACCATCTCCCTGGTCATTCGCTTCGTTCCCTCACTAAGTGCTTGAACGAATGCATTGCCATCTGGATCTTTCATGAGGCGAAGCCATTCGAGAAGCTTGCGGTTCAGTGGCATCGAATCCAAGGGCGTTGTGCCGAGGTCAAAACAATTCGGCAAATCGATGTTCTGCTGTCGAATGCGCCCTGGATTCCTTACGACGAAAGCATCGACATAGTGCTCGCAAGAGATGGGGTTCTTTGTGTGGTAATCGCGATGCGCTACGGCATTAACGATAGCTTCATCGACGGCAATCGACGGCAGCTCAGGTTGTTCAGCGAATCCGCCATCCGGCTTGCGGTGTTGGAGTCGCTCAAAGAAAGAGGTTTCACGAAGAAACGTCCGAGCTTGACGGATTTGCTTAGTGATCGGTCCTCGGAAATCCTTGTCGAAAGAAGGTGTTCCGCGGTTGCGGAATTGGGACGATGGCACCACGAACTTCAACAATCGAAGGTAACCTTGCGGTAGAACGCGCTGAGGGTTGGAGGCGAAGAAAAGAAGCCCGGGGAGATTGAAAAAGAGTTGCCCTTTGTCTTTGACGATTGCACCCGCTTCATGCAGCAACCGCTCATCGGTAAACCTTGCGGTAGCTCCGGGTTGAAAAACTCGCCGGAATTCGTTAACAACTTCAGCATCAATATCATCGCTGGAGAATGGGCACCACGGGACGCTGTCCTGGTTGAACAATCCTTTGCGGAGCCGGACTTGGTCTCTGAACTCCTGAGTCATTGGCAACGATTGCGGGCCGCTTCTGACCCATGCTTTCGGATTGGAATCGGGAGTTTCACAGATGGCACTTGGCAGCCACGCCGAATAAACTAGGCAGAGCGTCCGATGTACACCCCGCGCATCCTGGCAACTGTGGTACTTGATTTCTGCGGAATGGGTCCGCAACAGCGTATTCAAGTTCGTAATCGAATTCTTTTGATCCTCACCAAGATGGTCGACGCCAATTACGTCCCCGGTTGTCGATATCCCGAGGACCAGCAACCCGCCTTCGACGTTACTGTTGGCGAACGCCGAAACTGTCTTAATGACTAGTTCCCTGATTCCTTCAAGCGCAGTTTTGGAAATTGCTTCACCAATGCTTGGTCGACCTACTACCTTACGTTCGAAGTGTTGACCCTCAAAATCGTCGTCCGACGGCTGCGTAAGAAAGGCCCATGCGTCCTTCGGACTATCGAAGACCTGACGGGGAGATGGCCGTTGCATTCAGGATGTTCCTCATTCTTCTAGAAGACTGATGCAAGTTTGCCCCCAGTGCCAAGGCACTCCTTCGGAAAGCAAGCGCCCTAGACCGAAAAATGCGGGGCAGCAAGAAACAATAATCACGTTCAATGCTTTAGGGATCATTGCAGCTACTACTCTTTTGCACTGGGCAGCAGCCCCTCGGCCCGCAGCTTTTCCCCCAGTTTGAGGATCGCCTCGGCAAGATCGCGGTAGCGATCGGCAGAAACCGCCAATCCCTGCTTGCCCGGCATCCAATTGCCTGTCTCTGAGCGGTAGTGCACGCGAATATTGATGATTTTCCGTCCGCGAAAATTGTCCACACTCACCCAAACTTCTTCACGGGAATTCTTCTCGAACTTCGCGACGATCTCGCCACGATCTATGTCAGCCATTGGATACGCTCCCTAAGGACTCACATTCCTACGCGACTTTGTCGACTAGCTTCTTCAGATCGGTCATGATCGAGGTTGCGTCGGTGGCGCCTTTTAAAGATCGTTCCTCGGCGGGCGTGAGTTTCAATCCAAACTTCACCTTCAAGAAGGAGGCTGTGTCAGTCCGGCTCTGCCGCCGATTGACGACGTCAGGACCAGACATGGAAATTCCCTGCCACTCTCTATTGATTCGGCGCCAATCGATGGTGCGTAGCGTCTGTAGTCTCTCCTTCCACGACTCGGGATACGAAGACATGAGGGTATGACCCATGGCACCGATCGCCCAAAGGACTACCGCGTGCGTGTGAATGAATTCCTGGCGGACCTCGAACGGCTTTAAATCACCAGTCTTTACCTTGCGCCATTCCGGCATGTTGGCAGCAACCGCTTGCCAGAATTCGATCGCGAGATCTGTTTTCGCGTCGAATTCAGGCTCGGAGACAGTCACAAGCAGAGCCAACGTCGAATCATAGATAGCACCGAGCGTGAACAGTTTTGGCGACCGCAACGGCAGCGATATTCGATCCTTATCCACCAAGCCCTTGAACTCGTCGACGCGCTCTATCAAGGCCAAAGTGACCTGGCTCATCAGATCGCGGTGGTTGTACAAAATATTGAGCGATTTTGAAGTTGTCCGTGCAGTGCGATTCAGGTCAGAAAACATCTGCTGCATTCGATCCAAGTCTTCCCAAGGAAACAGCACGACCGAGATCGTCTCATCGCCGAGCTTGGAGTTTTCCTTTAGTGCTTCTTCGATCGCTGCGCGGCGGTGCTGGCCATCGTTAATCACCAAATTGGCGTCAAAAGGAATCTCGAGAGTTCCTATATCTTGAAAATTGCTGACTGGCTGAAATTTCGGGTCACAGTTAAACGATGCGGTTAACGAGGAGAACAAATAGCCGTCTTCGTTCTCGAGGATATAACTAGTGATCTCTGGAACCCTGCTCTTCTGAATCAAACGTTGCGCTCGCTGTTCAGGCGGGAGTTCCGCCCAGTCTCGGAAATTGAATAGCTTTGGCACCAAGCTGAGCTTCACCATAGCTACGAAGTAATCACGCTTGCCCATTCGGCCTCGCACTGCGGGAAATGAAAGCTTCACTTGCGACCTCCGTTTACGTAGGATTTGAACGTGGCGTATTTATACACTATCGACGTACTGTACGTCAATAGTGCGTATAATTACGGTATACGAAGAAACCGACGGAATGCGCCGGCGAGACGGTTAAGGGAATGTTCTAATTGGATATATTGCAGCAATGACTAAGCTGACGCGCCCCTCAACAGAAGTTTTTCGTGCGCCCCAATTCTTCATGTCAAGACGGGAATTACCCTCCCCATCGTTAGTTTCCCGAGTTCTGCTAATCCTGGGTTTCAGAGAATTACGCGGACTGTTAGTCCCAACGACGCGGGTCATTCCCCGCTGGCGCGGAGGCGACTTCTGTTGGATGGTTGATTGGCGAGTATTAGTAGGGAACGTGATTTTCGGACGGGTCGGCGCCAGCGCGCCGTGTTCGATCCTTTTTGCGGAAACAGTACAACCATGAAGAACATGATCAAGCTCATCGAAGTGACAGCATTGTTGTTCGTGTCCATCGGTATTGCGATCGGCGCAGCGACCATCGCGGCAATCGTCATCCGAGGGCTCTGGTGAGAATGTCCGCTCCTGACCCGCTTGCCGCTATCCCCTGAACCGAAGTGCCGATAAGAATACGTGGCAGGAGCGTCATCGCACGAGTGGCACGGCTGATTCCCCGGAAGTACCCGGGTTTATCTTGGTTGGGGACCCAGGAACTTCAGGTCACTGAATTCCCGCTTGCGCGAATGACGGCGGCGATCGCCGCTCGTAGAATGACGGATTGTCGGAATCGGAGGAGAGCAGGGATGAGACAGCTCCGCGTAGTCGTGCTTGCCGCATTCGCTCTGGGGTTCGCCGCCGCCGCGCTCGCGCAGTCTTGGCCCTCGAAGCCGATCAAGATCATCGTCCCGTTCCCGCCGGGCAATACCACCGACATCATGTCGCGCCTCATCGGGCCGAAGATGACCGAGCGGCTGGGCCAGCCGGTGCTGGTGGAGAACCGTCCCGGCGCGAGCGGCATGCTGGGCCTCGATTTCGTCGCGAAGGCTGCGCCGGACGGCTATACCATCGCCGCCGGGCAGGGCGGGAATCTCGTCGTCCTGCCGCATACGAGCAAGAACATTCCCTACGACGCCTTGAAGGATTTTGCGCCGATCGCGGTTTCGACGACCAACTACCTCGGCATCGTGGCCTACCCCGGGACGCCGTTCAAGACCGTCGGAGAAATGGTCGCGTGGGCCAAGGCCAATCCGGGCAAGCTCACGGTGGCGACGAACGGCGAAGGCGGCTTTCCGCATCTCGCGTTCGAGCAATTGCGGGTGATGGCGGGCTTCACGTTCACGCACGTTCCCTACAAGGGCTCGGCGCAGATCGTCACCGACGTGATCGGCGGCCAGGTGCAGGCGGCGATCGACGGCATCACGGCGCTCGCTCCTCACGCGCGCTCGGGCCGGGTGCGGCTGCTCGCGATCACGAACAGGACGCGCGTGCCGCTGTGGCCCGGCGTTCCCGCGGCGGCGGAGGACGTTCCCGGCTACGAATCCGGCGGCTGGTTCGGCTACGTCGCCCCGGCCGGGACGCCGCGCGAGATCGTGCTCAGGCTCAACGAAGAGATCAATCGCGCGATCAGACTGCCGGAGGTGGGCGAAAAGCTGGTCGCCGGCGGGCTGATCGTCGTCGCCGAATCGCCCGAATATTTCGGCGAGCTCATCCGCAGCGACCATGCCAAGTACGGCAAGCTGATGCGCGACATCGGCTTTCAGCCGCAGTGACGGGCGCCGCGATCTCTTGCTGAGCTCGCGGGTCCTTTGCGCTCTGCTCGCGCTTTCGCTGGCGCGAGGCGCTCTTGCCTGGGGGCCGGAGGCCCACCGCATGGTCGGCGACATCGCGAGCCGGCATCTCGACCCGAAAGCAAGCGCGCGCGTCCGCGATCTCCTGAAGGACGACCGGCTGGCGGACGGCCAACTCTCGGGCAGGCGCACGCTCGGCGAGGTCGCTTCCTGGGCGGATGAAATCCGGGAATACGATCCGAAAAGGCCGGGACGGCGCCTGCATTTCGACGATATCCCGCTGTGCGAAACGCCGGACTACTCCAGGTATTGCAGGAACGGGCAGTGCGCTTCGGCGCAGATAGACCGGCAGCTCAGGATTCTCGGCGACAGTAGCGCGAGGCTTGCGCAGAGGAATCGAGCTCTCAAGTGGGTGGTGCATCTGGTGGGCGACATCCATCAGCCGCTTCACGCCGCGAATCGCCGCGATCGCGGAGGCAACACCGTTCAGGTGTCGTTCTTCAGGCAACGCGACAACCCGCCCTACGGCAGCCTCAACCTGCACGCCGTCTGGGACGTGCACATGGTGCGCAGGCTCGCCGCCGGGCGCGGCGGCGAGCGCGCCTTCGTGTCGGCGTCCCTGAGCGAACGGGACAAAGCCGCCTGGGAAAAGGGCTCGATTTCCGGCTGGGTCGCCGAGAGCCACGCGATCGCCGGGGATTTCGCATATGCGGCGCTCCCGGCGGCTGCTTCTTGCCGGCGCAAGATCACGGGGGTCGTTGCGCTCGGCGAGGC
>WNGR01022980.1_pt1 | contig 12288 bp, 10 predicted proteins | sample 5407581 | NCBI WGS metagenome assembly WNGR01 (sample SAMN13153383, study PRJNA577476) | soil metagenome | isolation source: 80 cm soil or saprolite under Garry oak tree replicate 2 | place: USA:California | collected 2016-06-15
CAATGGGATTGAGTGGATTATGTTCGATCACACAGAAGATCCCTTCCGGTTTCAGCAGCCGGAGTGCTTCGTCGGTCAGCGCCGGTCTCTGTTTATCGGGCACGTGGTGATATACACACACCGCGCTGATGAAGTCGAAACTGCTGTCGTCGAACGGAAGGCTATCCATTGACGGCTGGCGCCTCACCTCAAGGTCCGCACAGGATTGAAGCATTCCTTCCGAAGGATCGCATCCGGCCGCCGACCTGAAGTATGGCCGCCCCAAGCGCAGCAAGTGGCCCTGTCCACAGCCTACATCCAGCCAGGACAGCTTTCCCGTATCGATCCCGAGTTTCCCGTAGAAGCTGCGAATGACTTGCAGCTTTCTCTCGAAAAAGAAATGATTACTGGCCGCAAATCTCTCACGGATGGGGTCGCGAATGAGTTCGTTGTAGTTGCCGGCATAGGCATCAAAGCCGGTTGGCTTTTCGTGCGGCTCTTTCATAGGTAGTTTCCGGCTCGCTGGGCGTCGTAGGCAGTATAACGGCTTTGGCAACGTGTGGTGGTGAGATGTTGAGGTTCGCGCTGTCTGTGACCACATACAAGGGACGCCCCTTCGCCTCCTCATAGATGCGGGCAACATATTCGCCAACAAGGCCGATTGCAACTAAAGTCGCCCCCGAAAAGATAATGTTCAAACAGACAAGAGACGTCCAGCCGGGTACTGTCGCTTTGAGCACATAGGCGGCAAAAACACTGTAGATGGCATATCCCACTCCGCAGGCAGCAACGAAGAATCCAAAGAAGACGCTCAAACGCAACGGCAACGCCGAAAACGAGGAGATGGCGGTCCAGGCAAACCGCAGCATTTTCCACGAAGAGTATTTCGTCGTTCCGGCAATCCGCGGGTTGCGATGGTAAGGCAGAATCACTTCCTTCAAGCCGAGCCAGGCGACCATGCCGCGCATAAATCGGTGCTGTTCGCGAAGCTGCCGGATCGCCGTGATGGCGCGGCGGCTGAAGAGCCGGAAGTCGCCGACTTCAACTTGAATGCGTTCATTCACCATCGTGCGAATGACCCAATAGAACAGCCAGGCCGTGTAGCGCTTCAACATTCCGTCACCGGTGCGAGTCGTTCGTTGTGCCGAGACCACGTCATAACCTTGTTCGAGCAACGCCATCATTTCCGGCAGCAACTCGGGTGGATCCTGGAGATCCGCATCCATAACGGCCACGGCTTCGCCTGAAGCAAAATCTAATCCTGCTGTAATTGCGGCCTGATGACCAAAATTGCGGCTGAAAAAGAGCACCTTCAGGTGGGGATCGCTTTCCGCAGTACGTTTGAGCGCATCACTGGTTCCATCAACACTGCCATCGTCGATGACTATGATTTCGTAGTTGTGATGCGTGCTCGTCATCACTCCTCGAATCGCCGAAAACAGCGACGGCAGAGCTTCCAGTTCGTTGTAGACGGGAACTACTATTGAAAGGAGCATATTTGCGCGTGATTCTAACATATGGATTAGAATCTCCGCCCAATGCGAGAGATCGATATCGAATCGGAACGGTTCTTCTGGCTTTCGGCGATCGCCGTGTTCGCGATCTTGGCGGGAGTGAATTACCTTCCGGTGTTGCTCGGAAAGATTCCGTTCCCTCGCGACATGGTTCTTCAATTCCCCGCTTGGGCCGGTTTCGCGAGATCCGAAGGCTGGCAGCCCTACGCGGACATTGGAGACCTGGTCACATCCTTTTATCCGTTTCGCGCGATTGCATCTCGATCGATCCGCGAAGGAACACTCCCGCTTTGGAATCCATACTTCCAGGCGGGCGCGCCATTTCAGGCGGATTCTCAAAGCTCTTTATTCTATCCGCTGAATTTTTTCTACTACGTCCTGCCGCTGCCGATCGCCTGGACCGTGTGCCTGGTGGTAAGGATGTTTCTTGCGGGAGTCTTTACGACTCTCTTTGTTCGATCCATCGGCGGAACGAGGGCGGGAGCTGTCTTTTCCGGAATCACCTTCGCCTCGTGTGGCTTCATAACCGCGTGGCAGGGCCAACCGCTGGGTGACGCAGCGATCTGGCTGCCCTTGATCGGTTACGCCGTTCATCGGCTTCACACCGATCACTCCAAGGTCTCTATGTCACTTGTTGCTTTTTCTTTCGCTATGCCTGTCCTCGCAGGACATCCCGAAACCGCAGCACACCTGACATTGGCCGGCGCGTCGATGGCTTTAGCGTGGTGCGTGGTTTCCGTGCCACATCGCGGCCGATATTCTAGTGCGGCATTCCTGTTGAGCTTCGCGCTGGCCGGCATTCTTGCTTTGGGCCTCGCCTCGATTCAAGTTATTCCGACTCTCGAATGGCTGCGGCAGATGGACGAGGCTCTACAACTCAACTGGCCTGGCTTACCCTGGCGCCAGGCGCTGGCCTGGGTATCGCGAGATGTCATCCGAGGACCAAATTCCGCCGGGGTCTGGATTCCAGAAGGCGCAGCATATGTTGGAATGATCGGTTTGCTTGCCGCATCACTGGCTCCATTTCATAAGGCGAGAAGGTTCGTGGCGCTCTTGACTGCGATGACGGTTCTTTCCGCCGGTATCGCCTATGGGATCGAGCCGTTGCGCTGGCTGGTTTCCCACATTCCGGTCATTGCGGGCTTGAAGAACTCCAGGATGATCTTGATCGCAAGCTTCGGGATGGCCGCACTGGGAGGCCTGGGAATTTCCGCGCTTGAAAACGAGACGGCGTTTCCGAGCCGGCGCCGCCTGATGGCGCTGTTTTTACTGGGAATTGCCGTTGTCTTCACTTTCCTCCTCGTCTACAGGCTGCAGGCGGTGACCCAGTTCAAAGTCGAGTTCACTCGGCGGCCTTCGTTTTCGAGAGCTCTCCTGGTCCTGAGCCTCGTTCCGATTGTTTGGAGATTGCATGGCGGCCTTCGCGGACGCCTGTTTCCCTTCATCGCGTGCAGTCTCGCCGCATTCGATCTCGTCACCTTCAGCTACGGCTACATGGGCTTTGCGAAACCTGATGAAATATTTCCGCCGGCCCCAGCGTTTGATTTTCTGGCAAAGGAAAATGACCCAATGCGGTTCCGCATCGCACAGATCGGCCTGCCCTACTCGGCGAATGCGAACATCATGTACCAGTCTTCTTCGGCAGATGGGTATGAAGTCTGTGCAACTCTCCCGCGAGTCTTCGCACTCGATTTCACAGAGAACCGGTGGGACGGCATCCAATTCATTCCCGAACGTGTTCTCAACTCCAGAGATCGGCGGCTCGACATGCTCAACCTGAAATACTTCATTCTCACTCGCAATGCTCCCGAATTTAAGCAGTTCACGGTCGCCGAACGTTTTCGGCTGGTATTCAATAACGGATATGTCGCAATCTTCGAAAACAAGTCCGTCTTGCCGCGAGCCTTCGCTGTTCCCGCATCAGGTGTTGAGGTGATTTATGCGAGGAAGGATCAACTGGAACGTCTGCGGAATCGCTCATTCGACCCTGAACGATCTGTCATTCTGTCCGCTCCTCTGCGTTTGGCCGGGACGTCCGGCGAGCCGGTTTCGCCACTCTTCAAAAGCGAAGTCGAACTCACGAATGGGCAGATGAACGAACTCGCATTTCACGCCCAGGCTTCCGAACCTGCCGTTTTGGTATTGAGTCAAACTTATTACCCGGGATGGAAGGCCACTGTAGATGGACAAGAAGTTCCGGTCTTCCCGGCAAATCTCGCGCTTACCGGAATTCCACTTCCCGCCGGTGTCCACAATGTTCGGTTCGTCTTTCAACCGCTAAGCTTCAAGGTCGGAGCCGCGCTGACATTGGTATCGGTGATGATCGCAGTCGGGTTGGTGGCGGCCGGTTTCATTTCTTCCGCGCCTCGATCATGACGGTCGCACCGTGTCCGAAAGCCGACTCCAGAAGCGCCAGTGGCGAGGCAGAAATGACGAGAAGCAGATATATGAGATGCCGCGTCCATGCCGCTGCCACAGACTCGTGGACGTCGTGCCTGCGATATCGAACGGCGCGGCTTACCGGATCAAGCGACGGAAATAGACTCGAAACGAAAGCCGGCGCGTTATCCCGGAGGTTGAAATGACGAATGCGATGAGGAACAAATCCGGAATCGTTCAGAAGCCTGAGCATCGCGTTTTTCGAATAATCGATCACATGCCGCGGAATATCGAGTCCATACCATTTAGCTCCGAATAGTCTGAATTGCCAGCTATCGATACTTGGAACCTGCAGCACTATGGCGCCATTCGGTCGTAGTATGCGGAAAACTTCCGCCAGTACATCGCGCGGCTTCGCGACGTGCTCCATCACGTGAAACAGAGTCACAACGTCGAACGACTGGTCTGGAAACCGAGCGCGCTCGAGCGAACCAACCACGACGCGAACGCCGTTTTCCGCCTCGGCCAGTCTAGCGGCTTCTGAAGAAAAATCGATGCCTACACCACGAAAACCACGATGCTTGAGAAGACCCAGCAGGGTCCCGCTGCCGCAACCGACATCCAGTAGATCGGCGCCTTCGGGGTTCCGCGCAGCCCTCGCAATGAATGCGACGTGATCGCTCAGGGCTACTCTTCGATAAATCGACTCGAGCCGTTTCAACGCGCCCGGCTTTCCAGCGCTCCACCAATATTGTGTTGGATAGAAACCAGCGATTTCGTCGCCGCCAGGCATGGGGTTCAGAAACAAGCAGCGGCACGCCGAGCACGAATTCAGCGTGAACGTTCTGGAAGTCGTTTCGAATAGAAAATCGGTGCCGGTCAGTGCAGGAGCCGTTGCTGGATTCAAGCAAACCGGACAGTTCATTGAAGCGAATAAGTAACTATCACGCGGATGCTCCGATTGCCGGGATTGAACGACCACTTCTTTACGGCTTCGAGAGTGGCGGTATTCAAATCCGGCAATTTCGAGCTCGCAATCGTGGCGGTCTTTACTTTGCCATCCGGACCAACGTCCACCCGCAGAGCAATCGCGCCGGCCGCACCCTTTTTGCGCAGTGCTTCGCGATAATCGGGATAGATCGCCTCGACAACCTCGATTGGCGCGCGCGCCTCGATCTGATAACTGATTGTTCCGGCGGGAACGGGTGGTGGAGGCGGAACCGGTTTCGGCGGCGGCTCACGTCGGGCGGCTTCCGAGGCAACCTCGCTCCGGATTTGCTCGAGGCGGCGTCCATCAATCTCGCGGCGGGCGTTTTCAATCTTCTTGCGCAAATCAATGATCTTGACCACATACCGTTCGACGACGGACCTATCGACATGCGGCAAGGCGGCAGCGATGTTGATATCTTGAAACGCCTGATCGAAGCGCCCAAGTGCAACCTGCACTTCCGCTCGAATTGCATAAAAATGATCTGCAAATTCCGGCTCCAGCTCGAGGGCACGCGTAATGTTCGGCAACCCTTTCTCGGCCTGTCCGTTCAATGTATAAACGCGTCCAAGCTCCGCGTAAGCACGTCCCATCAATGGCAATAACTGAATGGCCCGCTCGAGCGCCGCAACTTGTGCCTGGACATCCTTCTTGTCCTGAACCTCCATCGCTCCAAAGTGATATTGCACCAAACCGCTCTCCGGGACTTCACGAGTTACGCGATCGAGCACGCGTATGGCCTCGGCAGGAGAACGTGAGAATCGGATAACAATTGCGCGAGCGGCACGGCTCTCCTTCGAATCCGCGCTATACCATCGGACGGCATCCGCATCGCGTCCCGTCGCAAGCAACAAGTCTCCACGCTGGATTGCCAACCGGGCGAGGTTCGCTTCTGCGGATTTGATCGCCGGCGCCGTGCCGGGCGGCTTCACGATAGTCTCAACGTAACTCTTCAACCTCGCGTCGACAGCGTCGGTGTCAATATCGATCTTCGGCGTAGCCTCCGCCTCCGTCCGTAACTCCTGAATGTATTGCTTGAGCAGGTCCGGTTGCTCCGCCAGCACAATGCGAAGTAAACGGTAAGACTGCGTACGGAAGGCGCCGCCTGGCTCGTTGTCGTTGTAATTAGAGCTGGGCACAATGGTCACGAGGTCGGCTGCCGTGAAACTCTCCTCGTCAGAAATCTTCTTTGTATCCGGTGAACGGCCGATTTTTCGCACGTATTCGGCCGCACCTTCAGCAAGCCAAAACGACCTCCACACGACGTATCTCTCAAACAAGACATGTCCCAATGCATGCCCAACATCGTTTGCAATGTCATCCGGTGACTTGTCTTTGGCGACGATGAACACCCGGTCCGGACCTCGGAGGAGGTAAGCTGCCTTGTCGAGCCTCTTGGGAGAAGGCCAGTACGCGATTTTCAAAATCCGAGAGCAACCGGCGGCCTTTCGCCTCCGTCGTATTGGTAAAGAGTAAGAAGTGCTCCGACGAAAGCTCAGACCATTTTTCGTCCTTCGCCATTACAGGCTGGCGCGGGCCCAGCGTAAAAAGCAATGCGCACAGGATGGCTCGGTATCGCATTCCTCGATTATAGCGGAGTGGAATGTCTGTAGTCGCGGGCTTTAGCCGCTTCTACTTCTCCGACCTGTAGTGGATCACCCGGACTTTTTCCAATGTCACCAGGCCTTCGAGCACCATGACATCGAGCGTGGGAAGGAACGCGTCGATTTTTTCAAGGCTGTCCACAATCTCGACCACCATCGGTAAATCCTCCGACAAGCGCAGGATTTTGGCGGTGTGCAGAACACTGTGTTTGCCGAAGCCCATCAGACCCCGTAAAACCGTGGCGCCGGCGAGTCCTGCTTCCCTGGCTTTCAAAACGATGGCTTCATAAAGCGGAATGTGTCCGTGCTTGTCGCTCTCCCCTACAAAGATTCGAAGCAGATAGCCGTCCCCGGGAATCTTCATGGCAACCTCACCAATAGCGGGAAAACGCGTAACCAGTCCAGACCAGAATCAAACCCGCAATATTCGAAATAAGAACGTTGACACTGGCCAGAAACACTTCCCCGTCGCGAAGGAGATTGAAAGTCTGGATACCGAATGAAGAAAACGTCGTGAACGCCCCGAGAAAACCCACGAGAATGGCGGTGCGCAGCGCGGGATCGGTCAGGTATTTTTCTTCGGTAGCGTGAAATAAGAAGCCAATAGAGAGGCAGCCGATAAGATTCACGATGAGTGTTCCGGTCGGGAACGACGACCCCCATCGCTCATCCGCCCATCCCGAGAGCCAATACCGAGCCAGCGTTCCCATCAAGCCGGCTACACCTATGAGAACGATCTTGTACATGAAGCCACTCCATTCAGAACACGCTCGATTATTAGAAGGCGCAACTTGCGACCATTCATGCTCTAATCATTCGTTATGAAGACTACCGAAATCCTTCGCGCGTGGAAATCCATTCTTGCGGGACGGGCGCCTTGCCTGTCCATTGAGATCACTAAAGAGTGCCCTTTGAGCTGCCCGGGATGCTACGCGTACGGCGACGAACACCTCGCGGGAGGTGTGCTGCTAAATCAGGTTAGTGATTACAAAGGTAAAGAACTCGTCGACCGTTTTATGCAGCTCATCGATCGTTACCAGCCGTTACACGTCTCTATCGTCGGCGGCGAGCCGCTGGTAAGGTTTCGTGAGCTCCACGAGATTCTGCCCCGGCTTTCGGCACGAGGCGTTCGGATACAGCTTGTCACTAGCGCCGTCCGTCCTATACCGATCGAATGGGCGAACATTGATCCATTGAGCATCGTGGTCTCAATAGATGGTTTGCCGGCTGAACACAATGCCCGCCGCAAACCGGCAACGTACGAACGCATTTTGAAGAACATCACAGGACACTCGATTACCGTGCACTGCACGGTCACGCGGCAAATGACAGAACGGCCCGCATACCTGCGCGAGTTCCTGGGCTTCTGGAGCGCGCGTACCGAGACCGAAAAGATTTGGGTCAGCAATGAGATCCTGCCGAAAGCTGCTCGTGCTCAGGTTGTGAGCGAGTTGCTCGGACTTCGCGAGCTGTATCCGAAACTCTCCATGGCCAAAAGCATGATTGAGGGCTACCTGACCCCGCCTTCAAGCCCAAGCGATTGCGTTTTCGCCAAGACCACCCGCTGTATCACAGCCGATCTTCGGACGCGCGTGACTCCCTGCCAATTCGGCGGCAATCCGGACTGCTCCCAATGCGGTTGCGCCGCCTCAGCCGGTTTCAATTCCATCGCTCGCGCCCGACTCCCCGGAGGTATTCCTGTAGGCTGGCTGTACAACAATTCGCATAAGGTAGGCAGCATCGTTGCGGGGATGCGCGGAGAGAACGCGGGCTGAACAAATGGGGACGTAGCCCGATGTCCCCATTTTTGAACTCAAAAAATGGGGACATAGGGCTACGTCCCCATTTGCGTTTCCTACAATGGAATGTTCCCGTGTTTCTTCGGCGGATTACTATCCCGCTTCGTATTGAGCATGCGCAATGCGGTAATTAACTTTCGCCGGGTGTACTTCGGTTCGATGACCTCGTCGATAAAACCGTTTTCAGCGGCGATGTAAGGATTCGCAAATTTCTCGCGAAACTCTTCGACCTTTTCCTGGCGCTTCTGGGATACGTCTTCGGCCGCCGCAAGCTCCCGGCGATAAATGATGTTGACTGCGCCTTCCGGTCCCATGACGGCGATCTCCGCGGTGGGATAGGCAAAATTGATATCCGTACGAATGTGCTTGCTGGCCATGACGCAGTACGCGCCGCCGTACGCCTTGCGCGTGATCACTGTTAATTTCGGGACCGTCGCTTCAGCAAATGCAAAAAGAAGCTTCGCGCCATGCTTGATGATGCCGCCGAATTCCTGATTCGTTCCCGGCAAGAATCCGGGCACATCTTCGAATGTCACAAGCGGAATATTGAATGCGTCGCAGAAGCGGACGAAGCGCGCACCTTTGATCGAACCTGCGATATCCAAACAGCCCGCCAGGTAGGACGGCTGATTTGCCACGATCCCAACGGAACGCCCATCCAAACGTGCGAATCCGATGACCAGGTTTTTGGCGTAGTGTTCCTGAACCTCGAAAAAATAATTCTCATCGACCACCGCATGGATAATGTCCTTCATGTCGTATGGTACGTTCGACTCGGAAGGCACCATTGTGTTCAGCGCTTCTTCAACGCGATCCCAGGGATCGTTTGCCGCTCGACGCGGCGGGTCCTCCAGGTTGTTCGAGGGAATGAACGAAAACAACTCGCGTAAAAGCAGCAAGCATTCTTCATCGTTGTGAGCAATGAAATGAGCCACACCGCTGGTGCTGTTGTGAGTCATGGCGCCGCCGAGTTCTTCCTTGGTGACTTCTTCGTGAGTAACGGTTTTTATGACATCGGGACCGGTAACGAACATGTAGCTGGTCTTTTCGACCATTACAATGAAGTCGGTGATGGCCGGCGAGTACACTGCGCCGCCGGCGCACGGCCCCATAATTGCAGAAATCTGGGGAATCACACCCGAAGCAACGGTGTTTCGCAGAAAAATATCGGCGTAGCCGGCCAGCGATATTACGCCTTCCTGAATTCTCGCGCCGCCGGAGTCGTTTAGTCCGATAACTGGCGCGCCCATCTTCATTGCAAGGTCCATAATCTTGCAGATTTTTTGGGCGTTGGTTTCGCTGAGGGATCCGCCAAAGACGGTGAAGTCCTGGGCAAAGACGTAAACCAGGCGGCCGTCGATACGGCCGTATCCTGCAACGACGCCGTCGCCTGGATATTGCTGCTCCTGCATCCCGAAGTCGAGGCATCGGTGTCTGACGAATTTGTCGAGCTCTTCGAATGAATCCTTGTCGAGCAGTAGTGAAATCCGCGCGCGAGCAGTTAATTTGCCTTCAGCTTTCTGCCGTTCGAGACGCTGCTTGCCTCCGCCGAGCTCGGCGATACGGTTCAGCTCAAGAAGGCGATCAACGCGGGAGGATGCGGTGATTTTCGTCATCATAAAAGAGAAGGCCGCGGCCGTTTTATTTAATCACGGGAACCCTTTCCCAATCTTTCAGGAACTGCTCGACGCCCTTATCCGTCAACGGATGCTTGAAGAGCTGTTCAAAGACTTTGGCAGGCATGGTACAGATATCGGCACCCATTAAAGCGGCCTGCACGACATGGATTGGATTTCGGATGGACGCGACGAGCACTTCAGTCTTGTATTCATAGTTATTGAAAATCGTGACGATGTCGCGGATCAGATCCATGCCGCTCTGTCCGACGTCGTCCAGGCGGCCGACAAACGGGCTGACGAAATAAGCGCCGGCTTTAGCAGCCATAATGGCTTGGGGTGCGGAGAACACCAGCGTCACGTTCACGCGAATACGTTCCCCGCTCAGGATTTTTGTGGCCTTCAATCCGTCCTTCGTCATAGGACACTTCACGACAATGTTGCGATGGAGCTTTGCCAGGTGCCGTCCTTCTTCGATCATGCCGCCCGCATCGCGGCTCACGGTCTCTGCGCTTACAGGGCCATCAACGAGAGAGCAAATCTTCAGAAGCTGGTCTTCGAAAGTATTGGCCTCTTTCGAGATCAGGGTTGGGTTCGTCGTGATCCCGTCCAGAACGCCGGTGCTGGCGGCATCGCGAATCTCATCGATATTGGCAGTGTCGAGGAAGAATTTCATGACTGTGCACTCCTAGTGCCTAGTGGGATCCAACCATTGTAGCAAGTTCGCGGACAAGACCGCCCTACGGAACTCGAAAGGGGATGGTCTTGGCGCTTTCGTTTCCGAATTCATCGACCGCTGAAACTGCGTAATACAATCCGGGCCGATATGCAGAGTCAATAAACGCATTCGTGGTGACCAGACGATCGGTCGCCAGTCTGAATTCTCCATCGGCGCGATCGCTTCGAAACACACGGTAGCCCGCCAAGTCTGTTTCGGGATTGGCGGTCCAGGTCAGGAAGGCGCCCGTGCCCGACAGGACAACATCAAGTCCGGAAGGTATCTGAGGCGGAGTTTTGTCCTCCGCAAGGACTGTGATCGGCTCCGGGCCCACTCCTGGAACCATGCGACCTTGAAACCGTCGCACGGCAGTAAGCTCGTAAACATAGGTCTTATCGGCCTGGTATCGGTCATCCTCATAGCTAGTTTCCGAGACGACGGCGGGCTCCTCGGGAGGGTCGATCCGGTTCACTAGATATACGTCTGCCAGCTCCGGGTGGTCCTGCGGCTTGCCCCAGTACAATGTGATCTTCCGCTGATCGACAACCGCCTTAAGGCCGGCAACCTTTCCCGGGACTTCAACGGGCGTAATTGAAGCAGGATTTGAATTCTCCGAAAGCTTACCGCGAGCCGTTTCCGCCTGCACTGTGAAAGTGCGCTGCTGCAACAGAGTCGAGCCAACCGGAAATTCGTAGGATTGCATTTGTCCCGCCGCATTCACGTTGACCGCAGCAATGACGGAATCATTGCTGCGTATGCGGATCTGGGTGAGATCCGTAGCCGCGGAGCCATCGATATTCCTGGCAGGATTCGTCCAAGTGAGAACCAGGCTGTATCCGGTTTGATGAACAGCAAGATCCTTTACAGCGCCAGGAATTCGGACGAAGGGCGGGAGCGGATCGCCAACTTTGCCACAACCCGCAACAAGCAGGACGAGCCCGACAATTGCGCGACGCATTTAGAGGATGTATCGGCTAAGATCTTGGTCCTTGACGATTTCGGCCAGCATCTTCTGCACGTAAGCCGCGTCGATCCGGATGGTTTTCTTCTTCAAGTCCGGCCCCTCGAATGAAATCTCATCGAGAAGCTTTTCCATAATCGTATGCAGACGGCGGGCCCCGATGTTTTCGGTGTTTTCGTTGACGGTTGCAGCGAACCGGGCGATCTCTTGCACAGCATCATCGAGAAACGTCAGCTTGACGCCTTCGGTTTCGAGCAACGCGACGTATTGCTTGATCAGTGCATTCTGCGGCTCCGTCAGAATTCGCACGAAATCATCGACTGTGAGCGAATCCAACTCAACGCGAATCGGAAAACGTCCCTGTAGTTCCGGAATCAGGTCCGCCGGCTTGCTGACGTGGAATGCGCCCGCCGCGATGAACAGGATATGATCGGTACGCACCATGCCATACCGGGTATTCACGGTGGTTCCTTCGACAATGGGCAGGATGTCGCGCTGCACCCCCTCGCGGCTGACGTCGGGTCCGTGACCCGATTCACGTCCCGCGATTTTGTCGATCTCATCAAGGAAAATGATCCCGTTATTCTCGACCCGTTCAACGGCGAGGCGCGTCACCTGATCCATATCGACAAGCTTTTGTTCTTCTTCCTGAATCAGATAGTCGATCGCTTCCGCAACTTTCATCTTACGCTTTTTTGTCCGCTGCCCGAGAAAACCCGGCAGGATGTCT
>WNGR01012595.1_pt1 | contig 12287 bp, 14 predicted proteins | sample 5407581 | NCBI WGS metagenome assembly WNGR01 (sample SAMN13153383, study PRJNA577476) | soil metagenome | isolation source: 80 cm soil or saprolite under Garry oak tree replicate 2 | place: USA:California | collected 2016-06-15
GCGAGGCGCCGGCTGTCAGAGCTTAACAGCAGCATTCACTGCACAGGCTATCCCGCTACTATCTAAGTCAACAAGCATCCGGAACACAATCGCGACAGGCCGTCAGTCGGCCCCAGGAAGAAATGACTTCGAGATGAGATGCAGCTGTAATGAGGATGGTGCGAGTCGTGCGACCGTGAAGGTCTCTTGCTCTATTTGTTTTGCGACCCTGCGCGAAGGTATAGACTGTAATCACAGCGACAACAGCAAGGACAGCGTGTGTGTAGTACTTTTCTGGAAGAATGGTAGACCCAACAGCATTGGCATCGCTGTCGACTCCGTCATGCTCTATCGTCAGGTTCAAACCAAAACCTTGCCTCTTGAGACATCAGACTCGGAGCCGTGCACATCGTGCACAGCCCACTCGCACCAGGTGAGGGTCAATAAGAACGTGTTGCCATTCCATGAGAACTACAAGAAACGGCTAGCATATGAAATGCTACGAAGAATACTACCACCAACCACTAAACCGCATACCATCACCCCAGTCAGCTAGCTGTCAGTTCAAATTCTGCAGCTTCGTCCATTCTTTGTCATTAGTGTTGAAATCGATGCCTTTCCCCTTCCACCACTCCCTGGCTCGCTCTCCTCCTCCGATGGCGTCTTCCAAAGCCTCTTCGATGTCGCACATGCGGTACTGCACTGGCAGCCCGCTTTTGTCCCACCACTGGAGCACTTCTGGCCGATTGTGCCGTGTCGCACCGACCAATACATCTTGGTCATAAAATAACTGCAACCCGCTGTCCAACCACCACTGCAGCACGTCGATGTGGCCGTGGCAGCTCGCGTGATACAGCGCCTGCCGATCGTATGTGTAGTCGACGCCGGAGTGGGCCCACCACGCGAGTGCAGCGACGTGTCCCGCTGCACTCGCGGTATCCATGACGCGGCCTACCTTGAGCGGGAGACGAGAGCGCTGCTCGCGCCACCACTCGAGTACGGCCGGCTGGTTTTTTGCGGAAGCATGCTCGAGCGCTGCTTCAGTATATTCGAACGGTAAGCCCGATTTGAGCCACCAGTCGAGAGATTCGACTTGACCGGCACGCGACGCGCCGTCGATGGCCTCTATAACCGCACGCGAATCAGGAATCGGGAAGTCCTCTGGGTACACCGTATGCATGGACTGCCACCAATCGAGTACATCGACACGGCCATGGTGCGCGGCGGTGATGGGAATTAAGTGGTGGCGAAATATTTCACCAAAGCGCGCACGACAGTGGCGGTGGAAATAGTTAAGGATGTGAATATACGAGAAGCGCACGACGAGCCTCGCGCCAATGGAAGTCGGAGGTCGCAGTGTGGGTTCACAGGAGACTAATAGAGGCAAGAAGCCGGTGAGAAGAGCATGATCTGTCGGGGAGGCGCGGGTCCACAATAGGGGCTGAGGTAAGGACGTGGGAAGGCCAACGGCTTTAGTCAACTCCCAGTCGCCGACCTGATCCATAATCTCAGCCATGATTTCGACGGGAAGAGGGGATATATACGAGGCTCTGGAACGAGGAATACGAATGTTTTGCATGGAGAACTTTGACTCCACATGCCCTACCGTATCAGAGGGTTTGGGAGAGAATGGCCCAACTGATTGGGACAATGGAGTCTTCGACTGAGGAGCAACCGAAAGGACATCTGGAGAGGGGAAAGGGCGCGGGTCGGAGGGTCTTGCATCATTGGCTTCTGAGCAACAAAGGGCGGTTGTAGATGGAAAGGGGTACGAGCGTAGATCATGGTGGGCGAGCCTAGAGGCAAGCTCCAGCTGCGTGCCTGCTGTGGGTAGTGACCTCACAGAGCAGAAAAGGAACAGTTGTTGAAAGGTTAGTCGTTGATACGCATCATGAACTAGATCAGCGGGGGATGGTGAAAGTGGGGTTAAGGTGGTCAAGGGGCGACCTTGCTTGCAGTCAACAGAGCGCGACTACAGAGAACATCAACCAGTCAGTCGGTCAGGCGTCACGTAGCCTCGGCCGATTCTATGTGATGTAATTAAACTTACCCCCAGTTCCGAATCTGACGAGTAGCATTCACAAAACCCTATTCCTGAGTCTGCCACGGATGCTGGACGCGCCTGGAGGGACTGAACCATGAACGACGGGACTCACACAGTGAGAAGAAATGAAGTAAAGGCGGGAATGTGGAGACTTGAGAATGAGAGTAGAAGTTACAGATGACGCGATGACGTTTTGGTGTGGTGCAGGGTGGCACAGGGAGGTGCGCTGAGCGGTTAAGCAGGTGCCAAAGAAAGGTCTTGATTACTAAGCAAGGGGTATCCAGCAAGTTGGTCCCCACTCATATCCCGTGTTTTTGTCACCACATCAGCACACATCCACTATAACTTCGTAGCCAAGTCTCTCAACTCCGGGACTATATTAACACCCTTCCCTTTGACCAGGAAGTCCCTGATGTTCGTCAACGCTCTTACTTCCATCTTTTTCTGCGAATCGCGGGTCTCGGTCCCCATGTGCGGGAGAAGTGTGGCATTTGGGAAGTCAAGGAGTCGCGGATTGACCGAAGGTTCGTTGGGATACACATCCAAACCAACAGCACCAAGCTTTTGAGAGTGGTGAGTAATTTCGTCGTCATAGAAACCCTCATCGGTTGATCAGATACTCACGTGTCCGTCTTCCAGTGCCTTGATTAGGGCAACCTCGTCGATAACCTTTCCTCTGGCGGTATTCACGAGGATCGCGCCTTTTTTGAGCTTCCATATCATCTCTTCGCTGACAAGACCCTCCGTATCCGGTCTCAGCGGAGCGTGCACGCTCAGCACGTCCGCAAGGCCCAGGAACTCATCTAGTTGTTCCTGTCCAAAATACTCGCACCAATCTGGCGCACCCTCCACCTTTTTTCGTGAGTGATATATGATTCGCATCGGGAATGCACGTGCCAGCTCGGCAAGACGAAAGCCAATGCCTCCGAGGCCGAGAATGGCTAGCGTCTTCCCGGTAAGATCGTGGGTGAGGGAGGACGAGATATCACTCTTCCATCGTCCTACACGTAAGCTGCGTTCACCCTGTGAGAAGTGGCGGAATGCTGATATCATCAAGTATAGCGCAGTCGTCGCCGTTGCGTCATCGACGGCAACGGGGGTGTTAGAGACAATAATTCCTACGGAAGAAACAAAAGGTATCAGCCTCTTTCCCTTCCGGGTAGGGTGTGTGGGGAGGAGCGCTGATATACCTTTCTCTTTGCATGCGTTGACGTCGATTTGATCATAGCCCGCCCCATTGTGTCCTATCCACCGTACTCCAAGGGGAAGCGCCCCAATAAGAGCGCGGTCAAACACTCCGACACGTTCTGCGGATGAGTTGTCGCGATAAATTGCCACCGTGCCTTCGTACTTTCCCCCTTGGTTCAGATTCGCGAAGAGATCTGCACGGTCGGGGGAGTCCATTCGCTGTAGAATCGAATAAGTGGAGTGTTATGGGTGAATGTGCACGAGGAAAAAGGCCCACTAACAACTACATCAGCTAAACCATGGAAGAGCTGCTTTGATTCTTCGTGTGCCCATACAAGATCACCTAGAATGACATGCGAACGTTCGGATTGGACCTCATTGCAGAGACGCCATGCGTACCACAAAGTAATACGCGAGGTAGAGTCATGGTTCCGGGTACGCTGAGTGACGATGAAAGCAAGAAGAGTAAACGAGCGATATGGGCAACTTATTCAACCCCAAGCCCCACCCACTGCCATGCGACAGCATCGTGTTCCGGCAGGGCGGCCCGCGCGGCAAATAGAACGGCGATGGTGTCAACAATGTCATCGGCGATGCTGGGGTCTGAAAATGTTGTGATCGTGCATACTCGCTCAAGTGAGGCAACCCGTGATTGAACCCTGGCTAGCGCTCTGGTGACCCCGTTCTACAAGAACGGGGATGGGGTTATATTCGAACAAAAGGTAACCAACGAAACAGTCAGTTTGGGTCACAAGTCCTCAGACACCTCTAAGTATGCTAGCGCATAGAACACTCTGCTCTACTTATTGCTTGCACCATAACGTGTCTTGCGGCCCCAGTCGAAGGGAACATAACGGTATTTGATCATGTGTCTGTAGAACGAGGTTAAGGACGGATCGGAGCAAGAAACGATCTCACTGACTGTAACTGCCTTCTCATGGTTAACACGAATAAGACACAGAAGTACATCACAAGAATTGGCCAGTAAACCGGGACATCAAACACGGTCGAAAATGTCATGAAGAAAGAAATCAAGGTTGCACGTGTAGTGGACAGCCTGCACATGTAGGAGCCATGGTCAATTGCTGCGGGGACCATGTGTGGGAAAGAGAGATCGTACCAAAACTGCCATTCCGGAAGCCGGCGAACGAAGGGACGAAACTCGTCGTCACGGGTACTGGGAAGAGGCGAAGGTATATCGCCTTCGCCTCCCTCCAGCTCATCTGCCATTAAGTCATCCTGAAGGGAGGGGTCGAACTTTGGTTGTAAAAAGGCAAGAAGCAGATTCAGGAGGTAGATTGCATGCGCATCTGCGGGTGCAGCAAGCATTTTAGTAGTCCCTTCACTCAAGAAAAAGTCGACGCACAGCAGACTAGAAATAATTATCATGGTTAAGAATAATGTCCAGCGAAGAAGAGGCCGACATACCAATATACCACTGAGCACCCACAGGAAGTAAAAGAAAGTACTATGGGTAAGTGACGAGCTTCAAGGTTGCAACGAACACGTACGCCTTGCGCATACAAGATACGTAGCTCAAATATGGCGACTGTCACGGTGGTCCCAATCCACCGGTACACAACATGAGGTGTAACACGGTCAAGAAGTTGCTGGTATTGTCGTTTTATGCGGGCATACGTCGCTGGAATGTTTTGAAGTGAACCAGAGGTTTCTCCAGTTGCCTCTGAAGACGACATCATTTGAGCTCCGGTCTTCGTATAGACGTAGGCAGAGGTTTCCCCTTTTTTGAGTATTATAAGAAAACTATAATAGCTCGGGAAAGGAAGGGATTGATGCGAGGGAATGGGAAGGAGACCGAATTTACAGGGAGAACTGGGAGTGTAGGTAAGAGGTGACGAACGCAAAAGAACTGGTAGCGTGGTGCTTATGTAACAATGCGGCTTAACTTGCCCAGACATTACCATGAGCGCAGTGTCCATCATTATTGAACACGTACTTGTCCATCTTTCGAGTCCCTGCCCATCACAATCAAGTTCATCTTCTCCCTTATTTGTTGCCTTACAAGGGCCGCAAGGCTCAGGAAAGACGTTTCTCACTGAGCACGTCAAGAGCTCACTCTCTTCTGCGGACGAGCGACATCCTGCCCTCCGCGTAGCTACTCTCTCGATCGATGACCTCTACCTTCCCCACACACAGTTGAAGGCCGTTGCTTCTTCAAACCCAGAAAATGCCTTATTACGCGGTCGTGGCCAGCCAGGCACGCACGACATCGCACTTGGTCTCTCCCTTCTCCGTTCACTGAAGGATATAAACCGCTCGCCGACGGGTCATTTGCGCATCCCGCGCTTCGACAAAAGTCTCTTTGGTGGTGAAGGAGATCGCCTTCCTGAGTCTGAGTGGACGCCGGTCCATGGTCCCCTGGATGTTGTGCTGCTCGAAGGCTGGTGCGTGGGATTCTACCCACAGCCACGCGAATACATCGAGCGGCGCATAAATCAGGTACCACTCGGACTGGAGCAGACGTTTGACATCTCTGCGTACACCCTGGAACATGTACTCGACGTGAACCAGCATCTCGCAGAGTACGCAAAGTGGTGGGATCTCTTTGATGTCTTCGTCCAGGTGCGCAAACATTCTTCTTGGTCGTTCACCCCACCCACACCTTAGTTACCCCACGTGCCGATGGAACGGGAACAAACAGATCGCTCCTCCAATCGAGAGTCCATATGTGCACATATATAAGTGGCGATTGGAGCAGGAGCACGCGATGAGGGCTACCACGGGGGGAAAGGGTATGACTGACGGGCAAGTCAAAAAGTAAGCCCGAGCCCTGGACTTGGATCCTGTCTCCTCCGAAACACGGCTTACGATCGCTCGTATAGGTTTGTCGATCGTTACATCCCAGGATACCACTTCTTTGGAGCGGGAGTCGTGACCGGTGGACACGATCCGCAGACAGGATCACAACTTCCCCCACCCTGGTCCTCGGACGGAGGGATACGAGATTCATTACTTAAATTTCTCCGCATCACCATCGATGAGAACCGCGAAGTGGTGGACGTCACCACGTGTTAGTTGGCGGGTGTTTCACACGAGGGTATATTCACACGAGGGCGAGGGTACAGTATTACATGAACGCGTGAAGCTTGACACCCCCCCTTCCTGTCAGACCCTAGATCGGCGTGGTGGATCAATACACCGAGGCATTTTTCCGATGCCGTGTTCGTGACCCTTCATTAGATTTTCGTGTACCGCATTTCGCTCACCCGACTGTACAAAGTTTGTGTTGTATAATTTTATCACGAATCCATCTCACCATGTGCATTCATGAGCAATCGCTATGATTTTTTAAGTATTTGCGACAATTATATTCTCGTCTCGAAGGCTATACAAGGGAACACAAGTGAACCACAGGGAATTCCATGCATGCACCGACGGAGACGGAGAAAGTATGTTGGAGGAAGTCCGCACAGAGTCCGCAAAGACGGGAAATCAAAATGGAATGCACTAGTGGGGGAAGTTCGATGAAATGGCGCCTACGTCGGGGGAAAGCGGGAATTCCGCAACAACAGGGAAAAACAACCCTTGAAACAACCGCTTCCGAACCACTGTTGTCTTTCTACTGTAGCACGCCAGAGCAATGAGAACGTCCTCGAGTTTGCGGTTACAGTAATTGGAATGTGCTTTACAATAATAAGGTTTGCGATTACTGTAAGAACACAGTACAGTAGAGGACTCGGATGGGTGGGCTCCGGCCATCCGGGCCGTTGGATTTTCAATACAACGACCATCATCACGACACGGCACACCATGCCCAAACGACTACGCCTTAAGAGGACACCAGCCGAGCAAGCGGAACACGACTTGCGCAAGGCGCGTAAAGCTACCAGGAAGGCTACTTCCAAGCAGCGTAGTGCACGTGATACGGACCTCGATTCAGAGGCTCGCACATCGAAGGGCCTGGACGCTGAGTTTGACTTTACATTCCCTGATCCTGGCCCGTCTACCTCGCACTACTGCGCCCGCGCTACGGCAGAAGATGAACGCTTCCAGCAGAAGCTGTGGGATGCGCTTGATGACGACGACGACGCCCGACTAGACGGTATCGAGGCCCGACTGAACGAATACGCACACGTGCCGCGGCGGTGGAGAGGAGTTGGCTTGCGGGAATACAATCTAGACAGCACGGGTGGACTAGATGACGACCCCAGATTCATGAATGACGACGAGTATGCTGAATGGGTGCGAGTGGGTATTTGGAGGTGAGTCGAATACCTTTATTGACAGCCACACATAGTTCGCGGCTTAGCCACGGATACAGGAACCGAAATGCCGAGGCATATCGCCAGGAGCAGCATCGAAAGGCTGCTCAAGCTGCTGCGCGGGCTGAAGCGGCGCGGGTCCTCAAAGCAGAGGAAGATGCCCGGAGGCGCATGCGCGAAGAGCGCGAACGCAAACGGCAAGTGGACGCCCGAGATACCTATGATCGGCGTTGGGTGGAGCTTCTCAACTCAAAATCGGTGGATCTGGGCTTTGAAGACGTGCCATGGCCCGTGCGAGGCAAGATAGAAATTCCACAGCTGACCGCAGAGGCCATATCTGTGTTCCTCTTCCCATCTAGCTCGGATGCTGGAAGGGGTAGGACGCGGAAAGAGGTACTAAGGGAGGCGATGCTGCGTTTTCATCCGGACAAATTTGAGGGGCGGGTAATACCACGTATAAGGTCAGAGGATAGAGATCCAGTAAGGGAGGGTGGCAATGCCGTAGCGAGGGCTGTGATGATACTGATGGAGATCAACGGAGCCTGATTTCCATGATTCGGCCATCCGTGCCCCGGTGGACACATTATATAATCACCATTGTCGACGAGTTTTTTGTGATGTGAAGCGAACAAGGAAAGTCTCACACTCTGTTTTCCCATCTCTCTTTGCCTTGAACTCCCTCTCCCCCTCCACGCGACCCCTCCCCACTTGCTGCTGTCAGATTCACATCCTCCATCCTTCGCTGCTGTGTAGCGGAGACGATATACCCTCGAACATAAGATGCCCAACATCGGAGATGTTTTCACTCAGAATGCTGACTCGCGGTCGCTGGCGCCCGCCGCCGTTGGATCCCAGGTCTTACTGATGACCGTTGTCTCTGTACGTCTGTCGACACCATTTCTCACTAGCATCGTTATTCACCTCATGCTATAGGTGGTCACTGTCATTTTGTTCAACGTTCTCCGCCCGAATAATAAGGTGAGTGCCTTGACTGACTAGTTCATTCATCATTATATGCCGACCGTGCTCCCCTTAGATCGTCTACGAGCCCAAAGTCAAGTATCATGTCGGTGAGAAGAAGCCCCCACGCATATCGTCGAGCATTTTTGGCTGGGTTTCCCCACTCCTTCACACAAAGGAACCTGAACTGGTCGACAAGATTGGCCTAGACGCGGCAACCTTCCTACGTTTCCTCCGCATGATGCGAACAGCATTCTCCTTAATAGCCTTGGCTACCTGCGTCGTACTTATTCCCATCAACGTCTCATACAACCTCAGTCATGTCGACTCGTCGAAACGTGACGTTCTTTCCATGCTCACCATTCGTGATGTTGGGTCCGCCTTCGCTCTCAGTTCTTCCGCTCCCCAGAATACGCCCAGTCTTTCTACGCCCGCACTCTGATCGTCATGCGCGTACCAAAGAAGCTTCAGTCCGACGAAGGCATTCGGGTCATCTTCGATTCTGTTCAGGTACCTTATCCCACGACCTCCGTGCACATTGGCCGCCGCGTGGGAAACCTTCCCCATTTGATCGAGGTGCATAACAACACCGTTCGGGCGTTTGAACAGGTGTTGGTAGGATATCTGAAGGGCGGGAAGACTGGCAAGAAGCGGCCCACCATCCGTATTGGTAGCTTCTTGGGAATGGGTGGCCAGAAGAGAGATGCGATCGATTATTACACGTGTGTGATTTGCGAACCTCTCATGCCCTTTAGACTGATCATTTTATAAACAGTGAAAGACTAAGAGTGACAGAACACGCCGTGGAATCATACAGAGCCCAGATCGACAGCCGCAAACCGGAGAACTATGGATTTGCGTCCATGGCTGCTGTCCCATACGCACACATCGTTGCCCAATTGTTGGAGCGCAAGCACCCAAAAGGTTCAGAGATCGGCCTTGCCCCCAACCCTAAGGATATTGTCAGTGAATTTATCCCGGCTCTGACCACGATACTAATGATGACCCGCATAGATCTGGGAAAATCTGAGCAAGTCCGCGGCTGAGCTGTTCCGGAAGAGATCGATGGGGTGGTTCTTCCTCACCCTCATTGCCTTCCTCAACACCGTCCCGCTCTTCGTTCTTTCAATTCTTGCCAATTTATCGTCCGTGCGTATCGTACTTATCTGTACTGGTTTTCTTCCTCATCGCGTTCTTGAAGATTGCCAGCTTCGTCCCATTCCTTGAAAACTGGCAACAGTCTTCCAACACTTCCTTCAACCTCGTCTCTGGTGTATTGCCCCCCGCCGTGTCTGCCTTTTTTGGTTTCTTCTTGCCCATCATGATGCGCTGGATTTCGCAGTATCAGGGTGCTCTGACACAATCTCGTTTGGACCGTGCAGTTGTGGCACGCTATTTCGCGTTCTTGGTGATCTCACAGCTCATCATATTCACTGTCATTGGCGTCGTCTTCAGTTCGTTCCGAATCTCTAGCTCGAGTTGAAAATGCTGATTCTTATCGCAGACTCGGTAACACAAATCATCAAGCAGATTGGGCAGCACAAGAGTTTCCACGAAATCCTGAATAACATCGACAGTGCGACCCCAATTTCATTGTCGCCATCGTTCAAGTGCTGATCATATCCATCTACTCCAGAACTCCCTGCGACGATAAATCAGACTTACATCAATCAGGCTTCGTACTGGCTGACGTTCTTCCCGTATGTTCTTTCCTTACAGTACTGTGCTAAATGGTGCTAAGGATGGATGCTAGTCTGCGAGGCTTCCTCGTTATTTTCGACCTGGCGCAAATCGTCAACCTCCTGTGGATCTCGTTTAAGACGCAGTACGTATCCTTCGACGTATTCTTCTATGTCTACTTAAGTAGCATGGATACGATTAGCATACTCGGACGCACTCCTCGAGACCATCGAGAATTTACTCAACCACCAGAGTTCCAATATGCAATTTATTAGTGTGTATTCCTTTGATCATAGAAGTTGCTGGCCTTCTGACTTCCTGCCTATATCAAGCTCTAATATCGTGAGTCATATATCGCCGCGTCCCCTGCAAAGTTCTAACATCGACTCGTAGCTATTTATGGGTACTGTTGGTCTTGTTTTCGCTCCCTTGGCACCTCTGGTCGCCGTCGGGGCTGCTCTTGTGATGTGGATTAGTTCTTGGGTTTACAAGTACCAGTTAATGTTCTGTTTTGTTTCGAGAGTTGAGACTGGCGGAGTAAGTCCCTTCCGTGGTCAATATGTTCCACAGCTGATTTTATGTCGTAGCGTCTTTGGAATCCGATTGTCAACCGCCTCCTTGTCTCCGTGATGCTGATGCAAGCACTTATGTTGCTAAGTGGGTTTCGCCTCTCGTTACTCTAGGTTGTGTTACTCACGCGTATTCAACCAGCGATGGGCCTGCAGTACGGTTGGAGGTCATTCGCGTGGGTTGCTGGTATCCCACCTTTCATCATCGTGATCCTATTCAAGGTCTACATCGACCGTGTGTTCGCTCGCCCGTTCAGGTATTACGTCCCAACAGAGGCCGAGCTCCGGAACGCACAAGTTCATTCGCAACGCGGCGATGTCAAAGGGAACCGCCTTGAGAAGCGCTTTGGTCATCCTGCGTTGCATGCCGAGCTTTTTACCCCTATGCTGCACGCCAACATGATGCCGCTCCTTGCGCAAGTATACAGTGGACGGCTAGACAATCAACAAGCGAAAATGGGAGAATACGGCGGGCAACAGTTGGACGCGCGCGTACTGCCAGGTGGCATCAAGATCGCAGGCGTGGACCAGAGCGACCTCGAGTACGATCCTATTCTGTACCAACGCGACCGCGGCGAACTCGACTGGGATCAACGGTCAATCGCAACTGCACTAGATTCGACAGCGAATTTCTCTGGGCGGAACTCTCCTGCGCCATCGCTCCCTGGATATGGCCGATATCTTTCTCAAGGACCTGGCCGGGACAGCGAGATCGAGCTTGCGCGGTTCGACCCAGACTCCCAGCCATTACTACCTGCAACTCTCATAGCCGGTCATGGCGTAGGGCAAAGTTCACATTCCTTACCCGGTTACTCCTCGCCACAACCGCCGTACGCAGCCCCAGCAGCGACTCAGTACCCCCCACCACCAGGCATTGCGTACCATGGACGGGTCCCTAGCAACGATGGATTCCGCGAGGCACCCACGCACCGGCCGTATCACAACCGGGGATCGTCAGGATATTCATATAACTCCGGACGTGAATCGCCTAGCCTTAACATGGCTGGCCGCGGTACCTTCCGGTGATCGCACATCTTTGCGACCCTGCACTGTTTACATTTACTATTTTGTATTGTGTTTGGTTCCTCCCCCACGTAAACTCGTCTCGTCATAATATTTTCTCTTTTCTTGTGCCCTCACTCCTGTCGCTTGTATTAGCCAGCATGGTGCCCCACTACTCACGGACACGGACAATCATTTCATTTACGTCCCTCCTTATGCCACATTACCCTCTCTTACTTTGACGAACTCATTCTCTCACGGACTCCGCGCTGCACGGGCCTTGCCATACTTGCAGGTGTCGCCCTCAATGGTTATTGTACGGACCTACTAGTTATGTGTTGCTATCTAAAAATATGTTGCCGTATCATTGCGCCATCATCTTTCGTTCACCCGCCGGAGAAGAGGGGAAGATCGCATGCATACATTAAAAGCATTGGGTAAATATAGCATCGATGTGTAAGGCCAGGATTCGAGATTGAGAGGGATTAATTAGTAGTTGCCGCCGACGAGCCGCCATAATCGCTCGCGGATAGTCCGCTCCTTCCCTTCTTGCTCAGATTCCCCCTCGAACTTTTCCGCCTCGACCACCGCCTGGGGTTGCTCTGCGAGCTCGGGGAGCGGAGTCTGGGCGTTTTGACGCGC
>WNGR01015223.1_pt1 | contig 12287 bp, 10 predicted proteins | sample 5407581 | NCBI WGS metagenome assembly WNGR01 (sample SAMN13153383, study PRJNA577476) | soil metagenome | isolation source: 80 cm soil or saprolite under Garry oak tree replicate 2 | place: USA:California | collected 2016-06-15
CTCGTCACCATCGCGGACGGGGTAGGCCGAACACAGGTACAGCACGTCCTGGGCATCCTTCTCGTTCAGCTCGACGATCTGGAGCTTGGTGAGCAGGAGGTCGGACAGGTCAAGGGTCACCGGCATCCGTCCGAGCCGGCCGGCGAACTCGACGGTGTGGCACATGTGCAACCGGTCGACTAGGACATCCAGGGACCGCCCGGTCTCCGCAGACTGGAAGTACAGCTGCTTATGGCCGTAGAGCGCGTTGAAGTTCTTGTCGCCCGCATACCCGCGCTCGGCCAGGAACCGCGTCAGCCGCCGACGGTCGCCTGACTGGGTTGCCAGGTCGAGATCCTGGCGGTCGCCGCCCCGGGGCGGGAACTCGGGCGTGAGGTACTGGATCGCCAGACCGCCAGCCAGCCTGACCGTGATGTGCTCGTCTGCCGCGGCCGTGCAGATGCGCACGGCCTCCTCAAGGGCGGTCGGCCCGGGATCGGTCACGCCCAGCCCCCTTCCGGAACGAGCGTTCGCCGCGGTCGCCGCCCACGCTCAGCCCTCCACCCGGAACGAGCGTTCGACGCCGTCGCTGCTCACGTCGATCAGGTATCCGCGGACCACTCCCGAACCTGCCTCGCTGCCCGGGTTGACGCAGAGCGTCGGGCCGATCTTCTTCTCCCCGCCGGACTCGTGAATGTGGCCGTGCAGGCTGAGCAATGGCCGCACCGTCTGAACCGCCTCCAAAACGCCCTTCGAGCCGACCGGCCCGCGGATCAGGTCGCCGGCCGAGGCCTGGAGCCTGAGGTTGTCGTCAAGGACCGGCGCGGTGTCGAGGCCCGACCCGTACGGCGGGCAGTGGATCAAGAAGATCGTCCGCCTCGGGTCCTTGGCCTGGTCGGCGAGGGAGTAGATCTCCTGGCGGAAGTCATCCTCGGAAACCTCCCGCGGCGTGTGCCATGGCGTTGGGCTGGATTTCCCCAGCCCGATGACCTGCAGGTCACCTGGGATGTCCACGACCGCGCCGTCGGCGTTTATGCAAGCCTGGCTGTCCGCAAGCGGCTCGTCGATGTCGTACGGGTCGTCGTTTCCGGGAATCAGCACGAGCGGGACCCCCGTTCCCTCGAGCCGCTCGGCCGCCAGGTCAAGCCACTGCCTGACGCGGGACCTTATTTCCCTGCTGAACAGCGCGTCGAGCTTGGCCTGGTCGCCGCCCAGGGCATCCACCTCTTCCTTGGTCGTCCGGAAGGCGTAGTAGCCAAGGCCGGCGACATCACGTTCCAGCGCCGCGAGCTCCTTCTCATTCCGGGCCACCCGGCGCTGCCCCAGGAGGGTCGCCTCGTAACGGTCGCCGACCGCGACGATCGGGACCATTGCCTTGCCGGTGAGGTCGCCCGCGTAAAGGACCGCGTCCGCCTTGTAGACGTTCATCCGCACGGCATTGAGCAGCTTCCGCCACGCCGGATCGGAGGCATGGAAGTCCGACACGACGTACAGGCGGGTGCCACGGCGCTTCGACGTTCGCTTCAGCAGCGGCATCTGCTCAGCCTATGGGGTTGCGGGGAAGGACCGGCCATCCGAACGGCTAGTCAGGTGGGAGCTCCCGGTACAGCAGCGACCTCTCGACGCCGGAGATCCGGTTCTTGATGGCCACGACGATGTAGATGACCACGGCAATCACGTACAGGGCAATGGTCAGGGTGATCCCGGTGTTGTTGAAGTAGGACAGGACTCCGCCCTGACCGGGCTTGAGCGCGGAGCCGACCGCATCGGAGATCGGCTTGATGCCCGCGAACCAGTAGGTGAACACCGCGAAGATCAGCCATATCAATCCGAACGCCCACAGCGCCTTCCGCCATGGCGCGTTGCGCATGAGGTCGGGCCGGGAGAACCGGGAGACTAGTGCATTCACTCCGGGCAGGACCCAGCTGAACAACGCCATGAGGATGCTGAACCAGATCGTGGACACCAGGTTCAGCTTTCCTTCCGGTGGCGCGATGGACTTCGGCAGCAGCGGGAAGTTCTGCAGGATCGCCAGCACCACGCAGAGGCCGACAGCGGTGAGGATCGCGTTGATCGGAGCGCGCAGCCGCTCGTTCACCTCGCCGAACCACTTCGGCACCTGCCGGTCCAGGCTCCAGGCCAGCGAGATCCGGCTGATCAGGCTGATGTAGACCGGGCACAGCAGGAACGGCCAGAGCGTGGCGGCGATGCTGACAAACAGCCAGACCGGCCACAGCCCCGGGCTGGAAATGGCGGAGGCGAGCGGCAGCGCGATCGGCTGCCCCAGTGGCGTCTTCAGGCCGGACCAGAAGTTGATGCCCCAGCCCAGGAGATTCTGCGTGCCCAGACGGTTGCCGAGGGTGTCCACGTAGAGCGAGTTCATGATCACGGCGAAGAACAGCGCGCCCAGCACGCCGATCAGGATGCCGCGCTTGATATTCCCCCTGACCTCGCCGGCGATGTATGCGGAGTACTGGAATCCGATGTACTGGAAGAGGATCACGCTCATCAGGAACGGGAGCACGGCGGTGCCGAAGCTGATGCCGTGCCCCAGGACGCCGCCCGTGACCGCGGCCTTCTGCAGCGACGCAGCGGTCATGTCGGCGTACTTCGGCAGGTTCGCCTCAAAGCTGAAGCGGTGGACGAAGGCCAGGCCGGCGACCCACATGACGATCCACGACAGCAGCCCGATCGCTCCCAGGCCGGTGACGATGCGGTGGAATCTGCGGGTCGGCTGGATCACCACCAGCAGGATGAGGCTGATCACGACGAGCGCGCCGATCATGCCGGGCCAGCTGGTGATGGCCCCGCCGGAGGTAAACCAGCCGTTCGCCCGCTTGAAGAAACCCGACCCGGTCCCGATCCCGATGATCTCGCCGCTGATCTGCGTATTGCGCAGCACGATCGGTATCTCGAAGGCGATGACCGCGAGCGCGGCGAAGACCAGCGTGAATGACTCGACCCATGCCAGGAAGGGCCCAGCGACGGGAATAAGCCGGCTGGTGAAGACGTAGTCGCCCCCGGATCTGGGCATCACGGTCGCGAGCGAGGCGAAGATGAGGCCGAGGAAGACACAGAAGGCCCCGACGAGGATGGCCGCCCACCCGTAGCTGGTGAGCCCGGCCTTCCCCACCGGTACGAAGGCGAGGGTGTAGAACACCGGCGCCCACGCCACCGTAATGCCGATGAATGCCGCGGTGTTGTAGAAAAGGGCGTTCCGGACGCTGACCTCGCGGACTAGCCCGGACGACTGCCGGACGAACAAAGCCCGGCCGCCAGTGGGAGCTGCTGTCGTATCCGCCATCCCAGCCTCTCTCGTGAGATAGACCGTCCTGACCGGCTTGTAAGGGCCCGTACGATCGTAACGCCACGAAGCATGTCAACCCAGGGCTAAAGGGAAATGTCGCGCCCGGCTCTGCGCTGCCCCCCGGGCAACCCGGCATGTCCGGCACGGCCGCCGCCATCAACCCGTTGGATGGGCACGGAAACCCTCGTCGCGGCGATCTTCGTCGCCCGCTCCCGATCTTCTACGTGATCAGCGCCGTGCGTGGGCTCGCGGCAGTAGTGTGCCCGGGATGCGAGTTGTCTACGATCCCAGCCACGTGTTGCATGACCCGGCGACCGAGGTCCAGTCCGGCGTCGTGATGCCTATGTTTGAAGTGGCGGCGCGAGTTGAGTCGATCCGCGCCGCGCTGCTCGCCGACGACGAGTTCAGCTTCGCTGACCCCGTCGGCCACGGTCTCGGGCCAGTAACGGCCGTCCATCACGAAGGCCTGGTCCGGTTCCTCGCCGAGGCCTGGAGCCTGTGGCGGACGCATGGCAGAGGCGGCCCGTTGCCGCCGCAGTTCATGCCGGACACGGTCCTGCATCCGGCGATGCGGGAAGGCATGGGCGAGGCGCCGGAGCCGTCGGGGGCGATCGGGCGCATCGGCTACTGGTGCTGGGAGACGATGACACCCCTGGTGGCGGGCAGCTACCGGGCCGCGCGCGCTGCGGTCGACGTCGCGCTCACGGCCGCCGACCTGCTGCTGGCCGGGGATGCGGCCGTCTACGGACTGGCCCGGCCGCCTGGACACCACTGCCCCAGATCGGCGTTCGGCGGCTATGGCCTGTTCAACTATTCGGCGGCTGCCAGCGCGTACCTGGCCGGCCGGGTCGGCAAGGTGGCGGTGCTCGACGTGGACTACCACCACGGCAACGGCACGCAGCAGATCTTCTACCACCGGGCTGACGTGCTGTACGTGTCTTTGCATGCCGACCCCGACCGGGCATTCCCGTACTTCATCGGCTGGGCTGACGAAACCGGCGCTGGCCCGGGCGAAGGCTTCACCCTCAACTTGCCGCTACCGGCCGGGTGCGGCAACGACCGTTACCTCGCGGCGCTGGAGACTGCGCTCAACCGCATCGCCGAGCACGACGCCGCCGCGCTCGTCGTCTCGCTCGGCCTCGATACCTACGGCCAGGACCCGATCGCCGACTTCGCCCTGACCACCGACGTCTATCACGAGGCCGGCCGACGGGTAGCCGGTCTCGGCTTGCCGACGCTCGTGCTGCAGGAAGGCGGGTACTTCGTCCCGAAGCTCGGCACTAACGCCCGCACCTGGCTGCGCGGTCTGGCGGGCAGCCCACTTGACCTGCGCGTGACGCCGAGCTGAACTTTTGTGCAGGCCCGATCACCGTGCGAAGCAGGAGAAGCGATGAAACGTGCCACGAAGGTCAGCCTCGGGCTGTTTGCGACCTGGGCGATCAGTGACATCGAGGAATTGCTGACCACTAGCCGCAACAGCAGGGACGTCCTGGGCAAGCTGCCGAAGGCCGTTCCTGTTCCCGGCGTGCTGCGCCGGGAGGGCATCTCGCAGCGGCACGTAGTGACGGGCGTGGCGATGATGGGCCTTGTCATGGGTACCGCCACCGCGCTGGGGGTGAGGTCCGGGGCCCGGTCGCCCGTCTTCCGCGGCGTCTTGCTGGGATTCGGGTTGCACGGGTTCGGCCACCTGGCGATGGCGGCGGCAGCGCGGCAGTACGTATCGGGCCTGGCCACCGCGCCAACGATGGTGATCCCGTTCTGGCTCTGGGCGCGCAGGGAACTTGCCAAAGAAGGCATCACCGACGTGGACCGCACCACGGTAGCCATCGCCATGGCAGGTGCATCCCTGCTGGTCAGCATCCACGCGCTGACCTACATGCTGCTGAAGGAGTGATCATGCTCCGGCGGTGCGCCGCTTCCTCACCGGACTGCGGCATGGCCGCGTGTTTGCTCGTGCAATGCGGTGCGCAGCCGGGAATGCTGGCATTGTGCGGATCACGATCCGGGTCCGGCCTGGAGCAGCCCGCCCGGGCGTAGGCGGCGAGCACGATGGCGCGCTCGTTGTCCGCGTCAGCGCGCGCGCCGTGGACGGCGCGGCCACGGCAGCCGCCCTGGCCGCGGTCGCCGCGGCCTTCGGCGTCCGGCCGCAAGCCGTGACGCTGGTATCCGGCGCGCGAAGCCGGACGAAGATCGTCGACGTCGGGGGCGCGGACGCGGCTGCCCTTGAGCGGCTGCTGGCATTGTGACGGGCTGCCGTCCCCGGCCGCGGTCAGGGCAGCAGGGTCCCGGCCGCGAGCTTGGCCAGCATGCCATCCGGCCCGGGGAGCACGCCCGCAGGCCCTGGCGCGGGATCTATCCGGCAGTCTCGAACGCCGCGGTGAGCAACGGATTGGTCCGGCTGTCCAGCACGCGCGGCCGGCCTTCCGGCCGGGCGAGTTCCGCAGACACGAACGCGGCGTGGGCCAGCGGGGCCGGACCGCCGCAGGCTGCGGGTCAGCGACATCGGCGACGGCCCGCGCTCCGCTAACCAGGCGGCTTCCAACGGAACCGGCTTCGGCCGACTCCGCTTTGCTACCCCTCCGGCCACGGCCGCCCCGGCGGGCGCGGTGCGTCCGGGCCTTGGCCCGGTTGCCGCATACCGCCATGCTGCACCAGCGGCGCCGATGGGCATTGGTGCGGTCGTAGAACCATAGCGTGCAGGCGGGTCCCTCGCAATTGCGCCGATGCCGCTGGTGATCTTGGAGACTTTGCGGGCCCAGAGCACCGCGAAGTCTCCAAGATCACGGCCGACGCGGGCGCCGGACATTGCCCGGGTAGCCATTCTGGGCCGGGGGTAGCCATTTTGGCTCTTGACGGGATCGCCAACGGAGCCTAGCGTCGCATGCAGCGGACCTGGAATGGCGTTCCGTATGGCGGAAATGCTCCCGCGAAAGGCGGCCCCTGATGATGACTGGAGCACGTCTTCTGGCCCGGATGAAGAAGATCGCCGGCATCGGCGCGGTGCTGATCGTGGCGGCAGGGGCACCGGTGGCCGCCGGGACCACGCCGGCGCTGGCGGATTGCATGACGGCCGGCTGCCCCGCTCCGGTCCCGCTCCCGCCGGGCGCGTTTAAGTTCCCGCAGGGTGCCCGCTGGCAGTACCAGCTGCAGGCGGCGCGGAACGCGAAGGGCACCGTGTGCCTTTATCCCTCGACCGGAGGCATCAACACCGGCATCACTGGTACGTCGTTCGCCACCGGGACGACCGTGGCCCCCACCGTTTTCGACATCGACTTCCAGACCGATGGCTTCTGCACAGGCGGCACCATTACGCAGGAGAACACCGCGGCAGTGAGTGCTCTGCATGCGCAGGGGGCGCACGTGATCGGCTACATCGACGCGGGCGGCGGGGAGAGCTTCCGGCCGGACTTCCCGCAGTACCAGAGCTTCAACGACAGCTGCGGTGGCTGCCTGTTCGGCAAGCCGATCAGCGGCTTCCGTAACGAGTTCTGGCTGAACATCAACAACAATGTCTTCGGCCACGATCCCAATGACCCGGCAGGGACGACCGAGTCCGCGCAGGAGTTCATCCTTGAGGAAGTCGCCGCCCGGCTCGCCCGGGTGAAGGCCGACGGCTTCGACGGCGTGGAGTTCGACGTCGTGGATTCCTGGGCGAACAACACCGGGCTCAGCATCAGCGCCGACACTCAGCTGCAGTTCAACACGCAGCTCGCCAACCTGGCACACCAGCAAGGGCTGTCCGTTGCCCTGAAGAACGACGTGGAGCAGATCCCCGACCTGCTTCCGTACTTCGACTTCGCGATCAACGAGCAGTGCCAGCAATACCGGGAGTGCGCCACGCTCCAGCCGTTCCTGAATGCCGGCGACCCCGTCTACCAGGTCGAGTACAAGCTGTCGACGGGGAAGTTCTGCCCGCAGGCCAACCAGGCCAGCCGGAGCGCGATACTCAAGACATTCGACCTGTTCGACACGCCATGGACGCCCTGTAACTGAGCGCACCCGGGCCGCGGCCCCCGTGCCACTGGCCCGCGCGCTTACCCGGCGGTCGGGTCCCCGGGGGTGGGCGGGTAGGTGTAGGCGGGCTTGATGTAGTCCAGGGCATGGCCGGAGCCTGACTCGATCGGGCACTTGAAGCGAGACTCGGTGTCCAGGTAGTAGTACTCGATGTGGTCGCCGATGCGGGCGCCCATGGTCATGCCGATGCCATGCCGGGCGAAAGCCTCCTTGCATTTGTCTGACTCTTCGGCGGTATCGAACATTACGGCGACGGACATGATGCCCTCGCCGCGGGTGTCGAGGAACTCCTGCCACTTGCTCGGGCCGGACAGAGGCTGCAGGAGCTCGAAATTCATATCGCCGACCATGACTTCCGCGCCGCGCAGCGAGAACTCCACGGGCTTGCCGTCCACGTGCGTGTCATGGTGCACGGGGGAGACGTGATCGTAAACCTTCCACGGCCCCCACCCGAACGCTTCGTGGTAGGCCGCCATGGTGGCATCGATATCTCGCACAACGAGCGATACCTGGGTAATGCGGTAATTCAGGCCGCCATAGGTTGATGGGATATTCACGCTACCTCCACGCTGTCAGTGGCTGGTTCTGCAGCCAGGCGCAGCGCACGCCGCGGCCTGGCCCGGCTCGGTCCGGCCGCGGCGCTTGATGCGCTGCGGTCGGGGGCGACGCTGATCGACATCCGTTCTGATTCGCAGATCGCGCGTGACGGCACCATCGCCGGGGCGCTCGTGATCCCCCGGAATGTCCTGGAGTGGCGGCTGGATCCAGCTGGCCAGCACCGTCATCCCAGCGCGCCGCGGCTGGATGATCAGGTGATCCTGTTCTGCGATGAGGGGTATCAGTCGAGCCTGGCGGCGGCGACGTTGCAGCAGCTTGGCTTTGCCCGGGCGACCGATGTCGATGGAGGCTTCCAGGCCTGGCGCGCCGCGGCGCTCCCGGTAGAACGACCTGGCGGGCGGCCGGCAGAACGAACCGATGGCAGGGCGTTAGGCGCGCCCGCCCGGATGCCGGCGGCTAGCTTGCGGTCGGGCCTGCTCCTGGCCGGGGGGCGGGCGCGGCGAACGCCAGGATGAACGTAAGGACGCTGGTGAAGGCGGCCAGGTGAAAGGTGCGGGTCGCCAGCAATTCTCCGGCCCGGGGCATCCCGCCAGCGGCAAGATCCCTATCCTCGGAATCTCGTCGTGAAAGGGGACAGCTGTGTCCACCGAACGAATCGGCCCGCCCCTGATCGCAGATGAACGCGAGATGCTGCGCGCCTTCCTCGACTATCACCGGGCGACGCTGGCCATGAAATGCGATGACCTCTCCGACGAGGACCTGCGCCGGCGGTCCATGCCACCCTCGACGCTGTCCTTGCTCGGCCTGGTCCGGCACATGGCCGAGGTGGAGCGTACCTGGTTCCGCCGCGTGATCAACGCGGAAGACATTCCGCTGGTGTGGTCGGACGAAGGGGACTTCCAGGCGGCGTACGACGCGAGCACGTCCACCCGGCGGGACGCATTTGCCGCGCTGGCAGGCAGAGATCGAGCACTCACGCCGGACCGAACAACAGGCCGAGTCGCTCGAGGTGACCGGCTACCAGGCCCGATGGGGCCAGGACGTGTCGCTGCGGCTGGTGATGCTGCACGTGATTCTCGAGTATGCCCGGCACAACGGGCATGCCGACTTCCTGCGCGAGGGAGTCGACGGACCGTCGGCGCCTGACGCCCGCCACCGCGGGCGGGCCGCATTACCCGGACCTGCCGCGTATCCGGATGCTAAGCGCGGCGGGCGGTGACGAGCCAGGCCGCGGCGCGGACCCATACACCGTCGTGCTGCTGGCGGGCGGCGTACTGCCGGGCGATGTCCGCCAGCGCGCGGCCGGCCCGTGCCTGGTCTGCGGGATCGAGAACGCCTCGTTGTCCATCTCGGGCTGCCAGCACAAGAAGGCCAGCCGGCCGCCGCGGCGCAGCGCGGCGCCGATGGCGGCGAACGCCGCGGCCGGGTCGTCGAAGAACATGACTCCGAAGCTGCTGATCATCACGTCGAAGGAATCCGGCCGTAGCGGGCAGGCCTGGGCATCACCGCGCACGAACCGGGCGTTCGCCAGGCCGGCCTGCGCGGCGAGCCGCCGCGCCACGCCGAACATCGGCCCGGACAGGTCCACGCCGACAGCGACGCCCGGCCCGGGCTCGCCCCGCCTGGCCGCCGGGCGCCAGGCCCGGGCGCCGCGGTCCCGGACGCTGCCCGCGCCGCGGTGATCGTCGTCGCGCCGCATCCGCAGCCGACATCCAGCACGCGCTCGCCCGGTGAGATCCCCGCCGCGCCGAAAAGGTGCGGGCGGAGATTCCGCTGCTCGGCCAGGTGCCGCTCGCGGTGGGCGATCCAGTACTGGCCGCTCTCCCCGTTCCAGCGCTGCGCCTGCGCCGCGTTAGCCACGCCACCCACCTCGTCTGCCACAGCGCTGCTCGTGTCCTGCAGGTAAGACCATGCTGCCAGACAGCCATGGGCGGGCAGGCCGGATAACCAGCGGGCCGCCAGCAGCGCCGGCGCCAGGCCCCTGACGAAGCCTTCATGCGGGCGCTGCGCGGCCCGCGTTACGGTGAGCATCGCCTCGGCGACGGCACCGGAGGCGCCGTCGTGACCCATCTCCGCCTCGATGGCCTGGCTGGACTCGACGACCGCGCCGAACGCGGCGTACACGCGTTCTTGCCACCCGGGTGTCTCCTCGTAGGCCTCAACCGCGAAGCCGGCGTCCTGGAGCAGGGGAACGTAGTCGGGAACCGGGTCGACCCCGATCACGGGCAGGCCGGTGACTTTCCCTGGGTCGACTTCGAAGGCGATGAATGCCAGCCTGCCCCCGGGGCGCAGGACGCGCAGCAGCTCGGCCAGCGCGGATCTCTTGTCCGGCGCGTACTGGAGCGCGTCGATGCTCATCACCGCGTCGGCCGAGCAGTCGCCCAGGCCGGTGTGCTCGAACGTCCCTTGCCGGAAGCGGGCTCGTTCGGCCAGGCCGGTACTGTCCGCCCGCCGCTTGGCTGCGGCCAGCCCGGCTGCTGACGGGTCGATCCCGGTGAGCCGGGCGCCGGTTTGCTGCGCGGCCCACAGCCCGGGGCCGCCGGTGCCGCAGGCCACGTCGACGAGCGCGTCCGCCTCGCCGACAGCGAGCAGCTGCAGTACCCGGCTGCCTTCGCCGCGGGTGAGGAAGCTGATGTGGGCGAACTCGGCGGGGAAGTCGCCGCCGTAGGCGCTGGTCCGCCAGATGCGGTTGAAGGTCTCAGCCCCCGGCTGGGCGGCGTAGACCGCGTCGTAGCCGTCAACGACCGCCCGGAACACCCCCGCGCTGGTGACATCGCTGCTCAGCGCCCCCGGCAGGTCCGCGCCCGCGGGCCCGTGCGGCGAGCTCACGCTCTGCCTGGCCGGCCCGGAGCCGATCGCATCGGGCGCCCGGCAGGCATGCTGATCACGCTCACATCGTGTCGTTGCCGGCCAGCGCCGGTCAATCCCGGCGGCTGCTCGCTCCGGCGCGCCCGTGCCGGTCCTGCGGCCCGGGCATTCCGCCGGCTCAGCCGGAGGAAGTACGGTACGAGCGTGGCGACCCTCGACGACGTTGCGCTGATGGCCGCGGATCTGCCCGAGGTTACCGAAGGCGAACGTCACGGCAACCGGACGTGGTTCGTCGCCGGCAAGGCATTCGCGTGGGAGCGGCCGTTCGGCAAGGCGGACCTGAAACGGTTCGGTGCCGAGACCCCGCCGGACGGGCCCATCCTGGCCGTCCGGGTCGAGGACCTCGGCGAGAAGGAGGCCGTGCTCGCCGCGAACCCCCGGGGCTTCTTCACGATTCCGCATTTCGACGGGTACTCCGCCGTGCTCATCCGGCTGCGGGACGTCTCCGTGAGCGCGCTGCGGGACGCGGTAACCGACGGCTGGCTGGCATGCGCGCCGCCGAAGCTCGCTGACCAGTACCTCGGCCGCTGAGCGTCACCGTCCTCGCCCGGGAGCCTGCCCGGGGAGTACTTAGACCGGGGGCCGGCCGCGCAGATAAGACATCCGCCCGATGCGGCTGGCCGCGTCTTACCGCGAGCCTCGGCCAGGACAGGGCCGCGACCGCGGCCGTGCATGGCCGGGAAGGCTGACAGTGAGGAACACCGCGTACGGGGGCCCCGGGGTGGAGATCGAGGAGGATGTCGCCCGGCTCCGGCGGCACAAGCTCGAATACGAGGGCGACGCCGCACGCGCCGCTCGCCGGGCCGGACGGCCGGCCCGGCGGCGCTGGACCCTGGCCCTGGCCAGGGCACTGCCGGCGGCCAGCGGCCGGCGGGGGTAATGCTCGCGCTGACGGCGACGTCCGCTGCCCCGCACGTCGCGCTGACCAGCGTGCCCGACCCGGTGCCGCTGGCCGACCAGGCCCTCGTCCGGGTCCGGGCGTTCTCGCTCAACCGCGGCGAGGTCCTGCACCTGCCGCAGCTGCCCGAGGGATCGGTCACCGGCTGGGACGTCGCCGGCGTTGTCGAGCGGGCAGCCGGCGACGGCAGCGGCCCGCCCGCGGGGACCCGGGTGGCCGGCCTGGTCAGGGCGAGCGCCTGGGCGCAGCTCGCCGCTGTTCCGGCCAGTCGGCTGGCCCCGGTCCCCGATGAGGTCGCTGACGCGCAGGCGGCCGCGCTGCCCACCGCCGGGCTTACCGCGCCGCGGTCGATGGAGGTCGCTGGCCTGCTGCTCGGCAAGCGCATGCTGGTCACGGGCGCGACCGGCGGCGTCGGCCGGATCGCGATCCAGCTCGGCCGGGCCAGCGGCGCCCGGGTGACCGCGCTGGCCCGCGACGCCGCCGCGTCCGGCGAGCTGCTGCGCCGCCTGGGTGCCGAAGACGTCACCGGGCAACCCGGCGGCGATTTCGATTTCATCCTCGACTGCGTCGGCGGGGCCACGTTCGGGCTGGCCATCGAGCACCTCGCCCCGCGCGGCACCGTGGTGAACATCGGGACGCAAAGCGAGGACGAGATGGTCACCT
>WNGR01022776.1_pt1 | contig 12287 bp, 17 predicted proteins | sample 5407581 | NCBI WGS metagenome assembly WNGR01 (sample SAMN13153383, study PRJNA577476) | soil metagenome | isolation source: 80 cm soil or saprolite under Garry oak tree replicate 2 | place: USA:California | collected 2016-06-15
TCACCCTCCTCCCACTCATACATATCCGCTGACCTGGGGGTCCAGCATGCTCCTGGACTCGGCGCTCGCCGCCACCCCGCCCCCCCAACTACAGCCCGCGCCGCCGACGTCCGCGCAAACGACCACCCCGACGCCCGTGCACGCCCAGCTGTCCCCGACCACCGCGACGCAGCTAGTCCTGGCTCCGGTATCAGCGCCAGCGCCAGGGGCGGGGGCAGGGCTGCCTGCTCCGGCCCTGCCTATGGGGGGCCCAAGTGCATATGCTGCGCACGCGCACACGAACGGGCACGGGCACGGGCACTCGCATGGCCACTCACACTCACACTCGCATCCCCATTCGCACTCGCACAACAACCACCCTCCTCCCGATCGCGAGGTAAAAATTCTTTCACCTTCACGAGATCGGCCGACTAATTTTTTCTTTGTAGCACCACGGTGGCGCGACCGAGTACGCGTCCAACTACCACCGCTCCTCTTCGTCTTCCTCCTCGTCCTATTACGCCAGTCCGACCGGCCCACCCCCACCCCCTCACCCTCTCACCACACACGCGTCTGCGTCCGCGGCGGCCGCCAACGCGCCGTCTGGTGACACCCTTGCGCCCGCGTCCGTGCCAGCACCGCCGTCGCCGCCGCCACCAAGTGCGCACACATCAGTTCACTCCCGCTGGTGACACGCCCCATGGTGTCTCTCTTCTTTCTTCACCTGCCTACTTACCTGTTCCTGTCCCCCCAAGAACGCGCGCGTTGACATGTAAACTTGCCTCATTGGAGTATCTCACTTTTTTTTTTGGTTCTCTCATGTGGCCTCTGCCTACGCAACTGAGCGAGAGGGGGTAGTTTGTTGTTCTCATCATATCGTACAAATTCATCTATGGTAGTTTGTTGTTCTCATCATATCGTACAAATTCATCTATGAAAGCGAGCAAAATAGCAAACGAGGGGCAGGGGGATCAGAAAGAAATAGGAGACGAGCACGACAACGATAGTGGTTAGTCTCTCTTCCCCGCCTTTGGCTTCATCGCTGTGCCACAGATGGGTAGACAGACGGACGGACGGATAGACGGAGAAAAGCTCTCTTTGAGCCGAGAGAAGCTATATATTTAAGGGAAAGAAAAAAAGCGCAGCAACAACAATGATGGGCAAAAAAAAAAATAACACGGTGGAAGCTTGTCATCTTTGTCGTCAAATGTACAACAACACGGAGAAAAACAAAAGACAAAATTGAGATCCATGCGAAGAAGGAAAATAATGAAAGCATACGCACAGGGAATATGAACAACATGTTAGACAGACAGAGCCGACTGATTGGGAGGTGGTGTTGGGTGGTTGATGACCGAGACGAACATAGGAAGATCATGTAAAGAGAAAAATATGGAGGGCTAGCGAAATGAGGAGGGCGTAAAAAAAGGTTGGATGAGCAGTCATGCAGTCATGAGAGAAACGAGGTGACGTTTGTTTTCGTTTCCTGCAACAGACGCCAACACATTTTTATGGCCCTGGTGTCGCCGTCGCCAACGAGCCCATGGGGGGGAGCACCGGTGTGCCCACTGCGACAGCACGAGCGACGCTGCCGATACTTGGCACGACCATATCCTCGCGTCGCGACGCGCGCACTGCGAGCCCGCTCCCGCTGCGCGGTCGAGTCGCCCCCCAGCTCGACCCAAAGTTATTGTACCCAAGTGGGGCCGAGTCGCTCCGCGCACGCGCGAGGCGCTGCTTGGTCCCGTCCACGGCCACAGACCCTGGACCGTTCGGAGAGACACCATTGGCGCCGGCACTCGATGCCGGAGGTGGTGGGATACCTCCAACCGAGGTACGTTGCCGTTTACGGCCTTGTACGTCATCGAAATCCATGGGAACCGGGGATGGTGACGTGCCGTAGGGCGCGTGTGAATGGGTGTGCGTGTGTGGGAAGGAATGCTGCCGTGAGAGCGAATGGGTGTGCTGATGTATGTGGGTTGGCGGAAAATCGGCGGTGGTGGGGCTCGACCCGGGTGAGAGCGAGTGCAAAGAGGCAGCGGAGAGGGCCGAGACCGGGAAGGGCGCGTGGGACGATATGGCTATAGTGGTTGGGGTGGTGACGTAGATATTTGGGCTCTCGCCGGGATCAGCAAGGTCGGCCGGAAATGGCGTGGGCACTGGCGCAGGTGATTTACGTCAATTAGACGTGAATAGAGAGAAAAGAGACGTACACCAGCCAGGAAAGTTTTTCTCGAAAGCTTCGTAGAGCGCCTTTGTGAGCATAGTTAGGCGCTCCGTTTTTGCCCTTTCCATGGCGAGAGCCGTGGCAACGCGACGATTGTCGTCACGCATCTGGGCGAGCTGGGCAGCGACTTCGCCTGGCAGCTCGACGCGATGCTTTATCGAGGGATCCGGTTCGAGGGCCTTGCGCTTTATTTCTTCGAGAAGATCTGGTCGAGCTCGCAAGAACTTGTGGTGTGAGAATTCCCAGGTTTGGGCATCGGTGGAAGTGCGCTGAGCGCGTGGCGTCTGTTTTCATTGAATACAAACATGACGTCATAAACAAGTGACTAACTGACCCGATTGATTTTGTGGAACCCATACATGTTCAGCTGACGCACAAAGCTAGAAAACTTATCCAGGATAAATGCGCAGTAAGCGTTCGATAGGAAATATAAGTGGTTTTCCTTACATTATTGTGTTTGAAGTGCGAGCCCAGAATAGTCCGACTGAATTCCCCCACGTTCGACACAACAAAACTGTGCAAACATCAAATCAACAAACGATAACACGTACGTCACACGAGAGCAACTCACCTGGTCCCAAGCTCCGTCCAAGAGATGAAATGCGCAGATTTGGGATCATTGATCATCCTAACATCTTAATGAGCGAGCATAAGGAAAAACAAGGAGGGGAGGGCTCACTGATATAATTTCGTCACAAAGTTGTTGGTACCAATTGGTTTGCCGATGACGTTCATCCCGCTGCCGTTCGTTTGAAGGGACGAGGGAACCTGAGAGGTGGGCGACGTCATGTGGCCGTCTAAGGGTTTGAGGTGATCGTCCTGCTCGTCGCTCGTAGTCTCGTCGATCGGACTTCCGTTTGGGTCAAGTGACGAGGGATAGCCCATCTCCACTTCGTCATAAGAAGCCGGGGTGTGAATATCCATGGGCTGGGCCAGAGCATCGAACATGCGCTCTTCCACGTTGGTAGGGAGTGACGTGCTATGTCCAGCCGTAAAACTTCGCTTTCTAGGAACGGACTTGTCAGATGACGACGACGAGCGGCTACTCAGAGCCACCCGGCGCGCGGTCAAGTCGTGCGTCGGATCAGAATCGAAACGGATTCCTCCTTGGTTATCGGGGGGTGTGAACGAGAACTGCCCACTCTGCGGCTGCTGCGACTGCTGCTGCTGCTGTTGATGAGCAGGGTGGAACTGTGAATGATGAGCGCCAAAGGGCGTGGTGTGGTGACTGTTTGGCGCCTGCGACGGGCTGATGGGAGTGATGGGCGAGACACCACTGGTGGCGGTGGACGTGAGAGGAGAGGACAAGCTGGTCGGGGAAGTGACGCTAAGGGACGAGAGATTGAGCGACAAGGTAGAGCGCTCAATCAAATTTTCCGGGAGAGCTTGGCCGGGTGGTTGGAAGTAGCCGCCGTAAGGTGGAGGGTCACCGAGGGACGGGGTGGACGGGGTGGACGGGTAGGACGGTGCGTGCGTCGGGAGGAGGTGCGTGCCGGCAGGCCATGTCGGCGGAGGCTGTCTCTGCGGCCGGTGCTGTTGCTGTGGTTGCTGAGATTGCTGTTGCTGTTGTTGTTGAGATTGCTGCTGAACGGACTGTTGAGGAGGGTACGAAAGCTCGCCTGAAGACATGGTATGGTAGTGAACGTCCATGTGTTGGAGAGAGGAATTGGGCAAGTGTAGAGGCTTTGGACGATTTGTGGGGGGGGAAAGCACAAGGAAGGAAAAAAAGAACGGGAGAAGGAGAAGATAGATGTCTAAGAGCAACACGCGGTCAGCATGTGAGTATTGAAACGTGCAAAGATGAAGTGTGAAGGCGGAAAAAGAGAGGAGAGATCAGATGAATTGGAGTGAGAGAGGGGAAGAGGGGGACGCATCAACACAGGACGGAGAACGAGGAGAGAGAAAGAAAGAGAGAAAGAGGAGAGAAGTAAGAGAAGAAAGGATACTCTCGGTGGGTCGGCCGGTGTCTGTCAGTTCCTAGCACTGTACATAATACGGTACGGTGCGGTGCTATTTCTTTCGAGCTCGGTCCACCTCTCCTATTTTTTTTCACATCGTCTGTTCGCCCCTCCGCACAGTCTAGTTGACCGCCTTTCCCCTTCGCTTTGACAGAGAGAGGTAAGCGATGAGCCACCGAATAGACTTTTTGGACTTCGGTGAGTCCGACGGGCTTCGCGTCACCCTGTCGGGTCGTATCATCCATAAGAGACCAAACTTCTAACGCGCTACTCGATTGATCTGATCAACGTTTTGTTTTTTCCTGTTCACTCTTTTGTTTTGTGCGTACAACCGAGAGGGAGGCAGGCACACACCCGGCCTAACAGGGGCTCACACAAGCATACACGCGTTGTAATATGTGGGGGCGGTGGGTTGTAATGCCCGGCCGGCGAGCGTCGAGACCTTTGAGACCCAAGAGTCCTGAGCGATGACGCCATAGCGTTCCGTCAATGTCACGTTTTCCCCGCTCTATCGACATCCCCGCGCCGAGGCCCTTCCGTCATTTCCATCCAAAAACGAAATACGCTACCTTTCATCTTTTCGTATTTCATATTTCACCCTCATCTCCACCAGTACTCGGCGGCCTTGTTCTGATCAATTCACCTTAGTACCCCATAGAGCTCTTGAGGCCAGGCCTGAGGAGCGTATCACACGTGTGCCCGGGGATGCGAGAGGGAGTGTACATGTGACACTCGCTCTTCTCAATCTTCCCCCTGACGTCATTACCTTTAACAAGGCAGTCGCACCGGCGAGCTGGCGGTGCGAGGCGGGCTCGACCGCGGTTCTAGATCATACACTGCGCTCACAGATGTCATCGTGGATCCAAATACGTGTTCGTCTTCTTCCGTTTCCCAAGCGGACGGCCCCACCCAAATCCTCGGTCCGCATCCGGCCTTGGTTTGAGAGCTTCGCCAGTCACAACAGCTTGGCTTATAATACCACTCTCTGACCTGCAGATCCAGCTTCCCCAGTTTATGGGTAGTGAGGTGGTTCTTCTTTACTTTTTTTTTCTGTTGGTTTGGGGAATTTCCGCGTATCGGGACAGCCCATAAGTTATCTATTGATCACGACGAACGGTGCTTTAATTTGCGCAACTCACCCACCTCGTGCACTCGTCATGCGAATTGCGCCTCCTTGGCGCCGCATGGAGACAACAGAAGCCTGGACACGGGACGAGCACGAGACAATGTCATATTGTCGTGTGGGTGTGGTGCGTTGGTCGCGCACAAGCCAGAACGAAAAATAACCGAATGAACGGACTCTATTCTCGGCGCGATAGTGTACGCATACAGTATTCGCGGATGTCGCGAGGCACCGACGAGTTCTTAATGCCCATTCTATCGCCCTGTCTATCGGACACCGAGTGACGGCAACCTCCTCTTTCGTTTATTTTTTTCCTAACTATATACATCGCGATTGTTAGACGGGCCTCGGAGAACGATATGGGGTTCGCCAGGTAAGTAACACGACATGTTTGATCATGATAAATACAGAAACAGTAATTTATAATTAAACAACGGAGTATGGCACCCTGGGAAATGGAAAATAAGAACGATTCCGAGGATGTTTTGAATGAGGATACAACATGCGTGTGAATATATGCGTGTGTCTTGAGGACAACAAGGAACGTTCGACAAGCAAAACATCTATCTACGGTACGCGCTCCGCCGTCTGATCTGGTCACCTGAGGGGGTGGCAAGCGGCGGAGGCGCACTAATCCCTACCACCCCTCAGTCAGTCAGTCCTCGTCCTCATCGTTTCCTATTACGTGCATCGGCTCCTCGGAGCGCACGCGCGAGTACCACCCGCGGCGTGACGCCGTGGACGGCGCCATGAGCTCGATCGCACCGGAAGAAGTGTCTTTCATCGGCGCCGCGTCGGGTGCATTGCGCCCCGACGTGGCGTACAGCGTGACCAGGAAGACGATGTGGGCGTATAAGAACGCGATGCTATTTTGTGTACGATGGATGGATGTGTCAGCCGTCCGCAATGGCCGCAGGCGAGGCGAGGCGAGGCGAAGGGAAGAGAGAAGGGGAAGGGGGAGAATTCGGACAAAACGTACCTGAACATGATAAGGATGTACGTCACATGGTCCATCCCGCTTTCGTGGACGTATTGCAATTCTTCGTCGGTCGCGGACATAAACAACAGACCCGCGGCCACCAAAAGCTGCCGTGATTCGTCGCGTCGGTATTCAGTTTGAAAAAGGCGATAACGATAACGATAAGAAGAAACGGGGGAGGGGTACAAAAAAGAACGAAGCGAGATCTGGTATTGCTACTCACGAACGGTGGTAGATGCCTGAATGTGCGACCCTTGGACGCAGCCCCAGATTCTGCGCCGGCACCGTCTGCGAGCGTGTGCTCCGAACTGTCGTCCTCCACCCTTTCCGTGGGCGTGTACGACGGGGCGACGAAGCACACCTCGGCTCCGCGCGTGAGGCCGGCCAACATGAGCGTGTAGCCGAACACGGCATGCACCTTCGTCGAGAGCAGCAGGGCCTGCTCGTGGTCGGACATCGCGTATCCGGTCAAGATAATGCTACGCTCGTTCGTGACATTAGCGAGGAGCAGTTGGGCACGGGGTTGATAGTAACCCAAAAAAAAAAGAAGTTTTACTTACATGATCGAGGGCACAACCGTCCGCTGCAGTGAGATCGGGCGTGTGTCAGGATCCGTCGGCGATACAAGGGGTGAAGGGCAACAGGCTCACCTGATTGTGCCGGGATAGATAGACGCCAAGAATACCCCCGCACCACCCTATAGTCGAGTGGCGAAATGAACGGAATGAACGGTGGCACCGCACGCCTCGAGAGATATGAACTCACACAAGATGCCGAGGATGCTGCATTTAGCTGGACTCGTCAAGATGGTCAGAAGCTAATGTTTCAGAGACGCACGTATGCTGCATGTCTTTGACCGACCACACACTGCCGCGGTGCTCGGTAAACGTGTTGACTGAATAGTCGGAAATCAGAAACAGGGTAGAATCAGAACAGATCGCGGCAGAAAAAAGATGAAGAGCAAAACGCACCGATTCCCTGTCCGAGAAGGACGTGATCAGCTCGCACCGCATGCTAGCAAGGCGAGGGCACACGCACCCAGACCAAGATGACCCACGAATCCCACCAGTCGGGGCTGCGCCCACTTCTGCGGACCCACACCTCCCCCACGAGGAGCAGAATTGCCAGAATGACAGCGTACGCGATAAAGCCACCGCCCTAGATCGTACACGCGCATAAGGACACACTTTCCAGACCTCTTTGGCTCCACCCCTCGTTTCCACAGGGAGGGAGGCAGACGCACGGACGCACCATGATATAATGCGCCAGACATTGAGGCAGCGCACCATTCCGACAGTACCCGCGAAACACGATCGCGCCAAACAGCATCTGCGTCCACCCGAGCACGGGGTACGACTTGCCGACGACGCCATGCGCACGCACGGCCCACGGCCGCAGCGTCCGCTCGTGGATGTGCAGCTTGAGATACACGCCGAGCGCGAGCTGCGCGACCAGCGGGAAGAAGAGGAGCTCGGCGAACGCGCCGTGAGCGCTCGCGAGGAACAGCCGGCCGCCGTGGGCGTGCCCGAGGATGGAGCCACCGAGCGTGAGCGCGATGCCCGCGGTCTTTTAAGTTCCCAAAGTGGATGATGAGCGACGAAGAACGAAAGAAGGGAATAGGGGACATGATCAGCGCACCTGCAATGGGACGTGCCAACGGCTGCGTGAGAGACCGAGTACCATGCCAACGGGGAAAAGGACGCCCCAGACGGAAGCCTGGAGGAATATGTGTATCCAGAGGATCGCGTCGACGGGTGCGTTGGCCATCTCTTCGGTGATCTCGTCTGGGTGTTCGTGGGCGTGCACTACTGGGAGCACGAGGAGAAAAGGGAGGAGGAGGAGGAGGCCGCGGCCGCGGCCGGTATGCCAGCTCATTGGAGAGGAGGGGCGGAGCAGGTCTATCATGGTCACGGCGGGTGCTCGCTTACTGGGAAAACTCAGTCGAGTCCTGTCCGACGACTGTCCGACACGGATTGCGCGGCTTCGGGCCGCTTTCCCGGCCCTCTACTACTCGGCCCGGTGGCACAAAGTACTACCACTGCCATCCCAAGCTCTAACTTGGTGTATTTTGCATCTGCTGGGGAGAAGGCTGCGCATAATTATCTGCGACACCATGCATTCAACCATCTTCCGAGCATGCACGGTCATCTCACGTTTCCGCTCTCTCGTCCCAAAGTGTGTCGTATGTCCCACTGGCCTGAGGCGCCGCATGTCGCAGACTCGCCGCATGTCGCATCTGCTGTGAATGTGAGGCTTCCATTCGAGGCTCAGCCAAGAATGCCACTATCTTCAGCCCGTGTACACGTGTCACGTCCCGACCTGTCTGGCTGTATGGGATCCAGGGCGAATTTTATTGGTCTTTGCCCGTTCGTGGTGGGCTTCTCAACCTGTAGCATCGCCCGAGAAACACGGCTGTACAGCGGGGTGGGCGACAACCACCTCCTCTGAAAGGAGACCAAACTCAGACCAAATAAATTACTGCCCTGTCGGGTCTGGCAGAGTCCAAGTGGCCCCTGCGTTCCAAAGGAACCGACGCAAAACACATGAATTGTACGTACAGGTACATTCTTCCGTCAAATTCCGTGCGCCACGACTGCGACCATAGCGGGGATGGACCCGGGCTGGACTGGGCTAGGCCGGACACCGAACAGGTACGGTACGGCGGCCGCGAGCCATGATTGTTGTGCGACCGTTTCCAGGCAGCCTCCCTTGGTGTCATAAGTCACGGACTCAACGCGGCCACTCCGGAACGCCACCACTCTCAGGACGCAGGCCCACGCGAAATTTGTCATTTTGGCGCCGAGGCCTCAATTAATCCGTAAGCTTTCCGAGGAGGAAGATCTACAGTAAGTTACTGTAAAGTGTGCTGTAATGTTGTGTACCCGATGCCAGCGGCGCCCTTCCCTTTTCCCCTCGTTGCAAGGGGCTTGCCAAGTTCCCAGCACACATAGCATGACCGACGTCACGGCATGACCGCGGGGCCGGGAAGGGCGCATCCCGACGGTTGGGTTTTGCAGATCACCATCGGCAAAAGGAAACAAATGCAATTTTTGTCAAAGGTGCCATCAACGCGATCAGGACCAGGATCCTCCGTGCTATCTCCGTTCGTATGGTGTTGCCGGCACCTAGGTTCATATCTACTTGACATAGGCAGTTGCGTTGCGTGGCCCTGCCGCATGCCATGCAGGCCTGGGTAAATACTGTAACTCGAAGGTGACGCATCGGATCATGGTGTGGACGGTGTCGCGTAGGGATCAGCCTGCTAAATGCTAGTCCGCGAAGTGTGCTCCAGGGACATCAATGGAATGGGCGCAATTGAATTGCCCATGTCTCTCACACACCTTCCCCCTTGCAACCCCGTCTCTGAGCCAAGTGCGCGTCAACGTTGACCTCCTCATTTAACGGTACCATTAATAGCCAGTTGCCGCGTCGAGGGAGTGCCCCACAGTCGTCACGAATGAGGTGCTGTACGTGGATATCACGTCCTGTGCGGCGGACAGGACTTCCGATGCAGTCCTGTAGGACGAGGTGGAGGTTACTAGGGTCGGGGGGAGGACGTAACGTGTGAGAAAAGAACAGGGTTCAGAGAGCGTAACGACACACACACCTTGCCTGCGCCTTGGCGAATGCACTGTGCACTTTGAGGGAGGATGGCGCACCGGGAAGAGGTCCGAGTCGAGAGAGGGTCATCGGTCAAAATGTCGTGGCTGGTAACGAGTACAGTTGGTTCCTTGGTGCGCCACCATGGCCGTGGCATGGTCACGGTCTAGGTCGTAGTCAACATACCGTGTAGACCCCGTCTGAGCGTTCAAAGCACAAACAATCATGGTATCGACGTGCGCACAGTACTGGGTCCCGTTTCCGTCTCTACCCGAGGCCACAGTCTCGAAAGAGGGATTTCCCCGGCAATGCACTAAATGATAAGATATAAGGGCTGAACCGCGCGGCGCCGTCAGCAAAAGTGTGCGCGTCGGGAATTTCTCAGGGTACGAAAAGACAAAGCACCTCCACGACTGAGTAAGCGAGGGATCACATCGATCACTGTCCGCAGCACCTGCAAAGTGGGTGAACGGCGCGGCGGCAGAGACCTGGCCTGGAAGGAGCTGCGTGATGGACTCGCGTTTGAACGCTGCGGCGGACGCGAGGCCTACCGAGGCCGCAACGATCACCAACCAAGAAAGTATTGTATGTAGTGTCGTTTTCTGCGGAGAGACAGAAGGGGAACCAGATGAAAACATAGCGGACGTGAGCCGAGCCACAGATCTGCGCGCTGCTGGGGCTCCCCCTCTTTTAGTTTACTTTCACTCAAAAGGCACTAAGTAGATGGTAAACGGTTTGAACAGATTATAAAAAATAAATAGTTTACAGTAAACAGTTCAGTGTCTGAAGTGGCAAAAATGTTCTCGAAAATGGCATTGTCCTGAAGGGTTTCTTCCGAGTCGCTAGCAGAGGGTTTGAGAGCCTGAGTTTGCCTCTCGGTTGTTCCCGGTCCGCAACACCCTTGACAGTCGTGGGATGATTCGGAATGCCAGGCCTGGCGGTGTCATGCGGACAGCACGTGGTTACCTAGACGCTACACTCTAACTCCCGAACGTTCTTCTATCCATTATGGCCCTCGCACAAGACGTGGACTCGGAGCACCAGCAAATGTTCTTGAATTCGTGCGTGATGGCCATTCACTGACTTTCTTTGATTATGACCTACTACCCCAGCCCGGGTCCTTCGGCATCGCAAAACGCAGGAAAAGGGTGCGTCAATCCGTTCCTTCGTGTAGCGGTGCTCACTCAAGAACCGTTCTTGGACAGCACTCAAATCGTTGAATCGCAGGGAACCCAATCCCGGCTATGTGTTCAGGTGACTGGTATGTACTTAATTCTTAACTCGTTGATGCCTTGATACCCGTTTATCCTCTTTATTAGTCCTCCGGGCGCAAAATATTCCCCATATCAAGAGACAGTTTGGCCGAAAGAGGCGGTTCTATGTCACTGTAACCAACCTTTTGACAACGAAGAAGACGGAAAGCGTTCAGGTCGATGGACGGACAGCGCAATGGAACCAGAGGCTCGGTGTTTTGTAAGACGTTCCTTTTTCGGTCTTATTTTTCGGCTAAAAGTTCAGTTCAGTTCTACACAACGGTCTTCGCATCTTACATTGTGTCTTTATGAGAAGCGGCTCGCACACCGTGATGTCGTTACCGGAACGCTCGAGATGTCTATACCTGTCGCGTCCCAAAGTGGTCCGTCATTGTTTCGATTTCCTGTTCGTTCGACTAACTGAACATCTCGCGCGTAGATGTCCCGTTTGTTCTCAGTAATGGCGATGGAAATGCTGGACAGTCGACGCACCCGGTCACGCTCTACTTGACGATCACTGTGTCAGCGAACACCCCGTCTCCGATCGTTCCCAACAACCCCCCGGAAATACCGACCAAAGGAGACGACACTCCCGCAGAAGAAGCTACTAAGCCCTCTATGGCACCATACTCCGGGGGACCCATTCAATCCACCGCCCCCGAACCTCCTTTACCCTCGCCAGATCCCCTTTCCGTCGAGACTGGGACGCCTATGCCAAATGGCCAGGCAGAGATGTCGCCTACCCAGAAGGCTCTGATTGCTCTCCGTCGCGCTGACGAAGCTAAGAAGCCGATTGACGGAGCCAGTACATGGAAAGGGGCTATTAGTAGAATCAAGTGGGTGATGGACACTGTTGGCCCAATTGCGGAAGTGCGTGCAGTATCCATTTTGCCTCTCCTGGACTGAGCCGACTTTCGCTCTCAGCTCCACCCATTTGCGAAGATGGCATATGACTTGGTTTCAGTCATCCCCGAGGTGCATCTGTTTGGGTTGTCGTCTGAAGGGAAATACTTATGCAATGTTTATTCGGGTGCCAGACAATCCTAGACCAATATCAACGTGACGACAATGTCCTAACTCTGCTTGAAGCTATGCACGACGCGTTTGATTTCACGCACCACGAAGACACTTTGAAATCCATCAAGCCCGACTCCAAGCAGGCCCGAAT
>WNGR01009283.1_pt1 | contig 12285 bp, 10 predicted proteins | sample 5407581 | NCBI WGS metagenome assembly WNGR01 (sample SAMN13153383, study PRJNA577476) | soil metagenome | isolation source: 80 cm soil or saprolite under Garry oak tree replicate 2 | place: USA:California | collected 2016-06-15
CTCGGCCAGAGCGCCGTACGGGAAAGCGGCGTCGTCAGCGAAATAAAGAAAATCGGCATCGGGACGCGCCGCAGCGATCTCGCGATAGACGGTAAGACCACCGAGCCCGGAATCGAACACCAGAATTGTCGGCCGTGCCCCCATTTTTGTGCGGCTAATCGCCCTCTCGCTGCTTCCAAAAACTACGTCACGCGGCGTCGCCGCACAAGTTTCCGGCGTCGCGCCGGCCGGCGCATCGCGGCATTGAGCTTAGGCGCGACCGAAAACACGACGAAAAATCGTGTCGACATGCGCGAAATGAAACTTGAGATCGAACTTATCTACAAGCTCGGTCTCGCTCAGATGCTTGCGCACGTCCTTGTCGGCTTTGAGCAGCGCGAGAAAGTCGCCTTCGCCGGCCCATGCTTTCATCGCATTGCGCTGAACCAGCCGATAGGCGTCCTCGCGGCCCACGCCTTTTTGCGTCAGCGCCAGCAGCACGCGCTGCGAATGAACGAGCCCACCCAGCCGGTCGAGGTTCTTTTGCATATTTTCAGGATAGACGATGAGCTTGTCGATGATGCCGGCAAGACGCGAAAGGGCAAAATCGAGTGTTACAGTGGCGTCCGGTCCGATCATCCGCTCCACCGATGAATGCGAAATATCGCGCTCGTGCCACAGCGTGACATTTTCCAGGGCCGGCACGACATAGGCGCGCACCATGCGCGCGAGTCCGACCACGTTCTCCGACAAGACGGGATTGCGCTTGTGCGGCATGGCGGAGGAGCCCTTTTGGCCTTCTGAAAAGAATTCCTCGGCTTCCAGCACTTCGCTGCGCTGCAAGTGACGGATTTCGGTTGCCAAGCGCTCGCATGAGGCGGCGACCACCGCGAGCGTGGCGAAATACATGGCATGCCGGTCGCGCGGGATGATCTGGGTTGAAATGGGCTCGACCGCGAGACCCATTTTTTCCGCAACGTAGGCTTCGACGCGGGGGTCCACGTGCGCGAAAGTGCCAACCGCGCCGGAGATCGCGGAAGTTGCCACCTCCTTGCGCGCCAATTCAAGGCGTTGCCTTGCGCGCGTGAATTCCGCGAAAGCGAAGGCGAGTTTCAATCCGAAGGTCGTCGGCTCGGCGTGAATGCCATGCGAGCGGCCAATCGTCGGCGTGAGCTTGTATTGTCGCGCGCGTCGTTCGAGCGCGTCATTGAGCGCCTCGATATCGGCGATGAGGAGATCGGCCGCGCGCACCAGTTGAACATTGAAACAAGTATCGAGGACGTCGGAGGATGTCATGCCTTGATGAACAAACCGCGCCTGCGGTCCGACGATCTCGGCAAGGTGGGTGAGAAACGCAACAACGTCGTGCTTGACCTCGCGTTCGATCGCATCGATGCGCGCGATATCGAATTTCGCCGCTTTGCCTTTTGCCCAGATCGCCTTGGCGGCATCCTTCGGGATCATGCCGAGCTCGGCCATGGCATCGGCGGCATGGGCTTCGATCTCGAACCAGATGCGAAACCGCGTTTCCGGCGACCAGATCGCCGCCATCTGCGGACGCGTGTAGCGGGGGATGGTCACGCTGCCTCGCCCCGTACCAGCGCCGCCGCGTTGCGAATCGCCGCGATATTGGCGCGATAGGATTCCGGCGTACCACTCTTGAACACCGCGGAGCCGGCGACGAACACATTGGCGCCTGCGCGGGCCGCCTCGGGCGCGACCTGCGCCGTGATTCCGCCATCGATCTCCACGTCGATCGGCCGCGCGCCAACAAGCGCGCGCACATTGCGCAGCTTAATAAGCGCGTCGGGAATGAACTTCTGACCGCCGAAGCCGGGATTGACCGACATCACCAGGACGAGATCGACGAGGTCGATGACATTTTCGATTGAGCTTTCCGGCGTCCCTGGATTCATGGTCACGCCGACTTTTTTGCCGAGCGCGCGGATCGCCTGCAGCGAACGATGGTTGTGGGGCCCGGCTTCGACATGCACCGTAATATGTCTTTTTGGTGTGCGGACGGATGGCGCGAACGATATCTGGGCCGATGGAAATGTTGGGAACAAAATGGCCGTCCATGACATCGACATGGAGCCAGTCGGCGCCGGCAGCATCGACGGCGTGCACCTCCTCGCCGAGTTTTGCAAAATCGGCGGCCAGGATCGATGGTGCGATGATGAGCGGACGAGGCATGGGAATCTCCCCCAGGCTTAGGGGTTCGCGTAACACGTCGTTTCGGGCCGGGCAACGCGCCGGAATGGATGCCTGACCGCCGCTCGCGACGCTTGCCGCCTCGGGCGAGGCTGCGGCAAGGTTTGCGGATACTACAAAGGAGGTTCTGTGGCGCGCACCGATGTCATTGTGCTGGGGGCCGGGATCGTCGGCACCTCGATTGGGGTCCACCTTGCGAAGCGGGGCCTCGCGGTCGCGCTGATCGACCGCGCAGCGCCCGGCGAGGGGACGTCGTATGGCAATGCCGGTGTCATCGAGGGCAATACCGTCTTTCCGCCGGCATTTCCGTCCGACTGGGTGGAACGCCTGCGCGTCGTGTTCAAGCGATCGCCGCAGGCAAACTATCATCTGTCATTCCTACCGAAGGTCGCGCCCTGGCTCGCCGCATTCTATGCAGCTTCACAACCATCACGCCTGGTCGAGACTGCGCGTCTCATCCGTCCCCTCATGGCCCGTGCCGTTGCCGAGCACGAGGCTCTGAGTGGCGAAGCCGGCGCAGAGCGCTATTTCCGCCGCACTGGCTGGCTCAAGCTCTACCGCACTGATCGCGGATTCGCAGCGCAGAGGCGCGAACTGCAGCTCGCTAAAGATTTCGGCATCGCCAATGCGGCCCTCGACCGCGACGGAGTGCGCGCGCTCGAACCCTCACTTGCGCCGGTGTTCCGTCATGCCGTGCACTGGACGGGTGCGGTAAGCATCAGCAATCCGCTCGCGGTGACGCGCGCCTATGCTGCCCGCTTCGCCGCGCTCGGTGGGCTGAGCTTTTCCGGCGATGCCCGTTCGCTCCATCGCGTCGACCTGCGTTGGCGTGTGGATACCACCGCCGGACCGGTCGATGCCGGGGATGTCGTCGTGGCGCTGGGCCCGTGGGCGCCTGATCTGCTTGATCCGCTCGGCATCAGGCTGCCGCTTGCCGTCAAGCGCGGCTATCACCGCCATTTTAAGCCGGAGGGAAATGCTGCGCTAAGCCGGCCGGTGCTCGATGTGGAGAACGGGTACTGTATGACTCCGATGGAGCAGGGCATCCGTATTACCACGGGCGCCGAATTTGCGCCGCGCGATGCGCCGCCGACGCCGGTGCAATTTGATCTTGTAGTGCCGCAGGCGCGAAGTTTGTTCGCGCTCGGCGAGTCGGTCGAGGCACAGCCGTGGATGGGCGCGCGGCCTTGCTTTGCCGACTCGCTACCGGTGATCGGGCCTGCGCCGGACCGGCGCGGGTTATGGCTGGCCTATGGCCATGGCCATTGGGGGCTGACGCTCGGCCCGGCAACGGGACGGCTGATCGCCGAGATGATCACCGGCGCGACGCCGTTCTGCGATCCGGCGCCTTACAGCGCGGAACGCTTTACTCGCTGATCGTCTTAACGACGCTCGACGCGGGACGCGTGTTGTTGCTCGTCGAGAATTTATCCTGCGCCCTGACCATGTCGTCATACTTCGCTAGCGTGGTCACCGGCTCTTTCGGCACCATGTGCACGATCTTGTAGCCGGCGGCCTTGAGCTGGCGCAGTAATTCCGGCAACGCTTCCGCAGTGGCGTGCTGGAAATCGTGCATCAGGACTATGCCCTTGCCGTTCTTGGCGAGCTTGGTCATCGCCGACTTGATCACGTCTTCCGGCTTGCGCAGCTTGAAATCGAAAGTGTCGAGATCGGTCGAAAAGATCGCGATGTTGCGCGTGCCAAGATAGGCCATCAGTTCGGGCGGCTGTTGCAGACTAGGAAAGCGGAAGAACGGCGCAGTCGGTCCGCCGACCGCCATGTGCACCGCGCTCACGCCCATTTCGATCTCTTCTTTGGCCAGTTCGATATCCTTGGCGTATGGGTTCTTCGCTAGATCCTTGTGCGACCAAGTGTGATTGCCGATCGTCATGCCGGCCGCCGCGAGCTCCCTGGACAGATCAGGTCGCCACGTGGCGTGTTTGCCGATCTCAAAGAATGTCGCCTTGATGCAATTGTCCTTGAGCGCTTTGAGCACCATCGGCGAGTTCTCGGGCCACGGCCCGTCGTCGAACGTCAGCACGACTTCTTTGTCGCGGAGAAAATCGTATTGCTTGAAGTGCTCGGTTCCGAATGCCGGACCGCCTGTGGTGTCGATTTCGACGACCCGTGAGAGGCCGATCGCATTGGGATTGTCGCAAGCAGGGATGCCTTTAGCAGATCCCGGACCGGTTGCGGCCGATGGCGCAGGCGCCGCGGGTGCTGACGATCCTGTTGCATTCTGTGTGGCTGCTGTCGGCGCCGCCGCGAGCACCGACGCACCGATTGGCGCGCCGGAACCTGCTTGCGCGACCTGCACAACTGGAGCTTGAGCAATACGCGGCTGCGCTGGTTGCGGCTGAGCCGGCTGACTCGCGGGTTGTGCCGCTCCGGTGTTTTGCCCTGGCAAAATAACGCGTGCCGCGAGAGCGATGATTGAGGACGGTCCGGCGGCTTTCTGCGCCGCGACCACGCCGAACGCCGCAAGTCCCAACGTCACCAAAGCCGCAATGACAGCTACTACGACGCGCATCGCGTCCTCCACTGTGGTCTTGTTGAGCTTGCTTAAAGTGAAGGCGCAATCGCGCGGGGAGTCAATGAAAACCGCGGTGGAAAGGTTGAGAAACTCTCTTTGTGGTTTCTACGACCCATAGGGCGCTAATTTCCTGGTTCCGCTCGATTAGGAGAAGTGACTCAATGGCCGAATTTGTTCTGCCAACTGGGCAGCGGATCCCCCGGCAGAGCCCGCGCTGTAAAAACGCCGCGGGCAATGGCGCGCGCGACCACATTTGCGGCGAGCGTTCCGAGTTGCGCCAATGCGAACACTGGATCGGCCAGTGGCCGGCGGCCGGTAGCAGCCGCGAACAGAGTGTCGCCATCGAGCGGGCTGTGCACTGGATAGATGGCGCGCGACATGCCCGATTGCGCCATGACCGCAAGGCGGTTGGCTTGGGCCTTGGTCAAAATCGCATCGGTGGCCACCACGACGAGGGTTGTATTGGCGCCGGGGACGCCTTTGATGACCGGCTGCAGCATTTGCGGCGAGAACCGCTCCGGCAGGCCGCGGCCGCCGAATTCAGAATTGACTTCAAACGGTGCTGCCCAAAACCAGGGTCCGCCTCCGATAACCACACTGCCGACGGCATTCACCGCGGCAAGGGCCCCTACGGTTACGCCGTCCGGCGTCTGCGCCGAAGCTGAGCCGAGCCCGCCCTTGTAGTTGACGGTGGTCGCGCCGGTGCCCGCGCCAAAGCTGCCAAGGGCAAAATCAAGGGCGGCATTGGCGGCGGCGGCATAGCCGAATTCGCGATAAGACGGAAACCGGCCCCAATTCTTGTCGCCGCCGCTCAACAGATCGAATAACACGACGCCCGGCACGATGGGGACCCGCGCCGGGCCGATGGCAAAGCCGCGGCCTTGTTCGCGCAGCCAAGCCTGTACGCCCGACGCGGCGTCGAGCCCAAAGGCCGAGCCGCCGGACATCACGATGGCGTCGACGCCCGGAACGGTCTGGGCCGGATTGAGGAGCTCGGTTTCTCGCGTGCCCGGTCCGCCGCCGCGCACATCGACCGAGGCAATCACCGGTTCGTCGAAAATGACCACGGTGGTGCCAGAGCCAAGGTTGAAGTCCTCGGCCTGACCGACCTGCAGCCCGGCGACGTCAGTGATCAGATTGCGCAAAAGCCCTATCCTCGCAAATTGGATTAAGCGGAACGGATTTTAGCGGGAAGGTCAATCGCTTGTACGACACAATGTAAGCGGAAATTGAGCGCTCTGCGCGCCCTGGTCACAACTTCGCGCGCCGAGCAGCCCGCGCTTGCGCAGCGAGGTGGCGGCGGGCATTGAGTGCGCCAAGCGTGCTTCAAACCATACGCTCAGCGTACGTTCAGGAGTGGGCCATTGCCGAACGTTACAGTCCTCGCGGCGCTCGTTGCCGGCATGTTGAGTTTTCTATCGCCCTGCGTGCTGCCGCTGGTGCCGCCCTATTTGGTGTACCTCACCGGCACGTCGCTGGAACGCTTTGCCGACGCCGAACCCAAGCCCCGCGTGCGCCGGGACACACTCGCCGCCGCGGTGCTGTTCGTGCTGGGCTTCGCCACGGTATTTGTCGCGCTCGGCGCGAGCGCCAGCGCGGCGGGCGCGGTGTTGCGCGCCTATTCCAACCAACTCGCCATTGTCGCCGGCCTCGTGATCATCGCCATGGGGCTGCATTTTCTCGGGCTCACTCCAATCGCTTGGCTGATGCGGGAAAAGCGGTTTGCGGTTGCAAAGCCGGTCGGCCTGTGGGGCGCCTATCTGATGGGTCTTGCCTTCGCATTCGGCTGGACGCCATGCATCGGACCAATTCTCGCCGCGGTGCTCGCTTTGGCGGCGGCAGAGACGACAGTGCTCCAGGGCGTCGGCTTGCTGGCGGTGTATTCGCTCGGCCTCGGCGTTCCCTTTGTTATTGCTGCAGTTGCGGTGGAGCCCTTCGCGGCCTTTCTTGCCCGGTTTCGCGCGCACTTTGGCCTGGTCGAAAAAGCCATGGGCAGCTTGCTCGTGCTCACCGGGATTGCTTTTCTCACTGGAACGATCAGCGAAGTGAGCTACTGGCTGTTGGACACTTTTCCGGTGCTCGGCAGGATCGGTTAGGCGCCATGCATCCGCGAAAAAAAGCCCGCCACAGCAGGCGGGCTTTTTCAACTCGTTATGGTCCGATGCTTACATGGTGCATCCCGATACGGGACATTCGACATAACCGATCTTGCCGCTCGGTTCCTTTTTCCAGATGTACATCACGTAATCGAGCTTGGTGATGTCACCTTTATTGTCATAGGCCATATCGCCGAGCACGGTAGAGAAATGCATCCCGGAATGCATCTGCTCGGCAACTTTCTTGGGCTCGAGCGATTTCGCCGCCTCGGCCGCCTGTTTGATGATCTGCACGCCGGCATAGCTGTAGAGCGTGTACGCTTCGGGCTCGAAACCCTTGGCGCGAAATTCCGCGACCGCCGCTTTGGCTTCCGGCCGATTGCGCGGGTCGGGGCCGTAGGTCATCAGCGTGCCCTCGACTCCCGGACCGCCGACAGTGGCGAATTCGTCCGAGGTGATGCCGTCGCCGCCCATCAGCGGCGCCTTTACGCCTTGATCGCGCATTTGCCGTACGATCAAGCCACCCTCGGTATACAGTCCGCCGAAATAAACGAGGTCCGGCGCCGCTTGTTTGATCTTTGAGACCAGCGCCGAATAGTCCTTCTCGCCGGTGTTGATGCCCTCGTACAGTACTTCCTTCATGCCGCCGGCTTTGATCGCCTTTAAAGTTTCATCGGCAAGACCTTTGCCGTAAGTGGTCTTGTCGTGGACGAACGCGATCTTTTTGCCTTTGAAATGCGCGAGGAGGTAGCCGCCGGCGACTTTGCCCTGTTGATCGTCGCGTCCGCAGGTGCGGAAAATGTTCCACATGTTGCGCTCGGTGACCGTTGGATTGGTCGATGCCGGCGTGATCTCAAGGATGCCGTTCTCCTGATAAACCTCCGAAGCGGGAATGGTGACGCCGGAATTGTAATGACCGATGACGAACTTGACGCCGTCGGCAGCAAAATTGTTGGCCACCGAAACGCCCTGCTTGGGGTCGGAGACGTCATCGCCGAACTCGACGGTCAGCTTCTTGCCGAGAATGCCGCCGGCTGCATTGATGTCGGTCGCTGCTTGTTCGACGCCATTTTTCATTTGTGCGCCGGTCGCGGCGTTGGGGCCGGTGATCGGGCCGCCGACACCGAACTTGACCTGGGCCGCGGCGGATTGCACGAGCGCAAACGCGAAGCCCAGCGCGAAACTGAGCGTGGCGATCCTCTTCATCTTTGGCTCCTTAACAACTGACGGTCGGCAGGTTCACCCGCGCCTAATGCTACGTCAACGGCGTTTTCGGCGCCAGCGCAATGGCCCATCGGGCTCATTGATCCAGGGATATTGGGCGATCATGCGACCGGCGCGCGCCGCTTGAAAGCCGAAAAATGCGAGCGCCATGCAGACTAAGCTATCGACCGCGTAATAATGGATTGAAAGCAGCGTGCCGTCGAACAGGGCGAAATGAATGAATCGGACCGCGACACCGAGCATCAGCGAGTAGACGACGACTTGCCACCACGGCCGCCATGTCAACGCTACCGCGCGTCCGGCCAGCACAGCGGCGCCGCCGCCGAGAAGGACGGTGACCAGCAAAAATACGCCGAGGGAGTCTTCTTCGTAGAGCAATTCGGGCACCAAGCTAGAACGCCGTGTCGCGGTCATTCCACCTGTTGTCGCCCGCCTTCGAGATAGGCGGTTTTGACTTCCGGCCGGTCGAGCAATTCGCGGCCGGTGCCGGAGAGGGTGATTAGCCCGTTGACCATAACATAGCCGCGATGGGCGAGCTTGAGCGCATGGAAAGCATTCTGCTCGACCAGAAAGACGGTGAGCCCGTGCTCGGCATTGAGCGTTTTGATGGCGTCGAAGATCTGCCGGACAATCAGCGGAGCAAGGCCGAGCGAAGGCTCGTCCAAGAGAAGGAGCCGCGGCCGGCTCATGAGCGCCCGCGCAATGGCCAACATTTGCTGCTCGCCGCCCGAGAGGGTGCCGCCGCGCTGGTGCAGGCGCTGCCGCAGACGCGGAAACAGGCTGAGCACACGTTCGAGGTCGCGGCCGAACTCGGCCGGCTCGGCGACCAGCGCGCCCATCTGGAGGTTTTCCAACACCGTCATGCGCGGAAAAATGCGCCGACCTTCCGGCGCTTGCGCCAGCTTCAGCCTGGCGATTTCGTGGGTCGGCAGGCGGGTGATGTCGCGGCCGGCGAACAGGATCTGGCCGTCGCGCGCGCGCGGATTGCCGCAGACCGTCATCATCAGAGTAGACTTGCCGGCACCGTTGGCACCGATGAGCGCAACGATCTCGCCATCATTGACGTCGATGTCGACGCCTTTGAGCGCCTTGACGTGCCCGTAATAGGCGGTCACGCCGCGCACCGACAGGAGCAGGGCGCTCATAGCCCGACCTCGGCCTCGACGCGCGCCACCTCTTCGTCGGCCACGCCGAGATAGGCGCCGACCACTTTCGGATCATTACGCACTGTCTGCGGCGCGCCGTCGGCGATCTTTACGCCATAATCCAGCACGACGACGTGGTCGGAAATGTTCATCACCACCGACATGTCGTGCTCGATGAACAGCATCGAGATGGCGCATTCATCACGGATTACGAGCAAGAGCTCGTTGAGCTCGGCGCTCTCGCGCGGATTTAATCCCGCGGCCGGTTCGTCGAGGCAAAGCAGCACCGGATCGGTGCACATGGCGCGCGCGATTTCGAGCCGCCGCTGCGCGCCATACGGCAATTCGCCTGCTGGATCGTCGGCGCGATCCAAAAGGCCGAAGCGCTCAAGCCAGTTGCGCGCTTTGTCGAGTGCGGCGCGCTCGGCTGATGCGTAAGGCGGCAGACCAAGGAGCCCAAGCACGGTATAGCCAGAAGCAAGCATCAGCGGGTTGTGCTGCGCGACGAGCAGGTTTTCCAGAACCGTCATGCCGGCAAACAGCCGGATGTTCTGGAACGTGCGGGCCACCCGCGCCTGCTGCGCCACGAGATAATCCGGCATGCGCTCGAGCAGAAACAAAGCCCCATCAGGCCGCACCACGCCGCGTTGGCCGCTGTCGGTCAGCGCTTCGAGCGCTTGCCATAGTGACGAGTCGCCGCGCAAAAGCGCAACGCGGCCCTCCGTCGGGCGGTAAAAGCCGGTGATGCAGTTGAACACTGTCGTTTTGCCGGCGCCGTTTGGCCCGATCAGCGCAGTAATGGTGCCGCGCTTGACCTCGAAGCTGAGATCATCGACGGCGAGGAGGCCGCCGAAACGCATGGTCAGATGCTCGACCCGCAGCGCGGTGGAGCCGTCGCGCGCCGTCAACCGCGTCCCTCCGTGACCAAATCGACCGAGATGTTCCTGCGTTTCTTGAAAAAGACCGAGGGCACGCGTGTGGCGATCAATCCGCGTGGCCGCCAACGCATGATCGCGACCATCGCCAAGCCGAACAGCAGCATGCGGTACTGCGTCGGATCGAAAGTGGGTCCGAAAATCTGTTTGAGAAAACCAAGCTGGCGCATGATCTCGGTGCCGCCGATCATCACGACGGCGGCGATAGCGACACCGATCTGGCTGCCCATGCCGCCGAGTACTACGATCGACAGGATCGTCGCGGATTCGAGGAAGGTGAAGGATTCCGGCGAAATGAATCCCTGCCGTGCCGCGAAGAACGAGCCGGCGAAGCCGGCGAACATCGCACCCATGGCAAACGCGGTCAGCTTAGTATTGGTGGTGTTGATGCCGAGTGAGCGACAGGCGATTTCGTCTTCGCGCAACGCTTCCCAGGCGCGGCCGATCGGCAGCCGGCGCAGGCGCAAATTGAAGTAACAGGTGACGAGCGCCAGCGCGAGGATCACGTAATACAAGAACACAATCCGATAGAGCGGCGAGAATTCGAGGCCGAATACCGCGGCGAAGCCATCTTCGTTAGCGTTGAATGGAATCCCGAACAAGGTCGGCCGTGGAATGCCGGTAATTCCGGCATAACCGTTGGTCACCGGCACCCAATTGATCAGGATAAGGCGAATGATCTCGCCAAACGCGAGCGTCACGATGGCGAGATAATCGCCGCGCAGCCGTAGCACCGGAAAGCCGAGGAGGATTCCCCAGAACGATGCGAGCGTGCCGGCAAGCGGCAAGAGGATCCAGAAAGAAAGGCCGAAGGTTTTGGCCAATAACGCATAAGAATAGGCGCCGACCGCGTAGAAGGCGACGTAACCAAGGTCGAGGAGTCCGGCGAGGCCGACCACAATATTGAGGCCCCAGCCGAGCATCACGTAGATCAGGATTTGGATGCCGAAATTATCGATCCATCGCACCGCGCCGCCGAAGCCCACAGCGAGCACCACAATCATCGGATAGACGATCGCGAACGCAATGGCGAAAGGGACAAACCAGTTGCGCAGCACATTTCCTAGCACTGCCAGCGCCGGTTGCGGCAACCGCAGCGCGCCGCGCTCAAGCCGCGGCGCTAGCATCATCAAATAAAAAAAGCGCGAGGCGGTGATGCCGCCCACGACCGCGAGCAACAGCGGCCAGCGCGTTGCCAGGATCAACACATCGCGGATATCGGTGATGGTCTGAAAACCGATCAGCGGCAGAAACAGGCCAAACCCAATCAGACCGGTAACCGCGGCATTGCGCACCGCGCCGACTAGATGGGCGCGCGTCGTTTCCGCGCCAGTCCCCACATGCTCGCCTACATGCGCCCCCACATGCCCACCCGCCTTCGTCATCTCAAACCTTTTCGACGTCGGGGCGGCCTAACAGGCCCTGCGGCAGGAAGATCAAGGTGATCGCCAGCACTGAGAACGCGGCGACATCTTTGTAGTCGATCGAGAAATACGCCGACCACAGCGTCTCGATCAGGCCGATGAGGAGACCGCCCACGACCGCGCCCGGCAGCGAGCCGATACCGCCCAGCACGGCGGCGGTGAAGGCTTTCACGCCAGGCACAAAGCCATCCGAGAAGCTGACCACGCCGTAATAGACCAGGTACATGGTGCCGGCGACAGCGGCCAGCGCGGCGGCGATCACGAAGGTCGCGGCAATCGTGCGGTCGACATCGACGCCGACTAAGGCCGCCATTTTTTGATCCTGCTCGCAGGCGCGCTGGGCGCGCCCGAGACGGGTTCGCGCCACCAGGTACCAGAACGCCAGCAAGAGGACGCCGGTGATCGTCCAGATGATGAGCTGTTTATAGGACAGCGTGACCGGAAAATTATTGCTATTGGACAGAACAAACTCGCCCTGCACCAGCGGCGGAATTGATTTGTTGCGCGGCCCCTGCGTGACTTGCACGAAGTTTGACAAGACGATCGACATCCCGATCGCCGAGATCAGCGGCGCCAGGCGAAACGAACCGCGCAACGGGCGGTAGGCAATCCGTTCGATCACCCAATTGACCAGCGAGGTGAACAGCATTGCTACGATGAGCACGATAAACAGGGCGAGCGCGACTGAAGCGATGCCGAGCCAGGAGGTAAGCACAAGCAACGCGATCAGCGCGATGA
>WNGR01020890.1_pt1 | contig 12283 bp, 22 predicted proteins | sample 5407581 | NCBI WGS metagenome assembly WNGR01 (sample SAMN13153383, study PRJNA577476) | soil metagenome | isolation source: 80 cm soil or saprolite under Garry oak tree replicate 2 | place: USA:California | collected 2016-06-15
GAAAGATGCCGTGAATGTCTGCCTTCGTCAACTAGACGACTTCCAGTTGGCCGTTGCTCTGGCGCGTGTTGTTGAGGGTCGCGATGACGGCCCCATCTTGCGCGACATTCTCAACGAGACCATCATCCCTTTGGCTTTCGAAAAAGGGAACAGGTGGCTTGGGAGTTGGGCTTTTTGGCTGCTGCACCGCCGAGATCTCGCAGTGAGGATACTTGTGGTTCGTGGCTATGGCTTCACCTTTTTCATCTCTTGTTTACGTTCTCTGACGGCCATCTACCAGACACCGCTGCAAGACGTCGCCAGTGCGCTGGACATACCTATTACAGAGCTCGGCAACCCACACTACGACGATCCCAGTTTGGCCCTCCTCTTCTCCCAATTAAAATCCAAGACGCTCCAAACTGCAAAAGGCACAAGTGAGATCTCGGGACGCACAGAATTCAATTTTGTAATACAGATGGCACGCGTTTTCACTCGAATGGGTGAGTGGCTTTTTCTCGGGACATCACCGCCTATTAGATTCATTTATGCTTTTTCGTAGGCTGCCATGCCCTCGCATTAGATCTTGTCAGGTCTTGGTCGTTTGATCGGCCGTCCCTCGAAATCACGCAGCATATCGCACCTCCAAGTCCGACAACAGCGCGTAGACTGCATGTACTAGAACTAGCCATGCGACGCAGATCTTCAATTATGATCGATATAGACCTCACGGCACCACCAACTCGCCAACCGTCACCTAAGCCTAGGGAAATTACTGAGCCACCCACCCAGCTTATGAAGGAGACCATCAACGAAGGCGATTTGGTTGCAAGAAAGGCTGGGCTGGGCAGTCTTTTGAAGACCGCAAAGCAAGACGTACAGGTACCAGATTTTGACATGAATTCGTTCATCTGATTTCGGCAAGTTGGTAAGACATTTAGGGAAACTGGCATTGTGACAGTTATGTACGTCAGAAACGAATGATACAATCTGTATTGTTGCAGCTAAACCACGGGAAAGAATGAGTGAGGATGGGTGAGGAAAAGAGTGAATAGGCGTTGGTAATCGACGCGTAAATGACTAGTGCTCGACTTCAACTTCACGCTTTTTCAAAACCAGATCCTTGCCAATGATCCTCTTCCAAACATCCTGGACGTCCTCTACAACAGTCTCGAAGTGACTTGTGGCATCGTACGAACGGGTGATGAAGATGTTGTCAGATTTGCCGTCCGAAATTGGGGTATAGATGGGCGTAACCGAAACGAATCTAGGGGGCAAGTTGTTAAACCCACGGCCCAGGCAAATGTAGAAAACAATTTCATACTTCTCGTATATGGGTCCGAGAAGCTGGAGACCTGGGATGATCTCTTGCTCAGGGCGATCTGTCTCGACAACCGTGCTGACTATGGCCACGTATACGTCCTTGGCGCAGACATTGTGCGTTGAAGAGACCATGGCGATGTAAATATCTGCCGCGACATCGAATAAGTGTGGCCTCTTGCTCATCGACAAAGGACCTACCATGCCGCCTACGGACCTGATTCTGCGGGATGATAATCTGAACACTGTCGGCATCTTCTGTTCCCGGGATGGGGTGCTTGAGAATGCAGATGGCGCGGATGACCTTTCCGTCCTCAACGACGCGGATTTTCCCGCTCTCCTTGTCGTCACCAAAGTAGCTCGGATCACCAATGACTTGTTTGGCCTTCACGGTTTCGGATCCGCTACGCACACCAACAAACTTACCATCCGAGTCGGTGACGATCTCATGGGCTGGTTTATCGAGCATGTAGGTGCCGCCGTAAATAGCGGAGAGGCGCGCAAACGCCTGAGGTAGCTCCCCGAGGCCGTAAAGGGGATATATGTACGGCGACTTGCCGTAACGCGCCATGGAAGAAGTGTAAAGCACGATACGCTCATAGGCTTGGCGTGCGGGCTTGTCGATGTAACTGAAATAACCATCAACGATCAAATCTTATTAGCACTGGAACTGTGCGCACTCATCATCCAGGTAGAGTGCCATAGCATGCCCGATGAAGTCTTGGGTACCAGGCTCCAGCCCGAATTTCTCATAAACTGTCCTCATCGTAGCAGTGTCGAGGTTGATGTCTACGTGATAACTTTATGAGAAACCGGTCTGGCTAGTGGTTGTCAGACAAGGAGAATAGACCTTGGTGGGTGGCAGGATCCTCGTCCTTCCAATTCTGTAGGAACTCGAAGAATTTCTTCGCACGGCGCTTTTCAAAGAGACCCATCAATGGGCTTTTGACCGCCTCCATCTCGGTGCTGGGAACCTTAGAGATCTTGCCGTCACGGTAGACGAAGCTGCCCGCGATCTGCTTGAACTCGAGATAACGAGTGACATCAGTATGCACGAGGATCTTCGTGAGTTCTCCGGATGCTATGATAAACTTTGGGACGAGATCGACGGCATAATCCCTGTCACGACCAAGCTCAGATGGAGGAGCCTGATCACCACGGAATTTTCGAAAGAGCTGTTGACAGAGAGCAGATCAGAGGCCGCGCGAGCGGATGATGTCAGGTGCGGACCTGAGTAAGGTTCAGACTGGCACTATCGCCGCCATAATAGTCATTCCTGTCCATATGGAGGACCTTCTTGCCCTCAACAGAGAGTAGACCAGATAAGATGCACTCGGTCAGGCCAGTGCCGAGAACGATAACCTGAGAGAGGTGAGCAAGAGATGAGCTAGATGTATGATGGACCATACGTCGTATTCCTCATCCATGGGTGATGCGGGTACTTAGATGTTAGTGTGGTGGTCGTGGTCACAGTCAGGGTCTAACAATCGATTTGCACGTGCCAAAAGTGTGTGATTTAAGCTTGCTTAACACGTTTCCACTACACTACTGATATCAACACATAATACAACAACCAGGTTGTCTCACTCCACTTCCCGAGCTCGCTTGTTAGGTGATCCGTGCACGGATGAACGACGTTTACGTCCCACTTCATTAGCCCAGGACGGTGTTCCACGCTGCATCTCCAGCTGTCTCCGTGTGCGGTCTCTGTACCGTTCAGCGAGTCTCAGAAATTCTGCGGAAAGAATTTCAGCCTTCGCGCAGATGCCTATTGTCTAAGGGTGCATACCAGGCTCCATAGTACGATATTTCTCCATATAACACTTGTCGGAACGCTGAGGATACTAAAAATTGTGTGTTCGTAAAAACGGTCAAATTCGGGGTTGCAGATATAATTTACCTCTTCGTGGAAGGGAAACCATCTTTGTTTGTTTGACATCTCCGCCCACTTGGTAGAACTGTAATTCGCGATATGTTTGGCCATCACTCTAATGTCTGTAGCACCGAAGGCCCCGCCCGACTCCCCCATAGTTGCTTCATCATCCTCTTCATCACAGGAGCTAATCTCGTCCGAGTCTTCGTCACCGAGGGCTTCAGCCGTTTTGCCTCTGAGCGTTGCCAGAAGCCTGTCGGCTAAATGATCCCGGGCCCAATAAGAAGCCCAAGAATTGGCTGTATGGTGCGGCACCTATGCAGGGCCCATATCGAACCCAGTCACCGAATTTTGGAGTCTACGTACCTTTTCTGCAAGCCTGGCAATAATTTCGCCCCTCGTGAGAGAAGGATCATTTTGCACCGCCCAAGGAATATATTTAGCAAAGTACTTCTTGTCTTCAGTGGTATAGAGGTTACCCCGGACACCTTTCACAACCTTCGTCGGAGGTATCGGTTCGTCTTCGGGGGGAGAGGGAATGGGCTGGTCTGGGTGCCAAGATGAGCTATGGTGCCTACGCACCCTCGGAGGCAGAGGGCTTTCGCTGCCAAGAGGAATGGGGTGGGTGCGAGACGGTCCAAGATCAGATGAGGCGGAAGGTTCACTCGCACGGCTTAGCCGCTCCTTCTTTGGCTGCTTACCCTTGATCTCTGAAGGCGCAGACGATGGCTTTGTTTCGAGATCGAATCGAACTGGCTTCTTAGTGGTTTTGACTGGCTGCAATTGATTAACCATTTCGTCTAAACGAGTTTTGTGCTCGAGGTAATAGTCCTTCCAAAGGTTGGCAGCGTGGTTATTGACCTAATTTCTGGCCTGAGAAGGAGACCGCGAATACGAAGTTGGGAACATACACCATGGAGGGTTTCGATCGCTCTTTTATGATCGAATCCTTGACTTAGACCAGAATGAAGTGCCATGACGAGGAGTTGCTCATCGTTAGGTGACTGGCCCACCGGCGCGATCAATTTGAGAGCATCGGATAACAATTGGGTTGGAAGGATAGACGTGTTGGATGGTTGAGGCGTCTGTTGTTGGAGGGACTGAAAGAGTGAATTAAAGCCACCTTGATTCAAGGCGTTCTGGTCCACGGCCTGAACCGCGTGTAGTAATTGCTGCTGTAACGGGTTTACAGGAGCTAGTATGGGAGGATTCTGGGGTTGTGGGTGCTGAAATTGCTGAAGCAGAGCATTGATGGTTTGGAAGTAATTGGACTGTTGCATGATAAGGTATAAAGTGGGTCAGAGCGCTAACGTGTCCATGTTCTCCTGGCGATGACCAACATGCTTCGTTCATCTGCCATGTTTTCCTCCCGCATCCCCACGAGCGCCATATGTAAACGCTCATACGCTACAGTATCAGTACAGCCGCCCCTTCGTGGTCTCAATTCCGTAGTACGCGAAAAAGCGGAAAAGCTCTCCAGAGATTGGAAAGGTACAAATGCCTCTGGAGAAAACACTACGAATTTCATCGGGGGAGAGTTTGTGCAGAGTAAGGCGACTCAGTGGATTGAAGTCGTAGATCCAGTGCGTTGCGGACTCTGTTTGTTATTTCACTTGAACTCGGACCTTGCGCTGCTATAGTCGACACAAACACTCCTTACCCGCGTCCCGGAGACCACCAACACAGAGTTCTCCCGGGCAGTCGAGGCCGCTTCTGAAGCGTTCAAGACGTGGAGCCAGTCATCAGTTTTGACACGTCAGAGGTTCATTCTCGAGTTCGTTGCCGCAACTATGTGTTATTTTCTTGGTTGCTCACGTTCATGTCACAGGTTGCAGCGCCTCATCCGAGAGAACGCCGATTCCTTAGCTGCAAGCATAGTCTTAGAACAAGGAAAGACGCTCCCAGGTCAGATATCTCATTGTTCTCGCCTGATGTTTTCCTGAAGCATGCATGAAGATGCGCACGGGGACATCCTCCGCGGACTCCAAGTGGTGGAGCATGCTGCAAGTGCACCTTCGCTTCTGCTAGGCGAGAAAATTGAGGGTTCGTCATTCCCAATTCCTTGTTTTTACCTTGACGCTTAAAATCAGACCTGAGGTAGTTAGCCGAGATATGGATACCGAAGTGCGTAAGGTGCCTTTAGGTGTGACTTCTGCGTATGTCTTAGAAATTATCTCATTGTTGCATTAACCGACACTCTCTTACCTAGCATCGCTCCATTCAATTTTCCTGCGTGCGTCCTTTTGTCAACGACGATGTCGTGCCTTTTACAACGAACGTCAATAGGATGATCCCACTCTGGTCGATCCCTATGGCTACTGTAACTGGGAACACCCTTATCCTGAAACCCTCTGAGCGTGACCCTGGAGCAGCGATGATCATTGCTGAACTTTGTCAAAGAGCGGGGCTCCCTCCAGGTGTCATCAATGTCGTGCACGGGACGGTTCCAACAGTAAATGCTATTTGCGATCATCCCAGTATCAAAGCAATCAGTTTCGTCGGAGGCGACCGCGCGGGAAAACACATTTATGAACGGTTTGCTCTCTCTTTCTGCTTTCTCGTGCTCGTTCTTACTGATAGACTCATAGTGGGACGAAGAACGGTAAAAGGGTCCAATCGAATATGGGTGCCAAGAACCACGCCGTAATCTTGCCCGATGGTAGGGATGCATTCGTGATTCAAGTAGACCCACTCACTCGTCTCGGTAGCTAATAAGAATCTTGCGCTTAATTCTGTCGTAGGCGCTGCTTTCGGTGGTAAGTTTGCAGTCTCATCGTAGTCGAGATACCTTGTTGACGATTCTTTCAAGCCGCCGGGCAACGATGCATGGCTCTCTCCGTAGCAATATTAGTTGGCGATGCTCAGGCATGGCTAGCGGACCTCGTGAACCTCGCCAAAAACTTGAAGATGGGCGGTGGTTTTGAAAAGGACGTCGACATGTGAGCTCCTCAGTCCCATATCTACATACCCTTTTCTCACCCCATGTAGCGGACCCGTTATTTCGCCGGCTGCCAAGGACCGAATTCTTGGATTGATCGGATCTGCTGAGCAGGAAGGTGGCAAGATCCACCTTGACGGACGCCATGTTAAGGTTTCTGGTTATGAACGTGGCAATTTCATTGGGCCAACAATTATCGAGGCGAACACTTCGATGAAGTGCTACGAGTGGGTGGTTTCTTGCGTTCACCGTTCACAGTATGAAGACTTGCCTCAGTCAAGAGATATTTGGACCCGTCCTCGTTGTCATCAAGGCGGACACGCTAGACGAAGGTATCCAAATTATTAACCAGAACCGGTACGGGAATGGCACGGCGATCTTCACCCAGTCGGGTGCGACTGCACGGAAATTCGAGCATGATGTAAACATTGGTCAGATCGGAATTAACGTTCCGATCCCAGTACCACTTCCGATGTTTTCTTGGAGCGGAAACAAGGTAGTTGCCTTGGGTGACCTCGGTTTCTACGGGAAGAGGTAATGTTCTATCGATGCGACGTTCGTTCGGTCCTATTAACACTTCGTAGTGCCATCGAATTCTATACGCAGAAGAAGGTGAAGTTTGATGTCTGCCCAGACCTTTTTGCCCATCGATTTACCATATTGATAGACAACGACGAGCCTATGGAAGGCTGAAGATGCACTCAACAGTCGGGCGTCCGTCCATATGCCCACCCATCACTAAGATGTCCGTGGTGCGATAGCACACGTATGATAGCAGGGTGAGCAATGTTATGAAGGTGATAAACGGGCCATCACAAATTAATCTATGCGGTCGTCACAAAGAAGCGGAGGGGGGCTCCGACAGGGTGTCCAAGAAGGCATTCGACAATTTAACACATTGGCGATATGTGTTTTCAAACTACATAAGACTTTTAGCGTTGTGTACTATCACACAACAGCCCATGACGAACTCACATTGCCTCCATAGTAGGGGTCGGGAATTGATTTGTCATCAAGGTATGATCCCCATAGCTTCACTTCTGCTGTAGCGTCGTCAGGTTTCTTGCGCAGTAAGTCATTGAGGTTCGAGGTATCGGCAGTAAGAATGTGCGTGAAGGAGTAGAAGTCCCCCTCACGCACTTGACGTGCCTCGTGCGAGATGGGGACTCCAAACTGTGTACTAACTTGAATATTGGGACGAGGTAGGTCATACCTCGGGGACAAATGTGCACACCTTCTTACAAGTGTAGGTGGTACTGCAGGATGAAGTTGTCATTACCGTCACCGGTGGTGAGAAGGGTTTACTACTAGTTTACTTACCGCTCGTCGGGCTCTTCGCCGATATGATACGCCCCTGTACCAGCACTGTCAACGAGGATGTCGATATCACGGTCTTTGGCGACCTTTCTGAGGACGGCTTCTCCCATCGGAGAGCGACATATGTTGCCCAGGCATACGACGAGAACTTTAGGTGCCATGAGCGTTAGATATCACAAGTGATAACAAAGCTGGGAGAGCCGAAGAACGCCAAAGTCGGCAACTTGTAAAAGTCGATTTGGTTCGACTCTGGGAAAACAAGATCGACTCCAAATACCATTGCGCTCTCTAAAGCTGTTACAGTATTGGGGACGAGTATAGTGCACGGGAAAGAACTCTACGGGAGGGCTACGGGAAGGCATCGCGTCCCCTCCATCGTGCTTGATCTAAATAACACAAACCGCACGATCTTCTGAGCCTTGTCTAAATACCATCAACCGGTTCAGCAAGGGCGTCTGACCAAGCGCTTCCACAATGGTGTCTCCTCCCATCCAGATATTTTTGACGACTATTGCGTCGCAGCCAGCCCTACGGCAGCGCCAAGGTGTATTTATTAACAAGCTCCTCACATCGCGGTTACGAGTACACTGATCACAAGTAGCATAGAATACATCCTACGCACCCTTCAATCGAAGAACATCGCATTCAGTCCCTATGATCTGGCCTCCGATGAGGAGGCAAAGAGACTCTGGAGGAGAAAGGCTCCCCAGGGTGAGCAGTGCCCTTCTGCGTGCGATTATTGCAGGAGTTAAATGACCATCGTTGCCTCTGTCCTAAGACAAGCAGCAGTTGCCGGGTATACTAGTTGGAGGAACGTGTCCCGGGGTAGGTGACCTGCCTACTACTACTAAATCAATGGTAAATGCGCACGCTAACTCATCCATCGGCAGTCCTTTGCGGACTTGTGAGCTCACTTTCGTGTGACTACTACTGAACGCCCATCACTCATGCTCTCATACCTCCGTCTCTATAGCGAAGAAGCAGTGGAGTACGGCGAGCTCGAGACCTTTCTTCGACTGAAGGAAACGTGGAACGAATCCATCGAAGAGACACGCCCCACGCTCCCCGCGCAGCCTATCGGCGTGCCCGGTGCCTCCTCCCCGTCTCAAATGGCCAAGCCGGCCCACAAGGCGTTGTTCGACCTCAGTCCCGCGTCGAAAACGTCGCCGCTGCGTGGCACCGGGACCGCCGGCCCAAGCGCGCTGAAAGAATCCCTGCGCAAACGCAACGAGTCCGAGTTTGACATAGGCGACGAACTGTCGGGATATGGCCTGCAGGGCCTCAAGGTGACCGACGACGACCTTGTCGCCCTTGTGTCGGAGCTTGGACTCGGTGAGGAAGAGGCTGGTGCCCTCGTGAAGGGCTTGAGTGGTCCCGCAGGAGGGGCTGGTAAAGAAGGCGAGACAGAGGTGGTGGCTCCGAGCAGCCCGAGGCCCGTGGGCAAAGCCGATGTCAAGGCGGGAGTAGTTCGCGAAGAAGCGAAAGCGAGGACAGTAGAACGAGGTGATGAGAAAGCTGACGGCGAGACTCAGGTCGTCGCTGAGGTCGTCTCGGAAGCAACTACCTGAACCTTGCGATGCTGTGTTCGCCTTTTCTTTGACTCGGAATTCGTTTTCCGTGCTTGGCGGGGTACCACGATTTTTAGTATGATATCTGACATGCGATTCAATATTAGTTAAAAGATACCACAGTCCGTTGGGAATTGGAACCCGGGTTGAGAGGACTGTCTACCCCAAGACGACCTTCGTAATCATGATAATTTCAGAGAGGAAATGAATCGTACATGCTCTTACAAGCCCATGCTCGTTCGAAAAGTCCGGGAAGCCAGATACCGGATCGCCTGTGATGTTCTAGTACAGGCTGCAAATAGGCGCACTCCAGACGGACTGAAAAAAGAAGTTATAGCATACATGCATGGGTATTATGAATTACGATCTGACGGAAATGGCACGGAAATGCCAAGCGAATAATGATAAGACAGTCTCAAATTTGGAGAGAACAAGTACATGACTAGCGCTCAGTATGACGGGAGTATGTCAATCACCGTCGGAAACTGGTTCCGATACCATAGAACGGCGACGGCGTAACGCATTGGGTGTCGTTTCGATTGGGGGGAGTGTATTGACACTCTCGTGATCCTGGCATATGTGAGAAGACGACCGTGAAGACTGGAATTGTGCATGCAAAGAAAACACACCTCTAACTTTACGTGACTGACGCTCCCGCTTCGCTTCAACGATCTTTTTCGGGCTCGTTTCTCACCCAACGCACCCTGCAAAGCCCTCGAACGGGTGCCCGGTCCAAACGCAGCGATAGTCGCCCCAGTTTCCCCGTACTGCCAACGAAGAGCGGGGACGAGGCAGACAGCCAAAGCCGAGAAGGATGCTGCGAGGAACACAGTGGAGGCAACAGCGCCGGACAGTAAAGGGAATCTTGCAACAACTCCGCTGCAGAGAAGCATGAAATCTATTTCTGGGCAAAGCGGGAAGGAGGAACTTACCGTATGCCCTGTGGCCGAAGCCTGCCTTCAATGAGTGCGTTGAGCACGCTAAGCTCTTTCCCTGCGCCGGATCCAATAGACCTCCAACCGTCCTGTCTGCCCAACTCAACTCGGATAGAAACACGGCTGACACCAGATACATAGCGAGTTAGAAGAGGGATTTTCAGAGTCGTGGTAGTAGGGTTCGACCAGCGAAAGGAGGACGGCGGAAGAATAATCGCCTATTAACGATAATATAAGCATATGTTGCGAATATTAGAGCCGGGCATACAGGCTTGCGGACTGTGGTGAGGACCCTGTTCGACGGGCCGGTCAATGTAAGAGTCGTCATGAAATTGCCAAGATCATAGTTGGACGGCGTAGTTGGAACAACAAGGTGAAGAGTTATGTCGTATGGCTGCGTAGGGTTGAATGAGCTGAGCTGAGATTCAGCGTAGGGTGGAAGCCCATCGCTTCGAGGACATGAGTGGATACCCCTGACTGACTGTAAGGTAAGACACACCCATATTGGAAGAAAAGAGGGGTTTCCCAGCTAATTGCACGGCTATACCAGACATATAAGCCTGATATAACTGCAGGGACGACCAGAAGAGGAACCAAGAGGAAAAATACGGCAAATGGAATGAGTTGTGGGGCAATGGGACGGAGAACAGAGGCTACGACGGAAAGAAAAAGTTCAATAGGATATATAAACAGGGCATATGTTATGCGAGACAGAAAGGACTGTTGTCTCTGTCTTGATACAGGTTTATCGGGGCCATCTACCATGGTAGTCGGGAACAAGTGGACGTGCCGACTGGGTGTGCACTGCCAAGGTGCAACTATGCGGCAAGTCGTATTCCCGAAACGTTTGGATCTTTGCGGCCCGCTACCCCGTGTACATAACACGTGATAACGCCATCCTTGATGTCCAACCCCAACCTCGGTGACTTGCGTGACTTGCTCGGACACTCCCCTTCCTCTCACCAACTTACGGGGTATCTCTCAACCCTCTCTACTACAACTCCTACCCCAGAGGTCAAATCATATCCCGATGCGGTGTACTTTAATTACTATTCCCTTGGCCTTAGCCTGCTATTCGTTCCCGTGAACGGCTACGAACCTCGGTCCAATGCCTCACGTCAAGATTTACTTGACACGCATCTTGTCTTAGATGGCATCGATATATACAACAACGCCTTATCTAGCAACCCCACCGGAGAGACAGGTTCCCAGCGTTCCACATACTCGCCTTATCCCATCACTCCCATTGTCATCGCGATCTCACCCGAAACCAGTGGCGACATCGCCCGCCCCTCATTTCTCAATATCACGCAACGTATGGTAGGAAAGGAATTTGTCGCTCTTTTGGGAGAACCAGACAGAAAAGGTGGCGGCTCTGGGCCCTCATCCGGTAGTATTGGGATCTGGGTGGAGTGGACCAGAGATGGCCTTATGGTTGAGTTTGGCGGAGAAGACAGCCGGGGACCTCAGGCATGGGAAAGGGGTAAAGACGCTCCGTGGAAGGTGATCTCTATCTTCTCTACCAAGTCCAAGTAGTCGTGTCCCGTCTTGGGGTCATCTCGTCTCTTATTCGGGCCCTGGCGTTGTGTCGTCCCGATTAGGCCAAAAGTTATAATAGGAAAGGCAGGTTGAAGTTGTGAAGTCTGCTTCCTTGTTCGTTAGATACAACTGTACCCATGGCCGCGCCCCCCGACCTTACAACCCTTGATTTAAGTGGGACATGGGTCATGGTTGGTCTCACTCTTTCTGGATGACCACGTCCTCATCACGATTCTGTTCCCGTCATTCAGAACAAAAGCCTGAGCGACGATACGGACGAAATCTTACGCCTTCAAGGTGTAGGCTGGTGGATGCGGAGCGCTATTGGCTTGGCCACGGTAACTCTCTACGTCAAACATTACAAGGATGAAAGTGGTGTCGAGCACATTGAGATCGATCAGAGGCTCACGGGTGGAATCCCTGGGACGTTCGAGAATCGCACCTTGGACTGGACCCCCAGGGAACACAACGACCATCTATTCGGCCCAGTTGTTGGAAAATCCAGAAGGGTTAAACTTGATGAGCTTGACAACGAGTTTCTCAGAAAAGGATGGCTCGAGGATACAGAACAGCATGGTGCGGTCAACGCGTATGCGCAAAGTGATACCCCCAAGAGTGGAAAGACCTGGATAGCGGAGCAGGTACAGTTCCGTTGCTTCAATCCCTCGCTTAGTACTCTGGATCACGTCTCGCTTGGATCAGGTTTGGGGATTTGAACTAGTCGGGGATGAAAGGCGCTACGTCCGCCACGTCGACTTCCTCGGTCCAGAAGGTGAACACATTCAAGCCCGTTTGGTCTATGACTTCTGTAAGA
>WNGR01012992.1_pt1 | contig 12282 bp, 14 predicted proteins | sample 5407581 | NCBI WGS metagenome assembly WNGR01 (sample SAMN13153383, study PRJNA577476) | soil metagenome | isolation source: 80 cm soil or saprolite under Garry oak tree replicate 2 | place: USA:California | collected 2016-06-15
GGGCTCGCGCTCACCGCCATCGGCGTGATCGTCGGCGAGCTCCTCGGCAGCAAGTCGGGCATGGGCTCGCTGATCAACCACGCCTATGGCCTCTTCCGCACCGCGGATTACATCGCGCTCGTCGTGGTCACGCTCGTCCTGCTCGTCGGCTCCGACGCGCTCGCCAGCGCCGTCGAGCACCGCGCCCAGCGATGGACCGACTAACGCCTCGGGTGCGCGTCGTGCAGGTGCTGAGCGTGACGGCGCTGCTGCTCGCCTGGGAGGGCGTGGCGCGCGCGGGGTGGGTGGACCCGCTCTTCGTCCCGGCGCCCAGCGCCGTCCTGCGCGCCTTCGGCCGCATCGGCGGCGCCGCGCTGGCCGGCCTCGGCGACACGCTGCTCAAGACCGCCATCGCCTACGTGCTCGCGGTGGTCATCGGCGTGGGCGGCGGCATCCTGCTCGGCTCGGTGCGCCCGCTGCGCCAGGCCGTCAACCCGTTCGTGATCGCGCTCTACGGGATGCCGAAGATCCTCGTGTTGCCGTGGATCGTGCTGTTCCTCGGCTTCGGCGCCACGCCGGCCGTCGTCTACGCGACCATCCACGGCGTGTTTCCGATCCTCGTGCTCGTGACGGGCGCCGTGCGCGACGTGGACCGCACCCTCGTGACCGTCGCGCGCGCGTTCGGGGCGCGGCGCTGGCAGCTCTACTGGAAGGTCGTGCTGCCGGCCATCGTCCCCACCGTCCTGGCGGGCATGCGGCTCGGGGTCGTCTTCTGCCTGCTCGGCGTGCTCGTGGTCGAGATGTTCGCGGGCGTGCGCGGCATGGGGTACGTCCTGTCGTCGCTCGCCAACGGCTTCCAGGCGCCCGAGCTGTTCGCCGCCACCGCCCTCGTGTCGGCGGCGTCGATCGTCATCGTGCTCTCGCTGGACGTGTTGAACGACCGCCTGTCGCAGTGGCGAGGGGAGCCCCGATGAAGCTCAAGATCACCGACGTCGTCGTCCACCGGCTGTCCGTCCCGCTTCCGCGTCCCGTGCGCACCGCGCGCCACGATCACGCCCGCGCCGACACGGTCGCCGTCGAGATGCGCACCGACGCCGGCCTCGTGGGCGCGGGCTACTGCTTCGCGTTCGGCGCGCGCCGCGCGCGCGCGCTCGCCGAGCTGGTGGAGGATCTCGCGGAGACCTACGTCGGCCGGGCGCCGGCGCCGCAGGCGCGGCACGCCGAGGCGTGGCGGGCGCTGAACTTCATCGGCCACGCGGGGCCGTCGCTCATCGCGCTCGCGGCGCTCGACACGGCGTGCTGGGACCTCGCCGCGCGCGCGGCGAACCTGCCGCTGTTCCGGCTCCTCGGCGGCGACCGCACGCGCGTGCCGACCTACGATCCGCGTGGGGCGGCGGCTGGAGGAGCACGACCTCTACTGGCTCGAGGAGCCGCTGCCCTACGACGACCTCGCGGGCTGCGCGCGCGTCGCGGCCGCGCTCGACATGCGCATCGCCACCGGCGAGACGGACTACGGCAGCGCGGGCATGAAGCGCCACCTCGAGGCGCGCGCCGCCGACGTGCTGATGCCGGATCTCCAGCGAATGGGCGGCCCCACCGAGTTCCTGCGCGCGGCCGCGCTCTGCCACGCCTGGCAGCAGCCCGTGTCCTCGCATCTCTTCACGGAGACCTCCGCGCACCTGCTCGCGGCGACGCCGAACGCGCTGATCCTCGAGCACATGGGCTGGTGGGAGCCGCTCTTCACCGAGCCGGTGGCGATCGAGGCCGGCTGCGTCGTGCTGAGCGAGCAGCCCGGCCTCGGCTGCGCGTTGTCCCAGGCGGCGCTCAAGCGGTACAAGGTCTGACCCTGCCGCGTTTGGTCACCGCCCGGACAATATTTCCACGGAGGCCGTGAGCGGTTTTTGTCCGTTTGGCCACGGTCTGACCTTTGAGGCTAAAGAAAACAATGAGTTGAGCGACGGTCAGCCATGGAATGGCCCTTGCCTAAGAGACCTGCCGTGAGCCGGCACCCGCCGGGACAAGAGCAGGAGGCAAAGCAGCCATGGCAGTCGCGACGGTCAAGCCGGCAGCCAACGAGACGCCGACCATCACCACCGTTTTCCTCGGCGAAGACGGGCTGCACCACACGCGGTGCGGTCAGCCGATGGCCTTCTTGAGAAGGCGCCAGGGACTCGAGCTCGACTTCCACTGCCGGGTCTGCCACGAGCACGTCTCGCTGCCGGAGTACGCGCTGTCGCGCGTGCCGGTGGGCGAGCCCGTGAGCGTGTAGTCACCTCGCCTTAGTAATGGGGGGCCCCGAAATGGCCCCCCATCTAGACCGTCGCCGGCTCCATGAGCCGCGAGCGGCGCACGTGAGCCTGGACGTCGCGCACGACGTCGTGCTCCAGCACGATCTCCACCTCGTGGTCCTCGACGTCCCAGTGCGTGACCGTCGCGAGCAGCCCGGCCACACGGCGGCGGCGCGGGACGATGCGCCGGCCACGGTAGACGAGCGTGCGGCGGTCGGGGGCGCCGAGCGGTGACGTCCGCTCCTCCACCGTGCGGCCGCACAGATCGAGCACCTGCTCGTAGGTCGTCGTCCCGGGCCTGATCCTGGCCAGTGTGTCCCTGTCGAGCACCACGCCCGTCTCGCGCGTCCTGTCCTCCGCGGTCTTGCTCCAGAAACCGACGCGTCCCGCCCAGCGCTTGCTGAGCCGCTCTGCGACGCTGCGCAGCAGCACGCCGCCGACGTTGCCGGCTGCGAAGATGGCGAGCGGGATCAGGACCGGCGCCCACGACTGGAACCCCGAGAAGTAGCCGAACTGGACCATCAGGACTTGTGGAATGAGGCCCTCCGAGCGGTCGAGGAACAGCGACACGCGCTCCGTCTTGGCGCGGCTCTCGCTGGGCTGCCGTGTCGCGGAGTGCGGGGACAGCTCGTCGATCTTCAGCCGGTCGTTCTCGGCGAAGTCGACGATGAGCTGCGCGGGATCCTCGCTGAGTCGCACGACGCGGTCCCTGTGCTCGAGATAGAGGCGGAAGAGCGCGCGCTGCCGCACCTCGTTGAACGAGAGCAACAGGCGGTAGCGGTTGCCCCAGAGCGTGTGCTCGAGCCACGTCGCCGGCTTCGGGCGGATGAGGCCCTCGGCCTTCATGCTGAGCCGCATGAGATAGGCGCGGTTGAGCGCGCGCGGGTCCCACGGGATTCGGATGAACGACGCCGGCGTCGTGCTCCCGAGGGGACCCGAGTCCTGACGCAAGAAGGTCACGAACGGCGCGCCGCCCTCGATGGGCTCGGCACGGTCGGGGCCCGAGCGATAGAGGTTCTGCGCCGTCATGGTCAGACGGCCGGAGCGCGTCACCTTGAAGCCCCGATCCGCGATGTACTTGTCGAGGGCGGGATCGCCCTGGCCCAGCTTGGCGTCGGCCACCAGGCTGCCCGGCCACATCAGATAGAGATCCTGCTCGACGCCGGAGGCCGAGCGCGTCGCGGGCAGCACGATGCTCCAGATGACGTTCACGTCGAGCGCCCCGAGGCCCGGCGTCACGCTGGCGCGGACGAAGAGCGGTCCGATCTCGAACGGGGCGTTCGGCTTGGAGGCGAGGAAGACCTGCGCGTGCGCGATCGCGGGGAGCCCGACGAGCAGGAGAGTTGCGGCGAGCGCGAGACGCGCGCGGCTCAAAGCCGGACGGGGAAGAACTCGCGCGCCACGTGCTCCTCGAGCGGCAGCTTTTTCTTGATCACCTCGTATTCGAGGAGCGTGTCCTGCATGGACCCCAGCGCCTGCATGCTCACCTGGCCGTCCAGCGAGAAGAGCGGGCTCGAGATCTTGTGCGCGGCGAGCACGGCCTCCGGACTCCAGCCGATCTTCGCCGAGACGAGCTTCGCGGCGTCGTTCGTCTGGTCCTTCATGAAGCGTAAGGCCCCGAAGATCGCCTTCTGCGCCTTGCGGATCTGGTCGGCGTTCTTCTTGATACCGTCCTCGGAGGCGTACTGGATCTGGCTGATCCATCTGGGCGTCACCGCGTCGAGTCGCAGCAACACCTTGGACTTGCCCGCGAGCTGCGTGACGGCGCCGCCGTCACCCCAGACGAAGGCCGCGATCTCCTTGCGCGCGAGCGCGGCCAGCTGCCCGTCGAGGCCTCCGAGTCCGACGATCTTCACGTCGCGATCCGGATCCCACCCTTGCTGCTTGGCGAACATGCGCGCGAAGACCCACGTGGTGGCGCCGACGCGCGTGACGCCGATCGTCTTGCCCTTCAAGTCCGCGGCGGCCGCCACGTCCGGCGCGACGTTGAGGGTGAAGTGGTTGCCTTCGGTGTGCGTGGCCACCATCTTCAACGGCTGCCCCGCCTCGCGCGCCACGAGGATGTCCGTGCTGCCGGCCGCGCCGAGGAGGAGCTCACCGGCGACGACCGCCTTCACGAGGTCCGGGCCGCCGCGGAAGGGGACGAACTCGGCGGCCAGTCCCTCGATCTTGAACAAGCCCTTCGCGTCGGCCACGATGAACGGCCCGGCCAGCGCGTAATCGCCGAGCACGGCGGTGCCGACCTTGACCGCCGTCTGCGCGTGACCGATGCGCGGGGCGCCGACGGCCAGCAGCGCGCCGGCGGACGTCGTCAGGAAGTCGCGTCTGCTCACTCGCGGCATAGGGCGTCTCCTTGACAGGATCGCGGTCTTTCCATACGTTAGGCCGCACTCTCCATGGCTGAACCCGCGGCTGGGAAGCAGTCAGATCGTAGCACGTCCGCTCCCGTGATCTACGAGGCGCGGGACGGCGTGAGCTGGATCACTCTCAACCGGCCGTCCGTGCTCAACGCGCTCGACACCGCGCTCGCCGCGGCCCTCGCGGAGTGCGTGGAGCGCGCGGCGGGCGACGCCGCGACGTTCGTCGTCGTGGTGCGCGGCGCGGGCCGCGCCTTCTGCTCGGGGATGGACCGCAGCGCGCTCGCGGCCGGCGCCATCGACGAGTCGTTCTACCGCCACTGGATCCGCGCCCTTAATCTGTTAGAGGACATGCCGAAGGTCGCCATCGCCGTCCTGCACGGCTACTCGATCGGGGGCGGGCTCCAGCTCGCGGTGGCGTGCGACCTCCGGCTGGCCACGAGCGACGCCGTGGTCGGCCTCGGCGCCTCGCACCACGGCATCATCCCCGACGGCTCCGTGCTGCGGCTGGCGCGGCTGATCGGGCTCGCGCGCGCCAAGGAGCTCTCGCTGCTCAACGACGACGTCTCCGCCGAGGCGGCGCACGCCATCGGTCTCGTCACGCGCGTGTGCGCGCCGTTCGAGGTGGACGCGGCGCTGGCCGTCCTCCTCGAGCGGCTGCGCCACCAGGCGCCGACGGCCAACGGCCACATCAAGCGGCTGCTCCAGGCGTCGTTCCACGCCGATCCGCGCGCGCTCGTGGAGGACGTGCTGCGCGCGCAGGACGACTGCATGCGCTCGTGGGAGACGGGCGAGGCCAACCGCGCGTGGAAGGAGAAGCGCGAGCCCGTGTTCCATCCGCGACCGGCACCGTGACGTCCGACGTCATCCTCGAGACCGAGGGGCTCACCAAGGAGTTCCGCGGCTTCGTGGCCGTGAGGAACGTCGGCCTCCGCGTGCGGCGAGGCTCGATCCACGCGCTGATCGGGCCCAACGGGGCCGGCAAGACGACCTGCTTCAACCTCCTCACGCACTTCCTGACGCCGACGGCGGGGCGCATCCGCTTCAACGGCCGCGACATCACGGGCAGCAAGCCCGCCGCCATCGCGCGCATGGGGCTCGTGCGCTCCTTCCAGATCTCGGCCGTCTTCCCGCACCTCAGCGTGCTCGAGAACGTGCGCATCGCGCTGCAGCGGCGCCGCGGCGCCTCGTTCGACTTCTGGCGCAGCGAGCGGGTGCTCGACGCGCTCAACGGGCGCGCCGTCGAGCTGATCGACGCGGTGGGGCTGGCCGAGTTCGCGGCGACGCCGGCCGTGGAGCTGCCCTACGGCCGCAAGCGCGCGCTCGAGATCGCCACCACGCTGGCGCTGGACCCGGAGATGATGCTGCTCGACGAGCCCACCGCCGGCATGACCCACGAGGACGTCGACCGGATCACCGCGCTCATCAAACGAGTGGCGGCCAATCGAACCGTGCTCATGGTGGAACACAATCTCGGCGTCGTCGAGAACCTGTCGGACACCATCACCGTCCTGGCACGAGGCGAGGTCCTGGCCGCGGGCGACTATCCGAGCGTGTCGCGCAACCCCGAGGTGGTCGAGGCCTACATGGGATCGGGGCATGCCTGAGACGGCGCCGCTCCTGGCCGTCCGCGAGCTGCACGCCTGGTACGGCGAGTCGCACATCCTGCACGGCGTCACCTTCGACGTGCGGCCGGGCGAGGTGGTGACGCTGCTGGGCCGCAACGGCGCGGGCAAGACGACCACCCTGAAGTCGATCATGGGCATCGTCGGCCGGCGGCGCGGCGCCGTGAGCTTCGACGGGTACGAGCTGATCGCGCGGCCGTCGAATCACATCGCGCGGCTCGGCATCGCCTTCTGCCCGGAGGAGCGCGGCATCTTCGCCAGCCTCAACGTCGAGGAAAACCTCATGCTGCCCCCGGCCGTCCGGCCGGGCGGGCTGTCCGTGGAGGCGATCCACACGCTGTTCCCGAACCTCCGCGAGCGCCGGCGCAGCCAGGGCACCAAGCTTTCCGGCGGCGAGCAGCAGATGCTCGCCATCGCACGGATCTTGAGGACGGGCGCGCGCCTGCTGCTGCTGGACGAGCCGACGGAGGGGCTCGCCCCCGTGATCGTCCAGCAGATCGGCGCCACCATCCGCCGCCTGAAGTCGGAGGGCTTCACGATCCTCCTCGTCGAGCAGAACTTCCGCTTCGCGGCCACCGTCGCGGACCGGCACTACGTCATGGAGCACGGGCGCGTCGTCGACGCCATCGCCAACGCCGAGCTCGCTACCCACATGGACAAGCTGCACGAGTATCTCGGAGTCTAGAAAGGAGCCAGACGATGAACGTGCTTCGCATCGTGACGCTGGTGGCGGCGCTCGCCGTGGTCGCCGCCCCCGCCCACGCCCAGATCTCCGACGGCGTGATCAAGATCGGGATCATGAACGACCAGTCGGGCACCTACGCCGACCTCGCCGGTCCCGGCTCGGTGGTGGCCGCCAGGATGGCCATCGAGGACTTCGGCGCCGCCAAGAAGGGGATGAAGGTCGAGGTCCTCGTCGCCGACCATCAGAACAAGCCGGACGTCGGCTCGTCGATCGCACGGCAGTGGTTCGACGCCGACAAGGTGGACGTCATCATCGACGTGCCCACGTCGTCGGTGGTGCTCGCGGTCAACCAGATCGCGCGAGAGAAGAACAAGGCGCTCATCGTCTCCACCGGCGCCACCTCCGACCTCACCGGGCCGCAATGCTCGCCGAATGCGATCCACTGGACCTACGACACCTGGTCGCTCGCGAACGGCACGGGGTCGGCCGTCGTGAAGACCGGCGGTGACACGTGGTTCTTCCTCACCGCCGACTACAAGTTCGGCCACGATCTCGAGCGCGACACGGACGCGGTGGTGGTGAAGAACGGCGGCAAGGTGGTGGGCAAGGTGCGCCACCCGTTCCCGAACGCCGACTTCTCGTCGTTCCTGCTCCAGGCCCAGAGCTCCAAGGCCAAGGTCATCGGGCTCGCCAACGCGGGCGCCGACACCATCAACGCCATCAAGCAGGGGGCGGAGTTCGGCATCGTGAAGGGGGGACAGCAGTTCGCCGGCCTCCTCGTGTTCCTCACCGACGTCCACGCGCTCGGGCTCGAGAAGGCGCAGGGTCTGCTGCTGACGGAGTCGTTCTACTGGGACCTCAACGACCGCACGCGCGCGTTCTCGACGAAGTTCGCCGAGCGCCACCGCCAGGCGAAACCGACCATGGCCCAGGCGGGCGTGTACTCGGCGGTGCTCCACTACCTCAAGGCGGTCGAGGCGCTGAAGAGCGACGACGGCCCGAAGGTCATCGCGAAGATGAAGGAGCTGCCCACCGACGATCCGGTCTTCGGCAAGGGCATGGTGCGCGCCGACGGCCGCAAGATCCATCCCGTCTACCTGTTCGAGGTGAAGAAGCCGTCGGAGTCCAAAGGACCGTGGGACTACTACAAGGTCCGCGCCACCGTCCCCGCCGAGCAGGCGTTCCGGCCGATGGACCAGGGCCACTGCCCGCTCGTGAAGAAATAACGGGCGCGGACGGCCGGGAGCGCGGGGCGTGACGATCTTCGGGGTGCCGACGCAGGCGCTGTTCGGCCAGCTCCTCATCGGGCTGATCAACGGCGCCTTCTACGCGCTGCTGAGCCTCGGGCTCTCGGTCATCTTCGGCCTGCTCAACATCATCAACTTCGCGCACGGCGCTCAGTACATGATGGGCGCCTTCGTCGCGTACTTCGCGCTCCAGTGGACGGGGCTCGGCTACTGGCCGTCGTTGCTCCTGGCTCCCGTCGTCGTCGGTCTGTTCGGGATTGTTCTCGAACGGACCATGCTCAAACGTCTCTACCAGCTGGACCACCTGTACGGCCTCTTGCTGACCTTCGGGGTGGCCCTGGTGGTGCAGGGCGTCTTCCGCAACCAGTTCGGCTCCTCGGGGCTGCCCTACACGGCGCCTGCGCAGCTCACCGGCGGTTACAACCTCGGCTTCATGTTCCTGCCGACCTACCGGGCGTGGGTCGTCGTGTTCTCGCTGGTCGTCTGCTTCGCCACCTGGTACGTGATCGAGCGCACGAAGCTCGGCGCCTACCTGCGCGCGGCCACCGAGAACCCGACGCTGGTGCAGGCCTTCGGCATCAACGTGCCGCGCATGATCACGCTCACCTATGGCTTCGGCGTGGCCCTGGCGGCGCTCGCCGGCGTGCTGGCGGCGCCGATCTACCAGGTCAACCCGTTGATGGGCGCCGACCTCATCATCGTCGTCTTCGCGGTGGTCGTCATCGGCGGCCTGGGCTCGATCATGGGCTCCATCGTGACGGGCTTCGGGCTCGGCGTGATCGAGGGCTTCACCAAAGTCTTCTACCCGGAGGCCTCGAACACCGTGATCTTCGTGATCATGGCGCTGGTGCTGCTGGTCCGCCCGGCCGGACTCTTCGGACGCGCGACGTGAGCACCCTGACCGCTCCCGGGACGAGCGCGCGGCCCGTCGCCGTGGAGATCAGCGGCACCACGCCGATCCACCAGATCGTCGCCTTCGGAGCCATGGTGACGCTCCTCGTGCTGGCGCCGTTCGTCGTCTACCCCGTGTTCCTCATGAAGGCGCTCTGATTCGCGCTGTTCGCGTGCGCCTTCAACCTCCTCGTCGGCTACGTGGGGCTCCTCTCCTTCGGCCACGCCGCCTTCCTGGGCTGCGCCGGCTACGCGTCGGCGCACGCCGCCAAGGTGTGGGGCTTCGCGCCGGAGTCGGCGATCGTGTTCGGCACGCTGGTGGCGGCGGCCCTCGGCGTGGTCATCGGCGCCCTCACGATCCGGAGCCGCGGCATCTACTTCGCGAACATCACGCTCGCCTTCGCGCAGATGATCTTCTTCTTCTCGCTCCAGGCGAAGTTCACGGGCGGCGAAGACGGCATCCAGGCGGTGCCGCGCGGGACGATGTTCGGCGTGCTCGACCTCCGCCAGACGTACACGATGTACTTCGTCGTCCTCGTGGTGTTCCTGCTCGGGTTCCTCGTCGTCTACCGGTCGATCCACTCCCCCTTCGGCCAGGTGCTCAAGGCGATCCGCGAGAACGAGCCGCGCGCGACCTCGCTCGGCTACCAGGCCGAGCGGTACAAGCTGATCGCGTTCGTGCTTGACGCTGCTCGGCGGGATGGGGACCGTCTTCGGACCGGTGGTCGGCGCCTTCCTCGTGATCTCGCTCGAGCACTACCTGGCCCAGATCGGCTCCTGGCTGACCATCGTGCAGGGCACCATCTTCATCGTCTGCGTGCTGACGTTCCGCCGCGGCGTCATCGGCGAGCTGGGCCGGCTGCTGAAGAAGCCGCTCTAGCGTAAAATCACGCGACATGACGTCCACCGACATCCTGTACGAGAAGAAGGACGGCGTCGCCTGGATCACGATCAACCGGCCGGAGGTGCGTAACGCCTTCCGCACGAAGACCGTCGCCGAGCTGACCGACGCGTTCGTCGACGCACGCTGGGATCCGTCGATCGGCGTGGTCGTGCTGACCGGCGCCGGCGACAAGGCGTTCTGCGCCGGCGGCGACCAGAAGGAGCGCGGGCACGGCGGCTATGCCAGGGATCAGCGCCCCATGGACGTGGAGGCGCTGCACAGCGCGATCCGCCACATCCCCAAGCCGGTGATCGCGATGGTCAACGGCTTCGCCATCGGCGGCGGCCACGTGCTGCACGTGCTCTGCGACCTCTCGATCGCCGCCGACACGGCCGTGTTCGGCCAGACGGGCCCGCGCGTGGGCAGCGTGGACGCCGGCCACGGCACCGGGTACCTGGCACGCGTGGTGGGCGAGAAGAAAGCGCGCGAGATCTGGTATCTCTGCCGTCAGTACTCGGCGCAGGAGGCGCTGGCGATGGGCCTGGTCAACAAGGTCGTGCCGGCCGGCAGCCTGCGCGCCGAGGTCGAGCAGTGGTGCCGCGAGCTGCTCGACAAGAGCCCGACCGCGCTCGCGCTGGCCAAGCAGTCGTTCAACATCGACTCCGAGCCGCGCGCGGGCGTGGCGCAGTTCGCGCACACGGCCCTCAACCTCTATTACGGGACCGAGGAGGCGATGGAAGGACGCAATGCCTTCGTCGAAAAACGGCCCGTCGACTTCAAGAAATTCCGACGATAGGAGGAGACCATGCCCAAGTACCTCATCGAGCGCGAGATCCCCGGCGCCGGCAAGCTCACCGCACAGGAGCTGCGCGCCATCTCCGAAAAATCGTGCAGCGTGCTCCAGCGCCTCGGCCCGCAGATCCAGTGGGTGCAGAGCTACGTGACCGGCGACAAGGTCTATTGCGTGTACGTGGCGCCGAGCGAGGAGCTGGTGCGCAAGCACGCGCAGGAGGGCGGCTTCCCCGCCAACAAAATCTCCGAGATCAAGAACGTCATCGATCCCACCACCGCCGAAAAGCGCTGACGCCAACGTGACGCGGGGCCGGTGTCAACGCGCACGCCGGCCCCGCGTCGTTGCCGCGCTGTCGCGCCACTGACGCTCTTCGTCCTGCCGCCGACGATCACATCGCACCCGGCCGCGAGCGTTTCCCGCCAGTTGCGTCGACCGGGAGTCGTGGCATCCGGGTTGCGACCTCCGGCCTATGACGACCATCGGCGTGTCGCGCCGATGTCGGGCTGCTTGGCACCGGGGGTGTTGACATGACCAACCTCAAACTGCTCATCGCGGGGGTGCCGCTCGTGACGGTGATCATGGTGGGCGCGGCAGGCGCCCAGTTTTTGGCTCGCGATCCGGGCGTTCGTGGTGGCGGCCCGGGCGCCGGAGCGCACCTGGCCGGTCTCACGGCGTCGCAACGCGTCTTTTTCGACGTCGGCAGAGACGAATTCCGGGAGGTCGACGGTCTCGGCGAAGGCCTCGGGCCTCGCTTCAATCTCGACAGCTGCGTGGGGTGTCACAGCCAGCCGGCGGTCGGGGGAACGAGCCCGGCGTTGAATCCTCAGGTCGCGGTGGCGACGGCGTTCGGGGCGCGCAACACGGTCCCGCCCTTCATCACGAACGACGGCCCGGTACGGGAGGCGCGGTTCAAGCGCAAGGCCGACGGCACGCCGGACGGCGGCGTCCATGGGCTCTTCGTGATCAGCGGCCGCAACGAGGGCACGCCCGACGCCGACGCCAGCGGCTGCACGATCAGGCAGCCTAACTTCGAGCGGCAGCTCGCCAACGACAACGTGATCTTTCGCATTCCCACCCCGATGTTCGGCGCCGGGTTGATCGAGCAGATCCCCGACGCCGCAATCGTCGCCAATCAACGCGCGAACGCCTCCGTCAAGGCCTCGCTCGGGATCGTCGGCCGGCCAAACCGGATCCGGATCACCGGGGAGGCGAACAATAACGGCAACGACGGGACGATCGCGCGGTTCGGCTGGAAGGCGCAGAACAAGTCGCTCCTGCTGTTCTCGGGCGAGGCCTACAACGTGGAGATGGGCATCACCAACGAGCTGTTCCAGACCGAGCGTGACGAAACGCCCGCCTGCCAGCTCGTGACCACGCCCAACAACGTCACCAACACCGACAGCACGACCGGGGCCGAGGCGATCAGCGCCATCGAGAGGTTCGCCTTCTTTATGCGCTTCCTCGGCCCGCCGTATCCGTCCCCGAACATGCCGGGCGGCGCCGCCTCGATCGACCGCGGCCGCACGACCTTCGG
>WNGR01006689.1_pt1 | contig 12280 bp, 15 predicted proteins | sample 5407581 | NCBI WGS metagenome assembly WNGR01 (sample SAMN13153383, study PRJNA577476) | soil metagenome | isolation source: 80 cm soil or saprolite under Garry oak tree replicate 2 | place: USA:California | collected 2016-06-15
ACATAAAGATCGCCGGGGTCCTTCGTCACATCCATGCGTCCCGTGTCGACGGTCCGGCTTCCGGTTGCCTTCCAATAGTTCTCGACCACACCAAACTTCTGGTGCATGGCCCCGCCGATGCCGACGCCCTGGTGGCATCCGGCGCAGCCGGTATTGATAAACGTCTCGAGGCCCGCGCGGGCCATCGGAGAAAGCGCATCGACCTCGCCGGCGAGATAAGCGTCGAACGGCGACGGCGTGACCAAGGTCCGCTCATATGCGCTGATCGCATTCGCCATGTTGTGTGCGGTCATTGGAGCGGCCTCGTCCGGGAACGCCGCCTTGAATAACGGGAGATAGCCGGGAATCTGAGCGAGCCGGTCGACAACGGCCTTCAAGTCAGGCTGACCGGACGTGATCGGCGAGGTGAGCGCTTTGATCGCTTGATCCTCAAGGCCTTCGCGATCGCCTCGCCAGTGAATGATGTTCAATGCCGCGTTCAGGATGGTCGGCGCATTGCGGGGGTGAAGCCGCTGCTTGACGCCGATCGATGCCGGCAGCCCATCGGAGCCGTGCAGCGCCGGCTGATGGCAGGTCGCGCAGCTCACATTGGCGTCGATCGTGATGCGCGGATCGAAGAAAAGCATTCGACCGAGATCAGCGCGTGCCTTTGTGACCGGAAATTCAGCCGTGCCCATGTCCTTCGGAAGCGGGCGGAAAATCTCCTGCGTTTGTTTCAGCGCAACCGCGTCGCCCTCGTCAGCGGCAGCAATTCCGGCCGTGAACACTACTATCGTCACGATGGTCACACGCAGACTTTCCATGGGTGCCTCCGAACTGCGATGAGCGGTTCCACAAAATCGAGCCACCCAGGGCACCCTACGGAAGCAGACGTTGTTTAAGGCAGCTTTATGCGGCAGTGCGGGAGTTCGCGTCCCGACCGGAGAAGCCGGGGGCGCGCCTTAAAACTGCGGTAAAAATGGTGTGATTGGTTCCGGGCGCACCGCGGGTGCAGGGTCGTACGGGAATCCCAGGCAGGCCTTGGTGCGTAGGTGAAACGTGCGCCTCCTGATCGTAGAGGACGAAGCTCGGATCGCAGAAATTCTGACCGCAGCCCTGCAGCGGGTCGGCTTTGCGATCGATGCGGTGAGCCGGTGCGCCGACGCTCGCGAGGCGCTGTCGCTCACGCCTTATGACGCCGTGATTCTGGACCTCGGGTTGCCCGATGGCGATGGGCTCGGCGTTCTCGCGCACGCGCGGTCCGCGCGCAACCAAACGCCAATTCTGGTGCTCACGGCGCGCGACACCGTCGACGATCGCGTGCGCGGGCTGAACGCGGGAGCCGATGACTACCTCGTCAAGCCTTTCGCAGTCGCTGAGCTCGTTGCGAGGATCAACGCGCTCCTGCGGCGTCCTGGCGGTGCTCTCGGAGCAATCCTTCACGCCGGCAATATCGCGTTCGACACGATCGAGCGCAACGTCGGCATCGACGACAGTCCGCTGCTTCTGTCGCGTCGGGAATGCGCCGTCCTCGAGCACCTCATGCGGCGCCTGGGCCGCGTCGTGCCCAAGGCGGTTCTCGAAGAGAAGCTCTATGGAATCGACGATGAACTTGCCTCCAACGCAGTGCCCGTCCATGTGCATCACCTGCGGCGTAAGCTCGAGAGTGCGCGCGCGACAGCCGAAATTAATACAGTGCGGGGCGTGGGGTATCTGCTGATCGATTCCAAGCGATGATCCGGAGCGGCTCCCGATCCCTGCAACTGCGCCTGGCGGTGCGCGTGGCGGTACTTTACACATGCGCTACAGCCCTGGTCATTATTGTCCTGATGTCTCGGGCATACGACACGGCCCGTTCGCTTGGTGACCGCGATTTGAGCGTTCGCGCGGCTGATCTTGTCAAGGCTGTCTCAGCGGAGCCCAACGGAGCGCCGCGACTCGATCTGCCGCCGAGGCTGACCGCTTCCTATGAGGCATCCGACAGCGATATTTTTGCGATCCGCAGACCGGGCGGCGGAATCGTCGCCGCGTCGCCGCCGAAGTTCGGTGAACTGGTGATGGGATGGCCGGATGCATCCGATAGCCCAAATCATTTCCGGATCACGGACTTCGGCGCCGGATTTCAGGACTATTATGGTCTGAGCCTCCGGCAGGACAGCGTCATTGGGCCGCTTTCAGTCTGGGTCGCACGATCGGCCGCGGCCGATGCTCTGATGTACTCGCTGCTGAGAAAATTCATCCACGATGTAATTTGGGCTATCTCGCTTCTCATCCTGATCACCCTGGCCATAGGACTCTTCGCGATCCGCAGCGGTCTCAAGCCCATCCGCGAGGTCTCGGAGAAGGCTTCGGCGATCGGCCCCGGTGCCATGTTCGTCCGCCTCCCGGACGAGAACCTTGCGAGCGAGATAAAGCCGCTCGTGGTCGCCATGAATCAAGCGCTCGATCGCCTCGAGCAGGGCTTCGTCGTTCAGCGCCAGTTCACGGCAAATGCCGCTCACGAGCTGCGCACGCCACTCGCCATCATCACTGCGGCGCTTGAGTCGATCAACGGCAAGGAGGAGCTGACAAAACTCAAGGGCGATGTGGCGCGCATGAACAGGTTGGTCGAGCAGCTTCTCCGCGTGGCCCGGTTGGACGCGATCGCATTGGACGTTTCGGGGACCGCGGACATCAGCGGGATCGCGGCGAGCATCGTCGCGACCATGGCTCCTTGGGCGCTGGCACAGCGCCGGACGATTGCCTTGGAAGCTCCTGAACAGGCCGTGAAAGTAAGAGGGAACGCGCACGCCCTTGAGGATGCGATCAGGAACCTGGTCGAGAACGCCGTCAACTATTCACCTCGCGGCAGCGAAGTGATTGTAAGCGTCGATCACGAGGGCACAGTACGCGTCTCCGATCATGGCCCCGGTGTTCCAGCCGAATATCGCGAGCGCATCTTCGAGCGGTTCTGGCGCGGCAAGGCGACTGGGACGACCCAAGGGGCCGGCTTGGGCCTCGCCATGGTTCACGAAATCATGAAGGCGCACAAAGGCAGTGTCCACGTCGGCGAGACGCCGGGCGGTGGCGCGACCTTCACGCTGACACTCCCGCCTGCCGAATAGCGATCGCCGATCCTCCTCCAGGTCGCGCAGCCGAGGTGAGGTCTCGCGCCAACTGCCTGCACGGGGCAGAGCAAGGCCGCGCTCGATCGACATTGGACACTCTTGTTCCGGGAACGATCGCGATCGCCAAGCCGGTCCGCGAACACGCAAACGCAATGGTCGCAAGAAAGACCCAGCTCAAGGTGAAACCGGGGTCAGTTACAGGTGTGACGGCGTCCAGCTGACACGCTGGCAGAACTCCACCGGATGCGATCTATTCCGCTGCCCCCAGCCCGGGTTTGTAGCGACACTTCAATGGGCGTCGCTCTCATTCAACTTCACACAAGTATGATCGCGCTTTTCCTGCTTGGCCCGGGTTCCAATTGACAAATTAGTGCCGCTTAACGGAACATGCGGCCATGGGGAAGCGATCTCCCCATTAGGCGACATGCCCAAGAATCGCGTCCGGTTTTCCGAGAAGGACGCAGCATGCCCGCCATCAACTCCAACTGTGAACTTGCTCGCCTGATCGGCATAGCCGTCTGGCTCGGCCGCGCGATGACGGCGTCGCTGATGCTGATGATCGGGGTCGGCACCAGCTCTCCGTCGAGCGCTCAATCCAGCCAAATCGACCTGTCGCACCAAGAAATCGGCGCGCCGCCGCAAAACTTTGAATTCTGGCGAGCAGGCCAAGCCGACCTCGGTCACTGGAAGGTGATCCGTGACGCCTCGGCCGACGGCGGCCTGACGATCCAGCAATCCGGCGCGGATCGCGCCGCTCGGCCTTCGCTCGCAATTTACGCTTCGGTGTCGGCGGTCAATGCCAGTATTCGGGCGCGGTTCAAGCTGATCGATGGATCAATGCCGAGCGCCGGCATCGTCCTACGCGTGACCAGTCCGGACGACTATTATCTCGTACGCGCCAGCGCATTCGAACAGCGCCTGTCGCTGCTTCATGTCGTCCATGGAACACCCGAAGAGATCGCCAGCGTAGATGCGGAAATTGCGCAAGACCATTGGCAGACCCTCGAGGTCGTTGTTAACGGCAATGGCTTCACAATGTCGCTGGACGACCAGTGGGCGCTGACCGCATTTGACTACGGCAAGCTCGTCGGTGGCCGGTTCGGAATCTGGACCGAACAGGACGACGTCACGCGGTTTGATCAGATCGAGATATCACCGCTTACGTCTGGCTATGAGCGATAAGGATTCGAAGGACGCGGTTCGGGGGGCTGAAGCCATCTAGCGGAGCTGATGAATGATGCTGGAGCTTATTGGCCATCAATCAGCCCGTCGCCAGAAAATGGTATGGTCGCAACTGCCGTTGCTATTGGCCATCGTCGCAGCAGCTCTCATCGCTCACATGGGCAGGGTTGCCGCAGACGCCAATGCCGGGGAGGAACAAGGCCGAAGCCTGTGCGGCTTGTCACGGAGATAACGGTATCTCGCAGACGGAGAACACGCCATCCCTGGCGTCACAGCCTGACCAATTCCTGCAATGGCAACTAGTCTTCTTCCGCAGTGGCGCGCGCAAAAATGAGGTCATGGAGCCGATCGCCGAGCACCTTAGCAATGAAGACGTTCGCGATCTTGCCGCTTACTTCACCTCGCTAAAGCCAGCCGATTCTTCGGGCGGGAAGACCGCGGATGACCGGCCCGAGCTGGCGGAGGCTGGCAAGAACGCCTCGACCGCCGGAAGATGCACCTCATGTCACGGGGATAACTTCGCCGGCAGCAAGGCCGTCGCGCGTATCGCCCGACAGCGTGAAGAATATATCATCAAGGTGCTGCATGACTACAAGGCGGGCCTCCGGACAGGTGGCGGCGTCGCCGCGATGGCGGAGGTGCTTGCTCATTACCTTTGGCGACGCTGAGGGGGAACAGGACGAGGAGGTGTGCCATGGATCGGAAATGGATGTTTGCCGGCGGCGGCTTGTTGCTGCTGGGCATAGCCGGCGTCGCACTGGTGACCGCCGAACCGAGCAAGGGCCCGGTCTTCATCGCAGGAGATCAACCCGTCACCGAAGACCAAGTGCGCCAGAAACTGCAATCCGACGGCTGGTCAAATGTGCAGGTGGTTCGCGAAGGAAGATATCTCGAAGCGATCGGTTCGAAGAGCGGCCAAACCACCAAGGTTGCGATCGACGCGCAGACCGGTCGGTTGCGAGCGGACGACGACGACGAAGATTGAGTAATAGGTTCCCTTGGCGTGAGCTCGCGGCCCACGTCCAGGAAGGCAGGTTTCGGGCGTGACCTGCGGCGCATGGGCGATGTCCCGCGCCTGCAGTTCCCAGTCACGCGCTGATCAAAGCCAAGCTTCGGAACCATTGACAAATTCGTCCGTCGCGCTTATTTGCGCCTTCGGGGAAGCGATCTCCCCGTGAGGCGACATGCCCAAGAATCGCGTCCGCTCTTTCCGAGGAGGACGCCGCATGTCTACCGTTTGCCTTTGCTCTCTCCAATCGTTCTTACGTGCGTCGCTCACGCCTCGCGTTTCCGGTGAGCGGCCCCGCACCGCTGTCGGAGGCCCCCCTCGACCGGTCCGATATCTCGACACGCCCCACCTGACATTCATCGTGGATTTAAACGGAGGACTGCCATGACCTACGTCATGAAGCCGCTGTCCTGCGACCCCAACCGCATTCGCGGCATGTCCGAGCGAATGATCGTCAGCCATTACGAGAACAACTATGGCGGTGCGGTCAAACGACTGAACCTGATAGACGAGAAGCTTGCCGAGCTCGATTACGCAAATGCACCGGGCTTCCTCGTCAATGGGTTGAAGCGCGAGCAGCTCATCGCAACCAACTCGATGATCCTGCATGAATTGTTCTTTGAAAGTCTCGGCGACGAGAGCGAGCCTAGCGCAAGTCTGAAGGAGCCGCTGGCACGCGACTTCGGTTCGTACGACCGTTGGCGTGCCGAATTCATCGCCATGGGCAAGGCGCTCGCGGGCGGCTCCGGCTGGGTGCTGCTGACCTGGTCGCCGCGCGATCGCAAACTCGTCAATCAATGGGCCTCGGACCACTGCCACACGATGGCTGGCGCCACGCCGATTTTGGCGCTCGATATGTACGAGCATTCTTATCATATCGATTACGGCGCCAAGGCTGCCAACTATGTTGACGTGTTTATGGCGGCAATCAACTGGCCTGCCGCGCAACGAGCCTATGAGGGGCTGCAGCAATGAGACGGCGCCTGCAACATGGCTGTGCATACGTCGTCTGTGCGACCGCGTCGATGTACGGATTTTGTGCGGCTGCGGAAGATCAGTTCAGAATGCTCGATGGCAAGCAAATCCGGACCCACGTTGTCGGCCAAGATATTACTGACGGGCCGCACTGGTCGATGTATGTGCGGCCGGACGGCGCCCTGATTGGTGAGGAGTCGGGAAGCTCCTGGACGGGGCGCTGGAAAATCCAGAACGACAGGCTGTGCATTACGCTGCCGAGCAGCACGTCGGCTGAATGCAACGAGGTCTGGATGTCCGGAACGCTCGTCAGGATGCGCGCGAGCAAGGATCAGGAGACGTTCGATGCGATCGTCATGGCGCATCGGGCCAAGAAGCAATGAAGGGTGCGGGCAGGGCTGTTCAGACACGTACCGACGAAGGAGGATACAATGCGCATAAGACCAACGATAGCTATTCCAATTGTCGCGGCGCTGTTAGCGACCGCTGCCAGTGCCGAAGCAGCAGATTGGACGATTTTCAGCGAGCCGTTCATCTCCAGCGCGCATGCGCAGGCGATCGATTGGCAGAAGCTCGATGAAGTGCTTGGCCGCAAGCCGGCCGTCTCGGGCGACGTGCATCGCTATGGATTTGCGCGCAGCGATCTGACCGTGACGCTGGACGGCGTCACCATCAAGCCAGCCTTAGCGCTCGGTGGCTGGATCGCGTTCAAGCCTGCGCACGGCGGCGCCATGGCCATGGGCGATCTCGTGCTGCTGGAAACCGAGGTCGCTCCGGTGGTAGCCAAGCTGACCGAGGGTGGCTTCGAGATCACCGCCATTCACAATCATCTGCTGCGTGCCAACCCTGCTACGTTCTATGTGCACGTCCTGGGCCATGGCGATCCGGTGAAGCTTGCCGGCGCAATCCACGACGGGCTCGCGGCCAGCAAGACGCCGCTCAGCGCTGGCGCTGCCGGAGCGCCGCCCGCGATCGACCTCGACACCGCTCAACTTGATCAGATCATCGGCGTCAAAGGACAGAACAACAGCGGCGTCTACGCGTTTGCCGTCCCGCGCCGCGATCCGGTCAGCGAAGATGGAATGGAAATGGCGCCCGCCGGCCCGATGGGTGTAGCACAGGCCATCAACTTCCAGCCGACCGGCGGCGGCAAGGCGGCGATTACGGGAGACTTCGTGCTGACCGGAAACGAAGTCAATCCCGTGATCAAGGCGCTGCTGGAAAATGGGATCGAAGTGACGGCAGTCCACAGTCATATGCTGGACGAGCAGCCGCGGCTCTTTTTTCTCCACTTCTGGGCCAATAACGATGCTCTGAAGTTGGCGAAAGGGCTTCGCGCCGCGCTCGACAAGACGGCGAGCACGAAGAGCTAACGAACCAACTCAATTCGCGCGCCGGCTTTCCCGGCGCGCGATCAAGCTATCGAGAAGAGGAAAATCAGAATGAGAAAGCTTGTTCTCACTTTGTCAGTGCTGGCCGGTCTCGTTGCCGCCCAGCGTGTAGCCCAGGCGCAAACTTGCAAGGTGTGCGCCGAGCAGCGTGCCGCGTGCATGAAGAACTATGCCGGACCGGCGTGCAAAACCGAGTACCAGATGTGCATAAAGTCCTGCAAAAAGTAAGAGCGACTGAATTGAGCGACTTGCGTGAGAAGTGCCTCATCGTGGCACTCGCCACCGGCATCGGGGGCTCGGTTGCCCTCGATGCCCGATTTGTCGCCGCGGAAAACCTTCGGAAATTATCGGGTGCACAAATCCAGGCAAAGTTCGCCGGGATGCAACTCACCGACGAGGTGCATTATCGCCTTGTCTATGAACGCAACGGTACGCTGAGAAGCGTTGCAATGGGAGTGAAGAAGCGTGGCAAGTGGGTCATCGATAAGGATCAGCTTTGCCTCTATCTGCAGGAGCCGGACGACGGCTGCTATGACGCCGCGTTTTCCGGCAAGACTTTCACACTGACGCCTGCCGGACTGGGATCAACCCTGGACGGCATTCTCCAGCCTATCTCCGATCCACAGTGAGGACGAAGATGTCGTCGCAAATCGTCGAAAGGGGCTCCCAAGAGAAACCCGACTTCTCGAATCCGGTTATTCGCTGGATCGATTATCGGCTTCCCATTTTCACGTTCTTGCATCATGAGCTGAACGCATATCCGACGCCGCGAAACCTGAATTACCTCTGGAATTTTGGATCGCTCGCGGGCATGGCGCTCCTGATCATGATCGCGACCGGCATCGTGCTCGCGATGCACTACGTTCCGACAGGTGACGGAGCGTTCAGATCTGTCGAGCACATCATGCGTGACGTGAATTACGGATGGCTGATCCGATACGTTCATACCACCGGCGCATCGATGTTCTTTGCGGTGGTCTACATCCATATCTTTCGCGGTCTCTATTACGGGTCCTATAAGGCACCCCGCGAGCTGCTTTGGTGGCTCGGCGTCATCATCCTGCTGTTGATGATGGCGACCGCTTTCTTCGGCTACACCTTGCCATGGGGACAGATGAGCTTTTGGGGCGCCACCGTCATTACGAATCTGTTCTCGGCTATTCCCGGTGTCGGGGACAGCATCGTCACCTGGTTATGGGGCGGATTCACGGTAGGAGATCCGACGCTCAACCGGTTCTATGCCTTGCACTACTTCTTGCCGTTCGTAATTGTCGCGGTTGTCGGCCTGCATCTCGTCGCACTGCATCGTTTCGGCTCCAATAATCCGACCGGCATCGACACCAAGGATGCGGGCGACACGATCCCGTTCCACCCGTATTACACGGTGAAAGATCTGCTTGGTCTGGTCGTCTTCTTTCTGCTCTTCGGCTGGTTCGTGTTCTACGAGCCGAACGCTCTGCTGAATCCGGACAACTACATCCGCGCAAATCCGGGAGTTACACCGGCCCATATCGTGCCCGAATGGTACCTACTGCCGTACTATGCAATCCTCCGGTCGATCCCGAACAAGCTTCTCGGCGTAATTGCCATGCTGACCTCGATCCTTGTTCTGTTCGCCTTGCCGTGGCTGGACACCAGTCCGGTTCGCTCAGGGCGGTTCAGGCCTATGTTCAAGCTGTTCTATTGGGTCCTGGTCACGGATTGCGTGTTGCTAACCTGTGCCGGCGGGCAGCCACCTGAAGGTACGTGGTTGATCATGAGCCGGATCGGAGCCGCATACTATTTCGCCCACTTCTTCGTGGTTCTACCTCTTGTGGTGAGGGTCGAACGCCCAGGCCCGCTCCCAACCAGCATCAGCCCAGCCGTTTTGCCAGCGACCGGTCCTGCGGCGCCCTGAAGGAGCATGACATGACAATGACGACAGAGCACAAGCATAACAGCATGACGGAGCTAGCGCTCTATTTCCTCCGTCTCGGCTTTCTCGGCTTCGGTGGCCCGGTCGCGCTGGTCGGCCAGATGGAGAGCGAACTCGTCAACGATAAGAAGTGGCTTACTAAGGAGCAGATGCGGGAATCCATCGCCATCTGCCAATCGCTGCCCGGACCACTTGCGATCCAGGTCGGCATCTACATCGCCTGGCTTCGCTGCGGCTTCTGGGGCGCGTGGGTCGGCGGATGGTGCTTCATCTTGCCGAACTTCGTGATCGTCGCCGCGCTGGGAGCGCTCTACGTCTATTTCGGGGATCTCAAGCCAGTCACAGGCATTTTCTATGGTGTCAGTCCAGCCGTGATCGCGCTGATCCTGCACTCCTGCTATCGGCTCGCCAAGCTCGGGATGGAAGACTGGCTGCAATGGGCCATCGCCGCCGTGTGTCTCGCGGTCACCGTCATTTTGCAGGCCGAAGTTGCGCTGCTCTTCATCGGAGCTGGCATTGTCGGCATTCTCTACTACGGCAGCCCGTTCAAGCGCACGCCCGCGGTCCTGCCAGCGATCGCGGTCGTGCCGGCCGCAACGGCGCCCATAGCGCCGGTTGCAACAGGGTCGATCCTCGGCAAGCTGCTACTGTTCTTCCTCAAAGCCGGTTCGCTGACCTTCGGCAGTGGCCTTGTCATCGTGCCGTTCCTTGAGCAGGGTCTTGTGCAGCAATATGGCTGGCTCGATGAGCGGCAGTTCCTGATCGCGGTTGCGGTCGGCATGATCAGCCCGGGACCCGTCGTGATCACCGCGACCTTCGTCGGTTATCTCGTGGCGGGGTTCTGGGGGTCGCTGGTCTCAACGGTTGGCATCTTCCTGCCATCATTTCTGCTGGTGCTGATCGTGGCGCCGATTTTGGCGAGGCACCGGGAGAACGCAAACGTCCAGGGCTTTGTCAAAGGCGCCTATGCCGCAGCAATCGGGACCATTTTGGGCGCATGCATCCTGCTTGGAAAGATCGCGATCGGCGACTGGCTGACCATTGCGATCGGCACCGTCTCGCTTGCGGTTCTGTTCCGCTGGAAAGTCAGCAATCCGATGTTGATCGCGGTGACTGCGGTCGTAGGACTGATCGCTTTTCCGCTGCTGCAGCCAGAATGGGTGATGGTGAAATAACAGCTTCGACAGAGGGCAGGGGATCTCGAGCGGAGGAGGAGATACCCAATGAAATTGAACCGTGGCGTCATGACGTGCTGGCTGCCTCGTTGGCATGGACGATGCCGGCTCAATCGCAGTCTGGCATCTCTGCGCCAGAAAACGGGAAGGTCGATGTCGACCAGCTGTTCGCAACGACCTGCGGCTGGTGTCGTTCCGACGGCGGCCGCGCTGCTGGCAAGGGGCCGCAGCTCATGGATACAAAGCGAGACGATTTTGTCCGCGACCGTATCAAGAACGGCAAGTCGGCGCGATGCCGGCGTTCGGTTCGATGTTCAGCGACGCGCAGATCGACCAGATCATCAAGTACATCCGGGAATTGAAGCCGCGCGAGGGATGAGCCGGTGAGACCTGACCCATCCGTACCCGGTTTGAAACTCGCTATGAACTGCGTGTTGCTTCTATGTAACCAATCTCTAAGAGTCTGTCCGGGAACATCAAGCGGGATTGCAAAGCTTTCGAAGCATGAGGCGGATTGAAGCGAGGCGCAGGAAAGCGAGCGCCTTGCGATTGAGGTTCTCCCAATCTTTGGCGAGCCTTCGGCAGCGGTTGAGCCACGCAATGGTGCGCTCGACGATCCAGCGCTTGGGTAAGACAACAAATTCTTTGACCTGATCGGAACGCTTGACGATTTCGGTTTCGAGGTGCGGCATGATTTTCGCGAGGGCCATCTGGAATTTCGGTCCCTGATAACCGGCGTCTGCGAACAGCTTCTTCAAAAACGGATACATCCCGAACAGCGTCGCGAGCAGCAGGATGCCGCCGTCGCGATCCTGGATATCGGCGGGATGAACGATGGCGTGGAGCAACAGGCCCATCGTATCTACGAGAATGTGGCGCTTCTTGCCCTTGATCTTCTTGCCCGCATCATAGCCATGCGGATCGATGCAGGCCCCCCTTTTTCGGCGCTTTTCACGCTTTGACTATCGATGATGGCAGCGCTCGGGCTGGCTTCGCGCTCGTCTTGCTCGCGGCACTCCACATAAAGCGCGTGATGGATGCGATCGAGCGTGCCGTCCCAGCTCCACAAATCGAGATAGTCGAACAGCGTTGAGCGCGGCGGCAGATCTTTCGGGACCGCACGCCACTGACATCCCGTGCTCAAAATATACATGATCCCGTTCATCACTTCGCGTACATCGACGTGACGCTTGTTGCCGCCGCGCCTGGCCGGCGGGATCAACGGCTCGACATGCGCCCATTCGTCGCCCGTCAGATCACTCGGGTATCGCAATTGGCTGCGGTCGTAACGTCTGCGGTTCTGCGCCGTCCACATCGGTGACCCCTCCTCGAATCAGGCCACCACCAATGAATCACAAATGATTCAGGGGATTCAATATGTTCCCGGACAGACACTAACGCTTTCTTACCCGAGCCGCGCCCGCAACCCGCTGCCGGGTGCGTCGCCTGATCGCGGCGCCCCAACGAAAAAGCGGCGGGGTTTCCCCCGCCGCCTGGCTTGGTCGTTTTTGCGTAAAAATCAGCGCAGGAGTTGCAGCACGCTCTGC
>WNGR01017468.1_pt1 | contig 12277 bp, 9 predicted proteins | sample 5407581 | NCBI WGS metagenome assembly WNGR01 (sample SAMN13153383, study PRJNA577476) | soil metagenome | isolation source: 80 cm soil or saprolite under Garry oak tree replicate 2 | place: USA:California | collected 2016-06-15
CGATTGACGTGAAGTACAACACACCGCACATGCGCGGACGCAAGATCATGGGGGAACTTGTTCCCTATGGCCAGGTCTGGCGGACGGGTGCGAATCCCGCGACGACGCTGATCGCGTCGGTACCGCTGAAGTTCGGTAACCTGCTTGTCCCCGCCGGGACGCATACGATCTACACGTTGCCCACCGCGGAGGCCTGGCAATTGATCATCAACAACCAGACCGGCCAGTGGGGAACCGAATACAAGCCGGAGATGGACCTTGGCCGCATTCCCATGAAGGCCAAGCCGATGAGCTCGCCGCAGGAAGTGATGAGCATTTCATTTGAGAACACCACTCCGACATCGACCGAACTGCACGTTCGGTGGGAGACGACCAACCGCTACGTGACGATCTCGAAACCCTGACGAAGGGGATACCCCCCGGGAGATGGTATAGCTAAACTGCTTATCTGCAGCTAGATAGCGAAAATGCCTCCTTCCAAATATAAGACTCCAGATCACTTATTGGCAAATATCAGATTCCATTGAACTTACATGCGGACAGCGGTTTTTGGCGCAAAAAATCCCCGGAGGCTTTCGCCGGGGGTTTTCTTTTATTTGATTCACTACTTAATTCTAGCATGTGGACACAAACTATCGGCCAACTATTGTTCTTCTACGGATCTCCTGTAAGCGTTTGTGTGAGAGGGAGTTGAAGAGAGAAATAAAGTTCTTGTGAGCTGTGGGGCTTGACATCTCTTGGGTGAGAAAGGACTTTTGAGAATCAGCTATCAGGAGGAGAGGGGTTGATGGTGAGAGCGCTGGGGCTCGAACCCAGGACCAACGCCTTAAAAGGGCGATGCTAGGAGTGTGATACGTGGCCAGGAAACCAGCACCGTAAGCGGAGTGTATGAAAGAATCCCCGGCGGCGACATCTGGTGTGCCCGAATCCGCGTCAACGGGAAGCTGGTTCGAAAGAGCTTCGGACGAGGACCGAAGAGACGGGTTGACGCAATCGCCTGGGTGGAGAAGGCGAGGACGATCAAGCGCACCGGAGAGGGCGTACTACCAGCGACCGCCAAGCGCCCGGTACTGACCACCGCCGAAGTGGCAGTGTTGGGAGATCTCAACGCGATCACGGTCGGCAAGCTCTGCGGTGAGTTCGATCGGTATGTGAAGGCCCACCCTGAGGAGTACCGGGACCAGACGAACCCGCCGAGGAGAATAGCCGAAATCGCAGCGATATTCGGAGACCGCGACGCGGCAAAGCTGAAGTCGTCCGAGATCGAGGACTGGCTCGACGAGATTCAGGAAGAGCGAAACCTGGCCAATGCGACCGTCAACAAAATGCGCGGCACTCTTTCCATGATCTTCAAGCATGGCAAGCGGAAGGACCTCGTCAATGTGAATCCTGGGGCAGATGTCCCCCTCCGCGATGTAGGCCATGGGATTGTCGAGCGTTTTCTCAGTGCCGACGAGGAGAAGCGGGTGCGAAAAGTGCTACAGCGAAAGATCGATTCCCACGATCCCATTAAACAACCTGAGCTGAGCAAGCAGGTGATTCACATGCTCCTGGAGTTCGAGGTATCCCTGAAGTCTGGGATGCGCAGGTCAGAGCAATACAACCTGCGATGGGGTGACGTCGATTTTGAGAGGCGCATTATGCGTCTTAGAAAGACGAAGAACGGAAAAGCCGCGCAACGCCTACATGATCGATGATGTCGCGGCGGCGCTGAAACAGTTGCGTGACCTTGATCTGGAGCGCCGTGATCGATCCGGAAGCGAGCCGAACAAGTCACCGAAGGACGTTGTCTTCGCCAAAGCCGACAACAAGAAATGGTGGCAGGCCGTACTGGACGAAGCCAAAATCAAGGATTACCGGTGGCACGATAACCGGCATACCTTCTGTTCACGGTTGGTGCAGGCCGGAGTGCATCTGAAAGTGGTCCAGGAAGCTGCGGGCCATGCCTCAATTGCGTCGACCATACGCTATGCACATTTCGCACCGTCGCAAGTGGTGGATGCAATGGCCGTCCTGAACGCGAAGCGGTGATCACATTGCACCATTCGGTCAGGAAGGGCAAAATCATGGGCCCTAGCGTACGCGCTCTACGCTGGGCCGAATTCCCTATCTCTCACGGTTGCAAAGTTTCATATAGGATGTTATATATTTAGATTCAGTCATGAAGGATCGCAGCGAACATCAGCCAGCGAAGATCGAATGGGAGGGTGATTCGAAGGAAGTTCTGAGCAGCTTCCCTCATGATGTGAAGGCGACGCTGGGATTCTCGTTGCGGCAGATTCAGAATGGAAATATCCCTCGCTGCTCACACCGCCCCATGACCTCAGTCGGGAAGGGCGCGTGGGAACTGAAAGACGGTGACGAACGGACGTGGTATCGGCTGATGTACCTATCGCGGATAGGCGACACCATCTACGTTCTGCACTGCTTTGAGAAGGACAGCAGAAAAACCGATAGGCGCGATCTGGCGGTCGCGAAGGCAAGGCTGAAGGAAATCCAGCAACGACTGCTGGATACAAAATAGTACACATCGACCAACCGGGAGTGGTCAAAATGAGCAGACCAAGTCACATCACCACGGGCGACGTGCTGGACGATCTGGGATTCTCCAGGTCGGAAGCGTCGGCGCTGAAGATCAAAGCCTCCATCGTGGAGGCGATCCTGGCGGAAATCGACCGGCGCGGCTTTACTCAGCGGCAGCTTGTGGACGTGCTGGATGAATATCAGCCGAATGTCAGCAACCTCCTGCATGGCAGGATCGGCAAAGTCAGCATCGAGAAGCTGCTCGGTTATGCAGACAGGCTCAGAATGCGGAGCACCATCGAACTGTGTCCTCCTGTGAGAGAAAACCGAATCAAATCGGCAAAGCGCACGGCGGCCAAAGACGCGGTGTACGCATAGATCGCAAGGCATTCAAAACCAATGAGTCCGGGTCGTGATTTTTGGCCTGTTTAGCAGTCAACGAGGCGGATCTTTCGCCGGGGACTTATAGAACTGCGAGCCGCGCATCAAAACGCTGTAGCATTAGCTAGCCATCCTCTCGGGATGGTCTACGCGGGCGAACTTGCGCACTTCCTCCAGTAGAATGAGCACGCGCGTTCCAATTCTTCGCGGCGACAGCCGCCCAGTCGCCACAAGGTAATCCACCGACCGGACACTGATCGACAATATCTCCGCAGCCTCTTCGCGGCTGACCAGCAGTTTCGCGTGAACCGGCACCTTCGCTTCGGCGGGTGGCTTTCGCTTTCCATTTCTCTGCTTTGATACATCGAGTTTCTGGACACCGGCGTCTGGTGGCGTCCGCGTTTTCCCGCTGGAACGCCTGGGACGCTGGGGGACTGCGTGACTGGCTTGGCCGACATCGGTCGAGATCTCGGCCTCAGCCGGATACGGCAATAGGAATTGGGCGGCGTGCCTGCTCTTTAGCAGGCGATGCTGGGAAGAGGATGAAAGACGCAAGAGGCACCTCACCGGCCTTGCTTGCTTGACATTACCGTAGCCGTAGACCTAGAGTCAAGTTGTAACGTTACAGATGAATGACCGGTAATTCGAGGAAGGTAGTCGATGGAGAAAGCAGCAGCGCCGCAACAGCCGGTCATCTCAATCCGCATCTCGGAGGCTCTGCGCTCCAGGCTCGAACGGCTGAAAGAAGTCTTGGCACGCAAGAGCGGCGAAAGTGTCTCCACTTCCGAGGTGGCAAAGCAACTCCTTGAATCGGCACGAGAGGACCGCTTTGAGGTAGCCGATCTGCTGTCGGATGCGACCAAGTCTTTGGCCCAGGCGAGAAGAAAGATTGAGGGTGGGTATGCCCTCTCCCGAGCCGAGTGGATTCTCGTCGCATTCTTTGCCCGCGACGGCGCCGAAAGATATTCCGACAGCGCAGCCGGAACCCCGGTCTCCCGAGACACCATGCGGGGGATTCTCGAAGCATTTCTGGCGGCATACAAGATACGGAGAGCCAAGAAGGCGAACCATGACGCTAAGTACCTTTCCAATCTCCCGATTTTAAGCAAAGACGGACGGGAGATTCCGCACACGGAAGGGCTCGACGTGTGCATGATTGTCGAGCGGTTGATCCAGAAAATGCGTGACCCAAGGTCCGATCTCTGGCCGCAGTTCGCGGCGCGCAATTTGTACGAGCTTCTGGAGGAGGAACAGTTCGGCAATGTTGAAGCGCTCAATCGGGCTCTGAAGCCACACTGGAGTGCTATCTGGGGAGCAGCCGCAAGAGGCCATTACATCTCGCGTCAAATGCCGGTGCGGGACAAGGCGGCGGGACACGCTTTCGAGCGCCGCTATGCACCATCTATCTCGTCGGTTTTCGAGGACGGATTTGTCTTGTCATTTGCCGTGGGTAGCGCCGGCGACCTCTCTATGCTCTTGAACCTTCCAGCAGATCGCAAAGCCATGTATGAGATGGCACCCTATCCGATGATCGCGGAGTTCCGCGCTTTGCTCGAAGACTGGGATACAGCCTCCGCGAATTCGTATTGGAAAGGGCACTATTTTTTCGGGTATACCGCTGCTCCCGAGGAATCGATGCCGCATGTTTGGGTTCGTTGTGAAGGCAGCGTTTCGTTCGGCTTTACCGACGGCGAATGGGAGTCTGTGCACAAGTGTTTTCGCCGCGCCTGGGAGATGCCTGAGTTGCAGCGCATCTGGAATGAGTTGTCGTTAGAGTATGGCGAGCTATAGAGAACTGCGCTGCTGCGCAGCGGAAGAAGATGGACACGTCACCCCCAATCTGGGAACTGCGGAGCGTTGGAGAGCAAGGTGATGTTTACAGATGTTAACTTCCGCTGCTACAGCAGCTTCTCTGTAGTTCGTTAGTAAGCCGTAAACGCGCGCTTACGTTCGTAAACGCAAAAGCCGCCAGATAGCGCCGCAGCGTAAACACGTTGACGCGGAAGAGCGTCATGCGGATCGGCAAGATTCAGCGCTGTAAGACAAACACCGCACGTCAGATGGGAGGTTCCCCTTGAATGCTCGCCCCGCGACGACTCCACTCGGCAACGAAACCGCTGCGGAAGGCGCGGGGCAGGCGCTCTCCGAATGGCTACGCGAGACAGCTGTGCGCGCGGCACGGCAGCGTCCCGCCGATCCCGTCGAGTTGTTGTTAGCCGAGGTCTGGGCGGTTCGCTACGCGCTGCTGAGCCTGTTCCACGCAGGCGCTCAGGCAACGTCTGAAGGCAAGGTATTGCTGCCCGAATCGGTCCTCAAAATCCGCGACCAAGCCGACGCCCGGAAGCTCCAGCAAGCCCGGAAACTGCTCGCGGAATTCCTTGGACTGGAGGCCAAAGAAGCGGGCAAACAGCCATGAATGTCATGTCCATTTCAAGTTTTTATCGGTGGCTCGCAGCGATTGCCGCACTGGCTTTCTGCGGCACGTTCTTGCTCTGGTCCAGGCTGGTCTGGACACCGGTCCAGCGCTACTACCTTAGAGCGTATTTGAGCTGTTCCTGGCCAGGAACCGATCCCGCTTCATCGTCGAAAATTCGGTGGATCTATAAGACTGCGCCGGGCGAAAAACAGGAACTTGCATGGGAGGACGATGCCATTCCTGCAGCATCGAGTGCCGATCGCACAATCGGGATGGAACTCTCTCCGGAGGCCCGGCAAGTCGGCTGGACTGCCTTGATGGAGGGGCCGGAAGAACGACTCCAGATCGCGACGCTCAAACCGCTTCTTGAGGAGCAGTTCTTTGACGGGGAGAGCGTCTGGATCATGTTCCTGCTGCCGCTGCTTTGTGGGCTCTTGCTTTACTGTCTTCTGCTCGTTGTTTGGGCCAAATATGAGGACTGGATAGACAGCGTACCGTGGCCTGCGGAATGGATTGAGTGGGGCGAATCCGTCCAAAGTTTGTTCCACGAATGCGGCAAAGAGATAGTCAGAATCATGTCGCAGTTGTCGGAATTGGAGCGGCATTTCACGCGAACCAGTGCATCGAGGATCACGGAAGCAGCCCCAGCCGTGACACCCATAGAGCCACCGCAGAAGCCCCCAGAAACCGTGTTTTCGCCTTTCGGCGCAACTGAAAAAATGCACAAGGAGGGCTTCATTTGGGACGAGAGGAATGAGATCGAATGAATAGGAAAATCGTCTGGATAGATGTCTTGAACTAACAATCACAGGTCCGGGGATCGTCTCGCCCGACCATTTAGGAGCACTCCCATGCTCACGATCTCGAAGCCGTTGTCAGCCAGTCAGGCCCGCACCTACCACGCGCGAGAGTTCGCATCGCAGCAGCAGAACTATTGGAGCCGTGATCAACAGGGCCATAGCGAGTGGCAGGGCAGGCTCGCGGAGCAGTGGAAACTTACCGGCGCAGTCGAAGAGGAACACTTCGCACGGCTGAGCGAAGGCCGGCATCCGCATACCGAGATGCAGCTTGTCCGCCATCAGGTTTCGAGAACCTATGAGGGTAAATTTGGCAAGGAAGTCACTAGTGCCGAGCATCGCGCCGGTTGGGACGCGACCTTTTCCGCACCGAAATCTGTATCGCTCACCACGCTTGTGGGCGGCGATGACCGGGTGCGGGAGGCGCACCGAGAAAGCGTCCGGGTGGCACTGTCCGAACTGGAACGGTACACCCAAGCGCGCATCGGCAATGTTCATGCCCCTGAGACAACGGGCAAATTCGTTGCGGCCACCTTCGAGCACGATACAGCGCGGCCCGTAGATGGGTACGCAGCCCCTCAATTGCATACCCATGCCGTCATCTTCAATGTGACGGAACGTGACAACGGCCAGACGCGTGCTTTGCAGCCGCACGAGATCTTCGTGTCCCAGCGATATGTCACTGCCGTGTACCGATCGGAGTTAGCGCTGCGTCTCGAAAAGTTGGGCTACGAATTGGAACGGGGCAAGCACGGGCAGCCGGAAATCCGGGGCTACACGAAGGAGTATCTGGAGGCTTCCAGTCCGCGCCGTGAGCAGATCAAAAACCATCTCCGCGAGCAAGGGATCGACGGAGCTGCGGCGGCACAGATCGCCGCGCACCACACTCGCGACAGCAAGGAGCTACTATCGCGTGATGAGGTCTTGCGGCGGCACCGCGATCTGGCCGCGCAGTATGGGCACCAGGCGGATCGAGTAGTTGCCCAAGCTCGGGATCGCGGGCAATACCAGATACGAGAACCGGAGATGCAGGCCCAGCGAGCCGTGACATGGGGACGCGATCATGTCTTCGAGAGATCGGCGGTGCAGGATCGCCGCGCGATTCTTGAAGCGGCGCTTGCGCGCGGCATGGGAGAGACCACCTATGCCAGCATCCGGCAAGAGTTCGAACGCCGGATCAAGACAGGCGAATTCCGCGAGGTTGAGCACTCGGGAGGAGGCCGACAGTTCACGACCGCTGCGATGATGCGCATGGAGCGCGAGATCGTTGCCCGAATGCAGGAGGGCAATCGCCGCGATTACGGCGATCCCATGCTGGTCTCGCCGCAGGTACGCATCAGGACGGAGGATCGGCACCCGGAACTGAGCGCCTCGCAGCGTCGCGCGGTGGACGAGATCCTTATCTCGCGTGAGAAAATCGTGGGCCTAGACGGTGTTGCAGGTGCAGGAAAAACGACTGCATTGGCCGTTGTCCGCGAAGGCGTTGAGGCCGAAGGCTATCGCGTTGAAGGTTTCGCGCCCACGTCACGCGCGGCGCAAAAGCTCGCCGAGGCGGGCATGGAAACATCAACGCTTCAGAAGCATCTGGCGCGAGGCGAACAGCCCGACAAAGGCTGGAAACGCCTGTATGTCCTCGACGAATCCTCGCTGGCATCGACACGGCAGTTGCAAGAATTCATACACCGGCTCCATCCGAACGACCGGGTATTGTTGGTAGGCGACCGGCGGCAGCATGAGGCAGTCGAGGCTGGGCGGCCCTTTGCCCAACTTCAAGATGCCGGTATGAAGACGGTGAAGCTCCAAGAGATTGTCCGCCAGAAAGACCCGGAACTCAAACAGGTGGTAGAGCAGCTTGCGCGGGGAGAGGTAAGGGAAGCTGTTCAGAACCTTGCTACGCAGGGCCGCGTGCATGGGATTCGCGGTTACGGAGAACGTATTGCAGCCATTGCGAAGGAGTATGCGAAATCTCCCGAGGACACGTTTATCGTTTCGCCCGACAATCGGTCTCGCATGGAAATCAATCAGCGCATCCATGCGGAACTACAGGGCCGGGGCATCGTGAGCAGCGCAGAGCACCAGGTCCGGACGCTCGTGCCGCGCCAGGACCTCACGGGCGCGGATCGCACCTGGGCCGAACGGTACGAACTGGGCGACGTACTGCGCTATTCGCGCGCGTCGAAGGAAACCGGCATTGGCAACGGCGAATATGCGAAGGTGAAGAGCATCGACTCTCAGGGAAATCGGCTGACAGTCGAACTGCAGGATGGTACAGAACGCAAGTACGATCCGCGCCGGCAGCAAGGCGTCTCAGTATTCCGCGAAGAGATGCGAGCCTTTGCCGAAGGCGACCGCATCCAGTTCACCGCGCCCGCGAACGACCTCAAAGTGGCAAACCGAGAACTGGGCACCATAGAAGGGACCAACCGCGATGGGCGACTGCACCTGATGATGGACAGTGGCCGCGCAGTTGAACTCGATTCAAGCAGACGCCTGCATCTCGATTACGGCTATGCCGTCACCAGCCAGTCGAGCCAGGGCCAGACCGCCGACCGTGTGCTGATTCACGTGGACACCGAGTTGGTCGCAAAAGACCTGCTCAACAGACGCATGGCCTACGTTGCTGTTTCACGCGGCGCTCATGACGTACAGATTTTCACTAACAACGCGTCGTCGTTGGGTCATGTACTCGACCGCGACGTGTCCCATGCTCCTGCGATTCAACAGCCACTGATCGCAAAAGCAATCGAGCACCAGCCAGCCCGTGCACAGGAGATCTCTCAGGGATTTGGTATGGGTATGTAATCTCAGAGCCAAAATGACATTCCCCGGATTTCAAGAGGGTAGCCGAGGCGAGGCCGGAGTCAAGGCCGCGCTTCGCGCGCCGCCATCGCGGTCAGGGAGCCTTGACACCAGCCTCTGAGCCTCGGCTTATCATTCAATTATCCGGGGAATGTCATTTTTTAACGTTACCCACGGGCCAAAGAGCTGATCGCGCAGCCCGCTCGCATCCCAGGCGTTCCGGCGGGAAGATTCCGACATCACCAGACTCCGGTGTCCAGAAGCTCGATGTGCCAAAGCAGAACAATGGAACACGAAAGCCGCCCGCCGAAGCGAAAAGTATCGCCTCCCGCGAAACTACTGGTCAACCGCGACGAGGCTGCAGAGATTTTATCGATCAGCCTCCGATCAGTGGACTACCTCGTAGCGACTGAGCGACTTTCGCCCCGGAGAATCGGAACGCGCATGCTCATCTCCTTGGAGGATGTACGCAGGTTTGCGTGCTCCGACCACCCGAGCTAATGGCCGGCTAACTGTGCTGTGCGATCAGCGAAGCTGAAGCAGAGGCCGCTGCCACGCCGGAACAGGCGCCCCAGTTTCATACGCATCAGCGGCCCGGATTACCGAGGATAGGGTTCGTAGTCAGGAAATGGCAGACTCTGGAGGCATGCGGCAACCCGTTTCCGGCCCTCCGCAGAATCTATAGGGTTCGAGAAAGGAGGAAAGCGTTGGATTCGCAGCAATCTGCACAGCCTCCGCACCTAATGTCCCTGGAGCAGCACCTCGACGGAGCGGCCAAGCCGCGCCCAGTCCGGCGACGGAATTGATGAACTGCGACAGGCCCTGTTGCTTATTGGAAACGACCGTAGGTTGCATATACGCAATGAACTGTAGGAAAACATCACACAGAAGTGGCAGAGACAGCGTATAGATTTGCTGCGACTCTCAGTCGCAGAACCCGAAGAATACTGCGATTTGCTTGAAAACACCAAATCGTGCTGCCTTTCAAAAACTGAACCGGCCTTGACCGCTTAGAACAAAAGATGATGAAGACGCTGGAAAGATTGTTGACAACCTGTGAGGTTGCCTTCAACATGGAGACGTTTCCGCTTTAAAACCTTATTGGACGTTGCTAGCCACGGCTGTGCGCTCCATTACTTGTGCTCCGAGCACTTTTTGCACTGTCGAGGTCTATTTCGAATGCTGAGTCGTACGCGAATTGCCCTTCTGTTTTTCCGCGCCATCCCATATCAAGTAGCCAATGTCGCCGTAGTGGCTACAGCGCGCCCGATGGTGGGCGTTTTCATCCGATATTTGGCATCGATCGCCGCTCTGTTCGAAACGCAAGGCGCGCACTCGGCAACAGCTCGCCAACATGGGAGAGTTGCATATTCTAGGCTCGCGAAACTAAGTTGCGTCGGCGCCATACTGCTATTCCTCAATTGCTACGTGTACGCCCAACCGAATCTTGGTGGCGGCTATCAGCGTGCAATTACGATCGATCATACGAAAGTATCGAACACGGATCAGACGGACTTTCCCATCCTGATCTCCAGTACATATTCGTTCCTCGCTACGACGGCGAACGGCGGGCGGGTGCTCAATGCGAACGGCTATGACATCGTCTTTACATCCGATGCTGCTGGGCGGAATCTACTCGACTATGAGATCGATACGTACAATCCTGCGACCGGCACGGCTGGTTTCTGGGTCAGAATACCGACGCTGTCCCACACCACCGACACCACCATCTACATGTTCTATGGGATTCCCGGGATCGCAAGCTCTCAAGAGAACAAGGTGGGTGTGTGGAGGAACAATTATCTCTCCGTATATCACTTCGGCAATGGAACCTCCGTGGGACTCGCCGATTCGGGCAGCGCTGGATATTCCCTGTCTTCTTCAGGTTCTCCAACAGCTGTGCTGGGACCTATCGGTGGCGGTGTCGCATTTAGCGGCGATGCAGGCACTTATCTCTATCGTAATGCAGTCTCCGCGTTTCCCAGTGGAGACTTACCTGTCACGTTAGAGGCATGGGTACAATTTGCATCGCTTCCGCCAGCGTCAAGCTCACAAGGTAGTGAAATCGTAGGATACGGTGGAAACGATGCGGACGGTGCACGTTTTGCTCTAGCGGGCGGCCCTGGAAACATAGTAATCGAAGATTCTCTCTACTTAGGAGCAGTCGGCCCTCAGTCTGGAGATAGTAACTGGCATCATCTAGCAGCGTCTTACAGCGGTGGTGTGATAAGCACGACAACAGACCGGCTCTATCTTGATGGGATTCCGATTACTGCGAGTGCCTACGGTGGTGGAACTCCCGCCTTCACGACTGCTGAATTCAAGATCGGAGGCATCCCGACTGTAAACTTCTGTTGCGCCGTTAATGGATCTGTTGACGAAGTCAGAGTGTCTTCTGGCACACGTTCGGCCGACTGGATAGCCACCGAGTATGCCAATGAGTTATCGCCGGCAACCTTCTCTAGCATGGGCTCGGAATTGCGCGGTTTGCAACGTGCCATTACTTTCGACCACACGAAAGTCCCGAACACCAATCAGACCGACTTTCCCGTGCTGATCTCCGGGACCTACCCGTTTCTTGCGACGACGGCGAATGGCGGCCAAGTACAGAGTGCGAACGGTTATGACATCGTCTTCACCTCAGATGCCGCCGGGCAGGCTCCGCTTGACTTTGAGATTGATGGGTACGACCCAGCTAGCGGAAAGGGGAGTTTCTGGGTCAGGATACCGACTCTGTCTCATACCTCGGACACAACGATCTACATGTTTTACGGAATTCCCGGAATCACCGGGTCCGAGGAGAACAAGCCCGGAGTATGGAGGAACAATTACCTGTCGGTCTATCATCTTGGCGACGGGACTACGGTTGGGCTGACGGACTCAGGGAGCGCCGGATACACGTTAACGGGATCTGGATCTACATCCGCTGCGGCGGGAAAGGTAGGCGGTGGCGCCTCATTCAGCGGCGACCCAGGAACGTATCTTTACCACGATTCAGTGCCGGCATATCCGAGCGGCAGCTCAGCGGTCACGCTGGAGTCCTGGGTGCAGCTAGGGTCAAACCCAGCAGGCGTCGACACTTTCGGATATGGCGAGAATTCTGTAGATGGCTCTCGGGTGAGTCTCGGAACGACTAACGGCGTAGTCTTTTTAGAATTTGAAAATCAGGGATTCAGTAGTTCGCTGTCGCAGGACAGCAGCTGGCATCATCTGGTGGGTGTGTACGGAGGAGGTGCGCTGGGCTCAACAACCGAGCAGCTGTATCTTGACGGTCTTCCGCTTTCGGTGGGCACACAGGCAGGTACGCCCGCGATCACAACGACTCAGTTCAAGATTGGGGGAATCCCGACAGTTTCGTTCT
>WNGR01007367.1_pt1 | contig 12276 bp, 16 predicted proteins | sample 5407581 | NCBI WGS metagenome assembly WNGR01 (sample SAMN13153383, study PRJNA577476) | soil metagenome | isolation source: 80 cm soil or saprolite under Garry oak tree replicate 2 | place: USA:California | collected 2016-06-15
CGAAGACCTTGACCGACTCGTGGTCGACGGGGAGGTGTCCTGGGAAAAGCTGTTGTATTGGCTGGCTGATCCCGAACAAAGGGAAATTAAGGCGGGCGTAGGCAGAAAAGGCCTCGTCGAACCAGGGAAAGAGCTTGTATTCGACCATCTGACTGAATCGGACAGTGAGAGAATTGTTGTACGGTGAATATGGCACAGTCATGGTCGGGATGAGATGGGACGGGAAAGGGATTGATGGGAAGGGTGAGGACTCGGATATAAGGCGGGCTCGTATATAAATAAATTTTGGAGGATTGATGGACAAAGGAAGCGGGTGCGCAAACCACGGTCGGATGCCACATTTCCGGGACACATTGGGGCTAAGGAGGCGGTTTCCCAGTGCACAGCTGACGAGTGGCCCGAGGGTCTGTGGTCAGCGACGAGAACGCCAACTATTCCGTCGCGGTCGGAAGATCTGCTTTGGGTCGTAGTAACGCAGTCTTGTGCTTTTGGGATAGTTCCTCGCTCTGTACGTTTGTACCACCGAACGCAACGGATCATCAGGGCAGAGGAAGAGCCGGAGGTTGCCAAAGTGATATCGATAATCACTTTTCTCACACTCAATTTGCGTCGATTTTCATTAATTTCATTACTTAAGCCGCAGTTGCTGGACCGCGGAGAGATGAGAGCTCACTAAGTTAACTAAAATATGGTTGAGGGATATCCGACGTCACTCAAAGCACTCACTTTGCAAAAACCGGCGGAGCCTCGTAAGCCTGTGTATAATGACGTGCGTATCGTCGAAAAATCAATCCCTGTGCTCAAACGCGGGGAAGTTCTTGTGCGGATCAACTGGATCCGCAAAGGTCAGTATCCAGGGATTGTCTTCGATAGCACCTTGGGCGCAGATGGGGCTGGTGAGTGTTCCCTATTGCGGGCTCATATTTACGCCTCATACCCAATTGCCATTTCTCAGGGATTGTCATCGCCTCGTACGACGATCGAGACGAGCTCTTGAACAAGCGTGTTTTCCTCGTCCCAACTCGTGGATGGGAGAGCGACCCCCTCGCACCCGAGACCCCGTAAGTCGCCCGCTTCTCTTCGCGAAGCAGCAAAAACGCCGAATGAATGAATCCACCCAAATCGCCGCAGATTCGGGATCCTTGGAGGCGGCGATAACCCGCCTATAGGGACCTTCGCTTCCCACGTCGTCGTGGAGCGTGGCCAAGTCATCCCAACGCCCGCGCATCTCGAGGACGTGCACGTGGCGGCCTGGCCCGTCGGCGGCGTCACCGCCTGGAGGTACGTCCTCCACCTTGACGGCTGCGATGTATCCCCCGGCCGAACGACGTTAATCTCAGGGCTGTCGTCGTGAATGCGCGTGTCTCGCGCGGGCACACCGTCCTGATCACGGGCATTGGCGGCGGCGTCGCACTGCTCGCGTTGCAGTTCTGCCTTGCGCTCGGCGCGCGCGTATACGTGACAAGCGGCTCAGATGCCAAGCTTGCGCAGGCGGTGGCCCTCGGAGCCGCGGGCGGCGTAAATTACAGGCACAGTCAGTCCCACTTCCCTGCTTCTACTACCTGCCAGCGCGCCTGACCGCCCCGTAACCAGAGGATTGGCCAAAGGCGCTGGAAAAGATCCTCGGGGGAGCGCTGATTGACTCAGTCATCGACTCAGCGGGCGGTCCCATTTCCCAGCAGGTCGGCCGCGTGCTTCGTCTTGGAGGGCGCATCGTGTTGTACGGGATGACTGTGGCGCAACAGGTGCCGTTCACAATGCGCGAGGTGCTGCGGAACCAGCAGCTCATAGGTGAGTCCTCCTCGTCACGGCTGTTAACTGTGATTTTACATGTAACTATCGTATACAAGGCTCCACCATGGGCTCGAAGGCCGACCTGCAGGCTGCAACCGACTTTATCGCGGAGCACCGGATCACGCCAGTCATCTCGCGCGTCCTCGATGGGCTCGAGAATGCCGGCGAAGGTTTTGAGCTTCTTGCTCGCGGCGACCACTTTGGCAAGATCGTCATCAGGATGGACTCGGACCCTTCCTGTCCTGAGGGCAGGACGGCCAAACTTTGAATAGAATAATCAGCACTGCAGCAGTGTGATCAGGTCGCACAAATATGTACTCATCAAACGTCACTCTAGTTATCACAGCCAGTCTAACTGCTCATTTTCATCCAAGAAAGATGCGAACATGTACGCGACGCGTAGTTAGCTGTACCCGTCTACTCCTGCCTACCCGTGCCACTAGGGTACGACCCCAGCATGAAGAGCATTTGCTTCTGCTTCTGCTTTCCCTTTTTCTTCCCTCCAGGAGCAGGAGAAGCCTCCGCGGCCACCGCTATCTCTTCGCCCTCTCTGCCTCCCGTCACCTCGTCTTGTCCAGCACGCCCCGGCGTCCAAGCAGACGTCGTTGGCGGGGCGCTGCCAAGGATATGGTGCAGTTGGCTCGTGCGTGCCGAGACGATTGGGCGTGCCCTTGGTGCTGCCGAACCCGGCAATGTCGGAAACGCCGAGTCCGTGAGTGAGGGCGCGGGGGGTGGCGCTGGCGTTGGCGGATGCCCACTCTGTGACGATACAGACGCGCCGCTACCGCTGTTATTGTTATTGTTTCCGCCTCCGCCGGTGCCACTGCTGACACCCGCAGCAGATGCGGACCACGCCGTGTTCCGCGCGGATTGCTTGCGGAAGTTCGGCGTAGGTCCTGTAGGTGCGTGCTGAGTGCGAGGTGGAGCTACTGCCTGCGGCCGGTGCGCTCGCGGTGTTCTGAGGGGTGGGAAACTCGCGCCACCCTCAGCCGCCTGCGCGACACGGTCCCATACTGCCCGCTGTGCCTGCCTCGGCCCTGCGGCGCGCCGGGCCGTCGCGGCGTTCAGCGTGCGCCCATCCGCGATACCTGCATAGTCCGTGCCGACGGTCGTCGGCATGAGATCCGGGAACTCGCGGCGGCGCTCGACCTTAAATCCGTTCCACGCGCTGAGCAGGGCCGTCTTCTTCTCCTCGTCCTCGAGAAAGTCGACGATGAGGTTCACGATCGACGCCGTTGCATCGAGGTCCCGGTCAAGGATGCTCCAGATGGTCGAGATGAGATCGCGCGCGCCAGACTGAGATGCTGTGTAGTCGCGCAAGGCGAGCTTGACGCCCGCGATGGCGTTGGTGGGATGTGGTGCGAGATTGCGTAGGCGCACGAATATTGCCGTGTATCGTCTGAAAAAATAAAGGTCGGATTCATCAGTGAGTCCTTGCAGCAGATAGAAGGGAGCGTACTCTCCAGTGACAGGGTCCATGGATGGCGGAGGGGGAGAAGGCGTCTGGTGTCGGCTTGGACCAGGCGAGTGGTCACTGGCATCTCCCTCCGTCGTCAAATGCGCGCCAAAGCGATTGCGGCGGCTATCCAAGCCCGAAATTGGCCGTGGGGCTAGTTGTGGCTGAGGGTCGCGCTGCTCCCGTTCCCGCCCCCCTCCACCGGTGCCACTTGGCCCTCCACCACGGCGCCTGTTGGGGCCTGAAGAGGCATCTTGGAATTCAAAGGCAGCATCGACGCGACGGGCGTCCTTTTTATCGCGCGTAGACATCTCAGCACCATGCTCTTCCACCATGTGGGCTTGAAGATCAATCCGAGAACCAAACACAACGAATTTGTTGGCTTGGCAACTAGGGTTGGGACATAGGTGGTGCGCCTGCTCAAAGTGCTGCTCCTGAAGATGAGGACGATCAGATGCTGGTAATTAACGAAGGGAAGAGCCCGACTAACCAACGCCTCATAATTTTGGAAGCTTTGGAGCCACCTATGTCAACAATGCAGGGAGGTTCAAAATTTAGGCTTACTATTTGTCCCTAATCTCGTTTCGCTTGCATATAAAGCATTCTTCGTGCGTGTGTCGCATGTGGGTGTATAGTTCATCTTCACTAAACAAGCATTCGCGGCAGAACTCGCAGAGAGGATGTACGCCACCCTCGACCTGATCCTTGGGCGCACTCTTTTGCTGTCGGCGCTGCATAGAGGGAAGATGGGTGGAGAGTTGAGTGGACGTGTATAACGCATGCTCGTGAGGAAAGACTTTCTTGTGGCGGATGCACACGTCACTGATACATTTGTTCAATCCACTGCGGAGGAAGGATGCAAGTGTTCCGCACCACATGAGTTTCCCATGATTACCACGAGCGTGCAATTTAAGATCGTTCCATCCCGTAGAGATGTAGTCACAGGAGGAATCGGGACAATTGAAGCGCAACAGAAGCAGAGACTCTTGCATCATTTCCCGAGTCTCGAACGATATCCCCAGCTTCTCATCTTCGAACGGGATGTCATCTGGAGTATACGACGCGAAGAGTGTGTCAGGGGAAACAGTGAAGATGACTGTCGGTTGTGGTTCCTTGCGTCCGTTGATTAAAGATAACTACACGACTTGGATGGACGTTACGCGCACCTTGCAGAATGTGCAGTCCAACTTCTTGTACAACGCCCGCAGGCGCAATGCACATATATGGCATGTACGATGGTTGCACACCGAGACCGCATAATACTTGACGGGTTCGGCGCAGATCCAGCAAAGGTCCTGGCTGTCATCGTCCTGTGCCTCTGTCTGGGAAGTGGAGACATCGGCGGCGGCAGCGGTATCAGCGTCCACCTTCACCCCATCCGTCGTCTGTGCGTTTGAATCTGGCGTAGAGTCGGTCGCCGCAGCGCCCCTGGTCTTTGCGCCACCCCTCCCACCTCTACTTGGGCCTCTACCACGGGGGCGTCTGCGCCCGCGGTCGGGACTGGTAGCTTGCCTGGACTGGCTCTGAGTTTGAACGGATATATCGGCCATTATTTCTGCTGTAATAAATCTGTTCTGCAGTGTTGAATACTTGAGTACTATTGCGGATAGCTTATCTGTTACGACAAGGCCGCACTATACGAGACGAGGAAGTGACCTTGAGTTGTGACCGTGACTCCAGTGCAATTGAAGTCTGACCGATTTTCCCCACTACCACTGGCAGCCAAGCAACAGGTTCTGCTACTAAATGACTGGTGATGAGCAACGCCGAGCTCGAAATTGACGATGACCACCCGTTAGCCCTTGAACTCTCAAGTTTGCGCACTGCGGTTGCACGCTTCCAGGTAGGTGCAAGTCGACGTGCTTGCGCCCAACTCAGGTCTCCTCACCCACCTCCCTACAGCATGAAGCATACACATCCGCACTCAAACTGCAGCGGCACTCTCTCGAATCCGCCATGGCTATCGAGCGCGCTCAAGTACTCGAGTACGAGAACGCCGCCGCACGTGCAGAACTCGCCGCACTCCGTGCGCACCCCGATACAACGCCACACCCCGCCGAGCTGCAGCTCCCCGAACTCTCCCTCGCCCTGCGCAGTGCGAATGAAAAGCTCACTCTCGCAGAGAACGATCTCCACACACGCAGCTCGCAGCTCGCAGACGTACAGGGCGCCGCGGCGCGCGCTCATCACGCGGCGGAGAACGCTTTTGCGCTCGTTGCAGACGCGCGGGCACGCGAGGAGGACATTATGGCGCGCGAGCGAGCGCTGATTCTGAGACTGCGCGTGGTTGAGGAGGAAGGCAAGATGATGGATCGCGCGGTGCGGGAATACGCGGACCTCGTGCGAGGCCTCGAGCGTCGTCAGGGCCTGCCTTCTTCGCCGCCTCCTAGCGGTACGGGTGCATTTAACAGAAAGTCGGCAGAACATGGCGATGTCGGACCCATTGAGGCTCTGCAAGAAGAGAAGGCGGGACTGCGCAAGCTGGCTGAAGAGTTTATGGGCGAGAACGAGGCGCTGAGGGATGAGATTGGTAAACTGCAAGCCGAGCTTGAGGGAACACGCGCCGAACTGGAAGGGGAGCGGAAAGCTGCTGAAGAGGAGCGCGCGCAGCTGTCCCATGCGCTCACCGAGCTCCAACTCCTTAAGCACGACGATAACGCGGCCGCCAAAATGGTTTCCCGTTACATGTACGTCCTTGCCCCCTTTTTTTCGCTCCCGTATCCCTTTCCCGAACATGCCTCTACAGGAAGTTCTCCCAGGTTACAACGGACACGCTACAAAAGTCTCTTGAATCACTCAAAGCGCGCCATGCAGCAACGACGGCTACGCTGCACATGCGGGCCGCGTCCGCGCAGACCGCGTTCGCCTCCGAGCAGCGCCAGTCTGCACGCTTGCGCAACGTACTGGAAGAGGCAACGGAGGAGCTCGCACGCGAGGCGTACGGCCGGCGGCGTGAGATCGCACTGCGGCTCGCCGTTGTTGGACGGGAGGACCAGCTCCTGGAGGCGCTCCGGCGGTGGGTGCGCCGCACGCAAGAGACGCGTGCGAGGGAGGACGTGCCGGTGGAACAGCGGCTTGACTCTATCGTCAGCAACGCAGGGGACCTCCTCGCCCTCGTCGATGGCGCGGCCCCTCGTGAAGCCGATACGCAGGGCACCGGCACGACCACCGGGAGTGTGGCGCGGATTGTCGCCGCGGAGGACACAGTAAGCGCGCTTGTGGAGGAGCTGCAGATGGAGACGGAGAGGAGGATGAAGCTTGAGCGGGTGCTGGGCTACGCCGAGGTGGACGAAGAGGGTCGAATTATCCCGCCACCGGTTCATGAACCTCCTACTCCACCTCCCAAGGCCGAACCTATTAACGCTGCGACTGAAGTCATTCCAGAAGTGGTGAAGGTGGACGCTGCGACCTCGCCAATTTGTTCTCCTTCACCGAAGGCACCCGTCCAAGCTTTAGAGGCCTCACTAGAAGATACCGGGTCGCTGGCTATACTACCAGCCGATTTCCCTGTTGTTTTACCACCGATACAGCTCACACCTCTTGAGCCCGAGCCAACAGCGATCATAACTTTACATCAGCCTGCACCGCGTTCGGCCGTGGGTTCTCCAGCATTTTTATCACCATGTCCATCACCATCGCCACCGATACCCACTCAAGAAAATACCTACGCCACCACCAGTCCCGGTTCTCTTGCATTGCAGGATAGCACTTTAGCATCTACTAATGGATTTGATACCACAAAGTCACCATCCACGCCAGCCAGCTCTATCTCACAATTATCCTCCAAACGTTGCTCACCACCCCTTCTTGCGGGGCTCGGAGGTACCAAAACACGCTATGACGAGCTGCAGCGTGCCTTCCGCGACTGTCACTTGGCACTCCGCGAGCTAGGCCAGACACTTCAAGCTCTTCCCACTACTTCTTCCCTGCCGACGTCTGCTCTGCAGATCATCTTCGCTCGTCTCGACGACTTTAACGAGGATGCGCGGGTCGAGCTCGAGATACGCATCGCAGACGAAGAGCGTATTGCACGTGGGTACGCGACGCTGCTCGCTGTGCCAGGCGCGATCACAAGCGAGGCGGAAGCGCAAGACGTCGAGCGTGCCGTGCGCGCCTTCGTTGACGGGAGCGATGCGGCGGTTGCACGCGCACTAAACCAGTTTTCTCGCAAGCGGGACGACCTAGAGCACGACATTGCGGCGCTCAAACTCGCCGTGCATGAGGGCCCACAGCCACAACTACAGCCAGAGTCCCAGTCCCAGTCCCAGGCACAGTCCCGCCCTACCTCGCCAGCGTCCGGGTTGACGGCCAACGCTTCCTGGACGTCGCTCGCGGCGGGCTTGTTCACAGGCGGGTCGTCGCGCCCCGCGAGTCCATCCCCGACGTTTGGCTCTGTAGTCACCTCTCTCCGCGGACGGCGCGTAGTTTCAAGTTCGTCAGACGGCGGCCACGGCGGTTCTGGGCCGCTCGCTGCTCTGCAACGGCAATTCCGGATACCGATGCCGGACCTTCATCACCACCAGGCACCACCGTCTCCGTCGCCTGTACTTCCTGGGCCCAGGGCGCGGACAACATCTGGTATGTACATGCTCGGTCTTGGTATGCGAGGCGGTGTTATTCCTGGAAAGAAGCCGACTGGGCTTGGGAGGAGCGTGCACGGAGTCGAGGACGTCGTGACTGATTCCGACGACGTCGAATAACTGTATTAGTAAGAGAGCCAAGCTGGGACAAATAAATTGGGGGACTCGAGTAATTTTGCCGATGACTTCTGTGACTTTACTCCTCTGCAGGGGACTTCACACCATCTACTAACGTGCACCGTCCGTTTTCAAGTTTTCTTTAATGTGAGTAAATTAGAGAAAAACAAGAAAATTTTTCCATGTTCTAGGCGCTGGCTTGCTCATCACAACTTGGCTTGTGTCGCACACGCTGCCTTGCTTTACACAGATCTCTTTTTGATATCCTCTTTATCATCTGACGACGACATTCCTTCGGCTTTGTATGCGGTATCTTCGTACTCTATCTTCTTCAATCTTGACTAATTTTTATTTATTTCGCAGCGTAGCATCGAGCTGGGCTGGTACACATGCCGGGCCCACAATCGCCTTACCCACATCCTGGACCATCTTCATATTATCACCCGCCCCCACCACACATGCCTCACTACAGCTACACAAATGTGCCTGCACCTTACCCGTATCAATACCCGCCTCCACCTATGAATGGCCATTCACCCGCACCGCCTTCGCCTCGTGTTTCTGGCCGTGCTGGATACCATGGTGCACCCCGTGGCGGACCTGGCCCCAACTTTGGCCAAAATTATTTACATCATCCTCACCCTCACCCTCACCACCCACCGCCATCACATGCTTCGTACATTCCTCACGTTCCCATGCATTCTCCACAACCTTCGCCCACTAATGCCTATCAACATCACCAAAAGTATCCCCCTCAAGCACAACAAGCTCCGTATTCTTCGCCATATCCTCCTCCTGCTCCTCAGCCTAATGCAACCTATCAGCAGAGTTGGACTTTTCAGCAGCCGATATCCCCGTTACCAAAACAACTGTCCATGCCGCCCCCTCCCGCCCTGTCACCCATAGCATCCTCCCCAAAAGCTCCTATGATTCTAGACGGTCCACTAGACCCAGAACTGACCGACGAATCCCCTGGATCCTCTGACAGACCTCAAGATCCCTCCCCGGAACCTGCTGCAGAGGAGTCCACGTCAGCATCCCCTTCATCTCCACCCGTCTGTCCGCCATCATGTTCGTCTTCCCGTTCCAGCCAAGCTTCACAGTCGTTGCCTTCCACGCCTCAAGTATCTACGCCTCCCGGGCTTGTACCTGCGCCTACAAAGTCGCAGACCTCATCATCTCATCCAAAACCACAGCTCGGTGGCTGGGCCATCTGGTCTCGTCGTCCAACAGATCCATCCCTTGCGCCTGGTATTATCATCTCTCCCCATTCCCGCCCGCCGCCAGATGTTATAGAGAAGGCTCTGCGACTTCCCACTCCCCCCGAATCTCCGAAACCCGTGCCCGCTAACCTTGTTACGTCCAGTGTCGCCATCGTTTCTGGTTCTTTATCTATCCAAGCTCAGCCAGAAGAACCACCGAAGCCGACTTTGGATTCCGCAGAATCTCCTCCCAATGACTTACCTGAGCCTGAGACTGTGTCTTCCTCCGGGACAGACATTTCAACCGTGTCCGACACCCCGCCAGTCCCTGTCTCTCCACTGTCTTCGAGTACGTCTGTGTCCGCCGCCGGTACTGCCCCCTGTCAGACCAAACTGGGTCCTGAGGCCAGTGAAGCCACGACGAGTGCCGCAGCTCTCGCCAATTCTGATGAAACTCCTTCCGTGGAAGTTTCCGACTCTGTTGCGGTGACTCCTTCTCCCTCTGCAGATACTTCCACGCCGACCCCTCCCGCTGCGTCCACCTCTACTGCGCCGGCACCGGCATCTGCGCCACCGGTTCTCAAGAAGTCTTGGGCATCTTTACTTCGTCCAGCCTCAGGTGATGCCTCTACCCCAAAGTCATCTCTTCCTACTTCTTCCGTCGTCGGTTTTTCCATCCCGGCCTCTCCACCACCTGCACGTGTCCCCCCTGTGCGTCGCGCTGAGCTCTTAGCTCTCCTCAGTGGCACCACTCCCTCTCGGTATTCGGCTCTGCCGCGCTTGCGCGCGCGGGGTATCGTGAACAGTGGGAACATGTGCTTTGCGAATGCAGTTTTGCAGTTACTCGTTTATTCCCCTCCGTTCTGGAGGCTGTTCAAGGAACTGGGCCGCCTGATGGGTCAGCGCGAGGGAGAAGGCCAAGATAGTGGCAACGATGCAACTCCGCTGGTGGACGCGACCGTGAAACTATTGGAGGACTTCGTGTATGAAGAGAAGAAGCCTTTGCCGACGCAGCAGCAGCAAGGGTCACGGAGTAAGGCTAGGGAGGAAGAAGAGAAGAAAGAGGAGGGTGTGGATTCGTTCATGCCGACGTATGTGTATGATGCCATGAAGGAGAAGAAGCGATTCGATAACATGCGGGTATGTTCTCATGTCCCTTTATGTCCCTCTGTTCTAATCATGTCGGAAACGTGTACAGGGTGGCCATCAAGAAGATGCGGAGGAATTCTTAGGCTTCTACCTTGATACCCTTGAGGAAGAGTTGCTTACGCTGCTCTCTTCGATCAGCCCAACCAAGCCCGCTTCTACTGTTTCCGACAAGGGTGAGGAACGTGAGGAGGGGCTTCAGTCAGGCCAAGGTTGGACTGAGGTCGGCAAGCGTAACAAGATGGTGCTCACGCGCGCGGTGTGTTACTTATCCGCCTCTCTGCACTAAGTTTGGTATGCTGACCCCCGGATGACACGTGGATGGCACGCACAGGTCAAGTCGGTCGACTCGCCGATCACGCGCATATTCGGTGGCAAGTTCCGATCCACACTACGCGCGCCACATCAACGCGACTCCGTCGTCGTCGAAGACTGGCGGTCCCTCCAACTCGACATCCAGGTATGTTGTCTCTCCCCGGGTTCCTCCTTTGTTTAGAACTAATCACATCACAATTTTTTTTGCTACAGCGTGACTCGGTACATACCATCCAGGAAGCGCTCTCGTACATCTCGCACCCTCAACCCGTGGAAGTTGGCCCTTCCGGTTCGAGCGAAGCGAGCCAACAAGTCCACATCGAAGCGCTACCGCCCGTTCTCGTGCTGCATCTCAAGCGCTTCCTCTACGACACGACCGCACGCGGCGTAGTCAAGATCGGCAAGCCTGTGCAGTTCTCCCCAGAGCTCGAGATCCCATTCGGTACGCCGTATCTCCCCTCGTGGTTCGTCTGAGAGACGGAGAAGGCTGACGTTCTGTGTAGACATCATGGCGCCGGCCTGCCGGCGCCCCGCTCACTATACCCTCTACGGCGTGCTCTACCACCACGGCGTGTCCGCTGGCGGGGGGCACTACACCCTCGATGTGCTTCACCCGAACCCCCGTGGTGGTACCAGCAGCGGTGGGGTTGCTGGGAGTAATAGCGGTGGCGGCGGTGAAGCGTGGCTGCACATTGACGACGAGACGGTGAGCGCGGTGCAGCACGAAGACGTATTCGGACACGGTAACGGTAAGGAACGCAGCGATGATCGCTGTGCCTATCTACTCTTTTATCGACGCACTGCTCTCCCACGGACATAATGACCTTACTCTTTTTCTTGACGGTTTTTTTTTGTTGTTTTTTCCACGCCCTTCTTTTTCCACCTCCAATTTTTTTTTGCTGTATCTCTTAGCGCATTTTTGAGTTTGGGTAGAATGCATATGAGTAGTGGGCTGTATCCTCTCCATCATCATCGAATCGACCACTAAGTTTTACCAGTACGATATATGGTTCGCGCTGCTCCTGCTACTTACTGGCAACGGGACGACAGCGCTTTTAATATTCTGAGTGGGAGGCGATTTGAGAGTATATTAAGTTTATCTAAATAGACATATCATTGACAGACTGACACGGGGAACAACGAATGAGTCCACAGAGTGCATAGATATTTTGTTTAAGAGTTATTGCTGCCGTTTGCCTCGTCGCACTCAATGGAGTTCGTAAATGTTCCAGGACTAGTGAACAAGATCAACAAACGGAACTACCCGAGCCCGGCATTAAAAACCAAAACGCACCTTTCTCCAACCCAGTCCCCAATGTTCATTGACGGGGCCGTCGATGCCCCACGCGACACCACGGAACCACCAAAAGTTGGCGACGATCGCGAACGCGACGACTGCGAAGAGGGTGGTCTTGGTGCGCTCCGAGAGGAACCGAGCCGTGAAGACGAAGTGGTCGAGCACGTGCGCGGCCATCAGAACGGCAAAGTAGAGCGTCGGGAGCTAAGTTATCGATGAGTGGGGGGTGGTCAGGAGAAGGTGGGAGCACACGCACGTAGTGATGTACATAAGTCACGCGACCCATGATTAGGAAGGGGACTTATTGGCGATTACGAGGACCGCATCAGCTTCACCGGGCTGGGGCGGAACGAAATGCTCACAATAATG
>WNGR01007483.1_pt1 | contig 12275 bp, 9 predicted proteins | sample 5407581 | NCBI WGS metagenome assembly WNGR01 (sample SAMN13153383, study PRJNA577476) | soil metagenome | isolation source: 80 cm soil or saprolite under Garry oak tree replicate 2 | place: USA:California | collected 2016-06-15
TGGTATGTGGTACTGTACTGGCTACTTAGGTCATCCGTTCAAAAACAAGTCTTTCGAAACGGAGAAAAATCTCCTTCTCTGCTTGTCAACTCAGTCGGGTCGGTGTACAATCAGCAGTCGTCAACAGCATGCTCATGCTCGAACGATGATACTCATACGTGATGGAGAAACTTCTTGTATGGCTGGTATTGTGACCAATCTCCGGCAGCTGAAGAACGGCTGCTGGGATGCGCTCTCCTCTCGATTAACTCGTTGGACCAAATCGCTCGGGACCTCCTTGCCGCTTGGAACCCTGACCGACCTAGGTAGAAGCAAGTCAGAGTTGATCGCCGAAAATGCCCTCTTGCGAAAGCCTCTCATCATTCTCAAAAGGCAGGTGAAACGACCCGCCTGCACGAAAACGGATAGGGTTCTCCTCGTCCTGCTGGCCAGGCTGGTTCGAACCTGGCAGCAGGCCCTCGTGATCGTTCAACCAGATACCTTGCTCCGAGGGCCGCGGGAGCTCTTCCGCCTGTATTGGAAGCGGAAGTCCAAAACTCAAGTTCATAAGCCCAAGGTCGCAGTGGATACCATCGCCTTGATCAAGCAGATGGCCAGGGACAATCGGCTCTGGGGAGCTGAACGCATCCGAGGGGAACTGCTGAAACTGGGCATCCGTGTCTGTAAGCGCACCATCCAGAAGTACATGAGGACGGTTCGCACCCACCAGTCACGAGGACAGAGGTGGGCCACCGATCTCGAGCAACCATGCCTCACAGATCTGGGCATGTGACTTCTTGCAGGTGACTGACCTGTTCTTTCGGCCGCTCTTTGCCTTCTTCATCGTAGAACTGAAGTCGCGACGGGTGATCCATGTCGGGGTCACTCGATCGCCGACCGATTCTTGGGTGGCGCGTACCGCTTCGGTTGCTTTGCTCGGGTAGCGAAAACGAGCACGATCAAGATCCTCAAAACGCCGGTTCATGCCCCACGAGCCAATGCTGTCTGTGAACGCTTCCCCAGAAGTGTGCGGCAGGAATGCCTGGACCACCTCTTCATCTTCGACGAGAAGCAGCTCCAGCGCGTGGTCAATGGCTATGTCGCCTACTTCAATCAGGCACGACCCCATCAAGGGATCCTGCAACAGATCCCACAACAGCGCAGATTGGTTCCTTGCGCTCAGGATGCAGGCAACAAGGTGATCACTGTTCCAGTCATGGGTGGACTCCATCATGACTATCGATGGGCAGCCTGAAACGGGACCACGTATGCGTGAGGACAGCTGCTGAACGAGGTCATCCAGCTCGTCGCGTCGTGTCTGAAAAGGTCTGTGGCAGACCTCTCATGCGGCTTGTGCATGCCTTCCCTGATGGTCTGCTGCCCAGATCTCCGTTTTTCTCTTGTGGATGAGAACTATTACCCTCCTCCATCGGTGGCTGAGTATTACCTGACCACGAAAAAGAGGCGGGCGGTGAAAGCCCAAGGGGCCTCTTTCTCGAACGGATGATCCAAGTAGCCAATACAGGGAATAAGAACGTGCTCTCGTCTTGTTGATATGTTTAAAATAACGATATATCGTTATTTTACGAGGAACATAGGACAAGGGAACCACAAGCTGGCCGTTCTCTCGTGAGAGTGCATCATCTGCACCTGCAGAGGCGCGTTACCCGTTCCCTTTGAGAAAGAAGTGAAAGCATAATGCTAGATATAGAGAGAAATGAAAAGGATGCGCAGGCGCTCGATGCCTATTCACAGTCGGTCATGACGGCAGCGGAACGCGTTGGGCCTGCGGTCGTGCGTATAGACCTGGAGCATGAGGGGCGGCGCTCTGGCCCATACACTATGCCTCGGCAGTATGGCGGTGTGGGCTCGGGTTTTATCTTTGCCTCAGATGGACAGATTCTGACCAATGCCCACGTAGTTGCCAATGCACGGCGGGTGAAGGTGACGCTGGCGGATGGGCGGGCGTTTGACGCCAGTCTAGTTGGCAGTGAGCCAGACGTCGATATCGCTCTGCTGCGGATTGGTGCCGATCACTTGCCCGTGGCAGAATTGGGACGCGGACCTCTGCGAGTCGGGCAATTGGTCATTGCCGTCGGCAATCCGTATGGCTTGAACTGGACGGTGACGGCCGGCGTCGTCAGTGCGCTTGGTCGGACGCTGCAAGCACCGGGCACATGGAAAATGACGGACCTCATCCAGACCGATACCTCGATCAACCCTGGCAACTCTGGTGGTCCCCTGGTCGATAGCAGCGGGCGCGTAGTGGGGATCACGACAGCGATGATGCCAATGGCACAAGGACTGGGATTCTCGATCCCCTTGGAGACGATCAAGTCGGCTCTGGCTCGCATGTACCAGAGACGCGAGGCGCCATCGGCAGGGATCTCACTGGGTGTGGGTGGGATGCGCGTGCCACTCGACCCGGCCTTGCGACAACGGCTACATCTCACACAAGAATTCGGCATGGAACTGCTGGAGATTCGCTCCGGTGGGCCAGCAGCTCATGCTGAACTCAAGCGGTTGGATATCGTGATTGCGGCTGAGGGCGAGCCGGTGACCGAACCGGCAGATTTACAACGGGTGGTGCGCCGCCACCAGGCAGGAGATACCCTGACGCTGAATTTCTTGAGAGGCGGGACGCTGCGTCAGGTCACCGTGGTGCTCTAAGCCAGCTCATCTCTATCGAGCCAGATCGCTGCACGGACCAGATTAATCACAGCGGCAATCCCAAGATGTTGTAAATGCGTTTTTGCCAGGCCGATATAACGAGAGCGGCGCATACAAGGCCTGCGCTCCTAAAGAAATTGTCGCTTCGATCCCCTCCCGCAGTGCGTACTCTTTTGCAAAGGTGGGCGTCTGTTGCCGACGATGGACAGCTTGCAGCGCTTCATACGGACACGCTTACAAGTCTCATAGATGCTCTCGAGACTATTCAGGGCTTCACAAAAGTCGGAGATGAAACCGAGGCACTGTGCAAAGGGCACATTCTCACCGTCGGCCTCTGGAAGAAGACTGTGCGTAACCCTTACCGAATATATCTTCGAGAGTATGTACCATAACTATGTGGAGAGTGACGACCGCTTTGCTGTTGCACCTCCCCAAAGACCATGAGAAAAACCGAAGGGAAAAGATCTTCTCTTTCAAGGGAGAGTGTTCCCTGGTAGATTTTGCGAAGCCCTGATTGACCAATATGCACAGTTGAACCTATGTTAGACCAATTGAAAGCTCCGTTCTACAACCTACCCGCACAACTTACCCCACTGATTGGACGCGATCACGAACTCCAGGCAGTGTGTTCACTTTTGCGACACCCGCAGATGCGCCTGGTCACCCTCACCGGTCCAGGGGGTGTCGGCAAAACACGCCTGAGCTTACAGGTGGCAACTGACCTGCTCGATGACTTTCCTGACGGCGTCTGCTTCGTCCAGCTGGCCCCCCTTCGCGATCCTGATCTGGTGGCCCCGACGCTTGCCCAGGCACTCGGACTGCAAGAGACCGGCGAACAAGCAGTGCGCGACCTCATGCACGCGTCGCTGCACGACAAGCAACTGCTGCTGCTGCTCGACAACTTCGAGCAAGTGCTGGACGCGGTGCCCTGGCTGGCGGATCTGCTGGCCGCCTGTCCCTCCCTCAAGGTTCTGGTGACCAGCCGTGCGGTGCTCCATATGCGTGGGGAACACGAGTTTCCCGTCTCACCATTAGCGCTGCCCGATTTCACCCACCTGCCCGAGAGCGCAGCTCTTTCGCAGTATGCGGCAGTGGCCCTCTTCCTGGAGCGCGCCAGGGCCGTCAAACCCGACTTTGCGCTCACTCCTACCAATAGCCGCGCCATTGCGGAGATCTGTATTCGCCTGGACGGATTGCCGCTCGCTCTTGAACTGGCAGCGGCACGTAGCAAACTGCTGCCCCCACAAGCGCTCCTGGCGCGCTTGCGACATCGCTTGCAGGTGTTGACGAGTGCGGCACAGGATGTTCCTCTCCGCCAGCAAACCCTACGCAACACGCTTGCATGGAGCTACGATCTCTTGGATGCTCAGGAGCAACGGCTCTTCCGACGGCTCTCCGTCTTTGTGGGTGGCTACACCTTGGAAGCGGTGGAGGGTCTCTACACAGCACTCGGTGAGCAGCCAGTCGATGTGTTGGATGGCGTGGCCTTACTTATGGATAAGAGTTTGCTGCAACAAGCAGGGCAGGAGGCGGAGACAACGCGCCTGGTGATGCTCGAGACGATCCAGGAGTATGGGCTGGAGGTTTTGGCCACCAGCGGAGAGATGGAGCGCACCCGTCAGGCACATGCTGAATATTACCTGGCACTAGCCGAACGAGCGGAGCTCGAACGTGGCGGACCTGAGCAGGCTGCATGGTTGAAACAGTTAGAGCAAGAGCATGAGAACCTGCGTGCAGCGCTCTCGTGGTCCTTAGAGCCAGCAGCAGATGAGGAGGGTAGGCTGCACCGAGAGATCGCCTTGCGGTTGACTGGTGCACTGTGGATGTTCTGGTGGGTACATGGTTACTTGAGTGAAGGGCGAACGTTCCTGGAACGGGCACTGACAACAAGTGAGGGAGTACCGGCGCCTATCCAAGCAAAGGCCCTCTTCACTGCCGCACACCTGGCCTTCGTTCAGAGCGACTATGAGCGTGCAGAGGCGCTGTGTGAGGAGAGTTTGGCGCTGTACCGGGAACTCGGAGATCAACGAGGCATTGCGTTCTCCCTCGGTACACTGGGGAACATCGCCTGGGTGAGAAGCGATCCAGCAACGGCTCGCTCCCTGCTCGAGGAAGCGTTAGCGCTCTTTAGGGAGGTGGACGACCAGGAGTATGCCGCCTACTCGCTCTTCTCCCTGGGACTTGTGGCCAGCAGTCGGGGGGAGTATACCAGGGCTTGTGCTCTGTACGAGGAGAGCGTGGCAATACACCGACAGCTCAGAAACAAGAGGGGCACTGCCCTCTCGCTCTCGCAATTGGCCCAGGCGCTCTTTGATTCGCAAGCTGACCAGGCGAGCGTCCGTTCCCTTGTGGAGGAATGCCTCGTACTCTCCAAGGAGGTGGGATTCAAGGAGGGCATCGCGGCAGCCCAGTGCCTCTTGGGTCAGTTGGCTCTTGGCCAGGGGGATCTTGCCACGGCACACAACGAGGTGGAGGAGAGTGTGGTGCTTTACAAAGAAATGGGGCACCGGCATGGTACCGCTGAATCTCTCTCGGCTTTCGGAAAGGTGCTCGCAGCCGAAGGCGACTATCCAGCAGCCCAAGCGCTCTACGAAGAGAGCCTGGCGCTCTTGGGTGAGTTGGGCGAGCGGTGGATGATCGCCAGAGGTCTGGTTGGATTAGGTGAAGTCGTGGCAGCAGGGTACAAGCTGGCCTGGGCTGCACAGCTCTGGGGAGCAGCCGATGCCCTACGCGATGCGCTTGGTATTCCTATTCCACCCGTTGAGTTCACTGAGTACGAACGCTCGCTCTCGGCAACCCGCGTTCATCTAGGAGAACGCGCCTTCGCTGCCACCTGGGCCCAGGGACGCGCCATGACCCCCCAGCAGGCACTGGCCGCACAGGGGCACAAACCCACCCCAACTCCCAGCGCGACCCCATCACCGCAGGCCTATCCGGCGGGGCTGACGGCACGGGAAGTGGAGGTACTGCGCCTGCTGGCAGGGGGCTTGACCGATCAGCAGATCGCCGACAAGCTGGTGCTCAGTCCGCGCACCGTGCATGCCCATATCAGTTCCATCTATAGCAAACTGGCCGTGACCTCACGTAGTGCGGCCACCCGCTATGCCATCGAGCACCACCTCGCCTGATACGGGCGAATGAGTTGCCCCAGACTTCACGAGACAAATGAGTGATGGCTATAACATGCCGTCCACCAACTGAATCCCAGAATTGCTACTGCTAGCAAATACATGACCGTCTCGATTCCTAGTGTATCTGCAATCACGCCAGCAAAGAGCAAGACGGGAATAGAGCCAGCATTATACAACATTGCCTGAAAGGAAAACACACGTCCCCGCTCCTCCTCGGGCGCTTGCTCCTGCATCAGCGTCTGCGCTGGAATATTCATCATATCAAGCGTTATGCCTATGATGAACATGATCGCACTCACCAACAAGAGGAGCCCTGAAACAGGGAGAGTGAACCGCGACCAGATGAAGCGACCGAGCGGGATGAGTAACAACCCAACAGCAGTGCTGAGGCTACCTAGAGCGATGGTGCGGCTCTTGCCCAATCGCCTTGTCAGCAAAGGCATAAGCAGTCCACCAAGCACCAAACCGATACCGGCAGGCGCGAAAATGAGGGGTAGATCCTGGATAGGCAGACGCAAGACATTGACGACAAACGGTCCTGTTAGCTCACCGATAGCCAAGAGTAAAATGCTGACGAACGAGACTTGGAGTAAAGCGAGCAGCAACGAGTGATTCTTGCGCATGTACGCCCAGGTCTCTCTCACGTCGTGCCAGATGATCTTCCACGTCTGCTTTCCAAGCGATCTGCGCAACTCCGACCCCGCGCTCGACTTCTGCCGAAAAGCATGTGCGGGAATCGCCAGGATAAGCAGCGTACAGATACTATAGACAAGGGCAACAACGGCAAAGAGCATGTCAAAGGATTGGACCTGCACGCGTATAAAGCCGAGTGAAAGGCGAAAAGGAGGCAGGAGTGCCGTTATGAGCCCACCAATGAGCAAAAAACCGAGGACTTGTGCGATAGTGAGCGTGATGCTAAACAGGGAGAGCGCAGGCCCTAGATCATTCTTGCCTACGAGCAAAGGGATGGCTGACGCCTCAGCCCGTGTGAAGAATTGCGTCACTAGCGAGATCACAAACGTCAGGAAGAAGAGCGCAATGACTGTCCGCGGGTTCCAGAGGAGAGCGAATACGATAAGACCGCTGGCCGCAGCACGCAGGAGGTTGCTAACCCAGAGCACCAGTCGCTTGTCCAGGTAATCGATATAGACTCCCGCAAGCAAGCTAAACGGCACAGCGGGAAGCGTAAACGAGACGATGGCAACACCGATCAATACCGTGGAGTGGGTGACCGCCGTCACAAAGGCAATGACGCCATAGTTTGCCGCGTTAAAGGCGATCTGTGAAAGCAGTTGTGCTAGCCAGAGCAATACAAATGAGCGACCCAGACCAGACCGAAGATGATACGGGCGATGCCGACCCCGCGCTCTCGCCAGTTCATCGATAGAGAACGACTTGAGGAAACAGAGGTTCGGGGCAAAGGTGACGTTATTGGATTGTTTATCATAAAAGTTACTCCGTAAATCTACATCAAATTGGTACGAGTATCACATATTCATTCATATTGCTGAATAAAGCCTTCTATGCTCAGCCGCAAGTGATAGGTAAGGAATCACTATGATTTGAGGCTCATTAATGACGCGTATGCTCCTGCTTTCGGAGACAGAATCACCCGTCTGCATCGGCGAAGGAATATTCAGTAGCATACTAGCCAGTTTGGGCATGCTTTTAGCCGAATATCTGGGGCTTCTATCGAATGAAGCTATATAGTATCGTTCTTTCACCACTAGATTCGCAGTGGGTTACAGTATCTCGTTGGAAGCTCCGGAAGCTGAAAACAAGTTGGCAGCATAATCTAAGTTGTTGAATCGCGGTGACAAGGGCAAACCATGCGGTCTTCAAGCAAGACTAGGTAATTCTGTCTAGATGGTTCCAGGAGCAAGAAGTGCGAGAAATACATGATACTGACGATGTGTTCTGCTTCCTTCTCAGCTATATCTATTGTTGGGCATCTCGCCGTAGGATACTTGACGCGGAAGGCCCACGGATTACGTACATCCGTTGTTCACAGACATGAGTCATCCCGAACTTTTGAAATAAAGGTTTGAGACGGCTCATGCTAGATAGGCTCAACCACGATCAGAAGAAGATCGTGGAATGCAACGCGCAACAGGCGCAGAAAGAAGAAATCATGACGCAAAACGCGCAACAGCCGAAACATGCTACCAGCCGCCGTTCCTTTTTGCGTAAGGGACTCGCGGTCGGAGGAGCAGGAATCATCGGCGCAGGAGCCGGAGCCATCGGTACCGAGCTGTTGGCCGGTGGGATATCGTTACCGGCCTTCGCCGAAGCAGGAAGCGGCAGTCTCACCCAGGGAGACGTGGCCATTCTCCGGTTCCTGGCTGCGGTCGAAATCATCGAAAGTGACCTGTGGCAACAATACAACGAACTGGGAGGCATCCAGGACAGCGAAGTCCCAGGGGGAAGCGGCAGTGCCCCCTACATCGCTGGCCTTCTCGTGCTGGATGGGGATATGTCCCAGTATATCCATGACAATACCGAGGATGAGTTCAGCCATATGAACTTCCTCAACGCCTACCTGGCCTCTAAGGGTGCCAAGCCCGTCAATCTGGATACGTTTCGCACGTTACCGAGCAGTAAAGCGACCGGTGCTCAGCAAATCGGACGGCTCACCAACCTCATGCAGCTCACGGTAGACACCAGCTGGTGGACGCGCTACCGCAGCAGCACCAAGAACCCTGATTTCGGAGACACCTTCCCTCAAGCCATCCCAGGTTTGTTTGCCGGGCAGTTTCCAGCCATTCCCAGAAACGACGGTGACCTGTCCCCAAAGGACCACATCCAGGCGATCGCCAGCACAGCGGGCTTCCATTTTGGCTATATCGAGCAAGGCGGCTCCAGCCTCTACCCAACGCTGGCTCAAGGAGTCACCAGTCTGGAGGTGTTGCGCATCCTGCTCAGTATTGGCCCAGTCGAGACCTCGCACTTCCAGACGTGGCATGACAAGGCCGGCAACGCGCCACCTCTGACCGACCCTACCAATGGCCTGGTGTTTCCAGACCTCAATGCCGCTCCCTTTGGCGGGCAGACATTCCAGACCAACCTAATCATGCCCGAGCCCACCATCTTCCTCAGCCGCAAGTTCCCGGCGGTTTCGATCATTCGTCCGACCCAGATAGCGGGCAGTGGGGGTGCAGTGGCCACGATCAAGTCCTTCACAGCTGATGGGCTGTTCATCGGCCAACCGCCGGAGTTCTTTGCAGTTCTACACAACCTGGCAGAGCAAGCCGATGCGGCCCGGCGGGGGTAATACCGCGACAAGCGAGTGAGCCGCCCACGCACGGACGGCGGCACCTGGCACGTGGTCACACCCAACCTCTAGGGAGGAGATAGGCCAAAGGGGTGATTGTAATATGTGTGGCGAAACAGACGCTCAGTGAGCGAAGAGAAGCAAGAGGAGATGATGAGCATGGCACATAGATCTGCGGCACGTCCCCGTCCAGCAGTAGATGCGGCGCCGCGCATTCATGTCGTCCCGATGGACACCACCCGTGAGGGAGGAGGTATCACGGCCAGGCTTCAGAGTGCGACGCAGGAGATACTGGCGGTGACGTACTGGTTCGATCCTGCCCCCAATCCGGGGCCTTATCCTGTCACCGTCAGGTTTTCCGGGCGCCGCGTCGATGTGAAGGGGCGGCTCTCGCCTGGCGATCGGTTCGTCCAGGATGAGACGATCGAGGAGGTCGTCCCCGGGAGTGGTCCAATCTCACTTACGGCCCGTATCCGTGGCATCAATGCGGGCTCGTGGGCCGTGACAGCGCACATGCTGAGGTCTACTCACCCTGCACGTGGGCCGAGGGAGCAAGCTAACGAGACCCTTACGGCTGGTCCGCCAGGTCCAGCCGCTCGGTTGTGGCGCAAGTGGGCGCCGTCCGCGGGGTCGGTAGAACCCGTGAGCACCTGCCTGACCCCCTTCGCCCGGGTGCCGGGGATCCTTCCCGGCATCTGGGGAGCGTTAGTGATGCTGGGCATCGCTGTCACCTTTGCACTTCAGTCCCTAGTGATTGCCAGTGACCATCTTGCCGCCGGTCCCTGGTGGGTGGTCTCACTGGTCGCCATTGTGGTAGGAATCGTTGGTGCGAAGGTGTGGTTCATCGTCCTTCACCGGCGCGCGCACCGCATGGAGGGATGGTGCATCCAGGGGTTTATCGTTGGCGCCACCCTGGCGGCAGCGATCTTGCTTGTGGTGCTTGACATGCCGATCGGCGTCTTACTCGACATGACCGCGCCGGGTCTGCTCGTCGCAATAGCCGTGGGTAGGGTGGGATGCTTCTTCGCTGGTTGCTGTGGAGGGCCGCCGACTGCGTCCCGGTGGGGAGTCTGGTCATCCGATCAACGCGTGGGGGCGCGTCGTATTCCCACACAACTGCTGGAGTCGGCGCTCGCGGGGATACTGGGGCTCTTAGTGCTGGTGGCAGTGGTGGGTCATGGATCGGTGGGCGGGGCCTTCTTCATTGGCGGGCTGGCGGCCTATACCCTGGGGCGACAAGGTCTGCTGCATCTACGCGCTGAGCCGCGCAAGACGAGGCTGGGTGGGCTGGCAACTTCAGTCCTGGCAGCGCTTGTGCTCGTCGCAGTCGTCGTCTTGCTCGCTCTGTAACCGTCGAGTACGTCATAGCGTGCTGCATCTGTCGGCAGTCTTGTTCTACCTCAGGCTCGCCAACGGGTAGACGCTCAAGCCTAGAGGTGGTATATCTTCTCTTACTCATGAACTCTGCCTGGCTGGGTAAAGTTTGCTTACTCTGTTCAACGAAGAACAAGCTTTTTCTCAGGTTTCATCCAATTTCCCCCCGAAGTATAGAGACTAAATCAATTTGCAGAGTTGAAATTCTGCTCACAGTAGCGTATAGTAAATGAGGCAGCACTCGACTCGTGAGTAGCAATGTCCCTTTGAGAGTAACCTTCCGTCTATTGGACTTGTTTTACATCGGCTCCTTGGTTCACTTGTCAGTACGCTCCCTAGAGGAGGTGTGACCATGGTCGACCGGGTGGGACAGCAGCTTGGCAACTACCGGCTCATCCAGCTTTTAGGACAGGGGAACTGGGCTTCCGTCTACCTGGGGAAGCATATTCATCTGAACACCCAGGCTGCCATCAAAGTGCTCCATGAGCAGTTGGCACCTCATGATATGGCAGACTTTCTCAACGAAGCCCGCATCATTGCCCATTTACGGCATCCCCATATTATCCAGGTGCTGGACTTTGGCATCGAAGGCATGACTCCCTTTCTGGTGATGGACTATGCTCCGGGTGGCAACCTGCGCAAGCTTCACCCTAAAGGGGCGCAACTCCCACTCGACACTGTGGTTTCCTACGTCACACAGGTAGCCCAGGCCTTGCAGTATGCGCACCAGGAAAAGCTGATCCATCGCGACGTCAAACCGGAGAACATGCTGCTCGGACGCACCAACGAGGTCTTGCTCTCGGACTTTGGCATTGCCATCATAGTTCAGACTTCACGCTCCCAGCATCCCCAGGATGCAGCAGGATCCATTGCCTACATGGCCCCTGAACAGATCCAGGCGCATCCAAGTCCCGCCAGCGACCAGTACGCATTGGGCATTGTTGTCTACGAATGGCTGAGCGGAGATCGCCCTTTTCACGGGTCGCTTACCGAGATTGCCATCAAGCATGCGCTTACGCCTCCGCCATCGTTATGTGAGAAGGTTCCGACCATACCACCTGCTATTGAACACGTGGTGTTGTAGGCGCTTGCCAAGGACCCCAAGGAACGCTTTGCCAGCGTGCGGGCCTTCGCCAGCGCCCTGGAAGAGGCCGTCAAGGTAGAGTCATCTGGGCGCACACTCTTTCCGTTTGTCTCCGACCCCTCCGGTGAACATCCAGCCGAAGCTGAACTTAGATCGGACCAATTGCACGTCCGGTTCTACAACCTGCCTGCGCAGCTCACCTGGCTGATTGGACGTGCACACGAGCTCCAGGCGCTGTCTACCCTCCTCCGACAGCCAGAGGTCCGCCTGGTGACCCTCACAGGCACCGGTGGCGTCGGCAAAACGCGCCTGGGTCTGCAGGTGGCAACTGACCTGCTCGATGACTTCGCTGACGGCGTCTGCTTCGTTTCACTGGCTTCCATTAGCAATCCTGATCTGGTCACAGCTACCATCGCCCAAACGCTTGGGATCCAGGAAGCTGGAGAACAATCATTATCGGAACTTCTGCAGGCCTATTTACGAAGCAAGCGTCTGCTGCTGCTCCTCGACAACTTCGAGCAGATCGCGGAGGCGGCACCCAGGCTTGTGGACCTGCTGACCAGCTGCCCTGGGCTCAAGATCCTGGTGACCAGCCGTGCGGTTCTGCACCTCCGCGGTGAACACGAATTCCCCGTCCCGCCACTGGCGCTGCCCGACCTCACCCATCTTCCAGAGGGCGAAGCCCTCGCGCAGTATGCGGCAGTGGCGCTCTTCCTGGAGTGTGCACAGACCGCCAGGCCCGACTTGCAGTTAACTCCCGCCAACA
>WNGR01008256.1_pt1 | contig 12275 bp, 9 predicted proteins | sample 5407581 | NCBI WGS metagenome assembly WNGR01 (sample SAMN13153383, study PRJNA577476) | soil metagenome | isolation source: 80 cm soil or saprolite under Garry oak tree replicate 2 | place: USA:California | collected 2016-06-15
GCTAAAGAACTGGTACGCCAGTATACGATAGGAGGAAGATAGTATGGCAGAGCATCATGCTTCCGTTGCAGTTAACGCGCCTGTACAACAGGTCTATAGGCTTTTCACGCACTTTAATGATTTCCCAAAGTTTATGAGTTTTGTAAGAGAAGTTACCTATTATGATGATCAGCGCAGCCATTGGGTAGCTGAGATTCTTGGTCGCCATGAATGGGACGCCGTCAACGTGAACTGGATTGAAGATCGTCAGATCGGGTGGCGCTCGACGAATGGGCTGGAAAACAGCGGTAAAGTGACATTTTTAGGAACGGGTCCCAATCAGACGTTAGTTGATGTCTTTATTCACTACACTCCTCCTGCTGGTATCCTTGGTGAAATAGGCGAGAGACTGGGTGGCGACAGTCGATTTGAGACTGCGCTGCAGAACGATCTGAATCATTTTGCTCGCATGGTGGAACAGGCTCCACCAGGGGCACTTGACCCCATGTCGTCTCATTATTTGTTTCATAGTGATAGCGCTGTTACGCAGGGAACAACAACCGATCGCCAAAATGCCTCCATGGAGCGTGATCCTATGATGGACCAGCAAGCGATGACGGAGCGCCAGGCAAGAATAGAGCGCGAGGCGGCTACTAAACAGCAGTCAGCAGAAGAGCGGCAAAAGTCAAGTGAGCAGCAGGCAGAACTACAAAGCCAGGCAGCTATGGAACAGCGGACAGCGCTGGAACAGCAGGCAGCCAGAAATCAACACGAGGCTATGGAAGAGCAGGAGGGTCAGGCAGTTAGAGAACAAGCTGCTCTAGCCGATCAAGATCTCGTTCATGGCACTTTAGGGGGCCGCAATGCTTCGCTGCCCCATACACCTCTTGGAGATCGAGATGCCAGGGGAGAACGACATCCTCAGTATGAGCAGGGGCCTATGGTAAGTCGTGATCCCAGGTTGAATCAAAAAACAGAGCAACCTTTAAGTGAGACAGAAGTCGAATCTCCGTGGAGACGTTCCATTCAAGGTACCTCTCCTGAGCACGAGGAGGAAGCTCCGTAAAGGCAAATGCCGCTTCAGATGAATTGGCCCCCGAAGCTGGGCGAGGACAAGCCATCGCCTCTACTATGGACGAGCTAGTCCGACAATCCTAAGCATAGGAGGGGAACTCTGTCTGGGGAAAGGTATAATGGCTTGTTCGCCCTATGACCCATGCAAAAATCGTTTGTGCAACCCCCTACACGTCTCTGCTTGATCTACAGTTTGAGGTAAGATATACTGCTGCTAATGAACGAGGGTTGCGAGAGGAGACGTGCATGGCAGCTAAACTCGAGGTGTTCTTCTCCTATGCTCACGCGGATGAAGAATGGCGGGACAAGCTGGAGAAGCATCTGGGTGGCTTCTGGAGAAGCATCTGGGTGGCTTAAAACGGCAGCGGCGTATTCTAACATGGCATGACCGCAAGATTCTTCCAGGAGCGGAATGGGCGCCAGAAATTGGCGCTCACCTCAGTAGCGCCGACATCATTTTACTGCTCATAAGTTCAGATTTCATCTCCTCTGAGTATTGTTGGAGCGTTGAGTTAAAGCAGGCTATTAAGAGACACGAAGCAGGAAATGCGCGCGTCATCCCGATTATTGTTCGGCCGGTCAATTGGAAGAAGACGCCGTTTGCCAGACTGCAGGCTTTGCCAAAAGATGGGAAACCGGTATCCACGTGGCCAGATATCGATGAAGCGCTTCTCAATGTCGCTGAGGGGGTCCAAAACGCGGTCGAAGACCTCCGCAAAAAACGTTCGGCGAATGCATCGAAACCCGCTGTCACCGAAGCAAAGGCGCGGAAGAAGGTACCGATCCCTTTGCAGGTGTGGAACATTCCCTATCGTCGCAACCCGTTCTTTACGGGTCGCGAGTCCATTCTCGTGCGGCTACACACTATGCTTCACGCGGGAAGTGCCGCAGCTTTGTCACAACCGCCGGCCATCAGCGGCCTGGGTGGTGTTGGCAAGACGCAGGCGGCGGTAGAGTATGCCTATCGCTACCGCAATGAGTACCAGCACGTGTTGTGGGTGCAGGCCAACACGCATGAAACCCTCACCTCGAGCTATTTGACCCTTGCTGGTCTCCTCAATCTGCCTGAGTATGGCGCCCAGGATCAGAGCCTAACGGTACAGGCTGTGAAGAGCTGGTTAGAACAGCACGACAGGTGGTTACTGATCTTCGACAATGCCGATGATTTGTCGATGGTCGACGCGTTCCTGCCTTCGGGGAGCAGCGGGCACACTCTCTTTACGACTCGGGCACATGTGATGAGTGGAAGGGCGCAGCGGGTCGAAGTCGAAGAGATGGACGTGGAGGAAGGGGCGCTCTTCCTGCTGCGCCGCACGACCATGCTCGGACGAGATGTGCCACTTTCAAGTGTGCCCGAAGCCGTTCGCGTGGAGGCCATCGCCATTGTGGAAGCTGTAGATGGCCTGCCGCTCGCCCTCGATCAGGCGGGAGCCTACATTGAAGAGACGGGGTGTGGTTTGTCACGCTACCTGGGGCTCTATCAGGCGCAGCGGAAAGAGCTGCACCAGCGCAGAAGCAAGCGACCCACGGATCATCCTGAGCCCGTAGCCACCACCTGGTCGCTCTCGTTTCAGAAGGTCGAACATGCCAACCCTGCTGCTGCCGAACTTCTGCGCTTCTGTGCGTTTCTGCATCCCGATGCTATTCCCGAAGAGCTCATCACGGAAGGCGCTCCTTATCTCAGTCCGGTCCTCCAATTGATTGCGAATGACCCCATGAAGCTGGACGAGGCCATCGGAGAACTCCTGAACTACTCGCTCGTGCGCCGCCATCCTGAAACGAAAACATTGAGTATGCATCGCCTGGTGCAAGCGGTGCTCAAAGACGAGATGGACCTGGGCACTCAAGAGCAATGGGCAGGACGGACGGTGCGAGTCGTCAATCATCTCTTTCCCTTTGGGACGGCGGACACATGGCATCTGTGTCAACGTTATCTGCCACATGCTATTCTGTGTCCAAATTATATTGAGCGGTGGGAGATGGCTTCGCCTGAATCGGCGCGATTACTTCATAACACAGCTTCTTACCTTGATGACCGTGCCCAATATAGGGAAGCGGAACCACTTTATCAGCGAGCTGTGGCAATCTATGAGCGGCTACTGGGACCTGATCACCTTGGCACGGCAAAATGTCTCAATGACCTGGCAGTTCTCTACTGGAATCAGGGGAAGTACGAGCAAGTGGAGCCACTGTATCAGCGAGCCCTGGCGATCATGGAACGGGTGCTGGGAACCGAGCACTCCGACACGGCACAAAGCCTCAATAACCTGGCAAATCTCTACGCAGACCAGGGGAAGGATGAGCAAGCGGAACTGCTCTATCAGCGAGCCCTGGCGATCAGGGAACGAGTGTTGGGAGCCGAACACCCCGACACGGCACAAAGCCTCAATAATCTGGCTATTCTCTATAAGAACCAGGGGAAGAATGAGGAAGCGGAGCTGCTCTACCAGCGGGCCCTGGCGACCTACGAGCGGGTGCTGGGAGCCGATCACCCTGACACGATAAGAGTTCTAGAGAACTATGCCAAGCTTCTTAAGAAAATGGGGCGAGAGGGGGAAGCGACAGGGTTGGAGGCTCGAATTGAGGCAATAAGGGGAAAGGTTCGGGGGTCAGAGGAGGGTAAATGAAGGAGGGATATTGATGAGACGAGAAGATTTACGTGGGACGTGGGCGATGCAGCGCGAGGCAGAGTGGCCTTCGACGAGGCGGGATGAACTGGCCCGGGAAGCGCTGGCGCATGGATTGGAGTCAGCCGACTCGATTCGCGATAGGAGCATCTCCTTGTTTGACCGGTCGGGTCGCGGTTACTCAGGGGGGTGCCGGTTCATGGGCGTTCCGTTCCTGGAAGACATGCACAGGCTGGGTGGTCAGGACGTTGCTATTGTGGGGGTTCCGCTGGACTGCGGGACCACCTTTCGTTCTGGTACCCGTTGGGGGCCCGAGGCTATCCGGCGTATCTCGCTGCTTGGGACCGGTTATAACCCATCACTGGGTGTCGATCTCGTGGAATCGCTCAACATGGTTGATGTTGGAGACGTGAATGTGATTCCGGCGAACATCGAGAAGAGCTTTGACCAGATCGCCAAAGCGGTCAGCTATGTGCATGAGCGAGCGGTCTTTCCCGTCGTCCTGGGCGGGGATCATTCGATTGGTTACCCGGATATTCGAGGGCTGGCACCGCATGTTGAGGGCAATATTGGCATCATTCACTTTGACCGGCATGCCGACATCAGCGAGTACAACAGGGACGAGCGCATGCATGGAACCCCGTGGTTCCACGCGACCAATATTCCCAATGCTCCTCCCACCAATCTGGTACAAATTGGCGTGGGAGGCTGGACGCAACCCCGCGATTGGTATTCCACCTCGCGCGAACGCCGGACGACGATCATGACGATGGAAGATGTTGACCACTACGGTATCGAGCGAGTGGCTGAATATGCCCTTGATATTGCCTGGAAGCAGGCAAAGTGCGTCTTTCTCAGCTTCGATATCGACTGCCTTGACCCTGCTTTTGCGCCAGGGACGGGCACTCCAGAGCCAGGAGGGTTTCTGCCGCGCGAGGTCTTCAAGCTGCTCCAGCTTGTGGCACGGGAGGGATTGGCAGGGATGGAGGTTGTGGAGGTTTCACCGCCTTACGATGTGGCCGACGTGACCGCTCTGCTTGCTTCCCGAGTGATTATGGATGTGCTGGGAACGCTTGTTTTGAATAGGAAGTTGGGGCGCGTTCCTCCCCGAGAGGAGTCGCCGCCTGTAGAGGAAAAAATGGATCGGCAGCAGACCGATGGATAAGGGAGATTTCTTTCTCACCTGGCGGGCTGCTATCTGGTGATTACATAAGTCCGCAAGGTGACGTGAGTCAGGTCTGCTAGACGAATGCGCGGAGAGATCCTTCGCTGCGCTCAGGATGACACAACCCCGCGCTGTCATCCTGAGCGCAGCGAAGGATCTCTCGCCAACTTATGGGTAATCACCAGGATGCTTCCTATTGGTCAATATAGATGCTACGTGCTATAATAAGGGCAAGGTGGAAGGCGGATGAGCCGCTTTTCTTCTTCATGCAGCTATCTACCTGGTCTTTGCACCGGGTGGATGAGGGTTGCAATATCCTGCAAATATCCCAACCGAGCATTGGTGCTGCTAAACCTTTGCAGAGGAGTTATTATTATGAGCAGCGAAAATACAGAGAATGGGAAAACGCCGGTTCCTGGTGCACGACGTAAGCCAGTGCCAATTGTTATGGCCTCTGGTCCCCATGAATACACTCCAGGAGATCAAGAACTTCCAGTTCAAATTACCAGCCTGGCCGATATGTTGCAGTGGGCACAGAACTGGGCTCGCTCGAAGTCGGTCTGGCCACTGGGCTACGGTCTGGCTTGCTGCGCTATCGAGATGATGGCCAGTGCGCAGGCGCACTACGACTTATCGCGCTTCGGTTCGGAGGTCTTTCGCTCGAGCCCGCGCCAGGCCGACTTGATGATAGTAGCCGGGACCGTCTCGGTGAAGATGGGACCGCGCCTGCGTCTGCTCTGGGAGCAGATGCCAGAACCAAAATGGGTTCTCAGCATGGGCCAGTGTGCTAACTCTGGCGGTGAATTTTACGATAGCTACTACACCGTCCAGGGCGTCGATACAATCGTGCCAGTGGATATTTATGTCCCTGGTTGTCCCCCACGTCCGGAGGCACTTATTGAAGGTATCCTCAAGTTGCGCGAAAAGATAGCGAAGCAGGGCCTCAAAGTGCGCGGTGAGAAGGAAATTGAGGTGTAGTGTATGCGTGGCATCCTCGAAGGAATGGGCCTGACGTTTAGTCACCTGTTCAGGCCAAAGGTGACCCGACTGTATCCCTATGAGAAGCCAAAATTACCGCCACGCAGCCGCGGCCTCATACAATTAATCGCGGAAGAGGGGCTACAGACAGAATTCAACCTGAAATGTGAATCCTGCCTGTTGTGCGAAAAAGCCTGTCCGCCCCGTGCCATTACGATTGAATATGAGCCCATATACAAGTGGAAAACACGCCCATGGTTCAAATCATATATCCGCGAAGGCGCTGAGAAGTTTACGCCACGTAAACTGACAGCGGCAACGGGTACTTCCAAGGCTGGTTACTACTCTCAACGTATCGCCGAATATGCTGTAGAATATCATGACAAGCCAGTAGCTCCCTGCGTTGCCATGCCCGTCAAAGATTACCTGGAGCCTGAAATCGATCTTGACCCTGTTGATGTGCTACTAGAAACCTGGTCGCAAGATGCCGGCGAACTTCCAGCCCTGCTGGATGCCGTCATGGACATGTACGGCTACTTGCCTTTGCAAGCTGCTAAACGTATCGTCCAGGTGCGCGGTGTCGACCTGAGCGATATCTTCGGTATCGCCACAATGAGCCCGAAATTCAAACCTGCTCCCGCAGTAAAAGGCTTAAAGCGCGACGATCAACCCCGACGCGGCCTGGCTCCTGATACGCGGGGTGTATGGGGTAATATTCATCATGTGAGGCAGCCAAATGCCTGAATTTGATTCTACATATCGAGTGCTGCGGCGGCGTGGTGAGCCTGACGTCCGTTCACTGGATGCTTATCGCCGCAATGGCGGTTATGCCGCTTTAGAAAAAGCCATCCGCGAGCAAACGCCCGAGCAGGTTATTCAGCAGGTCATCGACGCGAAACTGCGCGGGCGCGGCGGCGCCGGACGTCTGACGGGTGAAAAGTGGCGTATCGTGAGCAGGACAGACGACAATGTGAAATACGTCATCTGCAACGCCTACGATGCCGACCCGCGTGCAATGGTGGCCCGTTCGCTGTTGGAGCGCAATCCTCACCAGGTCATCGAAGGTATAGTGCTGGCAGCCTACGCTGCAGGCGCATCAGAAGCGTATCTTTTCACACGCAACTTCTTTGTTGAAGGGATGGCCTCGGTACAGAGGGCCTTGAATGAAGCATTGGAGGCCAACTTTGTAGGACGTGATATTTTAGGTACCGAGTTCAGTTGTACCATCAACGTCCTGGGGGTAGATATTGGCTTCATGGGTGGTGAGGAGACCGTGCAGATCGCCCTTATCAAGGGGCGCCGCGGTATGCCTGAACAACGTCCTCCTTATCCTACGCAGTATGGGCTGTGGGATAAGCCAACCGCCATAAACTGTATCGAGACACTCGCTAACGTGCCTGTAATCGTGCGCAGCGGCGCCGAAGCCTTCGCCAGCGTAGGAACGGCCACAAGTGGTGGGACGAAGGTACTGACGGTCTACGACTACGTGCCTGATAGCGAGCCAAAGGTGATTGAAGTGCCTTTTGGTGCGACGCTGCGAGAAGTCCTGCGTCATGCTGGCTTCAATCGCCCTGATGGCGACTTGCGCGCCGTTGTGGTAGGCGGCGCCGAAGGCGGCGCTCTGCCCACGTCTTTGCTTGATACACCATTTGATTATGATCCCCTGGAAGATGCTGGCGCTATTGTAGGTTCCAGCATTATCGAATTGCTTCCTGCTAACACGTGTATGGTCGGGTGGGCGATGGAACGCAGCCGTTATCTCTCGCACGAATCGTGTGGTAAATGTGTGCCCTGCCGTTTGGGCGTCAAACGTATAGCGGGTCTTCTAGAAGGAATTATCAGTGATCTTGGCGTCAGTGGGGATCTGGAGGTGCTGGATGAATTTGCCAGGTATGTTCCGAATGGGTCGCTATGTGGCTTTGGCATACAGGCGCCAAATCCGCTTAAAACGGCCAAACGTTATTGGCCCGATCATTTCCAAAAGCATATTGAGGATCAAGAGTGTCCTACAGGAACGTGTATTCCGGTACGTGCTCATCGTTTTGTAACTAAGCATGTCTTACCATAGAGATTGTAACTATTCAGGTACCGGGCTTATGCCTCCTACGGAGGCAAACGAGAAGGAGGGAAGTGACCTGGGGACAACCCCAGACCCCGGCAGGAGGACTGCCGTCCCCCTGCACTCCCTACTGAAGAGTTACTAGATATTTGAAACTGGCAAGAGGAAACGCATGGCTATATCAGTCCGAGATAATTTTTCACCGATAACTCAGGAGCCGGCAGTGCCAATGGTACGTAATGAAGTTGGGCAACCCGGCTTCACATTTACCGTTGATGGCAAGGTTGTGCGGGCCTATGAAGGCCAGACGATCCTGAGTGCCGCCATTGACAGCGGGATTCTCGATATCCCCAATCTATGTAATGATGAGAAGCTAGAGCCAACCTCGGCTTGCCGTATGTGTCTTGTACATATCGAAGGCGCCGAAAGGCCTTTGCCTTCTTGTAACGTACCTGCGTCTCCGGGTATGGTGGTCACAACGAAGTCGGACGAACTATTCCATATCCGGCGCACCAACCTGGAGATGATACTCTCTGACCATAATGCCTATTGTCAGCCACCCTGCCAGGTCGATTGCCCCACGCATATCGACATTCCAGGCTACCTGGAGTTGATCGCTAAAGGTTCGATGAAAGAGGCGGCACGCCTGGTCAAAGAAGTGCTACCATTCCCATATATTCTTGGTCTCACCTGTCCGGCTCCCTGTCAAAAGGCCTGCCGGCGTACTCTGGTTGAGGAAGAAATCGCCATTTGCCGCATGCACGGCTATGCTGCCGAGCAGTGCTTGCTCGATCCTCCCGTTCCATTCCTCAAGGATCCCCCAACGGGCAAAAAGGTGGCGATCGTTGGCGCTGGCCCTGCGGGCCTGACCTGTGCCTACTACCTGGCTCTCAAGGGTCACTACTGCAAGATATACGACATGCAGCCCCAGGCGGGCGGTATGCTGCGTTACGGTATTCCTGAATATCGTTTGCAGAAGGACATAATGGATCGTGAACTCGATCATGTCTGGCAGCTTGGTGTAGACCTCCAATGTAACGTCAAGTTCGGTCAAGACTTTACCGTCGATGATCTCTTTGCAGAGGGTTTCGATGCTGTCTACCTGGCAATTGGTTGCTGGACAAGCAATAGGTTGAATGTACCGGGTGACGATGCTGAAGGCGTTGTGAACGCTATTGCCTATTTGAGGGAAAAAGTAGAGGGTCTACCCGTTCCTGTTGATGAAAACAAAGAAGTCGTCGTAATTGGCGGCGGATTTACTACGTTTGACTGTACACGTACTTCATTACGTCTGGGGGCAAAAGTACATACAACCTATTATCGTACTCGTGCTGATATGAGTGCTACTCAGGAAGAAATTGAGGATGGTGAAGCTGAGGGTACACACCTGCTGGTGAACGTTGCCCAGCAGCGCATCCTCACTGAAAATGGTAAAGTAACGGGTGTCGAATACGCAAAAACGAAGCCCGGCGAGCCAGATGCACGTGGTCGCCGTCGCCCTGTCCCTATACCTGGCTCCGAGTTTGTGATCCAATGTGATACAGTCATTCCCGCTATCGGTCAAGCCGCAGAGAAGTCAGTGATTGACGAGAAGTCAGGCGTGAATTGGACAAAGTGGAATACCATCCAGACCGACCCGCATAACTTCATGACCGACCGTTACGCCGTCTTTGCCGGTGGCGATGCACAGATGGGCGCGAAGACAATCATCGAGTGCGTGGCACAAGGCAAGCTGGGCGCCCGTTCCATCCATGCCTTCCTTAACGGAGAAGACATGAAAGAGGTTGCTCGCCGCCTGGAGATAGAAGAGCGCAAGCCCGACCTCTTTGATATTGTGCCCTACAAGCCGGTTGAGCCGAAGGTAAAGATGCCTATGCTGCCTTATGAGAAGCGCAAGCGCAACTTCAGGATTATTGAGATGGGCTATTTGCAGGAACAAGCTGAACGCGAGGCGGGGCGCTGCTTGCAGTGTGTATGCCCCGCGGCCGGCCAGTGTGACCTGCAAAAGTATAGCATCGAGCACGGCCTGGCTGATAACCGCTTCCACGATGGTGAACCGAGCGACTATCACGACTACGAAGTTGACCTGTCGCACAGCTTCATCCTGCGCGACCCCAACAAGTGCATTAACTGTACGCAGTGCGTGCGGGTGTGCCACGATGTGATTGGCCCCGACTGCTACGGCATGTTCGGTAAGGGCTTCGACACCATCGTTGCGACGCCCTTCAACGTTAGCCTGCATGACACCGATTGTGTATCCTGTGGGGCATGCGTGCAGGTCTGTCCGACGGGTTCGTTGATGATGGCCGAGCGAACTCTGCACCGTTATGCCTTCGCTCTCGACCGCTGTATCTTCTGTGGCGACTGCGTCGAGGTCTGTCCTCATGGCGCATTGGGCGAGACGCCCAACTTCGAGCTGTCCTTCTTCAATCGCTTCGGTCCCGATGTGACACTGGAGAAGGGCGATCTGGCTACGGCACCGGATTACCTGGTGCGCCAGCGTCTCCCGCGTGGTAAGAAAGACTTGCCCGTGATGAGCCCGCTGGTGCGCCCGCTGCCTCCACGCGGTATTCGTGAATAGCTATCTGGCTGTCATCCTGAGCGCAGCGAAGGATCTCTGTGCCTGTGGAGCTAGATCCTTCGCTGCGCTCAGGATGACAATTGGTGTGCCACTACATTTCTGCCTTACTGCTTTTTCACTTTGCAACAGTTTTGTGAGGAACGCGGGTTACTTTATTTTGGCGGGAATTTCCTCGCCGGCTAACAGGGCAAGATAGCTATGCAAGTCCTGGTAGACAAACTCCCCCATCCCGGGCGTGGGCCTACCTGTAAGGTCGGTAACTAAGCGTGGATATTTGCAGGCATCGCCCCAGGGGGGAACCCATGCCCAACTTATCCAACCAATATCGTGCGCATCAAAATAGCTATAGAGCTGGCTGACATATGTTGATTTACAATCGTACTCGCCACTCTCAGCTGAGATGACAGGATAGCTGGCGCTAATCTGGCCAAAAGCTGTGTCCCAATGAGCAGGTAGTTTGGCCTTATAAGAATAAGGATGCGTATCATAAACGACATTCGTCCCCTTCAAATGGTAGGTAGAGAGTTGTGAAAGATCGAAGCCCCAATCGATGCCACCCACAACGACAAGGTTGTTCGCGCCAGACTGGCGTATGGTATCCAGGAGCGCCTGCATGCCCACCGCCTGGTAGTTATAACGCGAATGGTCATGGCCTGTTAAACCCGAATAATCCCCCACGATAGCGCATCCATTGCGCCAGCAGGTCCAGTTGTTAAGCCAGTGTGGTTCGTTATATATCTCGAACAAGACATTACGGTAGTTTTTGTAGATGCCAGCCATTTGCTGCCAGAATGTCACACTATCTTCATCCGGCATAGACCAGGCATCGCCGGCCCCAGGTGATTGCCCACCAGCATTCGTCCATTGTAAATCAAGCATCACGTTGAGGTTTAAACTCGTCAGTATATCCACGACCCTTTTAAGCACAGCGTGGTATTGTGCAGAAGAGCAGCCCTGGGAGGGAGACCCATAAAGCCAGTAATTCTCGGAGAGAGGAAGCCGGACAATATTTCCTCCCCAATAGGTCTCATGCGCAGTATTGTCTCCAATACCCATATAGGCCAGTTCTTGCTGTGTGTAGTGTCCATCGCCAGCGCAGCGATATTCCAGGTCGTCACGGGCAACTCCATGGAAGAGATATGGCCGGTTATCAGCGCCAAGAATCAGGTTACCTTGAGTATGGTAAGGGCCATCTATGCCGCGTAGATGAAATTTGCTCAGGGGAAGATAGGAATTTTCTGCATACTTATATGCGTGTTGTACATTGTGGGTTCCGGGTGAAAGTTGTGCCGCAGATGCAATTTGCAATGACCCGGTAGGTATGATAAGTACAGCCACGACAATAATGATAATACCTACAAATGTTATAGGTGTAGTACGAAGCATAGTAACGACTCCGGTATAGGCGAACGAGAGTAAAAGGTATTAAAAATCTCCATCTACCTGGTCACTCAATAAAGCCAGAAGATGCCTGAATATGGCGCTCCTTCATAGATAAACGGGAAAAATCGGTACTTTCCTTCAGTTTTGTTCGTGTTAAAATACGTACATACATAGGAATATCGTCGAAGTGGTAAGGAGACTTTCAATGGCGAAGCAGCGTATTCTGCACTTTCCTGAAGGATTTCTATGGGGAACGGCATCTTCATCGCATCAATGTGAAGGGGGAAACATCAACAACCAGTGGTATCGCTGGGAACAGCAAGGGCACATCCTCACAGGTGAAGCGTCTGGAATTGCGGACAACTGGTGGGAAAATGCAGAAAGAGATTTTAACCTGGCCGAGCAAATGGAGAACAACGCGCTGCGCTT
>WNGR01006693.1_pt1 | contig 12272 bp, 14 predicted proteins | sample 5407581 | NCBI WGS metagenome assembly WNGR01 (sample SAMN13153383, study PRJNA577476) | soil metagenome | isolation source: 80 cm soil or saprolite under Garry oak tree replicate 2 | place: USA:California | collected 2016-06-15
AAGGTAGTCCGTCAAGCGCTGCTGCCGGGCGCCTGAGGTTTCGCTTGTGGCGCTCATGACCACAACGTACAGGCATAACTCCGCAGCAACACAACTATCGTTGCGAATGGTATCAAACTTTATAACACAGTAGTACTAGGAGCTTACTTTTCTGCCTGGAAACCACGTGAGTTGAACGTTGGTGGTGGTTAGCGTCTGCTGCCCAGGCAAGTAGATAGGCGCTTTGTAGTGCTCTGATATGGAGTGACTCTGTCAACCTCTGCGCATCCATGGGGTTGTTTTTGCTGTTGCCGTTGTTTTTTCCGTTTTACGAGGACAGGGCCAGCAGCAGCCGGGGCAGGTATGAGCGACGATTGATCAGTCTGATATTCGCGGGTCGGAACCGCATAATCGTGATCCGTCGGGAGCTGCCTCTGACTAAAGTCGCGAGTCCGGTATCGGGAACCGCGCCGACCTGCTGGCGGTCGCTTCCCCAGATCAGCACGGGGAATAACGGATTGGGATAGGCTCGATCGAGATTAATGACCGTCGGGGTCCCTCGGCTACTTGTGGCCGTATGTTTTCCGGCGATGGTGCCGCGGACGGTTGCGCGTTCTCCAACGTGCTTCGCTCCTTCAGACGCCGGAATGACATGGCCGAGCGAAGTGGTCTGAAACACGGGCAGGGCTAGCAAAAGAAGGGCTTTCACGAACTCCTCCATTGGTTGCGCCCAAATCGTAGCACAGGCTGATCGCCAACTTGGCCTCTCGCCGTCGCCACATGCTGAGGACTAGACATGGTGACGCGATCCACGGATGATGTCTATTTCGGTTTGCTCCCTGCGATATATCACAGGCTACAGTTTGCTGTGAGAAATAGGTCGGAAGGTCGAGATTTTCTTCCAGCAAACTCAAAATGGAGCATTCGGCCTAAAACAGCGATTCTGCCGTCCGGCTCTCTGCCTCAATCACTGCTCGACATGGCTGGCGCGTGTTGCGATCTCCACGTGTCGAGGAGCATGATCGAGAGCATGCAGGAAATCCTGGCCAACACCGATGACGCAAGCAAGCCGCGCGGAACTCCTTACTGCACGGTCAACTTCCTCAAATTGATCAGAACTCCGTAATCGTCAAAGCTCAGGTCGATCAGATCGATAGCGGCCGCTTCCGAGCGACAGCCGCCGGCAAACCCGGCCATGGTCAGAGCCCGGCCGCGAAAGCCGAGAAGATTGCCGGGGCAACCGCGGATCAGGCTTCGCACCTGCTCGGCGATGAGCGGCGCTTTCCCGTGCTGCGCGATTCCGAGCACCCGGTGCGATCCCTTCCACACCTCGCTGACCACGAAATGCCGGCTCCACGCGGGAGAATCCGAAAATCCTGCAGCGAGATGCGCCGCGGTGATTGCGGACAGACGCCGCGCGGTTGTCGCTGGGGGCAGGTAGCCGCTGCAATGGGCGAGATAAAGAGCGACAACCTCCGGCCGGGAAGGCAGCGACGGAAGCATGTGTGTACTACAGAACTGTTCAAAATCACGGAAGTCTCTGGCGTAGCCCTTGCGCGTGGAGGGACTTTTCGCGGCCCGCTTAAGAATTGCGCACGTGCGATGAGTTCCTGCGATTTCCCCATCGTTACAGAAGAGATGAAATCCGTTTGTCTGTTGCTTTCCTTTGGGAATGCTGAATGCGGATGGGCTGAAATGCCGGCTTGCTCTGCAACGAGATCGCACTGCTTGGATCACGATTTTGTTCTCGTAACTGAACCACCAGGATTGGCAGGCTTCCGGAGAATGAAATAGCAAACGGTGAAAGAGCAGATCACCGTCAGCGCGGCTTGAATGGACGGGCGAAAGCAACCGAACCGCGAGAGCACCTCGACTCGCGAAAAGAACGGGCCTGAGCTGGACCGCGAACCTCTGCGAACAATCATTTAACGATGAGGCTGAGCCCGCGGGATTTCGGCAGGTTTTCGGGGCGGCGCAAAAATCTTGAAAATAGTGCACTCCTAGACGTTATGCCGTCAGCCGCAACAGCTGTAACCTACTGCTTCGTGGCCCAAATTGGGCTCCGGAGAAAGGGGCGCATGAACCAAAAAATCGTTAAAAGACTGCTTTACAGCCGGAAACAGGCTGCCAGTCTAGGACACATCTCCAGGGGAGAGATGGCCGCGCGCGGCATTGGCGACCGCGTAAGATCAACCACCAAGAGCTCGAGCGCTTTGCGTGCGGAGAGCAGCGCAGGTCAGTCGCCGAGGATCAGACCACCGTAAAAAATCCCACCGGACAAACCAAGGGGAGGAACACCAATGAATGATCCGAAGATACCTGCGGCATCGGGACCGCCATCCGAAATTGAGCGTGTGAAACTGATGCGCTTCCGCGAGTCGGCGGAACTCGTTTTCAATTACTTCGCAATCGTTTATGAGCGCAATGGAGAAACAATTACCTGCGCCATCGTACGTCGGGAAGCTAAAGACTCTCCGTTCCCGATGGCACTGGGAAAGGTCATCTCCTACCTGCATCTCGAGCTTTTCTCCAAACACAAAATCACCGAAATCGGCTGGGTAGAAGTCAGGTTCGGGCTAAATCTTTCACACACCCTCCTTCACGCGGTGCGGACGGGCCGGTGTGAGTCCGCCGCTTCCACCGTAGTGTGGGCCGAGGCCGATCTCAGGACACATGAGTATTGGGTTGAGCGGACCCGGGTCGCAACAGACGTCCTATTGCGGATCGGGGGCTGATCATGGCGTCCTCGAGTCTTGCCGCAGAAGGTGGGGAGGCGTATAGCCTCCCCTCGGCCGTGGCTTCCATCACGAGCAGCATTGAATCCGAACAAGATTGCGAAGTAAATCACGCGAATGACTTGGCTCGCGCGTCGGTCGAGAGAAATGCGTCGAAGAAGCAAGAATTAGTTGGCGACAACCAGATCGCAAGAATACCGCGGAAGACCGGCTGCCCGAGTCATCTGGCGAGATTCAGAGAGCATTACCCGCTGAGCGAGCCCATCGTTCCGCTGCCCTATGCTGCATTAGACGATCCGCACTGGTTCACGACTTATTCCGGCTACTTGCTTCGCCACCTTCGCGACGGGCAAGACGCCAGGGGATTCAAGCTCCTTCCCGCCATGCAGGCTCACATTTCCAATCGGATTCGAGAGCTCGACCAGACACCCGTAGGGAGGTTCTTCGAGGATTCGGTCGAAATTCGGGGACAACGGCTGCCGCCTTGACGCTGACCGGTGTGCGCAGGGAGCGCGCAATCGAATTGAGCAGGGCTCTGCTCAGGCTTGCGTCCCGCAATCCGTATTTGGTGAGGCAGGTCGTGATGGGTTACTGCCACTCGGTATCAGTGCGGATGCGCGTGGTCCTGACCGACGATGCGGACGCCGATTTCGGGCGCAAGCTGCTGAAGCTCGTAAAAGAACTCAATCTGCCGCAACTCTCCGCGAGAATCATCGGATTTAGCGTTGGAGACGAACAGGCGAATCTGACCACCTGGTTGCAATTACTGGGACTTTCCTCCAGTACGGACATCAAATCGGAACCGGCGCATAACAGCGATAATTCCGCAGCTTTGCGTCACGTAGGCATCAAGTTGGTCTGCGGAAAATCGAAGCGGGCCAGCCGGGAATTTCATGAAGTGATGATGGTGGCCGCGGTAATTGAGCTCTGGAAATGTGTGACCACATCGATTCCGTAAAAGCTATCTCGAGCTCGGAGCTCCGTTACCGGCGGCCGGCCGCCTTCGTCCATATTGCGTCCCGCACCTTTAGCTGATCAGGCCCTTCGCCACCTACTTCTCACCAGGGCCGTTCAGAATGCTCGCTCTGGGATTGAAGAAACGGTCTCCCATCCACACCCCACTGCAGAATATCCGGGTTCGAACGAACCTCATTGCGGCAATCGGATGCACTCTTGGCCAACATATAAGGCAAGACGCGATTTTCTGCTCCAAATTCACGTGACCGTTTCATTCCACGCTGTTACATGCCAATTTGCGTCTCTGATTGTGCGGAACGACGGATCAAGGGGCAACCGCGTCGGCTGGGTTGAGATCGGTTCGAACCGGTCTTGGTTAACAATTCAGCCGTCGAGCAACTAATGAATGTCACTCGTGGATTCATCGTTCGGGAGATGGCTACAGGACAGCCCGGGCGGTCTGAATTCGACGAAGTTGTCGCACCGCTTCAACAGCCCGGGATCTTCGGCGACACTCGTTCCCTCAGAATGCGATAGGAGCGGTCCTACCGCCAACGATTTGACTTGTTCGAAGAGACCTTCCGGATCGTGCTGGGCGCGTTGGCGGAAGTCGACCAGGATCTCACTGATGTAGTCACGATCTTCTGCCTGCACTAAATTGCGCCAATCCGGGTCGACGAAGATGCGCAAATGCCCTTCTCGAGATCTCAGCATTAGAACGATTACATTGCCGTCAATGGATAAAGGGCCGGCGTAATCCTGCTGCCTGTATTCCAAGGCGCAGAACGGAACCCGCCGCCGGTCCTCCCCATTGATTATCATCGATTTCAATCCCACTTGTTCGACGAAGAGAATCAAACATCGTCTCAATCGCGTTGTTGATCAGACGCGCCTTGGAGAGTGTTTCTAGGGCTTCGGCGAATTTGCTCAGGGCCGGGACAGTCTTCCAATCCTCCGGCAATCCCCGTGCTCGCAGCCAAAGCTGATCTGGATCAATGCTCGCTGTTGATTCCCGCAGGGTCGTGACTAGTTTCGAGGATACATCGGGATATGCCCGCACATCAAGGTAGCGTGCGGCTTTGAAGTGAACTCGGCATTCGCCTTTGGGGCCACCAAACATGTGCCCGTGGTCGATAAAGAACGCATCCAAGATGCCGTTCGGTTTTTGGTGGAAGATGGCTTGGCGGTTGTCGGCATGGCCAGCGCAGATATCCAGCAGCCACGCGAGCCAGAAGTCACACAGGTTGCGCACTCGCTTGAAGCTGTTGCCGGGGAGAATCTCAAGCAAACGGCAGTTTTCTCCGCACAAAAATCGTGAGCCAAAACATAGGCCTTCTTCCGGCCGGAGTTTTCCGTCGGCGGTTTCGATCCAGCAGCCTGGATTCTCATCGAGAAAGGAGCCGGTGACCAGTATTGGCGTCCATGAAGGCACGGGTAGATTGCAGAGTCGGTACAACTCGGTTCCCATACTTTCGTTGAAAGCAAGGTTGGGCCCCTGTAGATTGTTGTTGAATTTTACGACATACAATCGGCCGTCATTGGCAGCAGCGAGAATTGGTTGTGATCCACCGCGGAGTTTGCGAATGTGACGAGTGAGTAAGACAGGCACATTTTCAGAATAAGACATCTTTCCCCCAGGGCAACTATCCAAGGTGGAATCTCTGAGTGCACATCCTCTTTTGGCCTGTCCTCTCAAAGAACCACAAGTACGAACGCTGCGTAAACGCATTCACGTCCAAACTCCGTAAAGCCACACAGTAATCGGCCCCCATGCTCGGATGGCATGTAGTAACCAGCTACTTTTGCACAGAAGTGATACAGTGACCATAGTTACCACGCCGAATCATGTCAACCGGTAGATTCCCAAAACTCTAATTTTCTGTGGGATAACACACCGTCTTGTGACCGCGATCACGGGATTAAAAGGAAGAGAGTATAGATACCGGAATAGGCCTGCCCGCTTGCCATACAATCAAGCACCCACGACGTCTGGTACTCAGATCGCAAAGATGCGGAGTGGCCAGCACGCCAAACAGGATTCGGCCACGCTCTTCGAGCAGTAAAATCCATGGCGATCGGCAGGATTTTGTTTACCAATCCATATCTGAGTATACGTATCCCAATTCTGCTAAGGCGAGCCTCTGCTTCTGATACCGGACTTTAGCTTCTTGGATACTTTCAAACAGCCAAACATCGGGCACATTCCAGACGATGGTTTTTTGCGCATCGTCCCATCGGGCGTGAGCCTGCCGGACATAAAAGGCAGGTTTCGACGACGAAATCGGAAAGGCTAGAACGCAGCTCGCAGTCAATCAAGCGAAGCTCGAAACATTCCATTTCGCCTAATTGGTCTTCACAATGCTCGATTCGTGAGAGTATCTCTTGCATCGCTTCCCCCTGTCGCCTGCTGGCTCCGCACATCTTGCTGCCTTTCGCACCGCGGGAAAATAACTTACTTTTTGAGCACTGTACGGGTTCCTGGGGCACAAGATTGAATACGAAAATCTGAGGTTATTATCGCGTCTGGCCGAAACGCGCTGGGGTTGAGAAGACAATTTTCCACTACACTTCCCTCCATGAAGAGTCTCTCGTCGTCGACTACGAGAACTTCGCGACGGTTTCTCTGAAACTACGTGGACTCTGCTTTTGTCTTCGAGGGCTCAATCTGATTGCAGAGAAACTCATCCGTAGCCTACATAGGACCGGATTGAATTTCATGCATCAGCAATTCTCCAAGGTGATGAGTTTACTCCCAGTCCCTCCTTGTGCGCGAAACCGGGGTAGCAAATCGGATAAAGATCGTAATGGTATCTCGGAGATATTTCAACTGCTTTGGTCCGAGGCTGCCAAACAGTCGACCTATGTGCGCCGAGAGTGGAAGCATGCGTTGGCCCTTCATCGCCCTTTCTTCATCCCTCCGGTGTATTGGGATAAGCCGATGCTTTCCCCACCGCGCGAATTGGCTGACATTCATTTTGTTGCATATCTGGAACTCCAAAGCAATGATCTTTGAGTCCCCGACGGATCTGACTCCGGTGCGTGCACAGGGCCCGACTGGACCGCATCGAGCAAGTCGCACGCAAGTGGCAGTGAATCGCAGACGTTGCTATGGTCTCGCGGAATGATTAGGCGGAGACAGGACAATGTCCTTCATTCAGTGGGCGACTTAACGCGCCACTCCCATACATCAATTCACCTCGACTCTTGGGACAATACCTAACTTCGGGCTGCTCACCGCTGATGTTTCTCGGGCTCGGTCGACCTACGCGGATACGCTCCAGCAAAGCCAGTGTGCATAGCTTGGCAAGATGATAGCGCACACATCCCAAAGTCTGAATCAAACTTGAAACAATCGCGCGCTGTCGAGTAAATGGTTCATTAGTAACCACTATTAGGCGCTGGATGTAACTTAGAAAGCGGTTTCTAAGCCTAGCTCTTATTACGGAGGTAATTTGAGACACCCTGCTGATAGCCATTCCTGGAAGGAAAAAGACGGCTTTGTAGCATGCTCGGGCGATACATCGGGTCATACGACTGGGACCAGCACCCTTGACGAGAGGTCACACCGATTCTTGGAACAAACAACCTGATACCTAACGGCAGGTACGTGATCACAAGCGTTACTGTGGACTGGTTATCGACGATCCGGTCGGTTCAAAAAACAGCGGCCAGGATATGCGACAGTACGCCAGGAACAACGGAACCAACCAGCGATGGACGTTGAGTAACCTGGGCAACAACGTCATTACACTGACTAGCGGAGCGAGCGTTGACATTCTCTCTCCGATGGCAGCACGAGTTCGGCCCAATGTGTGCAGATAGAGGCGGGCAGAGGGGGACTCGTACGATGCTTCACCTTCGCAGTGCGCTTTGCACCAGCTTTATAACTGCTCTATTGCTATTAACTCACTTGCGTGGCCAGTCGACTCAAGCCCTTAGTGAAGCGAAGAAGACGGTGGCAATCGCGACCGGGACTTCGATTTCTGCGGGGATTCACATCGATGATGGCCACATGACTGCCGCGCCATCGAATACATCGAACGCCTCCAATCCATCCAAGGCAGATTCATTTCAACCCTCATCGATTTTTGATGCGGTGACCAATTCAATCAAACCAGTCACTACTTCTATTGAAGTGCACAGCATCCAGGAAGAGCTGCAGACCAGTTCGCCGGAACCGTTGCAGGCGGGCGGCGAGGACGTTTTGAGTACTGCAGGGACTTACGGCGATATTTCAAGGTATCTTCAAGTCTTTCCCGGGGTCGTACCCAGTAGTGATCTGAGCAATCAGATTCTTGTTCGCGGCGGGCACCCGATGGAGAATCTGTTTTTTGTAGATGGGATTGAGGTTCCCAATATCAATCACTTAACAAACGCGAACACCACCGGCGGGTTCGGACCAATGATTGATGCCGCTGTGATCCAAGGGCTGAAAGTGTACACGGGAGGCTACGATGCAAAATTTCCGGAACGTCTTTCATCTGTTACCGAATTTCGAACTCTTGATTCCCAAACATTCAAGGGACACGTGGAACTGGATTTTGGCATTCAAGGTTTCGGTGGGCTCGCTCAGAAGCGAGTGCATGGCGGTGATTTGCTGGTATCCGCTCATCACGGCTTGATTAACCTAGTAAGCAGCAACGTCGGAATAAATGGTGTGCCATCCTATACGAACGAATTGATACGGTACCGAAAGAGCGATCCTTCCGGAGATCGCTTCTCACTGCTCAATGTGGCCGGTTGGGACTCAATCGAGATCACTCCATGTGCATCCGATCAGGCAGAAACCAGCACGATTGAATCCAAGTACCGAGGCTGGCGCGAGACGACCGGAGCCGAATGGCAGCGAGTTTTTTCGCAGCGTTCTTTCGGAATTATGAGCGTCAGCGATTCAGAACAGATGGAGCACATTCAACAAGAGGACCAGATTGTAAATCCTCTTAGGGTTACCATTCTCTATGCAGCATGTCCACTCCCCGATCGTGAGGTTCAGAAAATACCCGTCTATAAGGAGGCCTCGAATAACGCATTCAGCACAGCTAAGTACCGCTATGAATGGGCCAACCCCCGAATGGCGCTGACGGCCGGCACTTCCGTGTGGCTACAAAGGCCGCACATTCAGGTTGAACAGCCTGTTGGGGCGTTCACCCCGTATTCTGACGTTGCAACCCGCGCAGATTCGTCCTCGTTCAACAGTTACTTCTCTACCGGAGAAAGTGGAACGTATACGCAGTTGCTAGTACACGCGATGAAATCCCTGTCACTCAGTGCGGGGGGAAGAATGCAGACATTCGCGCTTGGTAGCCACACGACATTTACAACCCGTTTGAGCGCCAATTACCAGTTGGGTGAAGTGTCTGGTATGCACGTAGCATATGCGACCTATGCTCAGTTGCCCCCATACTCATACCTACTGGCATATCAGCAGAATCGTTCGCTGCGGCCGATGCGGGTAACCCATGCGATCATCGGGATGGATGCCAAATTCATTCGGTCTTCAGACATTCGTCTCGAGGCCTACAACAAAGAATACAGCGATATCCCAGCGTCGACTGAGTATCCTGCGGTAACGCTGCACACCATCGTGGACATGATCGGTGAACAGTCCGTGTGGCTTCCCATGAATAGCAGCGGGCACGGTAATTCCTCTGGCATTGAGCTTTCGGACATGACCCGATTGGGTTCTCGCTTCCAGATGCTGGCGACGGTGGCATATTCACGAGCCAAGTTCGCCGGAACTGACGGGATTCGCAGGCCGAGTAACTTTGATTTCCCATGGATCATCAATGTCGCAGGTGGCCAACACTTAGGGCACGGGACGCTCGCTTCGGGGAGATATGGATTCGCGACCGGGCGCCCCTTTACTCCATTCAATCTTTCGCAATCAGTAGCTCAGAATCGACCTGTATATGATCTCACCAAGGTGAATGGACCGCGTTCCCCTTACTATGGCCGACTAGATGCACAAATAAACAAAGAGTTGCTCATCCGGGGACTGCATCTGGAACTCTATGCTGGGGTCGATAATATCCTGAATCGATCCAATTTGCTTTCTTATGCATGGATGCCACGATACGAACTCCGCAATCCCAAAAGGAACCCTGTCGGGATGCTGTGGCAAACGCCGATCTTCCCGAACTTTGGTGTGCGTCTGATCGTAAAGTGATGTGTCGTTATAATGGGATCACGCGCCTCAACGTGGAGAGTCCTTTCGTAACCCTTGGAATTCGTTGGACAAGAGTTAGCTGTCAATCATGTCGCAATGCCTATATCGGTCAACTCTTGACGCGCGAATCGCGGGTAGGGATCGAACTCGTCCTGCGGTGCACTTATCTACAAGTCCATATCCGAATAGATGACGCCCATTTCCACGAGTCCATCTCGTCTTGCCTTATAGCGCCTCTGTGTTTCTTCGTAAGTTCGGCACTCGTCGTGTTCGAAGCCATCCTACATGACTTGCTTGTCGATTTCGGACCATGCAGCGTGAGCTTCACGAACAATGAAACGGTATCTAATATGTCAGTCGAGTTCATCTAAACGGAGTTCTCGGTTATGGACATCTAGTACTCGGGACCCGTCACTATAAAAAGTGAGCGAAATCACAGCCCTTTGTGATTAGTTTTCAAATCCACATCAGATTTTCCAGCTTACAACTTTTGTGCATTGACTTCGTAATCTCTAAGGAATAACGTCGCTTACTTACCTGTGCAAATCTGGGACAGTTACTCCCTACCATCGGGTATGGGGAACGAATCTTGGCAATTTGGTTTGGACAGGAAGTTGAATGGGACGTTCGTTCAACGGTTCTCGTTCATTTATGTTCTTGGAGTCATCCAATACTGAACGATTGACCCCGAGAATTACCTGCCGGTTTCGGTATCGGACGACTGTCTTGGGGGGACGATGTCAGCCTTGGGGGAAAAGCCTGCATTTCTGACGCATCATATCCGCAATCTTCGTGGTGATTCACAGCCGATTCTGGCCGAGGCAAGTGACGGCCTGCTTCATGTCGTCAAGTTCACAAACAACCTCCAGGGTCCCAACCTTCAGTTCAATGAAAGCATGGGAACGGAACTATACCGGCTGTCGAACCTGCCGGTCCCTTGCTGGCGGCCCTTGCTGGTCACCCGCAAGTTTCTCGATAAGAACCCTGCTTGTCGGATCGAGACCCCATACGGGAATCTCCGCCCGGCGGAGGGCCTGTGCTTCGGCTCACGTTTCCTTGGAAGCTGCAATATCCGATTACTTGAGATCATCCCCCAAAGCAGCATGAAGCGAGTTGGCAACCTCACTGACTTCTGGATGGCTTGGCTGCTGGACATCTGCGCCGGACACGCAGACAATCGTCAAGCAATATTCCGCCAGGAAAACGGCCTCCTTGATGCCATTTTCCTGGACCATGGACACATGTTTGGCGGGCCCAAAGGAGATCGGCGGCTTCCGTTCGAGGCATGCCGCTATCTTGATCGTCGCATCTATGCCGATATACCCTTCAAGTACGTAAGCGATTTGCGGAGAATTGCCGTCAATCTTGATACAGACAAGCTCTGGAAGGTAATGCAGCAGCTTCCTGCTGAGTGGAAGACCGATTCAGCGGTTGAAAAGTTCGCAGAGTGCCTCGACGCCCTCTCAAAGCCATATCTTATCGAAGGCGTGCTTGAGACGATCGTGGATGCTCACTGTACGGCAATTGAAATCAATGAACGTCGACACAGAGGAAATACCGCAGAATTGGTTTCGCGCTCTACAATACTGGCCCGGGGAACTAGGCAATTACTCGCCGTGTGATGAGAACGTTATCATTTTCATTTTCTGGTCTGAGGCCGGAACTTTGAACATACGTGTGCACCCGGACTGGCGGCGGATCGTAGGTGAGACAGACCACAACTATGTCAGTGAGATTCTGAGCGACTTCAAACAGCGCGCCAAGTCTGATCCCGCTGACCTCTTCAAGCAGGCATCATCGCTAGTCCTTGGACCACTCATCACGCACACTGTGAGTTCAACTCTCACGAACTATCAGCGCCTTTTTAATCTCTGCCGTGGTTTCGTCGAACTCTAGCACTGCGCTCAGGTTAACCGGGCGACACTTTGACTTTGAATTATGATCCGCCACGCACATGCTGAATGACCGCATCCTGCAGCTATGGCGACATCGAATCGCGACGGCTTGTAGCATCTTCCCTTGAGAATTACCGTTCACGCCAGCGGAGATTCCTTTTGAACTCCTGGAACTCGCTGGTCAAGAGTTAACCGACAATCATGTCGCAATCGCCCAAGAACGGGACAGGGAAGAAAACCGCAGGCGGCGGGAAGCGTTCGTCGAGGCCCTCCGCGCCATAACGCTGGAGCAGCTGATTTTTCTGGATGAAAGCGGTGTGTCCACGCAGATGACCCGCCTGTATGCGCGGGCCACAGGTGGGTCTCGTATCGCCGAAGCCGCGCCCCACAGTCAGTGGAAGATTCTGACCATTCTTGGCGCCATCAGCACCCGTGGCTTGATCGCCACCATGACCATCGAGGCGGCCACGGACCGGGAAATCTTCCTCGCTTATCTGGATCAGGTCTTATGCCCGCAACTGAAGTCCGGCGATGTGGTGG
>WNGR01006695.1_pt1 | contig 12270 bp, 12 predicted proteins | sample 5407581 | NCBI WGS metagenome assembly WNGR01 (sample SAMN13153383, study PRJNA577476) | soil metagenome | isolation source: 80 cm soil or saprolite under Garry oak tree replicate 2 | place: USA:California | collected 2016-06-15
TCGTCATGAATTTCAGCAGCCGTTCCAGCGAATATTTCGTCAAACGGCCATGCAGCAGCGCCGACAAATCGGGCTGCTGGATGCCGAGCAGCTTCGCCGCTGCGACTTGCGTCAGTCGGCGACGCCTGATGATCTCGCGGAGCTGCTGCACCAGATCGGCTCGCAGTCGCATCTCCTCAGGAATGTCGAAGCCGAGATCGGCAAAGACGTTGCCGCTTCCAGGATGGACGGGGATTTTGCCGCTCATATTCGTGCTTCCGTTCCATTATGGTTCGATAGTCGGCGATGCAGGCGACGATGACAAGCAGAAGTGTCGTTGGGTCGAGCGCTTCGCGAGACCCAACACTGCCATGGAGTTTCGCGATTGTTGGGTCTCGTGAAGAACTTGACCCAACCTACGGACCCCCTCGCACGCCCACCTTCCCCCAGGCGCGAGACGCCAAGATCACTTCACCAGCTTCACCCCGGTAATGGCTTCGAGGTTCTTGTAATCGACCTTGGCGCGGTCGGCCTTCGGAAGGTCGAGGCCGTCGAGGATTTTCAGGGTCTCGCGGATGTAGCCCGGCCCCTTCTCCGGGTCGAAGGGGCAGTCGGAGGCGAAGACGATCTTGTCGATCGGGAAGAACTCCATCCCGCACTTGGTGGCGGGGACGCCGCCGAAGGCGGCGGTGTCGGCGTAGAAGTCGTTCTTGAAATAGTCGAGGGGGCGCTTCTTGAGGCTCTTGCGCAGCGCGACGTAATCCTCGTCGGTGGTGCGGACGCCGAGCTGGTCCCAGCCGTTGCCGATGCGGCCTTCCAGCATCGGGACGATGCCGCCGAAGTGGTGGGTGATGATCTTGAGCTTGGTATATTTGTCGATCGTCTTGGAGAAGACGAGGCGCGCCATCGCCGCCGCGGTCTCGTAGGACCAGCCGAACGCCCACCAGATCTCGTAGAGCGATTTCTTCTCGTCGAGATAGTCCGGCATCGTGGCGCCGCGCGCGGGATGCAGCCAGACCGGCTTGCCAAGCTCGTTCATCTTGGCCCAGAACTGTTCGTATTCGGGCCGGTCGAGCGGCTTGCCGGCGACATTGGTGTAAATCTGCACCCCGAGCGCGCCGAGATCCTTGACCGCGCGTTCGGCTTCGCGCGTGCCGGCGTCGGGTGTCGCCAGCGAGACCTGCGCGACCCAGCCCGGGAAATGGCGGGGATGCCTGGCGCAGAGCTCGGCGAATCCATCGTTGATCAGCTTGGCGAGGTCGTCGATCTGGTTCGGGTTCGCAAAGTTCTCCAGCGGCGGCTGCGGGTAGGACAGGATTTGCGCATAGTCGGGAAACATGTCGACGATCTTCATGCGGTGATCGAGGTCATAGAGCGCCGGCACGCCGCGCATGCGCTTGCCCATATCCTTATAGTCGCCGGCGATCTCCATCATCCGGTCGAAGAATTTTTTCGGAAAGAAATGGGTATACGCGTCGATGCGCATGGGTGGTCTCCGGTTGTCGTTGGCATTCTGCAGCGCAGGTGTCGATTCGGTCGGGCCGCCAAGTCCCGCATCAAGTCCCGCATCCGAAGAATGCATCGCGGGTCGAGGCCGCGCGAGTTGTTAGCGGGTCGGGGCGCCGCTGTCCATCACAGGACCATGGCGCCTCGATGCCTTTCGCGAATGCAAGGATTGCGCTAGCGTGTGCTGATCCCAATCTCTATCCGGAGAATGTTGGCTTTTGATGGCGCTTCAGTACTTGAAAGTCACAAGATCGCGCGCTGGCCCGAGTGCGGTTGGAACTCGTGCGATGGAACTCTCGTGCTGGAACTCTGCGAGGACGTCATGAACCGAGTTGGCACGGCGCTCTGCGCCCTCTTCACCGGGCTCCTGCTCATCCTCCCGCTCGCATCGCCTTCGCTCGCCCAGACCTGGCCGCAGCGATCGGTCCGTTTCATCCTGCCGCTCGGACCCGGCAGCGGAACGGATATTAGCGCGCGGCTGTTCGCGGATCGGCTGTCGGCGCGCTGGGGCCAGCCGGTCGTGGTCGAAAACCGTCCTGGTGGAGACGGCATGATTGCGATCACCGCGTTCATCGGCGCCCACGACGACCATACCCTCTTGTTTGCACCTACCTCATCGTTCACTGCCCATCCGTTGCTCCACGACAAGCTGCCCTACGATCCGCGTGAACTCCTGCCGATCGCCAGGGTCTCCAACACCCTCGTCGTCGTCGCGGTGCCGGGATCCCTGCCAGTCGGATCGCTCGCGGAACTCATTGCACTCGCCCGCGCGGAGCCCGGCAAGCTCAACTTTACGACCGCCACCGGCGTCACCGATTTCTTGTTCGAGGCCTACTTCAAGAGCGCCGGCATCGCCATGACCAGGGTTCCGTATCGCGACACCGTGCAGGCTCTCAACGATCTCGGCGAGGGCCGCATCCAGGCCTATGTGGGGGCGCTCGCCATCGTGCAGCCGCATGTGCAGTCGGGCAGGGCCAAGCTCATCGCGATCACCAATAGCGAGCGCCCCTCGATCGCGCCGGAGATTCCGACCGTCGCCGAGGCGGGCTATCCCGCGCTCACGTTCGATGGCCTGGTCGGTCTGTTCGGACCGCGCGACATGGCGAACGACATTCGCGAGCGCATCGCCACCGATGTGCGGGCAGTCGCCACCGACCCCGTCATCGTGAGCCGGCTGGGCGCCACCGGGCAGGTCGTCAGCCCCGGCGCCGCAATAGAATTCGCCGCATCGATCGAGGCCCAGCGCGCGAAGGCCGCCGCGATCGGGCGGGAGCTGGGGATCAAACTCGCGCAGTAGCCGCGGCGATGGCGATCCTGTTGGCGCGCTCGGCGCCCGCGCTCAGCTCGCGGTCAACCGGGCGACGATCTCGGGCGGGATCGGCTGCGGCTTGAAGCGGCCCGGGCGCGCGCGATCGCGCACCACCCAGACCCGCGCTTCGAAGCCTTCCACGGCGAGCGCGCCGTCCTTGCTCAAGCGGTGCAGGAGGCGGAAGCTCGAGCGGCCGACTTCGGCGATGCTGGTCTCGATCACCACCTCGTCGCAATAGCGGGTCGGGATGAGGAAGCGCGCCCTGGTCTCGACCATCGGATAGCCGTCGAACTCGTAGGTCCGGTAAAGCGCATGCTTGTTGATGCCGAGCGCATGTTCGAGCAACAGCACCGTCGAATGGTCGAACATGGCGAAATAGCGCGGATAAAAGACGATCCCGGCCGGGTCGCAATCGCCCCATTCGATCCGCACGCTGCGGCGGTTGGTGAACATGCTCGCGTTCTCCTGTCTACTCTTTCCCGCATCCGGGCCTGTTCTCCCTTGCAGTTGCCGAGGGTAGTCTTCTCCCGCGAAGGGAGAGGCAAAAGTGACGCAACGAAAGCAAATCGCACGGTGGCATTTGACCCTGCCTGGCGCGACCCGTAAATAACCCAGCCATACTCAATCCACGCAACATCCGGGGGGCCGGTCCGATGCCGCGCTTTCTGTCGCTTGCCGAGGCGGTGGAGGAAACCGTTCGGGATGGCGATATGGTCGCGATGGAGGGGTTCACCCACCTGATCCCGTTCGCGGCCGGACACGAAGTCATCCGCCAGGGGCGCAAGCGCCTCACGCTCATCCGCATGACGCCCGACCTCCTCTATGACCAGCTCATCGGCATGGGCGGCGCGGAGAAGCTGGTGTTTTCCTGGGGCGGCAACCCGGGGGTGGGGTCGCTGCACCGCTTCCGCGACGCGGTCGAGAACGGCTGGCCGCATCCGCTCGCGATCGAGGAACATTCCCACGCCGCCATGGTCAATGCCTACGAGGCCGGCGCGTCCGGGCTCCCGTTCGCGGTCTTTCGCGGCTATATCGGCGTCGACCTTCCCAAGGTGAACCCGAGGATCAAGCGCATCACCTGCCCCTTCACCGGCGAACAGCTTGCCGCCGTGCCCGCGCACCGGCCGGACGCAGCCATCATCCATGCCCTCAAGGCCGACCGCGCCGGCAACGTGCTCATCGAAGGCATCGCCGGGGTGCAGAAGGAGGCCGTGCTCTCGTCGCGGCGCTCGATCGTGACCGTCGAGGAGATCGTGGACGATTTCGGCCCCCGCAGCTTGAACGCGGTGATCCTGCCGCATTGGGCCATCGGCGCCATCGCCCAGGTGCCGGGCGGCGCCTATCCCTCCTATGCCCAGGGCTACTACAAGCGCGATAACGCCTTCTATATCGCCTGGGAGACGATCTCGCGCGACCGCGATGGCTTCCTCGCCTGGATGAAGGCGAATGTGCTGGAAGAGGGGCCCGAAATATTTGCCCAGCACGTGCGGCGGCTCAGGGCGAAGGCGGCCTAGGACGACCCGATGGCCGACAGCTGGACCGCGAACGAGATGATGACGATCGCCGCCGCACGGGCGCTGCGCAATGACGACGTCTGCTTCGTCGGCATCGGCCTGCCGTCGGCGGCCGCGAATCTGGCGCGGCTCACCCATGCGCCCGGTCTCACGCTGATCTACGAGTCGGGCACGATCGCGACCAGGCCCGACGTGCTGCCGCTCTCGATCGGCGACAGCGAATTGTGCGAGACCGCGCTCACCACCGTCCCGGTCGTGGAGATGTTCCGCTACTGGCTCCTGGGCGGCCGCATGACGGTGGGCTTCCTCGGCGGCGCGCAGATCGACCGCTTCGCCAACCTCAATACCACCGTGATCGGCCCCTACGACAAGCCCAAGGTGCGGCTCCCGGGCGGCGGCGGCGCACCCGAGATCGCCAGCGCCTGCGGCGAGATTTTCATCATCATGAGCCAGTCGAAGCGGAGCTTCGTGCCGAAGCTCGATTTCATCACCTCGATGGGCCATGGCGAAGGCGGCGACCACCGGGCGCGGCTCGGTCTCAAGAGCCAGGGACCGACCAAGCTGATCACCGACCTCTGCATCTTCGAACCCGATCCTTTGAGCAAGGAAATGACGGTGACGTCGATCCATCCGCGCGTGGCGCGCGAAGAGATCGAGGCCAACACGAGCTGGCCGGTGCGTTTCGCGGCAAACGTCGTGGAGACGCCGGTGCCGAGCGCGCGCGAGCTCGACGTCCTGCGCGACCTGCATGGCCGTACCGCGCGCGCCCACGGCCAAGCGGCTTGAAGGGGCGAGGGATGACCGCCACCCGCGATGTGTTTCTCTGCGACGCGGTGCGGACCCCGATCGGGCGCTATGGCGGCGCGCTCGTCAAGGTGCGCGCGGACGATCTCGCCGCGATCCCGATCAAGGCGCTGATCAGCCGCCCCCCCAAGCTCGATTGGGCCGCCCTCGACGAGGTCGTCCTTGGTTGCGCCAACCAGGCCGGCGAGGACAACCGCAATGTCGCGCGCATGGCGCTGCTGCTCGCCGGCCTGCCCGAGACCGTGCCTGGCGTCACCGTCAACCGTCTCTGCGCCTCGGGCCTCAACGCCGTCGGCGATGCCGCGCGCGCGATCCGCGCCGGCGAGATCGACTTCGCGATCGCGGGCGGCGTCGAGTCGATGACCCGGGCGCCTCTGGTCATGGGCAAGGCGAGCGAGGCGTTCCAGCGCACCGCCGAGATCCAGGACACGACCATCGGCTGGCGCTTCATCAATCCGCTCATGAAGCAGCAATATGGCATCGATTCCATGCCGGAGACCGCCGAGAATGTCGCCGAGGACTACCAGGTCGCGCGCGCCGACCAGGACGCCTTCGCATTGCGCTCGCAGCAACGCGTGGGCAAGGCGATGGGGTCAGGGTTCTTCGCCGAGGAAATCGTCGCGGTCGAGGTGCCAGGGGGCAAGGCCGGCCCAGTGATGGTCGACAAGGACGAGCACCCGCGGCCCGACACCACGCTCGAGGGTCTCGCCAAGCTCAAGCCGTTCGCCCGCAACCCCGGCACCGTCACCGCCGGCAATGCCTCCGGGGTCAACGACGGGGCGGCGGCGATGATTCTCGCCTCGGCGGAAGCGGCGAAGCGCCACGGGCTCACGCCGCGCGCCCGCGTCCTTGGGATGGCGTCGGCGGCGGTGCCGCCGCGGGTGATGGGAATTGGCCCGGTGCCATCGACCCGCAAGCTGATGGAGCGGCTCGGGCTCAGGATCGGCCAATTCGACCTGATCGAGCTCAACGAGGCCTTTGCCTCCCAGGGGCTCGCCTGTCTGCGCCAGCTCGGCATTCCCGACGATGCCGAGCACGTCAATCCCCATGGCGGCGCGATCGCGCTCGGCCATCCGCTCGGCATGTCGGGAGCGCGGCTTGCCATGACCGCGGTGCACGGGCTGGAGAAGCGAGGCGGCAGGCTCGCGCTCGCCACCATGTGCGTCGGGGTCGGCCAAGGCGTTTCGCTCGCGCTCGAGCGGGTCTAGGACACGGCGCAAAGGAGACGGCCTCGTGGTCATGAGTTCAGGCTACATCCCCTTTCATCCCAACCCGTCGAAGCCGAAATACCAGCCGCCGGCGGGCGCGGTCGATGCGCACTGTCATGTGTTCGGCCCCGAAAGCCGGTTTCCCTATGCGCCCGAGCGCAAATACACGCCCTGCGACGCGCCCAAGGAGAAGCTGTTCGCGCTGCGCGACTTCCTCGGCCTCGACAAGAATGTGATCGTGCAGGCGAGCTGCCACAGCAAAGACAATCGCGCCATGATCGATGCGCTCGACAGCTCCAACAACAAGGCCAGGGGCGTCGCCTTCGTGGGCGAGGAAGTCACCGACGCCGAGCTCAAGGCTTTTGACCGCGCGGGCGTGCGCGGCGTGCGCTTCAACTTCGTGCGTCGGCTCGTCGATTTTACCCCGCGCGACGTGCTGGAGCGCATCGCCGCCCGGGTTGCGCCGCTCGGCTGGCACATCGTGGTCTATTTCGAGATGCCCGACCTGCCCGAGCTGGAATCGTTCTTCGCCTCGCTGCCCACGACCGTCGTCGTCGATCACATGGGCACGCCGAGCGTGGCGAAGGGCGTCGACGATCCCGAAAACCAGCGCTTCATCCGGCTCATGGAGAACCGCGAGAATTTCTGGGTCAAGGTCACTTGCCCGGAACGGATGACGCTCAAGGGACCGCCCTACGACGATGTGGTGCCGTTCGGGCGGACGCTGGTCGAAAAATTCCCCGACCGCGTCCTCTGGGGCACCGACTGGCCGCACCCGAACATGAAGAAGGAAGCCCCCGACGATGGCCTGCTGGTCGACGTGATCCCGAAGATCGCGCCGACGGCGGCGCTGCAGAAGGCGCTGCTGGTCGACAACCCGATGCGACTCTATTGGGCTTAGAATTACTCTCATGTCATCCCGGCCGAGCGAAGCGAGAGCCGGGATCCATGGTCCTGCGGGCTCGGAGCGATGGGTCACTGATCGCCCTTCGGGCGTCCGGGACGACAATCGGCTGCGGCGACGACTTACGTTGCGATGCCGCTCTGCGCTATATATGTCAGGCCAAATCCAGTCGCGCCGGGGAGATGGAGCAACGCCGATGGCACGCACGGAGCACGATTACGACGACATCCCGGGCACGTTCGTGTTCGACGCCGAGCGCTCGCGCGAGGGCTATCACATCAATATGTTCTGCATGTCGCTGATGAAGGAGGAGAACCGCAGGGCCTTCAAGGCGAACGAAGCGGAGTATCTGAACAAATTCGCGCTGACGCCGCAGCAGCGCGAAGCGATCCTCAGGCGGCAGTGGAACCGAATGCTCGAGCTCGGCGGCAACATCTATTTCACCGCCAAGCTCGGCGCGACCGATGGCCTCTCGTTCCAGCAGGTCGCCGCCATCATGACCGGCTCGACCCAGCAGGACTACGCCGACATGATGCTCAAGGGCGGCAGGTCGGTCGAAGGAAATCGCAGCAAGTCGCAGTCCGGCAAGCCGCAGACGAAGTCGAAACCCAAGCAGAAGTCGAGCAAGAAACGTGGCTAGGATCATCGCAGGAGTATCGTCCTCGCACGTGCCCGCCATCGGCGCGGCGATCGACAACAAGAGGACCGAAGAACCCTATTGGAAACGGGTGTTCTCGGGCTTCGAAACATCCAAGGAATGGATGGCGAAGGCGAACCCCGATGTCGCGATCGTGGTCTACAACGACCATGCGTCCGCGTTCTCGGTCGAGATCATTCCGACCTTCGCGCTCGGCTGCGCGGCCGAATTCCCGCCCGCCGACGAGGGCTGGGGCCCGCGCCCGGTGCCGGTGGTGAAGGGGCATCCCGAGCTTGCCTCCCACATCGCCCAGTCGGTGATCCTCGACGAGTTCGACATCACCGTGGTCAACAAGATGGAGGTCGATCACGGCCTCACCGTGCCGCTGAACCTGCTGTTCGGCTCGCCGAAGGAATGGCCGTGCCCGGTCATTCCGCTCGCGGTCAACGTGGTCATGTACCCGCCGCCGACGGGGCACCGCTGCTTCATGCTCGGCAAGGCGATCCGCAAGGCGGTGGAGTCCTTCCCCGAGGATTTGCGGGTGGTGATCTTCGGCACCGGCGGCATGTCGCACCAGATCAGCGGGCCGCGCGCGGGCCTGATCAACAGCAATTTCGACAAGGCCTTCCTCGACAATCTCACGAAGGATCCGAAGAAGCTCACCCGCATCCCGCATCTCGAATACATGCGCGAGGCCGGCGCCGAGGGCATCGAGATGGTGATGTGGCTGATCATGCGCGGCGCGCTCGACGACAAGGTCGAGGAGGTCTACCGGTTCTATACCGTGCCGGCCTCGAACACGGCGGTCGGGCACATCATCCTCGAAAACAGAGGACGCGCCGCACCTGGCAAGCGGGCCGCCGCGACCAAAGGGAGGCGCAAGATCACCAGCAAACGGCGGGTGGCGGCGCATCGAAGCAATCACCCGGCCATACGCAGAGGTTGATGATGAAGATTTGCGTCGCCGGCCAAGGCGCCTTTGGCCAGAAGCACCTCGATGCGTTGAAGCGCATTCCCGACGTGGAAGTGACGTCGCTGGTGGGGGGCAATCAGGACGCGACCGCCCAAGTCGCCAAGAAATACGGCATCTCCCATTACACCGGCGATCTCTCCGAAGGCATCAAGCGTGCCGACGCGGTGATCCTCACCACGCCCACTAAGATGCATTTCCGTCAGGGCGAGCAGGTGATGCGCGCCGGCAAGCATGTGCTGGTCGAGATTCCGGTGACCGACAGCGTCGAGGACGCGGAGAAGCTCGTCAAGATCGCGCAGGAGACCGGCGTCGTCGCCATGGGCGGCCATGTGCGCCGCTTCAATCCCAGCCACCAGTGGATCCACAAACGGATCAAGAAGGGCGAGCTCACCATCCAGCAGATGGACGTGCAGACCTATTTCTTCCGCCGCAAGAACATCAATGCCGCCGGAAATCCGCGCAGCTGGACCGACCATCTCCTCTGGCACCACGCCGCCCACACGATCGACCTGTTCCAGTACCAGGCCGGCGAGACGATTTCCGATTGCTACGCGGTGCAGGGGCCGATCCACCCGCAGCTCCATATCGCCATGGACATGGGCATCGTCGCCAAGGTGCCGTCGGGGGCGATCCTCACGCTGTCGCTGTCGTTCAACAATGACGGGCCGCTCGGCTCGTTCTTCCGCTACATCTGCGACAACGGCACCTACCAGGCCCTCTACGACGACCTGGCGGACGGAAAGAAGAACCCGATCGACGTGTCCAAGGTCGACGTCTCGATGGACGGCATCGAGCTCGAGGACCGCGAATTCATCGCCGCGATCAAGGACAAGCGCGAGCCGAATGCGAGCCTCGCCCAGGTGCTCCCCTGCATGCGCGTCCTCGGCAAGCTCGAGCAGATCGTCGACCCGCAGCGCAAGGCGCACGCGTAAGCTCGCGAGAGGGACCCCGCCGCGTAAGGAGTATCGCCATGCAGCGAAGCAAGCCGCCGTACCGGGCCGATCATGTCGGCTCGATTCTGCGCAGCGCGCCGATCAAGCAGGCGCGCGCAAAACACGAGAAGGGTGAGATCGGTGAAGGTGAGCTCAAGGAGGTCGAGAACCGCGAGATCGAAAAGATCATCAAGAGGCAGGAAGCGATCGGGCTCAAGCTCGCGACCGACGGCGAATACCGCCGCTCCTGGTGGCATTTCGATTTCCTGTGGGGGCTCAACGGCTGCGAGCGCGTGATCCTCGACCATGGCATCCAGTTCCATGGCGTCGAGACCAGGCCCGACAGCATCCGCGTCGTCGGCAAGCTCGATTTCCCGCCGGACCACCCCATGCTCGATCACTTCAAGTTCGTGAAGGCGCGCGCCAAGGTGACGCCAAAGATGTGCATTCCGTCGCCGCCGGTGCTGCATTTCCGCCTGCCGAAGGACGGCGTCGACAAGCGCATCTATCCGGACATGGACGGCTTCTTCGACGACCTCGGCCAGACCTACCGCAAGGCGGTGAGGGCGTTCTACGATGCGGGCTGCCGCTATCTGCAGTTCGACGACACGGTCTGGGCCTATCTCTGCTCGCAAGACGAGATGCGCAAGGCGCGCGAGCGCATGTCGATGGTCGACCAGCTGCCGCAGATCTACCAGCGCGTGATCAACACCGCGCTGCAGGGGAAACCTTCCGACATGGTCATCACGACCCATGTCTGCCGCGGCAATTTCCGCTCGACCTGGGTCTCGGAGGGCGGCTACGAGCCGGTCGCCGAGCGCCTCTTGGGCGGGGTCAATTTCGACGGTTATTTCCTCGAATACGACACCGAGCGCGCGGGCGGGTTCGAGCCGCTGCGCTTCCTGCCGAAGGGGCCGAAGGCGGTCGTGCTCGGCCTCGTCACCTCGAAGAGCGGCACGCTCGAGAAGAAGGACGACGTCAAGCGCCGCATCGAGGAAGCGACCAAGTTCGCCTCGCTGGAGCAGTTCTGCCTCTCGCCGCAATGCGGCTTCGCCTCGACCGAGGAGGGCAATATCTTGGCCGAGGAGGAGCAGTGGGCGAAGCTGCGCGCGATCGTGGAGGTCGCCGAAGAAGTGTGGGGCTGAACTTAACATGCAGCGAACCAAGCCCCCCTTCCGCGCCGATCATGTCGGCAGCCTGTTGCGCTCCGCTGCCCTCAAGGAGGCGCGCGGGAGGCGCGAGCGCGGCGAGATCGGCGCCGCCGAGCTCAAGGCGGTCGAGGACCGCGAGATCGAGGCGGTGATCAGGAAGCAGGAGGCGGCGGGACTCAAGTCCGTCACCGACGGCGAATATCGCCGCTCGTCCTGGCAAACCGATTTCCTGGTCGGCCTCGACGGGGTCGAATCCTATTACGGCGAGCGCAAGATGCTGTTCAAGGGGCCGCAGCCGCGGCCGATCCTCCTGCGCATCAACAAGAAGCTCGGCGGCTACGTGCCGCATCCGATGATCGAGCATTTCAAGTTCGTGCAGGCGCGCGCCAAGGTGACGCCGAAGATGACGATCCCCTCGCCCTCGACGCTGCATTTCCGCTATGGGCGCGAGGCGGTGCCGGAAAGGATCTACGCCTCGATGGACGAGTTCTACCGCGATCTCGGCGAGACCTATCGCAAGGTGGTGCGCGCCTTCGCCGAGGCGGGCTGCCGCTATCTGCAGCTCGACGAGGTCAACCTCGCCTATCTCTGCGACCCGGCGCTGTGCGAGCAGGTGCGCGCGCGCGGCGAAAACCCCTCCGCGCTGCCGATGATCTATGCCGGCATGATCAACGCGGCGATCTCGGACATCCCGCCCGACATGACCATCAGCATGCATCTCTGCCGCGGGAATTTCCGCTCGAGCTTCGTCGGCACCGGCGGCTACGAGCCGGTCGCCGAGATTTTGTTCAACACCATCGCGGTGCACGGCTATTTCATGGAATACGACACCGAGCGCGCCGGCGGTTTCGAGCCGCTGCGGTTCGTACCCAAGGGCAAGACCGTGGTGCTCGGCCTCGTCACCAGCAAGACCGGCCAGCTCGAAAGCCGCGAGGAACTTCTACGCCGCATCGATCAGGCGGCGAAGTTCGTCGCTATCGACCAGCTCTGCCTCTCCCCGCAATGCGGCTTCGCCTCGACCGAGGAAGGCAATGTGCTCGCCGAGGACGAGCAATGGGCCAAGCTCGCCATGATCGTCGAGTTGGCCGAGGAGGTGTGGGGGTAGCGCGTCTGGACGCAACGATTCGGTCGTCATTGCCGGGCTTGACCGGGCAATCCATCTTCTTCGCATAAAATCTTTACGCGATGGCCCCCCGGGTCAAGCCCGGGGGTGACGAACGTGGGTGTGCAATGGCTGAGCGATCGAGAATCGCAACGGGATCGAGCAAAATGGCTGAGGGGATCATCGCCGGAAAAGTCGCCATCGTCACCGGTGCGGGCCGTGGCATCGGCCGCGCCGTCGCGCTCGCGCTG
>WNGR01006697.1_pt1 | contig 12270 bp, 11 predicted proteins | sample 5407581 | NCBI WGS metagenome assembly WNGR01 (sample SAMN13153383, study PRJNA577476) | soil metagenome | isolation source: 80 cm soil or saprolite under Garry oak tree replicate 2 | place: USA:California | collected 2016-06-15
GACGGACTCCTGTGTGAAGCAACGCTGGATCGCGTCGAACGCTTCCGCGTACATCCTGGCGGCCTTCGAGGAGTCGACACCGAGCGCATCAAGCTCGTGTGGCGACGCGCCGCGGCCCATCCCGAACTCGAATCGACCGCCGCTCAAATGATCGAGAATGCAAATCTCTTCATAGAGGCGGGCGGGATGGTAGATCGGCAACAGATAGACCAGCGGGCACAGTCTCAGTCTCTTGGTCCGCTGGGACAGAGCCGCCATCCACACGCTGGGTGACGGCGTCATGCTCAGTGAAGTGCCGTGGTGCTCGCTCATATGAAAGCAATGGAAACCGAGACGGTCGTAAAGCTCGGCGAGCAAAAGCCGGTTCTCATACTGCTCCGCCAGCGGGAGGCCGGAACGGTCATTCTGATCGAAGACGCCGAATTTCATGATGAGCATCCTTTCGAGGGTTGCACTGTTGACGTTTGGCCGGGGCTAGCCGCTGGCCCGGACATGCAGTTGGAACAAATTGTTCTCGGGGTCGGCAAACGTCGCGACGCTGCCGTGCGAGCCCATGTCGCGGCTCGACAAATGCCGCCCGCCTAATTGTTCAATCCGATGCGCGAGCGCAGCCAAGTCGATCGCGTCGAATACGATCACGCTGCCGCGCGCGCCTTTCGCCGCCTCGGATCGTGAGCTCAACGCAAACGAGACCTGCCCTGCTTTGAACTGACACCAGTTGTCACGATCCCGAAATGCCAGCGGGAGCTCCAACGCTCCAGCGTAGAAGGCCTGCATGAGATCCATGTCATCGGCGACCGTGTAGACGCTTCGGACCGTACCGAGGGGCATTTTCTTCCTCCGAGTATATTCAATATAGTTGAATCTTTGTTTTATTGTTGTAATATGCTCCCGCCGGTCGGGTGTGTCAATCTGGATCTCAGTCGCTGGACCGCTCGAGGGGAAGCAGATGCAGGAGAAGAAAGCTCGCCGAGGCATTCAGTCGGTCGAAATTGCCTTTCGGATTCTTGACGTTATGCAGCGCAGCCAACAGGCAATGGCTCTGAAGGAGATCGCGCCGCTGGCAGGCCTGACAGCGAGCGCCGCGAACAATTACCTCGTCAGCCTGGTGCGGATCGGACTTGCCGCCGCGGACGAGAAACCGGGCTACTATCGCCTGGGGCCCGCGGCCCTTTCCCTTGGCGTCAGCGCGATACAGCAGATCGATGGCTTTGAGATTGTCCGCCGCGAGGTCACCAATCTGCGCGACGCAACAAAGCGAAGTGCGGCCGTCACCACGTGGACCGACGACGGCCCGATCAGCCTGTTCAAGCAGGACGGAGATCAGCGCGGCGCGTTTGAATTCCGGACCGGGCTGATCCCGATGCTGAGTTCCGCGGCAGGAAAGATCTATGCTGCCCGACTGCCGCCAAACCTGACGACGCATTTGATCGAGCAGGAATGGGACGCGGTCTTTCCCGGCAAGCCCGACGTCGGCAAATTCAGGGAAGATGCAACACGAGAGCTCAAGCGAAGGGGTTACACGGCAATCGTCCGATCCGACTTAAGCGGGTATGTCTCTATCGCGGCACCGATACTGGACTGGAACGGTGATGTTCGCTTCACCCTCAGTCTCGCCGGCACCCGGGCCTCCATGAAGATCGAGCCTTCGAGCGATCATGTGAAAGCGCTGCTCGACAGCGCCTCCAGCGCAACACGGGCACTCGGCGGCAAGACCGAAGGCCGCAGCTAGTCCGTCACCCAGTCGCCGGTCGCGCGAATTTCGGTTGGAATTGTCGCGTGACCGGCCTTCCAGTTACTTGGTGATGAAGGCCTTCTTGGGAGGATCTTCGGGAGCCCACAGCCTGAACGACGTCTTCAGAAAGAACTCCGAACCGGTGTTGGACCCGACCATATCCCTTGAGTAGAACGCATTGGCGTAGATAAACTTCACATCGACCGGACCGAAATTATAGCCAACCAACAGACCGGCACCGATGTTGACGTCCTTTCCGCAGGTCGGAAATTTCGCGGCCGTCAACTGGGCACAAGTCCACGCCGCGCCAGTCGCTGGATTGATGCCACCGGGAGAGTCTTCGGTTGTCTGAAATTTGAAGAAACCGACCGGGCCGACTTCCCAGCTACCGAACTTCTTGGTCGCGGTCCAATCAATATAAAGGTAGTTGCCACTCGTGTAGCCTCTACCCGGATTAGCTGAGCCGGTGAGAAACGCCGCAAACGCCGGAGCCGTCGCAGGATTGCGCGCAATCACCTGGTACAGGCCCGTGTTACCCGCCGAAGCCGTGTTGATGTCATAGAGGGCGTTTACCGTCAGATTCCATCCCTCGCCAAGATAACTTATCGCGGCGTGCGGACGGACCGTCCAATAGTCAGGTACGAGCGATCCCGCGTACGTGCTTCCAGTCGGAGCGACGAAGCCGAGACCGGCCGCGACGTACAGACCTTTGCCCAGGTTCCAGGAGAAATTCAGAGGATTGAAGTAGATATTATTGATCTCGTGATCGAAAACATTGTTGTAGATCGGAGACTGAAGCAAACCCCCGCCGGGAGGATACGGAGTGGTTGTCGCCGTCGCCTGGTATCCACCGGTTTGGATCGTGGGATAATAGTCAGCTCCGAGAAATTTAAATCCCGTAGCCCACGTCAAATTGACGGTTGCACCTACCGCGTTGTAGCGCTCCTTGCATCCTGGTCCGCAGCCCGCATTTCCGTTGCCCGAAGCCATGGGAATGTAGAAAGCCGTGGAAGCAAAATACAGGCCCGGTGGAGGAGCCGCGGCTATCGGCGCGCCCATCGTGTTTCCGGGAAGGAAGTTTCCCAGATTTGCCGGTTCTGATGCCAGAGCCTGGCCAAGACCGACCCAAAGCGCCGAACCTGCGATCGCCCCCAAAAAAACTACTCTCGTTGAACTAGGCATAATACGTCCCCCTCGTTTTGGCCTCTCGTGATGTCGGCCTGCTCAAAACCCGCGCGCCGCGCTTACCTCACACTGCGCCACCTCAGCCCGCGCGCTTCGACCGCGATGCCAACAGACTTCATGGGCCCAGTTCCGCTAGAGCGCGCGCAACTTGCGGCGCGTGACGAACGAGAGACCGATGACAACGATGCAAGAAAATGCTGCTGGGATCGCAGCTGCCAGAAACAGGGTCTGGCTTGACCAATTCAGAGCAACAAGCTGGGCTGCAACGACCGGGCCCACAATTGCCCCGGCCCGTCCGACCCCCAGGCTCCAGCCAACGCCGGTCGCACGAATTTCGGTCGGATAGAGCGTTGACGCGAGAGCGTTGATCGCCGGTTGAGCACCTACGATGCAAATGCCCGCGGCAAAGATGACGATGTATAGCAAGGGCAACGACAAGCGTGGCTCGCCGATCGCCGCGACAGCGAACCCCGCGATCAAAAATGCGGGGACGAGGACACGAAAATAGCCAAGCCGATCGATGAGCGGCCCCATGAAGACGGCGCCAATCAGGCCTCCAAGCTGGAGCGTCGTGCCCATCAATACCGCAACCGACGAAGTAAAGCCCATGCGCGTCGACAGCAGTGGTAGCCAGTTCGCAAGGAAGAACAGGTTGAGCAGATTGGCGAAGCTGACCAACCAGAGCAGGATGGTCATCAAGGTGCGGCCTTCGCGGAAAAGTTTCATCAACGAGCCACGCCCGTGAACCTGGGCTGGAGTCGCCAGATGAAAATTACTGTCCAGATCGATGCCCGGAGCTAAACGGCGCAGCAATTCCTTGAGTTTTTCATACGCGCCTTGTTGCGACAGGAATAGAAGCGACTCTGGTAATCCCCAATACATCACGGCTGCGATTCCAAGGGGCAGAACGCCCCCGACAAAGAAGACAGATCGCCAACCTCCCCATGGAATCAGGGCTGCGGAGATCAAGCCGCCCGCGATTGCACCGCCGGTGAATCCGCACGAAATCCACATCAGCAGCGACGCACGTTGGCGCCGCGGGCTGTATTCACTTGCAAGTGCGACGGCATTCGCCATCACCCCGCCGATGCCGAGTCCGGTCAGAAAGCGCAGGAGGACCATTTGCTGTATGGACTCGGTGGCAGCCGTCCCCAGCATGCATAGGCTGAAGAATGCCGTCGATCCGACGAGCACGGGCCGTCGGCCAACACGATCGGCGACGATGCTCAACAGCATCGAACCGACCAACATACCAAAAAGCCCCGCTCCGAAAATAGGGCCGAGGGCTGCCGGATCGATGTGCCAATCCTGTGTTAAGGCGGGCGCGATAAATCCTATCGCCTGAACGTCGAACCCATCCATCACGACCACGCCACCGATCAGAACCATGATTCCTTTCTGGAAGGAACTGAGCGGAAGCGTATCGATCAGAGTGGCAATATCCGTCACGGCTGGTCCGCCGGAATCCGGCGAGCCAACGACGACAGCTTCTGCGGAAGGCGCCCCGCTGGATATGCTCCGACCAGGAAGGTTCATCAGATATCTCGGCTAGTGATTTGACACATGGCTTTTGGCTGGGTCGATAAGGCACTTCTCGCTGTCAACCAGGACCGAAGCCGGACTATTGCCTAGTTACGGCCGAGGGCAGATTTGTTCTTGATCTGGATACGCGCGTTTGGCACGGATTCACCTTATCGAACCGGAAACCGGAAACGGCGCAGATCGGCTCCAGCCACCAATCAACAAATGCAAGAGCATTGGCCATCGCGCGACGCGCCGGCACGATCACTGCTACGACAACATTCTTCCGTGGCCGGTAGCCAGCGCGGCCAATTCAGCAGGATCGTCGGGCAGGCTATTGCCGCACCAAACGACATGCATGTCGGGACGAAGTAAGATGAGGTCTCTCTCGTAGACCATGCGTGCCGGCTCGCTTGCAAGCTGTAGCACGCTGAAAGGAGCCGACCTGCTGCGAAACGCATTTTCCAAAGGAGCCGTTTCGTGTCGACCGTTCAGGCAGAGCAAGGTGTAACCCACGTTCGAAATTCGATCCTGGATAGGCGTACCGTCCTCCAGCCAAACGTGCGGCAGCCTTGCTCCCGGCCAACTGGTGGGCCGATAGTCCCGGAATAGGTGCTCGGGACCGCCCGGGACATTGTCGATGATCGGCGAATCGACGTAGCGATAACCTAGTTCAGCGCCAATCATCTCGTTTACCTTGCGCTGCTCGACGTCGGCAACCTTGGCAAGGTTGTCGCGAACAGCTTGACCCGCCGCGCTGTCTTCACAGATTTCCGGACGCCATTGCGAACGCCATTTGCGGTAACCGAGGGTCGCGTAGCGAGAAGCCCCGATATTCCGCTCACCGACCTGACGCCGCTCGATCTCATATGACTCCAGCAATTGCGGCCCGCCCCACCCTTCGAGCGTGGCTGCCAACTTCCAAGAGAGGTCAAACGCATCACCGACACCGGTATTCATGCCGAGTCCGCCGGCGGGAATGACCAAGTGTACGGCATCGCCGGCCAAGAACACCCGCCCCGCCCGGTAGCGATCGGCCAGCAGGAGATTCTGACGCCATTCGCCGCAATAGAGCATTTCGTAGCGGACCGGCACTCCAACCGTTTGCTCAAAACGCTGCTTCATTTCTTCGTCTGATTCTACCGCAGCATGGAGCGTCCAATGCCGCTTTGAATCCTGCATGATCAGAAAGGTCGCCCATTCGTCCGCAACAAGGTAGTGCCGACCTCGGCCAGGCCCTTGACCCAGTGGAAGACGATCGTAGAGTTCGTCACAACGATAAAGTCCCTGACGAAATTTGGCCAAGCTGGCTTCGCCTCTGAGTCGTATGCCAAGCTGCTTCCTCACGACGCTGGATCCACCATCGCAGCCGACGAGATAGGCCGCCGTTATCTTACTGGACTTCCCGTCCGATGATCGAACGGTCGCCACGACACCTGATTCACTCTCTTCAAACTCCAGGAGTTCGCTCCCATACCGAACGGTCACGGCCGCAATTTGCTCCGCGGCGTGCTTGAGCACGGGCTCCAATGTGTACTGCGAAACGAGCTGGTAGGGCTCGAGCGGCGTCGAGCCGTCGTTGATCTTGCTGATCTGCTCCCTGGCCGTATCGACGGAAGGATATTTCAGATGCAGCAACGGCGCCTGGGTCATTGTAAGGATGATATACACATCCATGACCGCGTCGGTTGTCAGTCCTGCCGCGCGAAGTTTATCGGCTAACCCGATGCGACGGAACATCTCCATTGAGCGCGCATTGCAGCGCTCCATCTTCGGCAGATATTGCGGCTCGAGCTTTTTCTCAAGCAGGATGCAACGAACACCGCGTAGCCCGAGATCAATGGCCAAGGTGAGGCCAACGGGTCCGGCGCCGACAATGATAACTTGAGTATCCATTCAATCACGTTCCGCAAGTGCTCGCGGCCAATGCCCACTGCACGGATTCCAACGCCAAGTCCCGGCTACCGAGGGCTTCTCAAACGTATTCCGTCAGCGCTTGTGTTGACGGGATACGTTCTTGGCAGGAGCCCTGACCAGCGTAATCACGCAACCAAAAGCATGGACGAATGCGATCGCTACGCATTGATCAGAAACGGCACGATTTGGACGAAGGCGATTCCGTCACCATTTGCCGGCGCCCAGCGATCCGACTAAGCTTCATGGGTCGCCGAACCCACCTGGACAGTCATGATCACAAAGGAATCTGGCGTCCGAGCAAGTGCTCCGAGCCGCGAGCAATGGCCAGGCCTCCTTCGCATCATCTTAAACGTGCGATGGGAAACCGAACCCGGATGGATCGCGCTGACATGCGACTGTCCGGTCCTCTGCGTCGTTCTAAGTGAGACGGGAGGACGCTGTCAGGCCCGCAGACAGCCCGAACTAGCCGTGCAAGGCGACTATTTCGGGACTGGACACCTGACCTTCGTAGCGCCTTCGGAGCCACTCACGCTCTATGCGACGGAAATGCGGGACGCACGCATTGCCATCTATCAATTCGATCTGGAAAGGACCGACTGTCTTAGCTCGGAGCAAGCAAAGGCGATCGAACGGACCGAAAGCAGATATATGTTCAGAGATGATCGCCTCTACGAATGCGCGCGCCTGCTCGGTGAACATGAGGTGACCAGCGATCCCGATTTGTACGGACTTTCTCTCGCGCGCGCATTGCAGCTTGCGCTTCTCGGCATGCCACTCCGGCGGACGAAGTCCAGGGCATCTGTCAAGCTCACGGGCGAACGTATCGTCGAGGTACTCGCCTACATCAATGATCATCTCGATCAAAGTACGGCCGTCAGGGATCTGGCGCGGATCAGCAACCTGTCGCCCGCACAATTTGGCCGATCCTTCCAGGATGCAACCGGCATGTCCCTACAGCGTTGGCAAATGGACGCTCGTATCAGGAGCGCCCAGCGACTCATGGTGGACGATCCCACCGAGTCCCTTTCAGCGATCGCATCTCTCGTCGGCTTTTCCGACTCGAGCCATTTTTCTCGGGCATTTCTGAAGATTGTGGGTACAACGCCGAGCGCCTGGCTCCGCCAACGCACGTAAAAGGCCCGGGCACGGGCGTCGCGATCAGTCCAGCCTGCTCCGCCGCCAAGCGTGTGGCGAGATCCCGTTTGCGGCAGTAAAGGCGCGGGTGAAGTGACTTTGCTCGGAAAAGCCAGCATCCAGCGCAATATCGACGAGGCTCCTCTCCCGATCCGCGAGCATGCGTTTTGCATACTCGATGCGGGCGGCAAGGTGCCATTTGTGCGGAGTCATGCCGGTCGAGATCTTGAAGGCCCGACCGAATTGAGATGCAGAAAGGTCCGCCAGAGATGCCAGCTCTGACAAGCGAATCGACTTGGCAAGGTTATCGTGCACGAATTCAGTGACCCGCGTCAGCTGCCGCTTGGTGAGGCCCAGGCGCCGAGAGCCCATCGAGTGGTTCGTCGTACAAAGACGCGCGATTCGCGCGACCATGGCCGCAACGACACTGTCTCCGAATAAATGGAAACTGGGCATCTCATCCTGGCTTGAAGCGAGGAGCCCTGCCAAGACCTGAAGACTTTCGTCGAAAAAAGTGAGGCGCGGTTCATCGAGCTTCGCAACTTCGAATTTGCCGCCCATCAGCTCGAAGACCCGCTCGGCATCAAGCACCAGCCGCACAGCATCGACTCGAGCTATCTGATCGGTATAGCACCATATCGGCAAGCCGGCCGGAATGAGGCTTGTGTGGCCGTTTCGCCGGTGCCGCCGTAGATTCGATCGATTGCTGCCGGTGTGTAGCGAGGGTCGAGCCTCGCATAGGCCGCCTGCTTCGTTTACGACTACAGCAAGCATTGGGTGACGGTTGCTAAGCTGGTGCCAAGCGCGCCCTGGCAACGCATCTTGTTGGACACAATGCACCTCGATGCCGGACAAGGTATGGCTTCGTACCCGAGCGATTGCCAAATTGTGCGGATGGCTGCTGCCGTGATCCAGCAATGCGACTCCCTCCTCCCGAGGCGAGAGCGGTTCAGAAGCAGATGCGTTGCATCAATTCCGCGCCGCTTAAGTCCGTTGATCGGAACCCTTTTTTATATGGCGTTCACAATAACGAGATTGCAAAGCTCGGTCAATCTTGCGGCATCGGCGCCGCTTGGGGTGGCAGCCATTCGGACAGCCAACGCCGAGTCCAAACACGCCGATTGTAATCAAGCCTGGCCTTCCCGTCTGCGCGACTATCCCAACCCGGCTCAACATTCACGCCCGCCGAACCGCGGCGGAGCGAACGAATTTTCTCGGCCGCGATTCAGACCCCTCCTCGTCTGCGGAGTAACAAGTTGAAGAACAAAATTGCCTTGGAAGAGCATTTCGCAATCGACCTCACGATCGACCAATCGAAGATCTATTCGCAGCCCGTGGTCTGGGAGAGGTTGAAGGCCAATCTTCTCGATATCGAACAGCAGCGGCTGGAGCGAATGGAAGAAGGGGGCACTGCGCTCTCGATCCTGTCGCTCAATTCACCGGGCATCCAGGGCATTCCGAATATAAGGGAAGCGATTGACGTTTCGCGCCGCGCCAACGACGTGCTTGCCGAGCATATCTCACGCCATCCGACGAAGCTGGGCGGATTTGCGGCCTTGCCGATGCAAGACCCTGAGGCGGCAGCGCGAGAGCTCGAACGTTGCATCAAGACACTTGGATGTAAAGGCTTCATGGTGAACGGCTTCTCGCAAGTCGGCAGCGCTGAAACAGTCGTGTATTATGACGCACCGCAATTCGCCGACTTCTGGAGCAGCGCGAATGCACTCGGCAAGCCGTTCTACATGCACCCGCGCGACCCATTGCCATCCCGCGAGCCAATTTTCGACGACTTCCCGTGGCTGACCGCGGCTACCTGGGCCTTCACGATGGAGACCAGCACTCACGCGCTGCGTTTGATGTCGTCGGGACTGTTCGATCGGAATCCGAATTTGCAGATGATCCTCGGCCACCTGGGTGAATGCATTCCGTTCAACATTTGGCGAATCGACAACATCGTGACAAAGGCGCCTCGCGGCATCCCCTGCAAGCGCAGTCTCGGGGACTATTTTCGCGAGCATGTATATGTGACGACAAGCGGAAACTTCCGTACGCCGTCCCTCCTCTCGACGATGCTGGAAATTGGCAGCGATCGCATTCTGTATGCTGTCGATTATCCATTCGAGAGCTTTGAGGACGCCTCCCGCTGGTTTGATAATTGCGAGATCAGCGAACTCGATCGAAAGAAGATCGGTCGCGATAATGCGCGCAAGCTATTCGGCCTCCCCTGATTGTGACTTCCACCACACGCATTTTGGTGGTGACGTTCGCCATTTTGGAATTTTGCGATGCTTTTTTGGTTCGTATGTCCATTAGCGCACTGTAAAAATACGGACCGGTGGCCGCCCACTTGAGAAACCTAAATTGGTACGGTCAACTCTCGAACGCGATGCCAACAAAATCACCATCCCGCCAGATCATCTGGCATTTTCGAGTTGTGCGGAAATTGTCGAACGACAGATCGAAATCCATCGGCATGACGTTGAGCCCGTCCAACTGGATACCCGCGCCATGGTTCGTTACGTCACGAACGCAACATGAAAACACGCCGGTCTGACCGACAAAGAACAGCAACGCGTTCCGATTGATCCGCGTCCGTCCAATCGAACGCCGTTCAGGCTCTCTGCGTCGCAGGATTTGTTGAAGTGTCGACATCGGCTTTCATTTTCCAAGTCAAATTCAACAATGCGTTTGTAGATCCACCGCCGACTATCGATAAAACGAGGCTGCCGAGCGGAGTATGATCGCCCGACAGCTTCGCCACTGTGGACCCGGACCAGGGCAATGTCCGATGCCTCGACGCTAGCGCGTCTGCGGCTCTCCGCAACGGAACTCGTACGTTAAGCTTGATGCAGCCGTTTTGGGTTAATTCCGGAACTGCACACGCTACCTGCGCAGGCTTCGAGTTCCTCGTCTATCGCACCCTAACGTTGGACGAGATCGGATGCGCCCGAAAGTTCCGGCCAGAAGTTGCAACACAGTCGTACAAAATTGTTGCACGGCGCGTTTATGGACCGCAGGTGGCGAACGCATGATTGTGCATGCCGCTTGGCTGGAATTCGCTTTGAACCCCGCCTACACCGAAGCCATCAAAGCGCTCCGAGGCATCAGCGCGACGCCGCCGCGAGGGATAGATCGAGTGTTTGGCGTACATCAGATTGAACTTCAATCACCACGGGGCCCTTCGCCGACATTGCTTCCGCGATGACCTCGGCCGCTTGCGCGGCGTTCGTGATCGTATAGCCCTGCGCGCCGAATGCGCGGGCAAGGGCCGCAAAGTCAGGGTTGGAGAGGTCCGTACCCCAAGGACGTTTCGGAAATGCCCTCTCCTGATGCGAACGGATGGTCCCGTACGACTGGTTGTTGGAGATGACGATCTTGATATTGAGCCGGCGGGCAACAGCAGTTGCCAACTCGTTCCCGGTCATCAGGAAACCGCCGTCTCCGCAAAACGCGATCACCTAATGATTTGGATAACGAAGGCTCGCGCTCAATGCAGAAGGAACCCCACTGCCCATCGCGCCGCAGGCGGAGCCGAGCAGTCGGGCCGACGGCTTGAAGCGGAATATACGGTGCACCCAGGCGGCGAAGTTGCCGGAGTCGGTCGTCACGATACCATCTGCTCGGAAAAGCTTGGCGACGGCCGCAACCACATGCCCCAGGACATCAGCGCTGGGGATACCCTGCTCAGGCCATGAGTGCACCGCTTCCCGAGCTTTCGCCGCGGCTTCGATCCACCCGCCGCGCTCACGTGAGACGACCGGCAAGTCGAGCCAGGATCTCAAGAAGGGATGCGCCGACGCGACGATTGGAACGTCCGTATGGAAGCGGGTCCCGATCGCGTTGGGATCAGGGTAGACGTGAACCAGAGGCTGCGACGTCGGCTTCTGTCGCGGAAACCGAAATCCCAGAGTAGACAAGTCGCCGAGCCGCGTTCCGATCGCAACGATCAGATCCGCTCGCTCAAAGAGCTCAACATGAGCTGGCGACGTGAAGAAGCCAAGCTGCCCAATCCAGAGCCGGTGATTGTTCGGAAACTGATCTTGCATCTTGAAGGTGACTGCGACCGGCGCATTCCAGCGCTCACTCAGCGCGATCAAGTCCTCGCGAAATTCCGCAGATCGACACTCTCCTCCGACCAGCAGAATCGGCCTCTCCGCCTCGCCAACCAAGGCGGCCGCCTGCTCCACGGCGGCGCGACTGGGCTCGGCCCGCGCGACGCCGTGAACCCTGGCGGAGAGCAGACCGGCCTCCATCCCGAGAATGTCTTGAGGAAGCTCGATCACAACCGGCCCGGGCGTGCCGCCAAGCGCCACGGAAAATGCGCGCGCCATCATCTCGGGCACCTGGGCCGCTGAATCGATTCTGGTGGACCACTTAATAAAGCCACTGAACGCCCGCCCCGTGTCGATCTCCTGCACAGCGTCACGATTCAGGTTCGGCGTATCGACCTGACCAACCAGCAATACGAGGGGTATGGCTTCCTGGGACGCTACATGGAGACCAAGCGCCGCGTTGGATGCGCCCGGTCCGCGGCTTACCATCACCACGCCTGCCCTGCCGGTGAGCTTGGCGTCGGCAACTGCGGCAAGGCTCGCGCTTCCCTCGTGGCGACAAGTCACGAGATCGATCTCGTCGCGTTCGTACAGAGCGTCGAGAAGCGCAAGAAAGCTTTCGCCGGGTACGCTAAATGCCCGGTCGACGCCGTGCGCGATCAGAGTATTTACGATTAGATCGGCAACCCGGAAAGCCATGCGACACCATCGCCGTTAGAAGATCAT
>WNGR01006698.1_pt1 | contig 12269 bp, 27 predicted proteins | sample 5407581 | NCBI WGS metagenome assembly WNGR01 (sample SAMN13153383, study PRJNA577476) | soil metagenome | isolation source: 80 cm soil or saprolite under Garry oak tree replicate 2 | place: USA:California | collected 2016-06-15
ACACCTTTTACAGAAGGCGTAAAGCCTTCAGGGTCATAGTACGTGATACGCCCACTACCGTGCGCAACGTAACTACTGTATATAGTAAGTATACTACCGTAACTTATGCTGTAATGTCGTAACTGCTATAGATAAGGCTCTTACGTACTTATCACGTTCCAACAGACCATTGTCTCAAGTCCAAGTGTCATCAGACCTTGTGACTCATCATACCATATGACCATAGGAGTCCATGTGTATACTACACTGCTAAGTGTACTGCATACCATTCCTAGAGTGTTACGTTGTCACCAACGTCAGCCTTGACTTAGGCTTAGGGACAGTGTGCAATACATGACTTAGCTTGGGTCAGTATACACGGACTTTGATAGTCATGTGATATGGTGGGTCACAAGGTCCAACGACACTTGGATGCAAGACAATGGTCAAGTTCTTGAGTACTAATAGAGAAAGGGAGAGAGCCCTTATATCTCGTAGAGGAGAAGACAAGTGATGATTCAAGAAGACCAAGCTGGAGAGCTAGGTCTTCTACAACCACATCTTAAGTACTACAAGGAGAGGGCTTTGAAGCGCCTCTTTAATACAAAACCCTACTACACCAATCCTAGTATTGAGTCATAATATTGTACATGTGATACCAGGGCTGACTGATCAATAAGTCCATGACTAATTACCACTTACATCATAGTCATCACTGTATTGTAAGTGTCTTTTAGATGGGAATGTAACATCACCCCCTTTTCAGGTCCTGCAACCATGCAGGAGGTCATTGTGGGTGCAGAGTGCGTTGTCGACGAACCCATCATTCCTCTTGTTGATCTGTGCAATTGCATCAGCCATTTCCAAATGTCAAATAGTTCCCAACTTAGCTGATGCGAGCTGCCCCCATGCTTCCTTGTTCTCTATGAGTACCTGCTCCATGCATTCCAGTTTGGCCATTACCACCTGGAAGCGGTGTACCTCCACCTGGAGTGATAGGTCACCAACCCTCTTGATCATCCAGTCTGTGAACTCTCATCCTCATGCATCAGCCTTGAGATAGTCCAGCTCTGCCATTGTGTACACTGGCTTGCCATCATATTGGTAGATGGGGGCGGTGTATAGCAGCTTGCTATACACCTTGTCCATATCATCATGGAGGGCAACAACAAGGGGATTGGGCACCATGATGATCTGCGTGTACTGAGCTTGTTGGGTTGTTGTCTCACGAGGCTGTCAAATAGGGAAATCGATGTAATTGATCCCCTTGTTATGTTTGAACCCCAGGGGTGCCTTGTGGTCCATTTGGCACATGACATAGCTTCTCTTGTAGAGAGGAAAGCCCGTTGTGGTAACAGAGTATGGGGTCTTGTTGGGATCGTCAGTGTCGGTGGTGTTTTTGATGAAGGGGTGCTCATCTGGGTACCACTCCTTCACGCTGGTGGTGCAACTCCACAGGCCTCGTGTTGCCGGTGTGCTTGCCAGCGCTGTGCTTCCCGGGCTGCTATCTGTGTGCCTCTTTTGATGACGGCGTGTCGAAATTGCTCCTGCCTCCACTCCGAGCATACTTTCCTCATTTCCTTTGTCTTCCTCGATCTCCATTCAGGGAGGCACTGGCAACACATCTTCTGCTTCAGTGTTCCAAAGCTCATGATCGAGGGCCTCAGTGTAGGCTTGATGGGTAGGGGTGGCTCCCATTCCATCAGGGTCCAACACTTGTCGCAGTAAGGGTGATAGTGCATGTGGGGGCACTGGTACCATGTCGAGCTCTGGGAATTGGTCTTGGACTCTAGCCAGCTCTTCCTTGGTGAGGGGAGTGGCAAGCGTGTTCTCGTCGGTGATGGTGGGTCAGACGTACTTCTTGGCACATAGCTCCCAAGCCTCTCTAGGAGTGATGAGCCCTTCTACAAGCTCAGCTCTGAAGATGCATTCCAGAGATCCAAGGTAGTAGGTGTTGACAGCATGAGACATGAGAGGGGATAAGGTAGTGGTATTGTTTCGTGGTTGAAGGAGAATGAGGGACTCGCCGGTAAAGCCCATGCTTATATGTGTTTCCGATGTGGGGTTTTGATTTTTAAACTCCCTTATCGCCTCACTTGTGTGTATGTCATTCTTGTTGACCCACTCATTGTCTGAGTCTGGGTACCCCTTCCATTTGATGAGGTACTGCAATTTTCTCCTCCTGCCGAATCGCCAAGAGTCTAGAATCTTCTCAACTTTGTATTCTTCTTTGTTATTGACCAGGTCTGGAGGGGGTCTAGAATAATTTGGCCCATGGATGTTGGTCTCATGATAGGGTGTGAGAAGATTGATATGGAAAACGTCATGAATGCTCCACTGCGTGGGAAGTTTGAGTTGATAGTTGACAAGGGACATCACCTGAATGATGGGAAAGGGGCCATGTCTCTTGGGTGCAAGCTTTATCGCTGGTTGATTTGTACGTAGGTGGCATCCTCCTAGCCATACTAAGTCTCCTTCCTTGTATTTGGGTGTATCTTTGTTCTTGACCCATGACTTTTGTGCCTTGACCATCAGTTCTTGGGTGTGTTGTCTTGCCCTTTTAAATTGTTCTAGTCTTAATGCCACTTGGGGAATAGGAGATGGCTTATCAGTCCAATCAGCATGAGGGTTGAATCCATACAGGACGAAGAAAGGGGACTCCCCTGTAGTTTCATTGGGCCAGTTATTGTGCGCGAATTCCACAAGTGGTAGATAAGCATGCCAGTTATCTTGCTGCTCATTGACCCAGAACCTTAGGTATTGTTCTAGCCATTGGTTAGTACATTCTGATTGTCCGTCAGTTCTGGGGTGATATGCCGTGGATATATTTTGTGTGGTGCCTGTTCCTTTTCATAGCCCTCGGATGAATCTTGATGCGAACTTGGGGTCTCTGTCACTTATAAATCATAGTGGGAGTCCAAACCATGGGAACACGTGTTGAACAATCAGTCCTGCCGTTTCTTCTGCAGTCATCGCCTCTTTAGATGGGATGAACAGCACTGCCTTAGTGCAGTCATGGTCTGTTATTGTGAGTATTGAATCATATCCCTGCGACGGTGGCAATTTAGTAATGAAGTCGAGTGCTACAGTTTCAAATGGCATAGCTTCACTTTTTGGGAATATAGGTTGGAGCGGTGCTTTGGTGGGTCAGGTATTGACTTTGTTCTTCTGACACTTGGTGCATCCCTTTACATAGTTCATGATGTCTTGGCACATATTGGGCTACCAATACCTTCAGCTTGTTAGCTGGTATGTTTTGTTGATCCCAGGGTGTCCATAGGTCGGTGTGTCATGGTGGTCATGTATGAAGGTGCATTTGTGTGCTTCATTTCTGGTTACCACCCTTCTGCCTTCTTTGTACCACATCCCTTCAATCTTCTTCAACTGGTGTGCATCTATCCATGGGTTTATCACTGTATCGTCTTGTTGATATACTGGATTCATAGGTTCCATTTCTTCTTGCGATACGATTTGTTGCAGTGGGGGAGCTCGTCCTGTTCTGATGGCTCAAACGAAGACATGGTCTGGTAGTACGGTCACATCTCTGTTGTCATCTTCTCCCTGGTTGTATCCTGGTTGTTGAGATAGTGCGTCCACTCTTCCGTTTAGTTTCCCTGGAATATGGCATATCTCAAAGTTGTATTCCGAGAGTTCGAGTACTTCCATTGTGACCCTTCTGGATATTCTTTGTGGCAGTCACCAGTACTGTAGGTTGAGGTGATCAGAATAGATGATGATCTTGTGTGGTGATCCTGCAAGGAGCAGTCTCCAGTGTTGGAGCGCCATTACTATGGCTAGCAGCTCAAGATCATAAATGTCGTAGTTCCGTTGTGCTTTGTTGAGTGTTGCCGAATAATATCCTATGGGGTGCTTTTTGTTGTCCTCTTTTTGTTGAAGAAGTACTGCACCCACCACGTATCCTGATGCATCTACTTCTAGGTCATCGAGCGTTGCGTGAGCCAGTACTGGTTCTGCAGTTACTCTCCCTTTTAGGGTGTCAAATGCATCTTGTTCCTCTTGTCCCCAGTGCCATTCTTCATCTTTGCATGTGAGTTTGTGTAAGGGTCGTGCAATTTGTGCAAATCCCTGGATGAACAGGCAGTAAAAGTTGAGAAAGCCTAGTATTTTCTGTACTTCCATTGCATTTTTGGGTATTGGCCAGGTGTCCACGCCCACTATTTTCACTGGGTCCATATGTGTCACCCCCTTTTCAAGGATGACCCCCAGGTAATCCATTGACGGGGCATGGAAAGTACATTTTTCCAGTTTGAAGTAGAGGTCGTGTTCTCGAGCAACTGTCAGTACATCTGTTACCACGGCAATATGATCATCCATAGTCGTGCAGGTTGCAATACTGATGTCATCCATGTAGATGCGTATCATCATTCCTAAGGGTTCATGTTTGAGTATGACATCATGGTAGATGTAGTTCATCATAGTTTGGAACGTAGCTGGTGAGTTGGTGAGTCCAAAGTACATGACTGTGGGTTCAAAAAGTCCGTATTGTGTTTTGAATGCAGCTTTAGGTTCGTCTCCTTCCTGAATGCAGACATTGTTGTATCCCCAGCGAACATCAAGTTTTGTATATATATGTGCATTACTTAGATCATGGATGAGATTGGTTATGAGTGGGAGTGGGTATTGATTATGCACGGTGAGAGCGTTTATTTTTCGGTAGTCTTGTACCAGTCTTAGCTTGCTGTCCTTTTTCTTGATAAAGAAGAAGGAGGATGTGTATGGTGATTTTGATACATGGATATACCCCTTTTCAAGTTCATTCTTGATGAACTCTTGTACTGCTTGATCCTCGATTTGGTTCATGGGGTATACCTTACAGTCTACCACATCTGGCGCATCCTTTTTAAACTCGATAGCATGATCCCAGGCTTGTTTGGGTGGATAGCGTTTCGACTCTTCCTTGCTGAATATCTTGCCAAACTTTTGATATGGGGTTGGTACTTCTGCCTTTTTGGTATATAGTTGTGCTTTGATTGCAAGTTCGATGGATGTTGTTGCTTGTAAGTGGGAGTCTTGCATTTGTGTGCCCACTATGATAGGATCTTTACTGGGTATTCAGGGGTTCGTGGATCTGATAATTACAGGCAGTGCTTTTTTGTTTATAACTGCACTAGCCCAATTAAATTGTGGTTCGAATGTGGTGAGCCAGGGGTATCCGAGAACAAGATCTTCATTTCCTATGTTCATGACAAGGAATCATATGGTCCTGTGAACTCCTTTTGTCTGTACTTTTAGATTGACGTAATGAGTGATTAACCCATCTTTGTTCGCAGTGTTGTCGATATTCCATATTTTCTTTGGTTTTTGTAGGGGTCTTGTCCCTAACCGCATTTGCTTGATGAATGCAGGGCTTATGAAACAGTCGATAGCTCCTGAGTCTACAAGTCCTTTGATGTCAGCCATTGCATTACTAGTTCTGATAGAGACAGGAATGCACATAGATTAGAATCACGTAGTCACTATTACAGAATTAAAATTGTGAACTGCCCTCACCCAGGCCGATGGGTTCAGGCATTTTAAAAACCCTCTCGTCCAACAAGGTCCCTTATGACAAGCTCTTGTACTTCTTCTCTCACACTAGCCATTCTTCTAAGCCATGTATCGGCTTGTTATTGGGGTGTTTGAGTGCGTGCCATGAGCACCTGGTTGTCTTCAATGATGCTCCTGTCATCTACTACCGCTTCGCATCCCTGGCTTCATTGGTTTCACATGTGCTGGGGGCAGTTGCGACTAAGATGTCCTTTTTTGTGACAGGTATAGCACTCAACTTTGCTGAGGTCTCTCACCCTCCTTTGTCCTTGTGTAAATCCTCCTTGCGGTGCGTATCTTCCCTGGGTATAAATCCTCCTTGCATTGTGCAGGGATCTATCTCTTCACTTCCTGCAATTCGTCCACGAGTTCTTCCAGCTGATGTGTCCATAGCATTGGGGTTGGTGAGTTGTCCTCTTGGTGCCCATCTGCTTCTGTTTTGTCTGGGAGTGGTATTCCCCCAATGTACTTGTAGTCTTGCTTTCATGTGGATGTAGGTTTGTTGTCGATCGATGGCCGCTTGTTTCCATTGTTCATAAGTATGCAGTCAATCGAATTCGAGTACCTTTTGGTACAATCCCGTAGGCAGTCCTTCTGTAAAGGTTTTGATTGTCTGGGGTACGTCAAATCTATACCCAGCCATCCTGACGAGTTCTTCAAACTCGGCTACATAATTGTCGATGTCTTTGCGTTTCATTTTAAGGCCTTCTCTGAGGGTTGACTGGGCGTTTTCCTTTGCTAGACTGTCTTCAAATCATCATTGGAAGGATGCAGCTACTTCTGTCCAGAGCCTTTCATCTGTGTTTGCTATTCCCCCTTGTAGTTGCCTTGTCAACCAACAGTTTACCATGACAACCCATTCATTAATGTGAGTTCCTTTGATATAGGTAAGGAAAAACATAGCTCATCAGTAGGGATTGATCATGAGGGGGTTGTCATTATTCACTCCCCAATACAATTCCCATTGATTGATAAAGAGTTGCATATTCTTCCTGTCCCATTGTAGATTGAGGGTGTTTCTCCTACCAGCTTTCCTGGTTGTGGTTGCGGTATTTGGATGGGTGGAGGTCCCCACCCTCCTCCAGGGGGTCCCGCTCCAGGTGGGCCTCCTCCTCTGGGGTATCCTCCACCTGGGAACCCTCTTGTGGGTATGTCATCTTGGGGAGTCAAATTGGCGGTAGTTCAGGGAGTCATTCTGGTCCTCTGCTGGGTGGATCGGCTCTGTCAGGTCCATCAGCACATAGGAGGGCCGCTTCATCATCTACTATATTGGATATTCTCCTGGCTCGGTGGCCTGTATGTGGGTTGATCTCTTCTGTTATTTCTCTTCTGAGGTAATGTACCTCTTGTTGTTCCCCTACTTCGGTCATTGTAGCCATGGCAGGTGGGTTGATATGAATAGACTCAGCTAAATCAGCCAGCCTTTCTTCTTCCATAGTATTCCCTGGTGCTCCGGATTTGACGGTATTGTCCAAGCGGGGCTGGACCATGAGTAATGGACAAAAGGGTGCATGGGGGATCAGTTACTGCATTAAGTCTGCAGTCACTAGAGTGGGGACAGGTAAGCATATACATATACAGTTGATGAATCAAAGACATACTAATTGACTATCGCAGTAAACTTGTAAAATCAGGAGCCCATAAAAATGGCCCACCAGCAAAGCAGGGCAGGATGGCTCCTCCTGATTAAGAATATGGTAGTGACTACACAGGTGAGTATTTGGGTGACACACCAGACTAAGGTACCACCATCCTTATGCCTAACACCTAGTGAACACAGGTAAGAACAACAATGGGGAAGAAAACCAAGGAAAAGGTAAGAAGTCAAGAGCAGAGAGGGCCATGTATTGCATGGAGGTGGAGGCAGAAAAAATACAAGGCTTATCAGATGCAGGCAATGAGGTAGACAACAAGGTCAACAAGTTAGCTCTCAACTTGCCCACACCACTTTCAGTGGCACATAATGCCCAAAAGCTGGACCCATACATCTTTTTAGTACTTTCTTTTTTCATCCATGACTCTACCATGCTTCAACTCACTGAAATGACACTTTTTCACTGGGACTTGGCCCAGGAATTCTTATCTGACAGGCTCTACAATGAGAAAAAGGACTTCTCTGGTCCTCATGCTGTGAATAGGGTTCAGAAGTGGGTGGCCAAGGTACAATCCCCCAGACAGTCACTGCAAGCCATTGGAAGCTCAGCCAGTACCCATAGTTATCTGACAGCCATTGTGAATACCAAGTTCACTACCTCCTCAGGGTGTCAGGTCAGGCCCATGGGGTCCTCAAATGATGGACTTGGGCACTGCAGATCTGAGTCTGAACCAAATGATGGTGAGTATCATGACACCCTGGTCAACCTTCCTAAGTGCAGCCAGCAAGTCCCATCAATGGTATGTGATAGCTCTCACTCTGTGTGGTGCACAACATTCACACTTAGAGCTTCAACCAGGACATCATCAAAGTAATTTCAAATTGTGGAGACTCACCAGTGTCTTTCTCTTCAAATAAAGCCACTAAAAATTTATCTGGGTTCCCTTTATGTGATGAAGTTCACATTGGTGTGAGTCTCACATCTCTCAACTTGAAACTAACCAAAGCAACACTTTATAGGATGACATTGACACAGATATGGATGACATGGATGTGGCCATGGATGCGCCACCTTCTTATGGTTACTATAATGATGACCACAACAATAATACCAACAAGGGACATCACATAGACCATGATGATACACACCTTGGGCAGTTGGAGCCACTCATGTGCACTGACTCTGAGGTACTCTTGCATGGGGACTTTGTCCATGCTTTAGTTAACTTTTCTTATAGATAGAGGTCATGGCTGTCGACAATGAAAGGCATGTATGGGTGAAGACCAAGGACTGTTCAACCAGACTTGGCTCATCTTGCATGGTGAAGGGTGAGTCCAGCAAGAAGGCAACAAACAAGGACCTTCCTCTGGGTGCACAGCCAGCATTCTGCCATGATGTTGTCCCAACAATCTGGCACTGGGTGGCGGGGAATGTACGTGATCCTTTCAACATTGATGAATATGATTTGGTTAAGACATTAGGGGTTATCTGGAGACATACATCTGGAGACATGTATATGCCAACAAAGTGCCCTTTGAAATCCCTCCAACTGTTAGCCTGGTGAGAAAGGTTCCTCCTTTTCTATGAACTACTGACAACATGTCTCAGACCAATCAATGATTTGCTGAGGGGTGCAACAGTTTTATGTTGGCAGTGGCCTCTGCACTTATATCCTTCTTTGTGAGTGATGATTACTACCTTCAGTGTGACACCCATGTGGCATTTACATTGGATATGTCACATCACTACTGCTTTTTGTTTTCTGACGGCTTCTCTGATGATCACTTGGTGAGTCTTATGATCATTTGTTCATACACACATATCAATGTTCTGTAGAAGTGGATGGGCATGTGGTGTGGCCCACTTTTTTTACAAGTTTTTGCATCACAGATCAACACAACTTCCTCTTATATTATCATCCCAGAGCTGGGCTCTGAATCTCAAGGCTATCAGGCTGCCATGGCCCTTGCTGCCACTGTGGTAGGTGGTCTTCCTTTGGCATGTGTTCCAATTGCTTAGAACTGGGCAGCTTGAATGCGTGCTCACCCTACTTACAAATGGCAAGATTGACATCAAACTTGTCATGAAGGACAAGAAACCATGGGCACCAAATGCAAGTGCAAGGCAGCAAAGAATGCCATGTGGAAGGTCAAGCAGCCCAATGGCCCACCCCAACCCTTCTCGAACACTCTTTGGGGTGGAGCAACTTGTGAATACATGTCGGTACTGCACCAGGTCCCTGCAATGCGATGGCAATGATCATCTATGAAGCAAATTTGGTCACATTGAACCACAAGGCAAAGACTGTGAAGGGAATGGTGCTACCTGAGCAGTTGCACAGTGAATGTGCTGCTCTGGCTTTCCACTGATGGTATGTCCATAAGCCCTGTTGGCTGCAGTGCTAATTAAATTCTAATAGTATACATTCTTGTCATGAAACAGATGATATTGTGGTGGTCAATTGTTGGCAAAATGGACAATGTTTGGGTAGTCAACGATCAATGAAATAGACAATGTTTGTCCCCTCTGAGTCTCTTATCTGTACATTTGGCTATTGTGCTGTTTGCTGTGTTGTTGCTGTTGCACTTCTGCCCCCATTGTCTGAGTCTGCCACAACCTCAGTTTACAACCACCACCAAACACAAGCACAATACTGCCAAATAGCTGCCAAATAAACATGTCAACCAGGGCCCCTTGTAAACTGCAAATAGCAGTCTTCCCTCTGCAAAAGCCAGTAGTGATTGTCATGGGTTTACCTGTGGATTCTCGTGGGTTTTTGTGTGGGGCTTGTAGAGCTTGAAGATGTGATCCAGGGGCACTTTTTTTTGTGTCAATTGGTGCAGAAATTGCTGAGCTACAGCTTCTGCAAATTTGAAGTCTCTAGCACCAAAACTGGTGTCACAGTGCTGTCACAAATGACCACAGGTAGGCAAAAACCCATGACCTCACCATGTCACAGGTTTTTGCCTACCCATGGTAGTTGCCATTTTTCCACAAAGGGTCATGCTCCCAGAAAGGAAGGTGCCAAGATGTTATGTTTTTAGCTGTCCATAATAAGACTGTCACTCCAATTAGCATTTGAACTCAGATGGGAGTATTATTCATTTAAGTCAACTTAGCATTTCAAGAAAAGCAAAAATTAAAATTTATTTGATAATACACTACTACTGTACATGGAATTTTTCAAAGTCAATCTACTGGGTGTGGGGGTGCAGAAAAGGTGCACGCCCCCTCCTGTTTGCCTGTCACCCTGCTCACACACCCTCTCCCTTTACATGCATGTGGGGGCACACTGTCACCTGTCGCTGGCTCCTTTTCACACCCCCACTTTGGTGCGCCCACCCTTCCATTTGCCCACTGCCCCACCCACACACCCTCCCCCCTTGCATGCATGCAGGGGCACACCATCACCCTTTTGCACCCCCACTTTGGTGCACCCACCCTTCCATTTGCATGCAGCTCCCCTGCCTGGGTGGCACCCTGCCTCACTCACATGCCCTTTGTGTGCACACGGGGGCACCACAGTGATGGTGCAGGTTGCACCATCCCTTGTCCCATGTGCCCTCTCCCCTTGCACATGACCCTCCCCTTTGTGCATGTTCTACCTGTCCTCCTGCACCCCCAGCATGCACACAAAGGGAGAGGGCATGCAGGCAGGGTGGGGTGCATAAACTGGGGGGGTGGCATTGGAGTAGTCCAGGCAGAGGGGACTGTGGGTGGGCATGTGTGCAGGGTGGGGGCATAAACTGGGGGGTGGGGTTTAGTGTTGCGATGGCTCAAGCCGACGTTTTTGCTATCTTGGGAAATAAAATAGTTACAAATCTGAAAATATTTGTGGAGGTAGATTACCTCAGAAGCCGGGGGGTCCTCTGCCAACCCTAAGTGATCCGATCAGTGGTTCCTGAGTTATTTGACTGGCTAAAAATTAGCTTGGCTTCAACCTTTTTTAGCCAGTCAAATAACTTAGGAACCACTGATCGGATCACTTAGGGTTGGCAGAGGACCCCCCGGCTTCTGAGGTAATCTACCTCCACAAATATTTTCAGATTTTTAACTATTTTATTTCCCAAGATAGCAAAAACATCGGCTTGAGCCGTCACAACACTAGTGGGGTTTGCATAGCATGGTGGAGGGGACTGGCTGGGGCACTGTCCCTCCTGTGGCAAAGGGGGAGGGCATAGGGATTTGCATGGGTGCAGGTAAACCTGTGGTAAGTGTCTCATGGTTCTTGCGGGTACAGGTATGGGTTTGATTTTCCATACCCGCAGCAATACCATACCTGGTATTGCGGTGTTACAGGTTCATATGGGTTTGCATCATTAGAATGTTTATTGCACAGGAAATACGAGATATTAAGTACTGTAAGACTAGCTACAATATGAGAACACCTGCAGCCCCCGCCAAGTCATCGTGTCTCCGCCATCGTCGACCTTGCCCTGTCATCATTGTCATCTGAGTTGCTGTCGTGTTGTTGTTATTGTCGTCGTTGTCGTCGACACCGCCTTGCCGTCATGGTCATCATTGCCTTGCCATCGACATTCACTTGCTGTCGTCTTCACCTCGCTGCCGTCGTGGTCGACATCACCTTGTCATGGTTGTGGTTGCATCTGAGTTGTCACCACTGTTGTAGTCGTTGTTGGGGCTGCGTCGGGGTAGTGCTGCCGTCGCCACTGCTGCCACTGCCACCGCCATCATCATGGTTGGGGCGGATGCAATCAGCCCTGTGTTGGCGGAGCGGCGGCAGCAGCTGGTAGCTTGTGCAGCTCAGGGCTGCGTCGGCAAAGTGCATCGTGTCATCGTTGTAGTTGTCATTGGCAGTGCACATAGCTTGGGGCTTCATTGATGGGGTGCCTGCTGCCGTCGTCAGTCATGGGTTGCGGCTGCACTGGTAAGCACCCTTGTCGCTGCTGGGTTGTCGTTGCCATTAGGGTTGCATGCAGCTCGTGTTGGCCCCCCGATGGTGGTGGCAGCGGCGGCAGCAGCGTAACACCTTCTCTGGCTGAGGCATCCAGGATGGCCATGGTGTGGGCCTGCAGATTGATGTCAGCAGAATATAGGTTTACATGTACTCACACATGAGGATATATGTGTTGTGGAGTGGGAGGGTGAGAGCGATTGCAGGACCAGGTCGGCTGGCGACAACATGAG
>WNGR01006700.1_pt1 | contig 12267 bp, 13 predicted proteins | sample 5407581 | NCBI WGS metagenome assembly WNGR01 (sample SAMN13153383, study PRJNA577476) | soil metagenome | isolation source: 80 cm soil or saprolite under Garry oak tree replicate 2 | place: USA:California | collected 2016-06-15
GCCGCCAGGGCCGTCCCGGCGAAGATCCCGCTCAGCCAGCACAACCCCCGGCAGGTGCGGCTGGAGACCGAGACCAAGCTGATCACCCACGCCATCCGGATGGCCGCCTGCAACGCCGAGACCATCCTGGCCCGCGCCCAGCACGGGCACTACGCCCGCGCGGGCGACGAGGCCTGCGCCCTCATCCGCGAAGCCCTCACCACCAGCGGCGACATCACCCCCCCGCGACCGGACCCTGCACGTGCGGCTCGACCCGCTCACCGCGCCCCGCCGCACCCGCGCCCTCGCCGTGCTCTGCGTCCAGCTCAACGACACCCAAACCCGCTACCCCGGCACCACGCTCACCCTGCGGTACGAAGTCAAAGAACACCCAGGCACTGCATGAACGATCTCCCTATGTCAGGAGTCCTGAACGCGGGTTATCTGCGCGGGTCACGGAACTCCCGGCGCGCGGGGGGGTTGGCCTGGAGCTAGGGCTGGGCTGTCTTCGGTCCAGCAGTCGTAGGTCTCGCTGAGCGTGCCGAACCAGACGTCGTCGAAGGAACGCATATGGCTGATCAGGCGCTCCAGGATCATCAGGTGATGCGACCGGCCGCTGCACTGCGGGTGCAGCGTCAGCGCATATACCGCGCCCGGCACATGCTCATAGGCGTAGTCGAAGATGTCCTTCCACCTGCGGAACAGCAGCTCGTGATCGCCCAGGCCCGCGTTTAGGCCGGCCACGTACTCCTGCGGCGGGAAGTCAGCCAGGTACCACGACACCGGGATCTCCAGGATCGGGCTCGGAGCGCCGAACTGGTTCGCGCCCTCCCAGTTGAGCGTCACCGGCCGCGGATGATACGGCTCGAACTCCCGGCCCATCAGCGAGCTGTCCCACTCAAAGCCGTACTCCTCCAGCAGCCCCAGCGTCGCATCGGAGAAGTCCCACGCTGGTGACCGGTAACCCCGCGGCCGCCCGCCCACCACCTCGGCATACTGGCGCAGCTGAATCTCCATCAGCTCCCGCTCCCGCACCGGGTCAACCGTCGGAATCGACTCGTGATAGCACCCGTGACTCGCCACCTCATGCCCGTCCTTCAGGATCTGCTGGATCCGACCCGGAAACGTCACCATGCTGTGCCCCGGCGTGCAGAACGTCGCCTTAACCTCATAGCGGCGGAACAGATCCAGCAACCGCGGCACGCCCACCTCAGCCCCGAACTCACCCCGCGACAAATACGACGGACTGGTCCGGTCGAAGACTCCCTTCCACAGGCAGTGCGCATCGAAGTCGGCGCCGATCGCGACGGCCATCCGGGCATTACCGGGCAACTGCAGCGTCATCTCTCCTGCTTTCTCAAGTACCAGGCCGGAGCCCGACTAGCCCCAGTGTGAGAGCGGGCGCGCCGGCGCGGGGGGAGGTTGGCCTGGAGCTAGGGCTGCGCTGTCTTCGGTCCAGCAGTCGTAGGTCTCGCTGAGCGTGCCGAACCAGACGTCGTCGAAGGAGCGCATATAGCTGATCAGGCTGGGCGCGATCCTGATGACCGGCTCCGGCCGCACCTGGTACATGGTCCTACCCGCGCCAGCCGCGCAGAATGCAGATCCGGCATATATGTCTTCGGAAACCTCTTACCTAGAAGCAACGAGGACCGGCGCCGATTCGGCAACTTGGCGCCGAACTCACGAGGCGGTTGGACCTGGCGATTGCTCACTTTCCGTGACACGACCTTCGTTCAGAGAAGGTCCTCTCGCTCGAGTTCTCCTTGGGGGACGGCTGCCGTCCCCTGGACCTCACCGGCATCGCTGATGTTCGCGACCGCCACGGTTGAGGCTCCGTGCCCCGCCGTGGCGGCAGCCGCGGAGCCAGATCGCGGCCATCACGACCGTGGCGTCATGAGTGGCGGGGACCCGGAGTGCCGCGCTGAGCTCATCAAGTTCGCGTGGCAACACGGCTACCGCCGCGACGAGCTGATCGCCATGATCGAGGGAGCGCCGTAGCCACCTAGGCCGCAGCGTGAGCCGCACGCGCAGACAGACCTGATCTGCATCATCGCATTGCCGATCAACATCAGCCATCGGCCCGCGCAGATCGGCGGCTCCGGGCGCGAGATCAGGCGAGTGTATTCGTCGCCGAGCGTGAAGCTACCTCCGCGGTGCACAGCCGTGGGAACGGGGTATCAGGACTGGAGTTGCCCGGATGCGCGGTTGCCGGAGGTGAGCCCATGGAGGTCCAGTTCGTAGCGAGCGTGGCCCCGATCGTCCGCGATGCCGGGCGGCCCGCGCCTTCTACCGGGACGCTCTCGGCCTGTCCTTTGAGGGCGGCGAAGGGGACTACGTATTCACCCAGAAGCTGCCCGGGACCAAGCACTTCGGGCTCTGGCCTCTCGCCGAGGCCGCAACCGCCTGCTTTGGGACCACCAAGTGGCCGGGCGAGGTGCCGGTGCCGCAGGCCACCATCGAGTTCGAGGTCGCCGACGTGGCCGCCGCCGCTGCTGAGCTCGAGGGCAAGGGGTACCGGCTGATCCACGGCGCCCGCACCGAGCCGTGGACGCAAGTCACCGCCCGGCTGCTGAGCCCGGAAGGACTGCTGGTGGCGGTCTGCTACACCCCATCGTTTCATGACAAATACGGCGGGAGCACCTGACACAGATACCGGGTGACCTGACGGGGGCGGTCAGGCGAGGCGGTACAGGACGGGCATCGCGGCGAGGTGGTGCGCGGTCAGATTGGCGATCATGTAGCTGCGGAAGGTCTTTTTGGGCAGCTGCCGGGCCGCGAACATGGCCAGGCTGCGGTCCCACCGGGCGTGGTTGATCATGACGTAGTCGGACTTTTCGCCCACCAGCGGCGCGAGCAGAGTCGAGTTGTCCAGGCCGGTCTCGGCCTCATACCAGCCGGCCAGGTAGTCCCACAGCTCGACGGCCAGGACAGGATCGTCGCCGACGAAGTAGTTGAACAGAAACAGCCCCGGGCGGGACTTGTCCACGTCGCCCACCCGCCGCACATTGCGGGCGGCCACCTGGTGGACGCGCCGCGCCTGGCCCGTGAGGGTCTCAACGAGGGCTTGATAAAGAGGACCAGAACGGACCTCGGTTGCGGTCTCCGGGGAGCTGGTCTCGACCAGGACGACGACGTCGAACCACGCTGGCGGCAGCGGCGCGGGCCGGGCCTTGACATAGCCGCCGGGTGGGGTGAACGCCAGCGCGTCATACACGGTGGCACGTTCGACCGTATCGGCCTGGGCCAGCTGCCTGGCCTGCCACTTAAGCACCCCGAGCAGCTGGTGCTTATCCCGGCTGCGGCGCAGCACCGGCCCGGGACGGTGGGCGGCCTGCACGTCGGCGGCCAGGTGCAGGTATCCGAGCGGGGCCGGCTCGATGAGATGAACCTTGCCATACCGCGGGTCCGGGTTGACGAGTTCAAGCGCCATGGTGACCCCCTTCCAACCTGTGCACCAGGCCGAACCGGTCAAGCTAGAGACGCGCCTCCCGCTGCTCCTACCGTAGCCCGGCCCCGCGCGGCCGGCTCTACGCCCACACATAGTGATCGTTCGGGCGTGGTACAAGAAGCGATGCTGGCGGCCACCTCGCCGCCCATATCGGCGGCTAGGTGAGCGGTTATCAAGAGCCTTTCGCGCCGTGTGGCCGGCAGGGTTACCGAGCCCTGCGGGCTGCAGGCCGACCGTATATTCATGCATCGGCGCTTCGGCCGACCGTCCTCATTTGTTTGATATGGAGGTGATCGTGAGGCGCCAAGACCCATAGCACTGCGCCTCGATCACCTCCATATCAAACATTATGTGGCCCGAAGGGCGCAGGTGACCGAAGGTCACCCACAAAATGCCGCGATGCGCTCGCCGCCGAGAATCCCGCCGGCTGCGGCGCACGTCCCGAACAGCGCGAACCCGGAGGCGCCAACGTGCAGCACGTTCTTCGCGATAAGCGGGTCGCCCCGGAACCGTCGCGCTGCCGGATCGCTGGCAACCGGCGTACCAGAAAGTCCTCGAAAGAAATCCTGGGAGGTGGTGTCGGATCGGCGCAGAGGTGTTCGTAGCAGGGGTGAAAGGCCGCCCCGCGAGGGGTGCCCCCGACGGAGAAGGGAACCGCGATCATGAAACTGACGACCGTCACGCATGTCTCTGTGGACGGCGTGATGCAGGGACTCGGCGGGCCAGGGGAGGATCGCAGGGGCGGGTTCGAGCGGGGCGGATGGGCCCTGCCGCTGTTTGAGAACGACACCGAGGCCGCGGCATTTGTCAACCAGGTCTACCAGCGTTCCGACGCGTTCTTGTTCGGCCGACGGACCTACGAGATCTTCGCCGGCTCCTGGGGCTCGATACCCGAGATGATCACGAGCCCGATCGGCGCGGCGCTGAACAGCCGGCCCAAGTACGTCGCATCGACCACGCTCACCGGCCCGCGGTGGGCGGACACGACCGTCCTGTCCGGTGACGTCGCGGCCGCCGTCCGCGGCCTGAAAGCCAAGCCGGCCGGTGAGGTGCAGGTGCACGGCAGCGGCAGCCTGATCCGCTGGCTGCTGGACAACCAGCTGGTCGACGAGATCATCCTGCTCACCTACCCCGTGGTCATCGGCCAGGGCACGCGGCTGTTCCCCGAGACCGGCCCGGACACCGCGCTTGGCCTGGCCGACTCGCGAGCCACCCCCAGCGGGGTGACGATCGGGGTCTACCGGCCCGCCGGCCGCCCCAGGTATGCAACGGCCACGGTCGGCTGAAGCACGTGACGAAGGAGGGCGATGGCGGTGGACTTCGAGCTGGAACTGGTGTGGATCCCGGTCTCTGACGTTGACCGGGCGAAGAGGTTCTACCTGGAGCAGGCGGGCTTCGACCTGCTCGTGGACATCCCGAACGGCCTGCCCGGCCACCGGATCGTGCAGGTGACCCCGCCTGGGTCAGCGTGCTCGATCGGGTTCGGCACCGGGGTCACCGCCGCCAAGCCCGGCTCGCAGCAGGGGCTGTTCATGGTCGCCGATATTTTTGCTGCCCGCGACGAACTGGCGGCCCGGGGCGTCCAGGTCGGCGAGGTGCGCCACATCATCGACGGCGCATGGGTGCCCGGACCGCACCCGGGCAGGGCGGACTATATGTCGTTCGCCGAGTTCAGCGACCCCGACGGCAACCGGTGGCTCCTACAAGAACGTCGCGGCCAGCCCGGTACACCCGATCGCTGACCGAACCCCGCCTTCTCAGGCGATTGAACTCACGTAAGGTCAGAGTCTGTGGAGCGCGTCATGCCGCCGGGCGGCTACTCGACGGGTCTGGCCGAGCCCGAGGCGCGATCGGTCCAGGAGACCTGCGACCAGGGCCGCCGAGTGACCTTCACCTGGTTCGATCCCCCGTTCCGGCCGGAACCGCCACACGCCAACCAGGCCTACGGCATCTGCTTCACCGGGACCGGGATGATCGTTCTCGGCGCCTGCGATGCCGGCGGCGAGCGGTACTGGAACCTGCTCGGAGGCGGGGTCGAGCCGGGCGAAACGCTGGAGGACTGCCTGGTCCGGGAAGTGATGGAGGAAGGCTGCGCCCGCGTCATCGAGAGCCGCTACATCGGTTGCCAGCGCGTTGACGACCCTGAACACCCGGCCAAGCCCTGGCGCTACTACCAGACCCGCTTCTGGGCCCGGGTCGAACTGCTGCCATGGGACCCGCAGCACGAGGTCGACGAGCGCCGCCTGGTCCGGCCCGAAGACTTTCTCTTGGCCCTGAGCTGGGGCTCGGCCCCTAGTGGTGCCATCATCTTGGAGGAAGGACTCAAGATCGAGGCCGGGCACAGACAGAGCTGACGGCCCGGTGCCTGCGGCGGCACTCCCCAATTGACCCTGTTCGAGGAATGCGCCGGCGGGATGGCAGCGGTGCAGTTAGGACCGGTACACAGGCTCACGTGCAGGTGCGGGTACGACGTGGCCTCTGCCGGATGCTGCCCGCCGCGCAGAACACCCGTCTCGGCATAGGGCCACAGGCAGGGATCAGCCCCCGACCGCCACGCCGAACGACGGCTCGGCGAGCGGTTATCAGGAGCTTTCCGCCCCGTCGTTAAGCTCAAGCACGGCCGAGCACGCAGGCAGCCAGGCCGGATGTTTATGCATCTGCACCGCGGGGCGCGAACGCCCGCTATTGCCGCGGAGTGCATCTTGATACGTCCCGTATGTGAGAGGTTGCCCAGAGGCGTGTTCGTAAGGCAAGCCGGTTGACTTGTTCGGGCAAGTCGCTAGCCTTATGCTGTGAAGCGTCGCGAGTTACTCACCCGGATGGCCAAAGTCGCCAAGAGCCACGGTATCGGCTTCGACAAGGACCATCCCGTGCATGGCGGCAACCACGACAAGTACTTCGTCGGAGGGCGCCCGGTGGAGGTGCCCCGCCACAACGAGATAGCCGAATACACCGCGCGCGGGATCTTGAGGACCTTCGAGCAGTTGTGCGCACAGGCGGGCAGGGAGGAGCGCAGATGACCGCCAGGGGCTTTACGGCCACAGCGCATCGCAGCGGCAACTGGTGGGCGCTGGAGGTCACCGGAGATGATCTCCCCTACCCGGCTTACACGCAGGCCCGGCGCCTGGATCAGGCCGAAGCCATGGTGCGTGATCTGCTGGCACTGCACTTCGAGATCGGGCCCGGCGAGGTAGGGCGGATAGAAATCGTGCCCGTCCTCGATGCCGCCCTGGCCGAGGAAGTGAGCCAGACCCGCCAGGCCCGCGAACAGGCCGACAGGCTCCGTGCCGATGCCACAACCTTGACCCGGCAGACGGCTCAGCGCCTCAGGGCGCAAGGCATGGCCCAGCGCGACATCAGCGTCCTGCTCGGCGTCTCGCACCAAGCCGTAAGCCAGCTACTCGCCAGCTGACAAAGCCCCGTCCGCATCATCCGCTTCATGCCGCAGCGCGCGACCGGCCTGCGAGTGGTGGTTACGGAGGTGGGGCCTTCGCAGCAGTCACTTCGTCCGGTCAGTGGCGACAGCTGGTTGCACCCGCGCATGGCCCCCAGGGCTGGGCTCGCTCATGCTTTGGAGGCGTCTCACTCAGATCCGCGGCTTGCGATGCAGGACTTGCACGGCCTGAGGGAGCGCATCTGTGCTTCCGTAGCCAGCACCGGAGTTCCCAGGACTTTGCCATCGGGCCATTTGAAGTGACGGCAGCCGATGCGATGCCGCATCCTGGGCTTCGCCCCTGTCAACGTGCCGTCCATATGCACTGGGTCCACCACGAACCTGATGTCTGGATGATCGACAGCGCCTGCCATGGCACCACGATAAAGCCGAAGACAGGTGAAGGCACCAGCTGTTTCGGCTACCGAAATCGGCCTACCCGGCGGTCGCTCGTACGCATGGCGCACCGATCACCACATCGAAGCCCGCTATCCACGCGGAACGGGGGGGTCGGCGTTCCTGCCGCATGGCGCGGGACGGTGTACTGCTGCCGCCCAAGTGCGCGATCAGCAACCTCGGGGCCGGGTTATGACTTAGTCCGCCAACGCGACCCGGCGATGCCGATCGCATGGTTCAGCCTGTCGCACAAACGGCGCGCCTGCGTGGGGCCAGGCCCGGTGTTTGGGATCATGCTGTATGCCGCAGAATTTCCTTTTCCCGCAGCGTGATCAGCCGTTGCTGCTGCCGGTGGACATGCGCGAGTGGCTGCTTGAGGACGATCTGGTGTACGTCGTGCTGGACGCGGTGGCGACCCTGGATCTGGGCGAGTTCCGCCGCCGGTACCGGGCCGATGGGCACGGGCGGGCGGCGTTCGACCCGGAGATGATGGTGGCCCTGTTGCTGTATGGGTACTGCCAGGGCGAGCGGTCCAGCCGGGTGATCGAAAAGCGGTGCGTCCGCGATGTGGGCTACCGGGTGATCACCGGCGGTCTGCGCCCCGATCACGCCACGATCGCCCGGTTCCGGGCGCGGCATGAGACGGCGCTGGGCGGGCTGTTCAGCCAGGTGCTGCGGCTACTGGCCGCCGAGGGCATGGTGTCGCTGGGCACGCTGAGCCTGGACGGGACCAAGCTGGCCGGCAACGCGGCGCAGAAGGCAAACCGGACGCTGCCGCAGATCGGCAAGCTGCTGGCCGAGGCGGCTGCGGCCGACGCCGCCGAAGACGCCCGGCTCGGCGGCAAGCTGGACGAGCCGACACCGCGGGCGCTGGCCAGGCGGGCTGAGCGGCGGGAGCGGCTGACCGCGGCCCGGCAGCGGCTGGCGGCCGAGGACCAGGCCCGCCGGGACGCGCAGCGGGCCAAGCAGGAGGCGTGGGAGGCTGCTGCGGCGGCCGGGAAACGGCGCGGCCACCGCCCCGGTGATGAGCCGCCACGCGCGAACCGCAACAACACCGAGCCGCGGGCAAATATCACCGACCCGGACGTGCGGGTGATGCGCAACCAGAAGGGCTATGTGGCCGGGTACAACGGCCAGCTCGTGGTCACCGCCCAGCAGGTCATCGTGGGCGTGATGCTGTCTCGGCACCCGGTGGACCGCACCCTGCTGCACCCGCTGCTGGACCGGTGCCGGAACCAGCTGGCCGAGGCCGGGATCCGCCCCAAGCTGCGCACCGTGCTGGCCGACTCCGGTTACGCCAGCGAGGAGACCTTCGCCCGCGCCGACGCCGACGGCCTGCGGCTGCTCGCGCCGCTGGCCAAAGACCCCGCCCGGCGCTCCGTCCGCACCCCCCAGCGGGCCCTTCACCTGGACCGGCTCCCGGCCACCGCCCGGGCCCGGCGGCGCCTGCAGCATCCCCGCGGCCGGGACGACTACAAGCTCCGCGCCCGCACCGTGGAACCAGTATTCGGGCAGCTCAAGACCTGCCAGAAACTGACCATGATGTCCCGCCGCGGCCTGGCCGCGTGCGAAAACGAATGGCTGCTCGCCTGCGCCGCACACAACCTGCGCAAGCTGCACCGCCACCGCACGCAGGGCTAACCGTCAAAGGCCCATCCCGGCAGCCAACGCCCAAGACCGCTGTCTCGCAGCCCGTATCTGCCTTCCAAGGTTCCTCGATCTGTCCCCAGAACGGCTTTATGCAACAGGCTGGGTTATGCAGGGCTAGCCGCAGCGACGCGCTCATCTGCCGCACCCAGAGCGGTCTGCTGCGTCCGAACGTTCTCATGCAGGAGCGGCGTCCGGTGGGGTGATGGTTGCCGCAGGTGATCATCACGATTCTGCGGCTTCCCGTAGCCTGGCCGGATGCGGTTCACCGTGACCTTGCTGGCGGATTCACCTGTCTCGATGAAGGCGGTAGCGGAGATGAGGTGGAAAGAGTGGGGTCGTCCCCCCGAGCCGGAGGACCCTGGCTGGTGGCTCGAGACCACAGTCCGCGAGGCCGGCAGAGAAAACCTGCCGGTGACGTTCGTCGCCCACGACGTGGCTGGTGAGGTCGTGGGAGCGGTCGGTCTCGACACTTACGACCTGGACGAGCGGCATGACACAAGTCCTTGGGTGACAGGCATGATCATCCGCCGCGATCGCCGAAGCGAAGGGGCTGGCCGAGCGCTGTTGCAGCACCTGGAGGAGTGGGCTGCAGACCATGGGATCGCGGAGGCTTGGGCAGGAACAGATCAGGCTGCAGGTTTCTACCGGCAATGCGGCTGGGCGCACCAAGAGACTTTGACGAGGAGTTCGGGGCAGGAGACGGCGGTTCTGCACAAAGTGTTGCGCTAGCCGGCTGGTCAGTTCGAACCTGCTGCTCACCGTCACGAGCTGCGTGAGAACGTCCGCATCTGCCGCTCTTGGTGCGCTTCGTCACCTAGCATCTGCTAGGTCATGGTCCGGCACTGCCGGCGTATCCGATGCCAGGATGGAGACCGTGATCGGACGCCTTCACCACGTGATCGTGGACTGCCCCGACCCGGCAGCGCTGGCGGCGTTCTACTCGGAACTTCTCGGACTTCCTATTACCTGGCAGGCAGACGACTTCGTGGTGGTCTCGCGAGACGACACGTCATCGGGCATCGGATTCCAGCTCTCTCCTGACCTCCGCTCGCCTCAGTGGCCTGACCCGAGCCGACCGCAGCAGATGCACTTCGATGTCATGGTCGATGACGTCGAAGCCGCCGAGCCGCGCGTCCTGGCATTGGGCGCCCGGCGCCTGCCGGGCCCAGACAGCCAGTCACGGGTCTACGCCGACCCGGCCGGGCATCCGTTCTGTCTCATTCCCCGCCCGGCGTGGGCTGCGCCGATCGAAGAGCCACCAGGCCCGGAGTAACTGCCGGGATATCGCACCGCCGGTTGAGCGAAAGCCCCGGTCATTGATCCCGGTCATCGAGCAATCCGACATGTCCGCATCTGCCGCTGATCGTCCGGTCGGGCTCACGCGGCCCAGGACGCGTATCTTTGAGCGGTGAGCGAGATCCTGCACCCGTTATACCTGCCCTTCACGCAGGAGCAGCTACGCGGGCACTTCGCGCCCGTCGGGGCTGACACCACTAGTGCTGACCGTCATCTCGCCTACTACCTGAAGAGCGCACAGGCAGCAAAGGGCTGGGGAGAGCATCCCCTATCCGGGACGCCAGCCGAGGTCGCGAAGGCGCAGAGGCATGGCCTGCAGATCGAGAAGGATGAGCGTTTCTGGGTGGTCACGACTCTCATGCGGCTCTTCCATGCCCCGGACCGGCAGTCGGTGCTGGCAAAGATGCTGCGCCAGTGCCTTGGCGAGGTCCCGCCGATCGAAGGACTAGCCACCTGGGAACAGGCCCTGGGCGACACGCAGGAACTGAACCTGTACTTCGAAGTGAGCTTGCCCACGCCGCCGAAATATCGGGAACACCTCGCCGGGTGCCTCGATCAGCGGGTGCTCGTGCCCCATGTGCTCGATTCCGCGACCAAGGCAGAGATAGCCGGGCACGCGCTGGAGGGCGCGACGAAGGTGGATGCCGTGCTCATCGCCCCGAAGACCAAGTTTGCGGTGCTGTTCGAAGCCAAGGTACTCGCGGACGCCTCCTGCAGTATCGGCTTCGACGTCCTGCGGAACCAGATCGCCCGCAATATCGACGTCATGCTCGAGTCCAATCCGAGGCTCCGGTGGCCGCTGACACAACGGCACCCCGAGCGGACCTGCTTTGTGCTCATCACCCCCGAGGTCTTTCGCGATCACCCTGAAAGCCGCCTGTACTGCTGGCTGATGCGCGACTACCAACGCGACCCGAATGCGTTGCAGCGTGATCTGCCCCATCGCGCTGGAACCGACTTCAGCTCGGTCGCTGCTCGGCTGGGATGGCTCACCTGGGAAGACTGCAACCACCTGCTGCCCGGCGCCTGTCCATGGCTCCGCAGTAGCCGCAGCTGATCGCAACGTCGGCGTGTCTTCGAACGCGCCGGTAGTCCCGCGCTCATGGCACGTGACCAACGGTCATCTCAACTCATAGCGATGCCGTAGCGCCACCAGACCGGCGGTCGAATACCGTGGCAGACGCACTCATTTGCCGCTACTTGGACGTCCGCTCTTGCCGCGTAGCGAGCAACAGCGGAAACACTGCCTCGTTTGCCCTAACGCAGCACTTAGTCCGAAGTTGCTGCTCGTTTGGGTGGGTAATTCTGCTGCTGGCCTGGGGTTTTGCTGTTCTTGGCGGGTGGAGTTCTGGCTACTTCAAGGTGAGCGGGATCGGGGCGCCGATCAGGTCGAATGCCTCCCGCTGCTGGCCGGTGGGCTCGGTCAGTACCGGCACGGTGGCTGGGGCGCCGGCGAACCGGACCTGGTTGCGGGCCAGGGTGGCCAGGTGATCCAGCAGGCCGCGGAAGCTGCGGTAGGGGCGGCCGGCCTGGTCGTGCTGGCAGGAGGCCTTGGCCTGGGCGCGAGCGGAACGCCGGGCGGGGGCGACGGGGCTGGCAGGGGCGGGCGGGTCTTCGTCGGTGAAGGTCAGCGGCGCCCAGGCCCGGCGAAGGTGCCAGGTCAGGTAGCAGGCGAGCGTGCAGATCAGCACGTGGGCCTTGACGCGGTCTTCGAGCCGGTGGAAGACCGGCCGCAGGTCCAGGTCGTCGGCCTTGATGTGGCGGAAGTCTCGTTCCACGTATTTGAGGTTCTTGTAGGCGGTGACCACGCCGGGCGCGTCCAGGTCGCCGGCGGCCACCGGGGTGCGCAGCACGTAGATCCCGTCCAGGGCGGCTTCCCCGTCGATCTGCGCCTGCCTGAGCTCCGCGGCCAAGGTGGTGTCGGTGATGGTGATCTCGAAGTGCTTGCCGGTCTTGTACTTGCTGATCACCTTGCCGACCTCGACGCCGATCTTGCCGGCGCCGGTCAGCTTGCCTGCCTGGACACGGGCGATGAGGGGGGCCAGCAGCTTCTCGGTGGCGGCCA
>WNGR01033903.1_pt1 | contig 12263 bp, 13 predicted proteins | sample 5407581 | NCBI WGS metagenome assembly WNGR01 (sample SAMN13153383, study PRJNA577476) | soil metagenome | isolation source: 80 cm soil or saprolite under Garry oak tree replicate 2 | place: USA:California | collected 2016-06-15
CTGCAGATGTCGAGCCACCGCGCGCCGCCGGCGAATGCCGTCTTCAAGAAGAACATGGCCGCGGTCACCGAGCGCGAATATGGCGACCGGGTGGGAATCTGGCGGTTGCTCGATCTGTTCGACCGCCACGGGTTGAAGGTGACCTTCCTGATGAATGGCCTCAAGGTCGAGCAGTTCCCCGACATCTGCCGGGAGGCCCAGGGCAAGGGGCACGAATTCTCATCCGAGAGCTACGAGCACGAATACTCCTACATGCTGACCCGCGACCAGGAGCGCGAGTCGATCAGGAAGACAGTCGCGGCGTTCGAGAAAGTGCTGGGGCAAAAGCCGACCGGCTATCTCTCTCCCGGCCACGCCTCGACTCCGCACACGCTCGAACTCATCGCTGAAGCGGGCTGCTTCGTGTGGTGGGCGGACCCGCTCAACAGCGACGTTCCCTATACGGTCGAGGCAGGCGGGAAAAAGATCGCGGTCGTTCCCTACAACGTGCCCGGCTGCAACGACTACTCGACCTATGGCACCGGCCGCACGCCGCGCGATCTGCTCCAGATCATGAAGGACCAGTTCGACTACCTCTACTGGGAGGGCGAGCAGGGTTCGCCCAAATATTTCGCCTTCAACCTGCACCCCTTCGTCAGCGGCGTCCCCTACCGGGCCAAGATCGTCGACGAGTTCATGACATACGCGAAGGGATTTCCCGACGTGTGGTTCGCCAAGCGGGTCGAGATCGCCGAATGGTGCCTGCAGAAGGGCTATTGACCGCCTACTTCGAATGCTTGGCGAGGAAATCGAGCACCGCGCGGTTGAACACGTCCGGCTGCTCCCAATAGACCGAATGCCCGGACTCAGGGACCACCACCACCTCGCTGTTGGGGATTTCGGCGGCGATCATCCGCGAGATCGAGGGCGGCGTCGAGAGATCGGCCGTGCCCGCGATCAATAGCGTCGGCAGCTTGAGCTCCTTGAGTCTTGCCTGGGTGATCTCGTTCGCCAACCTTTGCCGGTAATTGTTCCCGACCAGGGCCTTGTGCTCGAGCTCGACCCAGCGCTTCACGCCTTCAGGGTTGGCGGCGCGGTAGGAGGGGCCAAGCTCGCGAAATTCCACCGCCATGTCGTCCCAGCCGCTCGGCCTGATGCCGATGGCGGCCCTGGCGATGTCGCCGTCGCGCACGCCGAAAGAGTTGCTGGAAATGGTCAGGCTCAGGAGGCGATCCTGGTGCGAGAACGCATAGTCCGAGGCGATGCTGCCGCCGGCGGCCGAAGCCACGAGATGGAATTTCGTGAGCCGCAGGAATTCGACCAGATGGTGAAGGTCCTCGGAGCCGATGCCGGGCTTGTCCCTGGAAGAGGGCGCCGAATTGTAGTAGCCGCGCCGGGAATAAGCGATGACCCGGTAGCCGGCCTTGGCGAACACCGGCTGCTGATATCCCCAGATCAGCGCGCTGCCGCTGGCGGGGTGCAGCAACACCACAGGCGGTCCATTGCCGCCCGTGTCCCAGTACCACAGGCGCGTGTCGGGGAGCTCGGCCGTCCCTTCCTTCGCCGGCACCTGTGGAGGAAGGGGAACCGGCATCAGCGGATTGGGGGCGGCTTGGCTGCTCGCTGCCTCGGCGCCGCCCTGTCCCGCAAGAGAAGCCACGGTCGCACCCAGCGCGGCACTTGCGCTCAGCACGCTCCTCCGGCTCAATCCTTGGCTCGTGCAATTTGCTGCGTCATTTTCGCTCATCGTGTCGGCCTCGGTTCGGTGACTACCAGCGCGCAGAAGCATCATAGCCTCTCGCTGTCGTAGCGTGAACCCTGATGAGAGCATTGCGAGGTTCTGCCGTGATCCGCGCCTAGGGGTCGGATGCCCGCACCTCGTTCTCGCTTGCCGCGGCCGCAATCCCCATTCCCGCCGGGGCGCCGACGACGATCTCGACCGTGATTGCCTCGGCGCCGATGCTCGCCAGCGGCTTCGGCTTCTCCCAAAGCACGGCATAGATCCCGCCATGCACGACAAATGACAGCGCCAGGTACGCGACGATGCGCATGCGTCGCTCGCGCGTGCCAGTGCGCGGCGCCGGCCGCTGGTCGGGACCAAGCACAAAGAAAGTGGCCGGCCGCTTGCGCGGGTCGCCCAGCCGCCGCCGGGCAAAGGGAACAACGCTTCCGGCCGGTGGCGTCGGCAGCCATTCAGGCGGTTGCTTCGAGCGGGTTTCGATCAGGTGGAATCGGAGTTTTGTGTCCGTTCGTTCCCGAGAAAGCGGGGAAGGAGGGCAGCAGACGGAGGATTCGGAACGAGCGGCCTCTGGATTCCCGCTTGCGCGAGAATGAGCGGATGAGGGTTGTAGATCAACTCGACCGAAATACGCTCTAGCGCGTTCGCGCGCAGGCTCGTCCCCGACGCGATCATCATTGGGGTCGATCAGATCGAGGCGAATGGCGGCGAGCAAGTCGCCGGAACGCGAGTTCGCCGTGGCCGTCATTTTTCCCCGCGAATCATGCGGCAAAGCTTAGCCCAAATGCGCCCCTGAATGTATGATGTTAGAAACAACAACAGGGATGAGCGGCGCTGGCGATGATGTGCGCAGAAACCGAGACCGGGTCGGGCGGAGCTTTTCGTCAGCGCATGGTCCTGCGCCGCAGGTCGCTGCGGTCCTTCCTCGGCCTCGCCATCGCGGCCGTGGTGACGGCATTCTTGCCCAACGCTGCCTGGCCGCAATCGGCGGACGAGTTCTACCGGAGCCGGAAGGAACTGAATCTGATCACGAGCTCCTCGGCCGGCGGCGGCTACGATTCCTACAGCCGCCTGGTGGCGCGTCACATGACCAAATATCTGCCCGGCAATCCGACCATCGTGGTGCAGAACATGGTCGGCGGCGGCGGCATCCGCGCCGCCAATTACATCTACAACGTCGCGCCCAAGGACGGCTCGGTCTACTGCCTGATCGATCGCGGCATGCCGACCGCGCCGCTGCTCTATGGCGACAGGTCGCAGGCGCGATTCGATGCCGAAAAATTTTCGTGGATCGGAAGCATCATGCGCGAGACCGGGATGGGGGTCATCTCCACGCGCTCCGTGGTCAAGACTGTCGAGGACGCCAGGAGGCACGAGATTTTCTTCGGCGCGACCGGGCCCGAGACCGACCCGGCGATGTTCGTTCGGCTCGTGAACGATCTCCTGCGGACCAGGATCAAGGTCATCAACGGCTACAAAGGGCAGCCCGAAGAGTTCCAGGCGGTCGAGAGAGGCGAGCTCGACGGATTGTTCATGAGCGGATGGTCGGGACCCGGCCGGGCCTATGTCCGCGACCAGATCGGCCGGGCGCAGATGCGGCTCCTCATCCAGACGGCTGCCGACAAGGACCCGCAGCACATGGACACCCCCACCATCCTGGAACTGGTGGCCGATTCCGAGGATCGCCAGATGCTCGAACTGGTGCTCAATCGCATGTTGCTTGGCCGGCCGTTCATCGCGCCGCCAGGCGTGCCTGCCGAGCGGCTGGCTTTGCTGCGGACCGCCTTTCGCCAAGCCGTCGAGGATCCCGAGCTCGCCGCCGAAGCGCAGAAGCTGCGGCTCGCGATCGATCCGATGTGGGGCGAGGAGGCGCAGCAGGTCATCAACCGCCTCTATCGGACGCCGCCGAACGTGGTCGTACGCACTCGCAAGATCGTTCAATTCACGCCCGAGCCCTAGATCGCCGCCGCGAGGAAGCCGCCCAAATTCACCGCATCCTGCCCAATGAGGAGGCAGAGCCGGGCCGAACTCCTGCCCTCCCGTCGGCGGCTAAAGAACAGAGCGATCAACTCCTTACCGCCCGTGGGCGCCACTGAGCAAAACTTAGGCGAATGGATTCATCCTGACCGTCCGGCGATCAGCCGTCCGGGCCGGGCATTGTAGCGATGCGCGCCGATCATCACTAGCAATCAATCACTTACGGGATTTGGCGGGTTTGGCACGTTCTTTGCGATCCAACCGGCGCGAGCCGGCGCCACGCCGACTGCATGCGTCAAAACAGAGGACATCGCGATGCTCACGCCACTTCACGCGGTCGCGGGGCGACCGCTCTATTCCCGTTTGCTCGCCGCGACCGCCGGACTTGCGTTCGGCCTGGCGGCGGCGGCGTTGCCTGCCCAGGCCCAAGAGACCATCAAGGTCGGTATCCTCCATTCGCTTTCCGGCACCATGGCCATCAGCGAGACCACGCTGAAGGACGTGATGCTGATGTTGATCGAGGAACAGAACAAGAAAGGAGGTGTGCTCGGCAAGAAGCTCGAGGCGGTGGTGGTCGACCCCGCCTCGAACTGGCCGCTGTTCGCCGAAAAGGCGCGCGAGCTGATCACCAAGGACAAGGTCGCCGTCATCTTCGGCTGCTGGACCTCGGTGTCGCGCAAATCGGTGCTGCCGGTGTTCAAGGAGCTCAACAGCATCCTGTTCTACCCGGTGCAATACGAAGGCGAGGAAAGCGAGCGCAACGTCTTCTACACCGGCGCCGCCCCGAACCAGCAGGCGATCCCGGCCGTCGACTACCTCATGAGCAAGGACGGCGGCGAGGCGAAGCGCTGGGTGCTCGCAGGCACCGACTACGTCTATCCGCGCACCACCAACAAGATCCTCGAAGCCTATCTCAAGCAGAAGAAGGTCGCCGACGCGGACATCATGATCAACTACACGCCATTCGGGCACGCCGACTGGCAGACCATCGTCTCCGACATCAAGAAGTTCGGCTCGGCGGGCAAGAAGACCGCGGTCGTCTCCACCATCAATGGCGACGCCAACGTGCCGTTCTACAAGGAGCTCGGCAACCAGGGCGTCAAGGCGACCGACATCCCGGTGGTCGCCTTCTCGGTGGGCGAGGAAGAGCTTGCGGGCATCGACAAGACGCCGATCAACGACAAGTTCATCGCCGACTGGAAAGCCTTCATCAAAAATCCGAAGCGCGTCACCAACGATCCGATGGAAGCCCACGTGATCGGGTTCCAAATGTGGGTGAAGGCGGTCGAGAAGGTGAAGTCGACCGACTCCAACAAGGTCATCGATGCGCTTCCCGGCATCGAAGCCCCCAATCTGACCGGCGGCATGTCGAAGATGCTGCCGAACCACCACATCACCAAGCCGGTTTTCATCGGCGAAGTGCGCGGTGACGGCCAGTTCGATGTGGTGTGGAAGACGAAGGGACTGGTCCCGGGCGATGCCTGGTCCGACTTCCTGCCCGGCTCGAAGGATCTCGTGGCCGACTGGGTCACCCTCAAATGTGGCAACTATAACAAGGTAACCAAGAAGTGCGGAGGTGCATGACGGGCCTCCACTGACTATGATGAGGGGCGGCCGCCGGCCGCCCCTCATCTGCGGTGCCGGGAAGGATCGGAATGCGCGTGTTCTACGACCGCCTGCTCGCGCTCGTATTGGCCCTAGGTCTCCTGGCCGCCGCGCTGTCGGCGGCGCATGCCGGCCCCTACGAGGAGGCGCTCCTTCAATTCACCACCGACAGCTTCGACGACACCATCGAAGGCATCAACGGCGTCGCCTCGAGCGGCCATCCGCTCGCCGCGACCGTGATCGGCGCGCTGCAGGGAGGCCGGCTGTTCTTCAACGCCGAGAGCAAGCAACTCTTCATCAAGGACGAGACCAACCGGCTCATCGATGCGGCGACCGGCCAGCCTTTCGTCGGTGACTCGCCCGCCGATCTCGCGCCGGTGCGGCTCAACAACCGGCTGCGGCGGATCATCGAGGCGGCGCTCGGCAGCCTGACATTGATGGCGCCCGAGCCGGCCAAGCGGCTGGAGGCGGCGCAGGCGGTGTTCAGATCGAAGGACCCGAACGCGCTGCCGGCGCTCGACCAGGCGATCGCCAAGGAGACCGATTCCAGGGTCAAGCAGGCGCTGGTCGAGGCGCGCGTGGCCGTCATCCTCAACCTCGACAGCGCTTCGGACGCCGAAAAGATCGACGCCATCGCGATGATCCGGCAGCGCGGCGACCAGGATGCGCTGGCGCTGCTCGGAGGCTTGCCGCCCGAGGCCTCACCGGCGGTGAAGAAGGCGGCGGCGGACGCCATCGCCGCCATCGAGAAGACGCTCGCCATCTGGGCGACCGCGCAGAACACCTGGTATGGGCTCTCGCTCGGCTCGGTGCTGCTCCTCGCCGCCATCGGCCTTGCCATCACTTTCGGCGTGATGGGCGTCATCAACATGGCGCATGGCGAGATGGTGATGCTCGGCGCCTATACGACGTTCGTGGTGCAGGAAGTGATCCGGGCCAACAATCCGGCCCTGTTCGACTATTCGCTGGCCATTGCCATCCCGCTCGCATTTGTGGTTTCGGGATTCGTCGGCGTCCTGATCGAACAGGGAATCATCCGTTTTCTCTACGGCCGGCCGCTGGAGACGCTGCTCGCAACCTGGGGCCTGTCGCTGATCCTGCAACAGGGGGTGCGCACCGGCTTCGGTCCGACCAACAAGGACGTCGGCACCCCGTCCTGGATGAGCGGCGCGTTCGACGTCGGTCACATCACCATCACCTACAACCGCCTCTGGATCATCGTATTCACGCTCGTGATCTTCGTCGCGCTGCTGGGGCTGTTGCGTCTCACCCGGCTCGGGCTTGAAATGCGGGCCGTGACCCAGAACCGAGCGATGGCGGCCTCAATGGGCATCCACACCAGCACGATCGACGCCCTCACTTTCGGCCTCGGCTCCGGCATTGCCGGCCTCGCCGGCGTCGCGCTCTCCCAGATCGACAATGTCAGCCCCAACCTCGGCCAGGGCTACATCATCGATTCCTTCATGGTCGTGGTGTTCGGCGGGGTCGGCAATCTCTGGGGCACGCTGGTCGGCGCCTTCACGCTCGGCATCGCCAACAAGTTCCTCGAGCCGTTTGCCGGCGCGGTGCTCGGCAAGATCGCGATCCTCGTGCTCATCATCCTGTTCATCCAGAAACGCCCACGCGGTCTGTTCGCGCTCAGGGGGAGGGCGGTCGAAGCATGAGGCCGTTCCCGCTCACCCGCGCGCTCGACCGCGGCTCAACCGCCTTTCTCGCACTGCTTGCCGCCATTGCAGTCATCGTGCCGCTGCTCAATCTCCTGGTGCCGCCGTCGTCGCCGTTCCACCTGTCGAGCTACTTTGTGGCGCTGTTCGGAAAGTACACCTGCTACGCGATCCTCGCGCTTTCGATCGACCTGATCTGGGGCTATTGCGGCATCCTCTCGCTCGGCCATGGCGCGTTCTTCGCGCTCGGCGGCTATGCCATGGGGATGTACCTGATGCGGCAGATCGGAACGCGGGGCGTCTACGCCGATCCGATCCGCCCCGACTTCATGGTGTTCCTGAACTGGCCGGAGCTGCCGGTCTACTGGTACGGCTTCCAGTCCTTTCCCTATGCCCTGCTGATGACCGTGCTGGTGCCGGGCGTACTCGCCTTCGTATTCGGCTGGTTTGCGTTCCGCTCGCGGGTCACCGGCGTCTATCTCTCGATCATCACCCAGGCGTTGACCTTTGCGCTGATGCTCGGGTTCTTCCGCAACAATTTCGGTTTCGGCGGCAACAACGGCCTCACCGACTTCAAGGACATCCTGGGCTTCAACGTGCAGGCGCAGGGCACGCGCGCCGCCTTGTTCGCGATCTCCGCGGCGGCCCTGATGGTCGGCTTCACGATCTGCCGCGCCGTCGTCACGTCGAAGTTCGGCAAGGTGCTGATCGCCATCCGCGATGCCGAGGACCGGACGCGCTTTCTTGGCTATCGCGTGGAGTCCTACAAGCTCGTCGTGTTCACGCTGTCCGCCTGCATGGCCGGCGTCGCCGGCGCGCTCTACGTGCCGCAGGTCGGCATTATCAATCCGAGCGAGTTCTCGCCCGGGAACTCCATCGAGGCCGTGATCTGGGTCGCGGTCGGCGGCCGCGGGACGCTGAGCGGCGCGGTGCTGGGCGCGGTGCTCGTCAACTATGCCAAGACCTATTTCACCACCGGCTTGCTCGCACCCTACTGGCTGTTCCTGCTGGGCGGGCTGTTCATCGCCGTGACGCTGTTGCTGCCGCGCGGCATCGTCGGGACCATCAGCCACGGCTGGGACGGGTGGCGTGGACGGCGGGCCGCGTTGCGCGAGGCCGGGGTCGCGGCGGAGCCAGTTCCCGCCGCGGAGCCCGCGCCGCATGCGGCGGAGTAGACGGCGATGGATGCCCGCGCCACCTCCGCCCTCCTCTACCTCAACGGCATCACCGTGTCGTTCGACGGATTCAAGGCGCTCAACAACCTCTCGCTCGCGATCGAGCCGGGCGAGATGCGAGCGATCATCGGCCCGAATGGCGCCGGCAAGACCACCATGATGGACGTGGTGACCGGCAAGACCCGGCCTGACGGAGGCGACGTCTTCTTTGACGGGACGCAAGACCTGACCCGGCTCGACGAAGCGCAAATCGCCGAGCTCGGCATCGGCCGCAAGTTCCAAAAGCCGACCGTATTCGAGATGCACACGGTCGAGGACAACATCCTGTTGGCGCTCAAGAGCAATCGCCGCGCCCGCGCGACTTTGTTCTGGACCGCGAGCAAGGGGGACGAGAGCCGCATCGACCGCATTCTGCAGATCGTCCGCCTTGCATCACTGCGCGACTGCGTCGCCGGCAGGCTGTCGCATGGGCAGAAGCAATGGCTCGAGATCGGGATGCTGCTCGCCCAGGAGCCCAAGCTCCTCCTCGTCGACGAGCCAGTCGCCGGCTTGACCGACGCCGAGACCAGGCAGACCGCCGAGCTGCTCAAGGAGATCAACCGCGACCGCACCGTGGTCGTGGTCGAGCACGACATGACCTTCGTGCGCGACCTCGGCGTCAAGGTCACGGTGCTGCACGAGGGCCAGGTGATCGCGGAAGGCTCGATCGACCAGGTCTCGGCAAATGAACGGGTGATCGAGGTCTATCTCGGACGGTGACCATGCTCGATGTCAGCTCGATCGATCTCCACTACGGCGCGGCGCAGGCGTTGCGCGCGGTTTCGCTCACGGCGGAACCCGGCAAGGTCACCTGCGTGCTCGGGCGCAACGGGGTCGGCAAGACCAGCCTGTTGCGCGCGCTGATCGGGCAGCATCCGATCAGCAAGGGGTCGATCACCTTCGAAGGCAGCGACATCACCAGGCTCAAGCCCTATGAGCGCGCCCGTCGCGGCATCGCCTACGTGCCGCAAGGCCGGGAAATCTTCCCGCTGCTCACCGTCGAGGAGAACCTCGAAACCGGCTTTGCACCGCTCAAGCGCGAGGAGCGGACGATTCCCGACGACGTTTTCTCGCTCTTTCCGGTCTTGAACGACATGCTGCGTCGGCGCGGGGGTGATCTCTCGGGGGGCCAGCAGCAGCAGCTCGCGATCGGCAGGGCGCTCGTCATGCGACCGCGGCTGTTGCTGCTGGACGAGCCGACCGAAGGCATCCAGCCATCGATCATCAAGGATATCGCGCGCGCCATCGCTTACCTGCGCAATCTCGGGAAAATCGCGGTCGTGCTGGTCGAGCAATATCTCGACTTTGCGCGCGAGCTCGGCGACTATTTCGCGGTCATGGACCGCGGCGCGGTCGTCTATTCCTCGACCCGCGCGGACATGGACGAGGCGGCGCTCAAGCGCGCGCTGGCGATCTGAGCCGGCACGGGCTGCTACCATCGGGAGGGGTGGGCGTTGAGTCGCGCGATGGCCCTTAAGACATCGGAGGAGATTTTCGCGGCGAACCGCGCCAGCGGCCGGATCGCGCTCGAAGTCAAGGCGGCGCCCGGCGCGACCCGGCGCGCGCGCGTGTACGAGCAGGGAGCGCTGCGCGTGCGCTGCCCTCGCCCCCTGACGTTCGAGCTCGAGGTCGCGGTCGGGCCTGGCGCCCGCCTCGTCCTCACCAGCGCCGCGGCGGAAAAGGTCTATCGGACGCTCGGGCCCGCCACGGCCGTCGTGGCCAAGCTCTCGGTCGCTGCCGGCGGCGAGCTTGCCTGGCTGCCGCAGGAAACGATCCTGTTCGATCGGGCGCGGCTCACACGTACGATCGATGTCGAGCTTGCGGCGGACGCGCGGCTCGTTCTGGCCGAGGGGATCGTGTTCGGCCGCGCGGGCATGGGCGAGGCGGTCGACGAAGGCCTGTTGCTCGACCGCTGGCGGGTGCGGCGAGGCGGTCGGCTCATCCATGCCGAGTGCCTGCGGCTCGACGGCGCGGTGGCGAAAAAACTCGCCGTACCTGCGGTCGCCAATGGTGGCATCGCGGTGGCCACGGTCCTGCTCGTGCCAGCGGACGATGCCGTTATCGGCGCCGTGCGCGCGCTGAGCGCTCAATTCCGCGGCGAGGTCGGCATCTCCGGGTGGAACGGTCTTGCGGTCGTGCGCTTGGTCGCCGCCGAGGGCGCAGCGCTGCGCCACGATCTCGTCGCCGTCCTGACTGCGATCCGCGGCGCCCCGTTGCCGCGGCTGTGGCTCAATTGAAGAGCGGGCCATGAACCTCACTCCGAGAGAAAAGGACAAGCTCCTCATCGCCATGGCGGCGATGGTGGCGCGGCGGCGGCTCGAGCGCGGCGTCAAGCTCAACCATCCCGAGGCGGTGGCGCTGATCAGCGATTTCATCCTCGAGGGCGCGCGCGACGGCAGGACAGTCGCCGAGCTGATGGAATCGGGGGCGCATGTCCTCACCCGAGCGCAGGTGATGGCGGGCATCCCCGAGATGATCCACGACATCCAGGTCGAAGCGACCTTCCCCGACGGCACCAAGCTCGTGACCGTGCATGAGCCGATCCGATAGGCAAGGGACAGTATTATGGGAGTGACTGCATGATCCCCGGCGAAATGTTCATCAAGGAGGGCGAGATCGAGCTCAATGCCGGGCGCAAGACGGCGACGCTCTCAGTCACCAACACCGGCGACCGGCCGATCCAGGTCGGCTCCCACTACCATTTCTTCGAAACCAACCCTGCGCTGAAGTTCGACCGCAAGCAGGCGCGCGGCATGCGCCTCGACATCGCGGCCGGCACCGCCGTGCGCTTCGAGCCCGGCCAGACCCGCGAGGTGACGCTGGTTGCGCTCGCCGGCAAGCGCGTGGTCTACGGGTTCCGCCAGGAGGTCATGGGAAAACTCTGATTGATCCTTACATTTCGAGGTGGTAAGACTACCAAAAATGTAAGGAGAGCACCAGATGTCTTACAAGGTCGATGCGACTCTAACCTCCAAGGGACAGGTTACGGTACCGGCCGGCATTCGCGAGCGACTGGGCATAAAGCCGGGCGATCATTTGCGTTTCCACCTCGCGGATTCGGGACGTCTCACTGTCACGCCGATCCGGCGGCGAAGCATTTTCGAGCGAATCGATGAGCTCAAGCTGCCATCCATTGGTCGGCCGACCACGAGGGAGGATATTGCGGTGGCCATCGATCGGGAGGTGACCGAGCGGCAGGCTCGTGCCCGCGACAGGCGGCGCCGATGATCGGCATCGACACCAACATTCTGCTGCGGCTGTTCGAGACCGACGAAGACCCCAAGCAGTCGGCTGCGGCCCGCCGGACTATCGAAGAACAAGCGCCGGTCTTCATCAGTCCGGTCGTCCTCGTGGAGTTTACCTGGACGCTGCGAAGAATCTTCAAGATCCACCGCGCCGGCATTCACGAGCGGCTCGCCGGCATCGTCGATGCGCCGGAATTCGCCGTCGCCTTTCCGAACGAGACCCGCCGCGCAGTCGAATTATACGGGATCGGCCCCGCCGATTTTCCGGATTACCTCGTGGGCGAACTCAATCTTGCGCTCGGCTGCGAGGCGACACTGACGTTCGACCGGGACGCAGCCAAAAATCCCGGATTCCGACACCTTGCTGCTTGAAGGAGCCTGATGATGGCTACCAGGATTGCCCGCGCTGCCTACGCCGACATGTTCGGTCCCACCACGGGCGACCGGGTGCGGCTCGCCGACACCGATCTGATCATCGAGGTGGAGAAGGATTTCACCACCTATGGCGAGGAGGTGAAGTTCGGCGGCGGCAAGGTGATCCGTGACGGCATGGGCCAGAGCCAGATCGCCAACCGGCAGGGCGCGGTCGACACGGTCATCACCAACGCGCTGATCCTCGATCATTGGGGGATCGCGAAGGCGGATGTCGGCCTCAAGGACGGAAGGGTTTTCGCCATCGGCAAGGCCGGCAATCCGGATATCCAGCCCGGCGTGACCATCGTCATCGGTCCCGGCACCGAAGCGATCGCGGGCGAGGGAAAGATCCTCACCGCCGGAGGCTTCGACACCCACATCCATTTCATCTGCCCGCAGCAGGTGGACGAGGCGCTGATGTCGGGCG
>WNGR01019251.1_pt1 | contig 12260 bp, 4 predicted proteins | sample 5407581 | NCBI WGS metagenome assembly WNGR01 (sample SAMN13153383, study PRJNA577476) | soil metagenome | isolation source: 80 cm soil or saprolite under Garry oak tree replicate 2 | place: USA:California | collected 2016-06-15
CGACGACCCCACCGGCGCAACTACCGGCACCACTGCCGGGATTCGCCGGACGTCACCGTCTACTCGCGACACTGCGCGACGAGCCGAGGGCCCTGCTCATCACCGGCATGGCCGGCGTCGGCAAGACGACCTTCGCGCTTCGCTACGCCGCTGAGCTCGCGCACCGCTACCCGGACGGGCAGCTCTACGTCAACCTGCGTGGTTTCGATGCCACCGCGGCATCGACCGATCCACTGGACGCGTTGGGCGACATGCTTGAGGGCCTCGGCGTTCCCTGGCAGGGGCAGCCCGAGTCCGTCGATGGGCGGTCCGGTCTGCTGCGCAGCATCCTGTCCCAGAAACAGGTCCTGGTGGTGCTCGACAACGTCCACGACTACCGGCAGGTCGAGCCCCTGCTGCCCGGAGCAGGCGCCAGCCGGGCGATCGTCACCAGCCGCAACATGCTGCCGGGCCTTGTCGCCTTCAACCATGCCCGGCTGGTCCAGCTCGAGCCGTTCGACGACGACGAGGTCGTCGAGTTCTTCAGCCACCGGCTCGCCACGGAAGCGGTCGGCGACGACCACGACGCCATGATCAGGCTGGGACGGGTGTGCGCCGGCCTCCCACTTGCCCTGGCGATCGTCGCGGCTCGCGCGGCGGCCAACCCGGACTTCCCACTGGACCTGCTCGTCCGGGAGTTCACCCTGGAACGGACGCCGCTCGAACACCTCAACGCCGGCAGCGCCGACCTGGATCTCGGCACGGTCTTCTCGTGGTCGCGCCGGGGCCTGTCCGATGACGCGGCGCGTACCTTCGCGTTGCTGAGTGTCCATCCCGGACCCGAGATGTCGACGGCCGCCGCGGTCAGCATGTCCGGGCTCGGCCCGCGGCGGGCCCGCGAGGTGCTCACCGAGCTGACGCTGGCCAGCGTGCTGCGGGAGATCAGGCCAGGCCGTTTCGTCTTCCACGACCTGGTCCGCGAGTACGCGTTGAGCTTGCTGGGCGACGACGCACTCGACGTGTCCGCCCGGCTCGTCAACCATTACGTGCGGTCCACCGGCAAGGCCATCCGCACCTTCGGACAACCTCCCGTCGCAGCCGTCGACGAGACGGTGCCGGGCATCGTTGCGGAGACCTTCGCCGCCAGCCACGACGCGACCCACTGGTACACCGAGGAACGACACGTCCTGCACCAGGTGTGCCGCCTTGCCGTCAGCCTGGGCGACTACCGCTCGGCGCTGATTCTCATGCTGGACTGGCGCCCCATGAGCCAGGCCGTCGACGCCCGCCACGACATGCTCCCTTTTACCGAACTGGCCATCAAGGCCGCCGAGCATGTCGACGAGCCGGCGCTCCGTGCCGAGTCCTACCGCGACGTGGCGTCCAACTTCGCACGCACCGGTCAGTCCGAACGCGCCCGAACCTACTTCGACCTGGCCGCCACCACGTTCGAACAGGCCGGAGACCGTGTCGGCCAGGCGAACGTCTACCGGAGCATGGCCGTGACCATGGTGATGGATCCCGGCGGCCGGATCGAACTGCTCCGCGAATCGGTCGCCATCGCCCGCCGGCTCGACGACCAGTCGATCCTGGCGACCTCACTGCACTCGCTCGGCCTCGGGCTGCTCTGGGCCGGCAGGTTCCACGACGCCCTGACCGCGTTCGCCGAGTGCGCCACGATCACCGCGACCGTTCCCGGCCTCGCCTACCTCCAGCCGCATGTGCTCTCCGGCCGGTCAAGGGCACTGGCCGGTGCCGGTCGCCTGACGGAATCGGCCGACGAAGCGGCGAGAGCCCTTGAGCTGCTCAGGCGGGAAGACGAGAGCCTGAGCGAACTCAGACTGCTGCGCTCCCACGGCGACGTGCTCACCGCGCTGGGCCGCACCCGCGAAGCGGCGGACGCATGGCGCCGATTCCTGACGCTGGCGCGGAGTCCCGAGCTCGTTCAGGAGACGAACGCCATTGACGACGTCACCGACGGGTCGGTGACCATTGACCGAGTCAAGGCAAAACTCGCCGCACTGCCGTAGCGACTTCTCCGGTCAGTGATCGCTCAGTGGTCGATGACCAACTCGCCCGCGCCAACCGGCCTGGTAGCGGTCATCGTGGACATGTGAGATCGGCCGGCGATGCAGCGGTCACCGCGTTCCACTCTGCCGCCGTCAGATCTCGGCCCGCCGCCGTGCACGCCGCGCGGATCAGCGCGTCGGTGCTCACGTGCCAGCGAATGATCGCGCCGTCCGCCGAGGCGCTGACCAACTCCTGGGCGTGCGCGGGGGCTGCCAGCACGGTGGAGTCCCACGCCGGTTGCCCGGTCGACCGGTCCGGGAACGGCAGGCCGAGCGAACCCACCAACGCACCGCTGTCCATGTCCCAGAACTCAACGGTGCCGACCTCGGTCAACCGGGCGACCAGCCGGCTTTCCGGTACCACGGCCAGAGTCGCGGCATAACCGGCATCAGCCGGGATCGTGCGCAGCCGCTGGGTTCCTGAGGTGTCCCAGACCTCCAGTGCGTTGTCCGCACGGCCGACCAGCAGCCGGTCCTGGGCGAACGCGACCGTGACAGCGTTGGTACCGGGCAGCGTTCGGTGCGTGCCGGACGCCAGATTGGTGACCACAACCGAACCGTCTGGCCGGACCACCGCGACGGAGGCTGTGTCGGTGCCGATCGCGACCTGGTCGGCCGACGGGTCAGACACGATCGGGCCGACGTTCCGCTGCCGCAGGACCGCGCCGTCGGCGATGGCACGGATGTCGGCATCCCCGTTGTCACTGACCACCACGACGGTGCGGCCGTCCGGTGCCAGCCGGGCCGCCAGCGGCACACCCGGCTCGCGCGACCATACCGGGCTGAAGCGGCCGGCCGACCATTGGAACGTGCCGTCGGAACCCAGTAGCAGTAGTCGATTGCCGTCCGCGCTCCACACCGGCACACCACTGGTGACGGGTGCGGTGAGCTGGTCGGCGCGCGGCGGCGTGGTCGTGAGGTCGTCCAGGACGAAATTGCGCCCGTCCGTGTCCGCCTCGCCGGACAGCGCGATCCGGGCACCGTTCGGTGCTATGTCGATGTCCGGGTGGCCGCCGGCATTGGCGACGTCCGTCGCGGCGACCGGCGGATCGGACCGCACCCGGGACGTCTGCGACAGGTCCCAGAACATGAGCGTGGTACCCGTCGCCGAGACGAGCTGGTGCTGGTCCGTCCCGACGAACGACATCGCGTCCACATGACCGGTACCGGTCAGCTGTTCGGCCGTGCCATTGAACCCGGGCCGGCCGACATACAGTTGCCCGCCACCCGCCACGGCGACCGTTCGTCCGTCGGTGGCGACGGCGAACCGGTCCGGATAGCTGATCGGCACCGGCACCCTCAGCTCCTGATATTGGCCGGCGGCGAGGAAGTCACTGGAGGGACGGGGACTCACCGCGTCCACGTTCGCCGTCCCGTACTTCGCCCACGCGAAGTAGCCGGCGTCCGCACTGAATCCGCAACAGTAGAAGGCGTCGGACGGCGTGGTCTGCTGTCCGCCGCTGTCGACGACGGCCAGCGATCCGACCGAATACTGCCGCCACGAGCCGACCCCGCGCTGCACGGTCACCGTCTCGTCATCCGGCAGCCCGATCGTGTCCCAGGGGCCGTCCATCGCGGCACTGCGCAACTCCTGGCCGCTCACGCCGTCGAGCACCACCAGGACATGGTTGCCCGAACCGTCGACCCGGACGGCCGCCACCGTCCGGCCGGACGGCGAGATGGCGATCATCTTCCGCTGCTGTGGCAGAACCTGGCTCTCCTGTTGGGAAATCGGCAGCACAACGGGTCTGGTGCCGTCCACGCCGTTCCAGATGAACACATCCGTGTCGTCGGACGCCATGATTCGGCCGCCGTCCGCGTCGATCGCGACCTCCCGGATCCCCCGGCCGCCCACCCGCACCTGGGTGAGCGCATTGGTGGCGAGGTCCCATCGGACGATCCGACCGTCGGTGGTGCCACCGACGACGACATGGTTGCGCGCCGCGCCGGCCAGCGTCGCGGTGGTCACACCGACCGGCAGCACGCGCACCAGATGCGGGCTGGCGGTGACCGCCTCGAACAACGCGGAGAATGTCACCGGGTCGGGGTCCATCCGGTAGGCGACGACCGCGTACAACTGGGCGAGATCCAGATGGTTCGCCAGATCGGCCACGGACAGCGCGGCCAGCTGCCGGGCGGTGGCCACCCGCGACTCGTGCTGCGCGCTGTTCCGTTGCGCGACCGCGACCACGGCGGCCACGACCGCGACCACGAGCAGTACCGCGAGGGCCGTCAGCCCGCCCCTGGCCAGCCGCATCGCCCGCCGATGCTGGCGGACGTGTTCGCCGATCAGCAGGTCCTTCGGCGTGTCCCGGATGACGGCGACGACGTCCGCGACGCAGTCCCGCAGTCGCGGGTCGTTCCGATCGACGGCTGTGGTCTCCCGCAACCACCGCAGATCGACCCAGCGCGGCTCCGCCGGGAACGCATCACGCAACACCGGCGGCAACGCCGAGGTTCTGGTCTCGTCGACGTCATCGGCGCTCCCACCCCACGGCAACTCGCCGTCGGTGAGCACGATCACCATCCGCTCGATGGAACGGTGCGCCAACCACCAGCCCGCCTCACGATCCACCCAGACCGACCGCGCCGCCTCCCGCGAGGCCATCAGGATGAACCAGTCGGATTCGGCGAGGGCACGCTCGATCGAGGGCCACAGCCCGGGATCGGCGGCGAGATTCGTCTTGTCGCGGAACACCCGCGACGAACGGAGCTGATACCACGGCTTGGCCAATCGCTCCAGTTCCCGCTGGAAAATGGGCGCCACCACGCTGTCCCGGCCGTGGCTGTAGGACATGAATGCGTGATATCCGACGGTTCGCCCGGACAGTCGACCCACCCGAGCCGGTTGCTGCGTCACGCTTGCCATGATCGCGCCGAATGGTGTCGGCACAATCCGCCACCACGGTACCGGCGGCGAGCGGGTCAGCCGGCGCTCTTGCCCTGCCCTTACCAGCGCACGATTTTGAGCGGTTGTGATTGTGCAGGATATGGAGGCACGGCACCGCTCGTCCCCGGCTCGCATCGAGGGCTTCCAACGATTGACCGCGCTGTGCAGCAGTTCACGAAACAACGATGCCTCCGACTGGCCTCGCTCCCACCGTTCTGTTTCCGCGACTTTCCGCGTGCGTGGTCGCGCTCCGGGGTCGGACAACTACGCAATGCACATACATGTAACGGCATGGGTCTGTGTAACGACCGGACAAGTAAGGACAACACACACTGAATTTCGCGGGAGACCGTTGGATTCTCCAGAATATGTTGGTATACAAATGACCGAACTCGGTATTCCCGCCGATGTCTCCATCGGCACGTTTCAGACCGCGCCACTGCCGAATGTAGTTGCCGTGCCTGCGGGTGCCTTGGCGCCGGCCATTGCCACTGTCGACTCGGCTCAGCGGTTCGTTCGCCTGGTGCCCGGCGGCAGCGGCATCATCTATGCGATTCAGGCCGACGGCGCGATGGTCTGGTACAACCACACCGGCTGGAGCAACGGCGCGGCGACCTGGGCCAACGGCGGGTCGGGTGTGGTGATCGGCAGTGCGTGGCAGCAGTTCACCACGGTGCTGGGCAATTCGGACGGCCAGCTTTTCGCGCTGCGCGCCAATGGGGACCTGCTCTGGTATCGGTTCGTCTGCACCAATCTGGCCACCGGGGCCGGTTCCTGGGCGGCCAACAGCGGCTCGGTGATCGGCCGGGGATTCAACGCGTTGCCGCGGATATTCGGCGGCCCGGGTGGCGTCATCTACGGCGTGGCCGACGACGGCAGCCTGAAATGGTACAAGTACCTGGCGGGCAACGGCACCAACGGGGCAGGCGCCTGGGTCAACAACGGCATCGGCTCGGTGATCAACACCGGGATGAAGGTCTACCCGTCGCTGTGGGCGGACGCCAGCGGTGTCATCTTCGGCGCGAAGGAGGGCGGCGACCTCTACTGGTGGCGCTACCTGGCCGGGGACGGCACCAACGGCACGGGCGCCTGGGCCAACGCGAACGTGCCGGTGCGGATCGGTTCCGGTTGGGGTGACGGCCTCCAGAAGGAGATCCTGTCCAACGGCGGTGGGACCGTGTACACCGTCGCGGTGGACAACGGCACGGTGCCGGCCAACGATGACAAGCTGGTCTGGTACCGGCTGAACAACCCGACCACCGTCACGCCGACCACCATCTCCTGGGTGAACAACGGCGTGCCGGCCACGATCGGCAGCGGCTTCTCGCTGGAGCGCACCGCCGCACTCCAGGGCTACACCGACAAGGCGAGCGTGACGCCGGGCGGCACGATCAGCGTGCAGGTGTCCAGCACGTTCGCCACCTACACCGCGTCGGTGGTGCAACTGTCCCCGGTCGCCGGCGCGCCGGTCACCGTCTGGGGGCCGACCACCGAGACCGGGCGGCTGCAGACCCTGCCGACCGGCTACCGGTCCACCGGCTGTGGCTGGGCCACCGACTTCACCGTGTCGATCCCGACCACCTGGCCAACCGGGGTCTACGCGGTCCGACTGGAGGGCCCGAGCGGGCTGCGCCGGCACGCAGCCTTCGTCGTCCGGCCCACCACGCCGGTCGCCAAGATCGCGCTGCTGCTGCCGACCTTCACCTACGACGCCTACAACTGCTGGGCCGGACACGACCAGTACTCGACCGGCCAGGACGGACAGCAGCGCACCTTCACGACGCTGCGGCCCTGCCTGTCGCACGACGTGGATTCGACGGCCACGGTCAGCCACACGCTGTTCAGCGACCTGTTCCTACTGCGCTGGCTGAGCACGAACTCGATCGCGGTGGACTGCTACTCCGATGGCGACCTGCACGCATCCGGCACCTGGCTGTCCTCGTACAAGGCCGTCGTGCTGGGCAGCCACCCCGAGTACCGGTCGGCCACCATGCGGCAGAACCTGTTCCAGAACCTGGTGCCGTCGCAGGACCCGACGCTGGTGCTCGGCGTGGACATCAACATCGACGCCTACATGGATTTCTACCCGTACCAGGTGATCACGGCGCACCCGCTGCTCAACGGCACCAGCCTGAACGTCGGCGACACGTTCGGCACCACCGCCTACAACGGCGGCGCGGCCAGCGGCTGGGAGGTGGACGTGCTGCCCGACGGCGGCCTGGCCAACGCGACCCACATCGCCAAGGGCCAGAACCCGGCAGGCGGCGCCGACATGACGTACCTGGACAACGGCAACGGCGGCTGGGTGTTCAGCGCCGGCTCGCTGGCGTTCAACAGCGCACTGCCCACCGACACGAACGTGTCGATCATCCTGCGCAACGTGTTTGCCCAGGCCCTGCTATGACGGTGACCGAACAACAGTGACCGGAAACGACGGTGCCAGCGCCACGTGATCGCGCTGGCACCGTCGTTTCCGGCTGGTCTTCTCATGGCAGGCGATTCCGCGGTGGAGATCGAGTGTCTGACATCGCTGGATGAGGCCGTTGGCCACCACGTCGACAGATCGTAGACAACGTCTGCATCGGGCACACCACGTCTGTGGCATGTGCTCTCCTGGAGTCGCTGGCATCAACGTGTCTGGCCAGTGAGGAGATGGGGAGCGTGCATCCGCCGGCGCCGCGTGTTCGTGGCGGCGATCGAGTCCGCCATCGCCAGGGCGGGCGACGTGGTGGTGGACATGGCCTATTTCACTGCCCACGATCAGCCGCCTGCCCTCCTCGACCGAGATACCGTTGCCAGCGCCGACATATACGTGCTGCTCGCCGGATTCCGCTACGGCTCCCCGGTACGGGATCGACCCGAGATGTCCTACACCGAACACGAGTTCGAAGCCGCGGGCGAGGCCGGCATTCCGCGCCTGGTGTTCCTGCTCAGTGAACGGGCGCACGGGCCGGCCGGCTTGTTCCGGGACTCGGAGAACGGCCCTCGACAGGAGGGGTTCCGCAGACGGTTGCAGGACAGTGGGATCACCACCACGGAGGTGACCTCAGCGGATCACGCCGAGGCCGTTGTGCTGGACGCGCTTCGTCAGTTGCCGCGGGCCGTGTCGGCGCTGGCCCCGGTGGGCCGCGTGTGGGGGATACCGGCGCGTCCCATCCGCTTCACCGGTCGCGACGACCAACTGGCGGCCCTGCGCGCGGCGCTGCTGGCTCATCAGCCGGCGGCGGTACAGGCGGTGCACGGCATGGGCGGGGTCGGGAAGACGACTTTCGCCCTGGAGTACGCCCACCGCCACGCACTCGACTACGACATCGCCTGGTGGATACGTGCCGAACAACCGGACCTGATCCCCGATCGACTCGCGGCACTGGCCCGCGCACTACGCCTGGCCGGTCCCGCTGACGCGGCCGACATCGCGGTCGCGCGACTGTTGGGCGCGTTGTCCGCGCAGGATCGGTGGTTGTTGGTGCTCGACAACGCCGAAGACCCCACCGCGCTGGCACCGTTGTTACCCAGCGGGAACGGGCACGTTCTCATCACCTCCCGTAACCCGCGCTGGGACACTGTCGCCACGCCGGTGAAGCTCGAGGAATTCACGCGCACGGAATCGGTCGCGCTCATCCGTGGCCGACTGCCCCACGTGACCGACGTCGAGGCAGAACTGTTGGCCGAGGCGGTCGGCGATCTGCCCCTCGCGGTGGACCAGGCGGCCGCGCTACTGCTCGACACCGGCTGGAGCATCTCGAACTACTTGGACGTGTTCCGGCAAAGCGCTCAGAAACTGTTCGGCCACCGCAACGACGCCGATGGCTACCCACTTTCGGTCGCGGCGTCGTGGCAGATCGCCTTCGACCAACTTGCCGCCAGCAACCCCGGCGCGTTGCAACTGATCACGCTCGCGGCATGGCTTGCCCCCGAACCCATCCCGTTGACCGTGTTCACGGACAACGCCCGGACACTGCCCGAACCATTGGCCACCGCGGCGTCCGATCCCCTGACCTGGGTTCAGGTGCTGGCCGCGCTGCGTCGGCGCGCGGTGGCGCGAGTCACCCCGGATCGTCTGCTGCTGCACCGTATCCCCGCGGCGTTGTTACGAGACCACAGCCCGATCGACGCACCTGCGACCGGTTGGCCGGCCCTCGCGGTGGAGGTCCTGCGGGCAGCGGTACCGGCCGACCCATGGAACCAGCCGGCGACCTGGCCGGCGTGGCAGGTGCTTCTCGCGCACGTCCTGATCGCCACGGACGCCACGCGCCCGTTGGATGCGGTCGCCGAACACGTGGACTGGCTCCTGGACCGGATGGCGACCTACCTGCACACCAGAGGCGAACCCCAGGCCGCACCTTCCCCATTTCGAACGTGCCTACCAGCGGCGCCGGGCACGACTGGGTGGCGACCATCCGGACACCCTGGCCTCCGCCAACAGCCTCGCGGATGATCTGTGGGTGCTCGGGCAGTACCGACAAGTACGCAGCCTCGCCGAGGACACCCTCAGCCGCAAACGCCACCTACTCGGCGACGACGACCCCAGCACCTTGACCTCCGCCAACAACCTCGCCAACCATCTCTGGGCGCTCGGCCTGTACGTGCAAGCACGCGGCCTGGACCGTGACACGCTGGACCGTCGGCGTCGCATCCTCGGCGAGGACCATCCGCACACCCTGACCTCCGCCAGCAACTTTGCCGCCGACCTGCGGGATCTCGGCGACCATGAGCAGGCACGCGATCTGGACCGTGACACGCTGGACCGTCGGCGTCGCACCCTCGGCGAGGACCATCCCCACACTTTGATCTCGGCGAACAACCTCGCCGCCGATCTGTGGGCGCTTGGCCAATATGAGCGGGCACGCGATCTGGACCAGGACACTCTTGACCGCTATCGCCGCATCCTCGGCGAAGACCACCCGCACACCTTGATCTCGGCGAACAACCTGGCCAAGGACCTGTGGGCGCTCGGCCGGTACGAGCAGGCACGCGATCTGGACCAGGACACCCTCAGCCGTTACCGGCGCATCCTCGGCAACGATCACCCGGACACTCAGGCCTCGGCCAACAACCTCGCCACTGACCTCCGGGCGCTCGGCCAGCATGAACAGGCACGCGACCCCGACCAACGGCCCCAAACACCGCGGACCTAGCTGGCTGTTGCGCTAGGTAGCCGAACAGCGGGTACGTACACCCATTCGGCGCAACATCTGTCCATATGGCGGACATCGCAGCGGAAGCGACATCGCGCGATCGCAACGTCATCAAAACGTAGCAAGTCATGCCGTCACGCAGGAAACATGCGGACCAGGTGCCCCGGTGGATCACGGTCAGCGGGGTGTTCGGTAGGTTTCTACGCGCGATCTCCCATACAGCACGCTTCCGTCGGGTCACCCGCTTGGCGGACGAGGCGCTCACACGATGGTGAGTGCGTCATCTCACACAACACAGGGAGATCGTTTATGGCAGGAAGGCTCGAGAACGAGATCAACGGAGAGCGCCCGGCGCGACGACCCTAGTGGGTCGTCGGCGCCGAGCTGTCCCTCTTGGTGATCTTGGTGTGCAGTGGTTGTCGCCTCGTACACCGAGTTCACCAGTACCAGAGGAACCAACAGCGCCGTCCTCGCCGACAGGCAGGGGCGGCGTTGTTGCGTCCACGGTCGCCCGACGAACAATTCTAGACTATCAAGTGACCCACATCACAGTCCCTTTGGGTGACCACCCTGATTAGCCCATCCGTGTTTATCTAGAATGCGCGGCGAGAAGCGGTCATCACGGGAAAACTGCTGGTAGGCGGCGTTATAGTGCAAGTCTTTGGTCAAACTGGCGTGACGGCACAATAGTCACGCAGGTACGCTCCGTCACCAAAACTGAGTCAAGAACGTGAAATTTCATGGAGGGCTTTCACATTCATCGCTGAGTTTAACTGGCAATCTGAGCATCACTCGCACACCAACATCATGTTGGCACAGGTCAGCACGGCCGCTGGCCGCGTGACCCCGCCTGTTCACCGGCGGCGAACCCAAGGTCCCCGTCTGGTGCGAACGCCATGCCGACGGCCTGGTCGCGGCGCTCATCCCCGGCATCGGGTCGCTGAGGGCCGGCGTTCGCTCCGTACCGGCGTAACCAGTCCAGGTGTTCGCTGATCCGGCGGTTGAGGTCGCCGAACGCCAGGCGGAGGTCGGCCAGGGACAAGTCGTCCGGGCATGCGTCATCGCCGTTCATGGGGTCGACGTGTTCCCCGTCCGGCGGCCCGGCCACGGTGCTCCCTGCTGAACAGTCCTGCTGGTACATGTGGGGTACCCAGGACGGGACTGCCCCAAACGCGCCGCGTCAGTTGGGCTTCTCGTGGGTTGCTGAGGCGGCCAGGTGTACGAACAGTTCGCGTTGGGCGGGCCAGCCGCGAGCGGAGATCGTGCTCAGGGTGAGCAGCAGCATGGAGGTGTCGTCGTCCGGTAGGAACGCCAGAAGCTGCCGTGGCCATGCCGGTGGCGTCCGCTCCACCAGCACCGCTGGGCCGACGGCGGTGTGCACGGTGGCGGTATCCCCAGCTACGTCGGCCAGTTGCCGGTCAGCACCGCCGGGTCGGCGCCGGGTGGGGCGGTGATGGCCAGCAGGAACGCGTCGGCCCGGGTGGCCTCGTCGACGATCTGCCTGGCCTGTGTTTCCGCGTCCGCTCGATAGGCGTCTGGCTTGAACCCGACGATGATCGAGGCGATCCGGGCTGCGGCGCTGTCCGGATCGGTGAGTGCGATCGGCAGCGCGTCCGCCGGGAACGTGATCACCACGGGAGGGCACCGGCGTTCAAGGCGGCCTTGCCGACCTGCCGTCGTGTCGGGTTGACCACCACGCCGATCCCGTTGCCGGCCAGGCCGGCGTACGGATTGTCGCTTTGTCCGGTCGCGGCCTGGGCGATGGTCGCGTCGGACGTGTGCCTGTTCGGACAACTGGCCGCCCAGGGTTCGGGATCGGTCGGCCAGGCCGGCCCGTGTCTTCCCGCCGAGCGCGCCCGGCAGCGACCGGGTGCCACCCTCGGTCGCCTTGGCGAGCGCGCGACCGTCGTTGACCGCGCCGCCGAGGCCGCGTCCAGGCAGGTTGGCGATCAACAGCTGCAGCCCGCTGGGCGCGTCGGGTGAGCCCGCGGCGACCTGCGTCACGCCACCGAGCGACGCCACCCCGCCCGACCCGGCGGCCAACGTCTCCAGGCCACCCGCGACCTCGTCGGCAGGCGGGAACACGGCCGCGATCTGGGCCAGCGTGCCGAAGGCCTGCGACGCGTAGCCCGCGATGCTGGTGAGCGTGTCGACCACCTGCATGATCCCCGACTCGTGCTGGGT